>Ga0066702_10000409_pt1 | contig 10726 bp, 8 predicted proteins | sample GraSoiAngelo_151_FD_66507 | JGI IMG/M metagenome (GOLD analysis project Ga0066702, IMG submission 66507) | Grasslands soil microbial communities from the Angelo Coastal Reserve, California, USA - 14_1009_12_20cm | ecosystem: Environmental > Terrestrial > Soil > Grasslands | place: USA...
CCCCCGACTATCCAGGTGGCCAGCCAGCGACCCACGGCGGGCGCCATCATGAAGCCGTGGCCGGAAAAACCGGCGGCCACCCAGAGGCCCGACTGGAGCGGACCGATCAGCGGTTGATAGTCGGGCGTCATCTCGTACAATCCCGCCCACGCCGTTTTGACCCGCGCATCCAGCAACCGCGGCCAGCGTCGCTGGGCGACCGCCGTAATCCGCTCGAGGAATGACCAATCCACCGTCGTGTCGTCGCCGGGCACGGTGGAGGGATCGCTCATGCCAAACAGCACGCCGTCGCCCTCGGGGTGAAAGTAGAACGAGGTATGAAAGTCGATAGTCATCGGACTGCGGCGACCGATTCCGCTGAACGGCTCGGAGACGAACACCTGCCGGCGTGACGGCTCGATGGGAAGCGCCAGGCCGAGCATCGCGCCCACCGCGGCCGACCAGGGGCCGGCGCAGATCACAGTGTCGTTGGACGTGAACTCGCCGTGGGCCGTGCCGACGCCCACCACCGTATTGCCCCGCGTCAGAAAGGCGTCGAGCGGCGTGTCTTCGAGGATCACCGCGCCGCGGCGTCGGGCCGCGTTGGCAAATCCATAGGTGACCTCATTTGGTCCGGCCAGCCCGTCGCTCGGACAGAAGGTGGCCCCGGCCAGGTCATCGGTTTCGAGTCCGGGAACGATTGCCCGCGCATCCGATGGACTGAGCTCGACCACGTCCTCGACCCCGAGCCGCCGCTGGAGCCGAACCGCCTCGGCAAATCTGGCGCGCTCGTCATCGGTCGTCAGCAGGAACAGGTATCCGACCTGGCGGAAGTCGGCCGATTGCCCGGTCTCATCGACAAAGCGGGACAGCACGCGCTTGGCTTCCATGCCCATCCGGATATTGACCTCGGTCGAGAACTGTGCCCGAATGCCACCGGCGCAGGCCGCCGTGGCGCCCTGACCGATGCGGCCGCGATCGATCACGATCACGCTGCGGCCCTGCTGCGCCAGATAGAACGCCAGGCTGCACCCCATGACGCCCGCGCCGACGATGGTGACGTCGGCGTGCCGCGCGCGATCAGCTGTTTGCGCCGAGCTTCACCATCCCGATGTACTCGAAGATGAACTTCAGCGCCGCCAGGCTGGTCACGTGCCCGACGTCGAGGGGCGGCGCAACTTCGTCCACGTCGAGACCGGCCAGACGCACGCCGCGCAGCTGGCGAAGGAAATCCAGCAGCTCGCGCGACGTCAAGCCGCCTGCCGACGGTACCCCGGTTCCCGGGGCATAGGACGGGTCCAGGGAATCGATATCGAGCGAGATATGGAGCGCGTCGGAGCCGATCCGCGACCCGACCTCGTCCGCCAGTTGGGTGCCGGTCCAGCGGTGCGCCGTCGCGGCGGGAATCAGCGTCACGCCCATTTTTCGTATGAACTCCACTTCCTCCCAGTCGTAGTCCCGGCACCCGAGCAGGGTTACTTTGCGCGGGTCGATTTCCCCTAGCTCGAGGCCGCGCCGCAAGGCGCAGCCGTTGGACCAGCGCATCGTTCGGGAAATGTCATTCAGGTCCGGGTGGGCGTCGATATAGAGGATGCTCATCCGGCCGTTGAGCCGGCGCTGCTGCGCGATCAGGGTGGGGCTTACCGTGGTATGGTCGCCGCCCAGCACGATGGGGAGGGTGCCCTTCGGCGTCCGGCCGATCTCGGCAGCCACGGACTCGACGTTCGCCCCCATGTCACCGTCGACCAGGGCCACGTCGCCGTCGTCCTGGAGCGTCACGCTGTCGAAAAGCTCGGCATGCTCGGTCACCGGCGCAAAGATCGCCGACAGCCGTCGAAGCTGCGCCGGCGCCTTCGCCGCGCCAGGACGATACAGCGAGCCGCGATCCAGCGGCACACCGACGATCCGGACGTCCGGCCGAGCGCCGGCGGCCGGCCGTTTCAACCCGGCCCAGGCCGACAGCCCTGCGGTGTTGAACTCGTGTTCGCTCATGTCTTGAGGAATCCGGTGATCGCGTCCACCTGGGCCGCAATCAATGTTGGCGTCCATCCGTGCCCGGCCGACTCGATCACGCGGACCTCGGCCTGGGGCATCAGCTCGCGCAGGTTACGGATGGCGCCCACGTCCACGGTCCGATCGTCGGCCGCCACCACAACCAGCGCCGGTTTGCGCCAGCCCTTGAGGAACTCGCGGTAATCCCGGGTGATGCCGTCGCGCAACCACTGGCGGGCGGCGCGCCCGTCCGCCCGTTGCTGATTGTCGAAGTTCACCTGGGCATCGTAGGGATCGACGCCGGGGCCTTCGACCAGGAAGCGCTTGTAGAGATCTGACACCCGTCGATTGCGGCGGAGCCGGTCGACGCACCAGAAGATGGGGCCGGCGGTGAAGGCGCTGACCTGGCGCTTGAAGGCTGTCCGCAACGTTCGCGGCGAGTAGATCGGCGTGTGCAGAACCAGACGCGAAACCCTCTCGCTGAAGCGGGACGCATACTCGAGGGCCACGGTGGCCCCCAGGCAAATGCCACCGACGTCGTGTCCGCCCAGGCCGAGCCGATCGGCGAACGACCGGAGGAACTCCGCGTGGCTGGCTACCGTGAAGGGCGGATCGCCGGCCGGCGTCTCGCCGCAACCGGGCAGGTCGGGAATCAGCACCCGCCGGTGTCCGGCAAACGCCGGACTCCAGCTATGGAAGTTCTCCAGGGAGCCGATGAAACCGTGACAGAGAAGCAGCGGATGGCCCGTCCCTTCGTCCAGGTACCGGACTCTCCGCTGCCCGACATCGATGAACTGGATGTTCTGAGCGGTGACCGCGGCTTGCTATTCTCCCGTGTCGATTTGGGCGCGCTGCAGGCGGCCGCTGTAGTCCACATAGATCGTCTTCCATTCGGTGAACTCGTCGAGGGCGACGGTTCCAGCCTCGCGATGGCCGTTGCCGGTGTTCTTCACACCCCCGAAGGGCAGCTGGATCTCGGCGCCAATGGTGGGCGCGTTGACGTAGACGATGCCGGACTGCATCTCCTCCATGGCGTGGAAGGCCTTGCGCAGGTCATTGGTATAGATCGACATGGACAGGCCGTACTGGGTGGAGTTCGCCACGTCGAGCGCTTCGTCGAGATTGCTCACTGGCAGCACCAACGTGGAGGGCCCGAAGATTTCCTCCTGGGCCATCCGCATGTCCTTGCGGCCGTCGGCAAAGATGGTGGGCCGGTAGAACCAGCCATCGGAACCGGCGAAGTCGCCGCCATGCACCAGGCGGGCGTGCTCCTTCTTCCCGATATCGGTGTACTCGTGCACCTTCTTCAGCGCGGCCTCGTTGATCACCGGGCCCATGTCGGTGTCCGGCTGCAGGCCGTCGCCCACTTTCATCTTGGCCGCCCGCTCCTGGAGCTGATCCGTGAAGTCCTTCTCGACTTTCTTGTCGACGATCAAGCGGGACGCGGCGGTGCAGCGCTGGCCTGAGGTCCCAAAGGCCGCCCACAAGGCCCCGTCGACCGCCAGCGGCAAATCGGCGTCATCGAGGACCACGATGGCATTCTTGCCTCCCAGCTCGAGACCCAGCCGCTTGAGGTTGCGACCGGCGATCTCCGCGATGTGCTTGCCGGCGGCGGTTGATCCCGTGAAGGAAATGCCCTGCACTCGCGGATCCCTGACCAGCACGTCCCCGACATCACTGCCGCTGCCGGTGACGAGGTTGAGCACGCCGCCGGGCAGGCCGGCTTCCTCGAAAATCTCCACCAGCTTGGTGGCGATGATCGGCGTGTCGGAGGCAGGCTTGAAGACCACGGCATTGCCGGCCATCACAGCCGGGAAGATCTTCCACGACGGGATCGCCATCGGGAAGTTCCAGGGGGTGATACAGGCGACCACGCCCAGCGGGACGCGTTCGGTCATACACCATTTGTTGCGAAGCTCCGAGGGGACCGTTTCCCCGTGCGGGTGGCGTCCGAGGCCGGCCGCGTACTTGGCCATGTCGATCGCCTCCTGAACGTCCCCGCGCGCCTCCTTGAGGACCTTGCCCATCTCCTGCGTCATCAGTCGGGCCAGTTCTTCTTTCCGCTCCTGGATGATCAGGCCCGCCTTGAGGCAGATCTCGCCGCGGGCCGGCGCCGGGGTGTGCCGCCAGCCGTAAAACGCCTTTGCGGCCGCCTCGATGGCGGCATTCACATCATCGGCGGTGGAGGCCTGCATCACGCCCAGCACCTCGTCCTTGTGCGCCGGGTTGTTCGAGGTGAAGGTTCGACCACTCTTCGATTCCACCCAGCGACCGCCGATGTAGTTCTTGTAGGTCTTCGCCTGGGTCCGCTGCCCTCGCTCGCTCGTCATCGTCTGGCTCATGCTGCCACCTCCTGGAACGCGCCGTTCAGAATCTCCCATCCTTCATCGAGTTCCGCTTGCGAAATATTCAGGGGCGGCACCAGCCGCAGCACGTTGTCGTGCGCGCCGCAGCTCAGCACCACGAGGCCGGAGTCGAGGCACACTTGCCGGATCTTCTTTTGCAGCGCCTTGTCCGGCGCGCCGTCCTTCCCCACCAGCTCCACCCCGACCATCAGGCCGAGGCCGCGTACTTCTCCGATCGCCGGGGACCGTTGCTGCAGGTCGCGCAGCCGCCGGATCAGCTCCGCCCCCTTGTCCGTGGCATTGGCCAGGATGTGTTCGCGCGTAAAGACGTCCAGGGTCGCGATCCCGGCGGCGCACGATACCGGATTGCCGCCGAAGGTCGAGCCGTGCGCGGCCGGCTCCCATTGGTCCATCAACCTCCCGCTGGCGACCACGGCGCTCAACGGCAAGCCCGAGGCAATCGACTTGGCCAGCGTCATGATGTCAGGGACCACCCCGGTCTGCTCGCAGGCAAACATCTTGCCCGTCCGCCCATAGCCCGACTGCACCTCGTCGGCGATCAGCAGGATGCCATGCTGGTCGCAGAGCTTACGCAGACGCGGCATGAAATCGGCGGGCGGGACCACGTAGCCGCCCTCTCCCAGGACCGGCTCGACGATGAACGCGGCGACGTTCCGCGGCGGCACCCGCGTGTCGAGCATCTCGTCGATGAAGTTGAAGACATAATCGAGCGTCGCCGCGTCGCCCGGCCCGGTCGGATTTCGGTACGGATACGGGTAGGGCACGTGATACACGCCCGGCAAGAACGGCTCGTAGCGCTCCCGGTAGTAGCTCTTGGACGCGGTCAGCGAGAGCGCACCGTACGTCCGTCCATGAAACGCGCCCTGAAAGGCGATCAGCGCGGACCGGCCGGTCACGTAACGGGCCAGCTTGATCGCCCCCTCCACCGCCTCGGCACCGCTGTTGGCGAAGAAGACCTTGTCGAGCTTGCCCGGGGCGAGGTCCGCGATCCGTTCGGCCAGCTGAATGGCCGGCTCGTGGTGAGCGACCACTGAAATGTGCACGAGGCGGTCGAGCTGGTCTTTCGCGGCCCGGATCACCTCGGGGTGGCCGTGCCCCAGGTTGGTGACCGCGATGCCGGAGGCGAAATCGAGGTAGCGGCGGCCGTCGACCGTGTAGAGATACGACCCTTTGGCGTGGTCGACGACGAGCGGCGTGTAGCGATAGAGGACCTGAGAGAGGTGGGCGCGCTCGCGCGCCAGCCACTCCTCCTGGCTATCGCTGTCGGGAATTTCCTTGACGAGTTTCATTGAGCCTCCTTGTACGAACATCCGGATCGGGCGCGTAGCCGTCGCCGGCTGCCGGTGGAGGCTGCCCGTCGGTCGAGGCCCACCAGGTGCAGCGAATTCCCGCGTGCGTCATTGCTTGTGCCGTTCCAACGGCGAGCTAATGGTAGTTCTTTGCGATTCAGGATCAAACTCCCTCGCCTCTGGGCGTATCTCCCTCCCCCGCTTGCGGGGGAGGGCAGGGTGGGGGCTTTAGCGCGAGGTCGCGGGATTCAGCTTCGCGGCTCGGCTGGGCGCCCGCTGCGCAGCCAGAAAGCCGGCGAACATCACCAGCACCCCGATCGCCTGGCCGACGTAGAACAGCTCATAGGCGTGGAACAGGCGCGTCAGGGTCGAGACGCTGGCCACGATTAGGGCGCCGGCCGCGATCAGGATATTGGCCACCAGCCGGGAAGGCGCCCCGTGCCGGCGCCAGGTCCCATAGGCGGACCACGCCGCCCCCCCGACCAGGATGATCGTCCCCACACTGTTCACCACCGCCGCCATGATGAGGGCGATCACGTTAAAGCTCCCGCGCTCCAGCCGGATGGTGTCGACGGAGGGAACCTGGCGGGTGTCGAGGAGGCCGGGTTGCAGCGTGGCGCCGACGATGCCGGCCAGTCCGATGCCTGCCAGTACGAGCAACACCCAGAGGGCGGGGCGGCCGAATCGAGGCGCGAGCAGGTAAATCGTGCCCAGCGCCAGCACGCCGACCAGGACGATGGCGCCCAGGTAGTAGTAGGTCCGGTAGAGGAGCGAGTTCCAGCCGCCGGCGGCGCCGACCACCTCGGTGAGGGCGGCGATGGCGTAAAGCCCCAGCGCGACGCCCCAGACGAGCAGATACGGGCGCGGCTTCGCCCGGTACTGGAGTCCGAGCGTCAGGGCAAATGCGGCGCTGATCAGCGTCGCCGCCAGTGGATAGAAGATCACGAGGCTCTCAGTTTATTTCAAAGGCGTTTCGCTGAATCTGCACAAAGCTTGACAAGACCCTCATCGCCGCGTCCATACTCACGGGCGAGGGTCTTGGGGACCGGTGCTTCCGGTCATTGAACAAGGAGGGAGTTCATGTCGCAGGACACATCCACGGGCTTCAGCCGCAGGGACGTACTCAAGCTGGGCGCGCTCGCCGGGGCAACCGCATCGCTGGCGCCGCTGGCGACCTCGCCGCTGGCCGCCGTGGCGGCCGCCACGGCGCCGAGCGACTTCAACGAGATGACCATCACGCAGTTAAAAGGGCTGATGGCGTCGGGTCAAGCACGCTCCACCGACCTGGTCAACTTCTACCTGCGACGAATTCAGGCCCTTGATCAGGGCGGGCCGATGGTCAATTCCGTGCTCGAGGTGAACCCCGACGCGCTGGCCATTGCCCAGCAGCTGGACGCCGAGCGCCAGGCGGGTCAGGTGCGGGGCCCGCTGCACGGTGTGCCGGTCCTCCTCAAAGACAACGTCGATACGCACGACCGGATGCAATCGGCGGCCGGTTCGCTGGCGCTGGTCGGCACCGCGCCGGCACAGGATGCGACGGTGGCCGCCAGGCTGCGAGCGGCGGGCGCCGTCATCCTGGGTAAGACCACCCTGAGCGAGTGGGCCAACTTCCGTTCGTTTTTCTCCACCAGCGGTTGGTCGGGCCGCGGGGGACAGTGCAACAACCCGTACGCCATCGACCGAAATCCCTGCGGGTCGAGCTCCGGATCGGGCGCCGCGGCGGCGGCGAACTTTACCGCCGTCTCGATCGGCACCGAGACGGATGGCAGCATCGTCTGCCCCGCCAACCATCACGCCGTGGTCGGCATCAAACCAACGGTCGGCCTGGTCAGCCGCGCCGGAATCGTCCCCATCTCCCACACCCAGGACACCGCGGGACCGCATACGCGCACCATGGCCGACGGCGCCGCGGTGCTGACTGCGATCGCCCAGCGGACCGCCGACCCGCGCGATCCCGCCACCAGCGGCAATCGAAACCGAATCCCAAGGGATTACACGCAGTTCCTCAACGCCGACGGCCTGCGGGGCGCCCGCATCGGGGTGGCCCGCGACTTCGAGGGCTCGAGTCCGCACACGGACTCGGTTTTCGAAGATGCCCTGACCGCCATGCGGAATGCGGGCGCCACGCTCGTCGACGTGTTCTTCCCCCACATCTCCGACATCAACTCCGGGACCGCCGAGTTCACCGTGCTGCTCTACGACTTCAAGGTGGACCTCAACAACTACCTGTCGCAGCGCGTGGGGGTGCCAATCCGAACTCTCCAGGATGCGATCGACTTCAACAATGCGCACGCCGACCGCGAAATGCCGTTCTTCGGCCAGGAGATTTTCGAGCTGGCCCAGTCGTTCGACGTCACCAACCCGGACGCGATTCAGCCGCTGGGCCTCTCCTACAACCAGGCCCTGGCACAGGACCAGGTCTTCGGCGCCAGCGAGGGGATCGACTTGCTGCTCCGCCAGAACAGCTTGCAAGCGATCGTGGCCTCGACGGACACCCCGGCCTGGCCGACCGACCTCATCAACGGCGACCATTTCGTCTTTGGCAGCTCATCGCCGGCGGCGATCGTCGGCTACCCCATCATCAATGTCGCGATGGGATTCTCCTTCGGCACCCCGGTCGGGATCTCGTTCATGGGAACGGCATTCAGCGAGCCGACCTTGATCAAACTGGCATCGGGCTTCGAAGCGGTCACTCAGGCCCGCAGACCGCCGAAATTCCTGGCGACGTTGCCCTTCGATACCAAGGGAATGCCGACCCCGACCCGGGTCCACCGGCGGCGCAACGTGGGCCACGGGCGGGTGGCGCCGTTCCGGCTGTAGACAACCGCCACAAGACCGAACTTGACGGGGCGGCCGTATTGCCGTTAAATAGCCGCAGCCACGTTCCAGCATAGAGGTCTAGCCACCGTTTGAGCAGAGTCATCGCAGTTGCCAACCAGAAAGGCGGCGTTGGCAAAACGACCACCGCGGTGAACCTGGGATGCGCGCTCGCTGAGCTCGGCAAGCGAGTCCTCCTCATCGACCTCGATCCCCAGGGCCATCTGACCATCAACATGGGCTTCAAGCAGCCCGATCAGATCGAGCTCACCCTCTACCATCTGCTCCTCGATCCGCAGGTCACCCTCGGCCATGTGGTGAAGCACAGCAACCTCGGGGTCGACTTCATCCCCTCGAACATCGAGCTCTCCGGCGCAGAGATCCAGCTGGTGTCCGAGATGGGGCGTGAGACCTTCCTCAAGGAGAAGCTCGCGCCGGGCCAGGACGAATACGACTTCATGGTGATCGATTGCCCGCCATCGCTCGGCCTCCTCTGCGTCAACGCGCTGGTGGCCTCCGACGAGGTTCTGATCCCACTGCAATGCGAGTATTTCGGCATGAAGGGCATGCAGCTGTTGCAGAACACGATCGAGCGGGTGCGCGCCAAGCTCAATCCGAAGTTGCGGATCAGCGGCATCCTGGCAACCATCCACAAGTCGCGGACGCTGCACTCACAGGAAGTGCTCGAACTGGTGCGGGAGCGCTACGGCGACATCGTCTTTGACGTCGTGATCAAGGACAGCATCCGGTTTGCCGAGACGCCGCTGGCCGGCATGTCGATCCTGCAGTATGCCGGCAGCTCCGAAGGGGCCAGCGCCTATCGGGCTCTGGCCAAGGCGGTCATCAAGCGGGCGCCCGCCGCGCCGGTGGAGGCCAAGCAGCCCGTTGCCGGTCGTGTTTAAACGGGTTTCGCTGAGCGGCTCAGCGGAACTCTTTCGCGAAACCTCCAGTGCGCCTGAAATCCTGGCCGAGACGGATCCCGAGCCGGTCGCGGCGCCGATCCATCACCTGCCGATCCGCCGCGAGATCGAGCGCGAGACCATCGTCGCCTACTACGAGTACCAGCTGACGGAACCGCAGGCGCGCGCGTTGATCGATGCGGTGCAAAAGATCAAGTATCCCCACACCCTCAAGAGCACGGCGAAGTTGAGCATGGAAGAGTTCGAGCGCCTCGAGGCGCTTCGCCAGCTGCTACTCGACGGCTTGAGGTAGCTCCTCCTCCACGCGCTGCGAGGTTGCTACGTCCCACCGACGCGCCACCTGCTGAGCGCGATAGAGGGCGGCGTAGAGGCCGGGGGCGTCGACCAGGTCGTCATGGCGGCCACGCTGTACGACTCGGCCCTTGTCAAGCACCACGATCTCGTTTGCCTGCCGGATGGTCGACAGTCGGTGTGCGATGACCAGCACGGTGCGCTCCGCCACGAGTCGGGCAAGGGCCGCCTGGATCAGGTGCTCGGCTTCCGGGTCCACCGACGAGGTCGCCTCGTCCAGGATCAAGATGGGCGCATCGCGCAACAGGGCTCGGGCGATCGAGATTCGCTGTTTCTGACCGCCGGATAGCCGAACCCCGCGCTCGCCGATGATCGTGTCGTAGCCCTTCGGCAGATCTTCCACGAACTCGTGCGCGTACGCCGCGTGGGCTGCCGCCTCAACCTGCGCGTCGGTCGCTTCCGGGTTCCCAATCTTGATGTTGGCCTTGACCGTGTCGTTGAACAGAAAGACGTCCTGCAGGACCAGCCCAATCGAACGATGAACGTAATCGAGCGGCAGCTCGCGGAGGTCGACACCACCGAGCCGGACCGCGCCCTGCTGGGGGTCCCAGAAGCGGGTGATCAGGTTGGCAATGGTGGTCTTGCCGGCGCCGCTGGGTCCCACGAGGGCGAGCACCGAACCTTCCTTCAGGTCGATCGACACGTCATGGAGCACGGACCGCCCGGCCTCATAGGCGAAGGTCACGTGATCGAGCGCGATATCGTACCGCCGGTCCTTCGGAACGCGCGCCGTGAGCGACTCCTTCACCTCGATTGGCGCGTTCAGAATCTCGAAGATACGATCCGTCGCCGCTTCCGCATTGCGCAATCCCTCGAGCTGCCGGTTGAGCTCGGTGACCGGCCGATAGAGCAGCGTCGTCAAGAAGACGAAGAGCACCAGGTCGGGGATGCTGAGCTGTCGGGCATGCGCCATCAATCCCCCGACGAGCAGCACCAGGGCCACGGGAATCGCGGCCATCCACTCGACCCCAGCGAAGTACCAGGTGTGGATGAGGTTGGCCTGCGTCGCCGC
>Ga0066702_10000410_pt1 | contig 10725 bp, 11 predicted proteins | sample GraSoiAngelo_151_FD_66507 | JGI IMG/M metagenome (GOLD analysis project Ga0066702, IMG submission 66507) | Grasslands soil microbial communities from the Angelo Coastal Reserve, California, USA - 14_1009_12_20cm | ecosystem: Environmental > Terrestrial > Soil > Grasslands | place: USA...
GAGGTGAACGGCGGCACGATCACTACTTCCACATCGATGATTTCGCCGCAGTCCCGCAGGAAGGTTTCTACGAACCGCTCGGACTCGGCCTGCGTCATGTTCATCTTCCAGTTGGCGGCGATGATTTTCTTTCTCATCTCATTCAATTGTCATTCCGAGCGAAAGCGAGGACCTCCCGCCCTAGCAAGGGCCTGTAAATCTATCGTCACTTGCGAGATCCCTCGTTACACTCGGGATGACAAAGTAGCGCGGCGACGATTTTCTTGCGCATCACTCTTTATCGGTTAGCGCGGCCACGCCGGGAAGCTCTTTGCCCTCGAGCAGTTCGAGCGATGCCCCGCCGCCCGTGGACATAAACGTCATTTTGTCGGCGAGCCCGGCCTGTTTGACCGCTGTCACGGAATCGCCCCCGCCGACGATCGTCGTCGCTCCCAATTGCGCCATCGCTTCTGCGATCGCGATCGTTCCCTCGCCGAATTCCGGAATTTCGAACACGCCCATCGGCCCGTTCCAGAGGATCGTTTCCGCTTTTGCGATTTCCTCCTGGTAAAGCGTAATCGTTGCGGCCCCGATATCGACAGCGTGCCATCCATCACTGATCCCGTGCTGCGGCGACAGACGGCTGGTGTTTCGCATGTCCGCGCCCGGACGAACTTCGTCGGTTTCGACTACATCAACCGGAAGCAAAAATTTTACTCCGCGTTGCTTCGCGAGATCGAGAAGTTCGCGCGCAAGATCCACCTTATCGGATTCGATCCGGCTTGCGCCGACCGGAATTCCCTCCGCCTTCAAGAAGGTGTTCGCCATCGCGCCGCCGATAAGAATGGTGTCGGCCTTTTGTATCAGCGCTTTTAAAACCCCGATCTTATCGGAGACCTTGGCTCCGCCTAAAATGACGACGAACGGTTTGGCCGGATTCTCAAGGCCCTCGCGCAAGTGTTTCAGCTCTTTCTCCATCAAAAAACCCATCGCCGATTGCCGCACGAATTTCGTGATGCCCACCGTGGACGCATGTGCGCGGTGCGCGGCGCCAAACGCGTCGTTCACGTAAAGATCGCCTAAATCTGCAAGCGCTTTTGCAAACTGCGGATCGTTTGCCTCTTCGCCCGGCTGAAAGCGAACGTTCTCCAGCAGAGCAACGTCGCCGTTCTCCATGTGTTCAACAATTTTGGTGGAGACCTCTCCGATCGTGTCATGACTGAAGATGACCGGTTGATGGATGAGCGAGTGCAAATATTCGCCGATCGGTCGAAGTGAATATTTTTCCACGGGCTTTCCCTTCGGGCGGCCAAAGTGCGACATCAAAATGGTTTTCGCTCCGTGCTCGCGCAGGTAGTTGATCGTGGGCAGACTTTTCCGGATTCGCGTGTCATCAGTCACGCGAATCTTGCCGCTGCGTGTTTCGGCTGGCACGTTGAAGTCCACCCGAACCAGAACGCGTTTCCCGCGCACGTCGAGATCGCGGAGTGAAAGTTTCGCCATTCCTACTGGTGCTCCTGCTCGTGATCGCAGCTCTGATCATGCTCCTGCTCATGATCATGATCATAGTCGTTAGGATATGTTCCTTCATTCTCGCGCAAGAACTCAGCGCGCCCCGAAAACCGTTTCAACATTCCCATGAGCATGTTAACAATTCGCACGAGTCGTTCTTTTGCGGGAACAATTCGCTCTGTAGCGATAAGCTTTCGCGCTACCAGCACGTCAAGGCATGCGGCGCACTCTAGGGCTGAACCACGAGCAATCTCTAGGAACCTGGATCGATCAGCGTGCGAGAACTTCCCGTTTCCTTCCGCAATATTGAGAGGCAAGCTAGTTGAAGCACGATCGAGTTGATCTTTGGCAGCTGCCTTGCCGGTGAAGTCGCTGAGCAAGTCGCCGACCCATCCGCAGAAAGCGATCGACTCTTGATAAACATCGAGCTTTTCTTGGTCGAAATAAGTTTTCATGCTTCGATCATGAGCAGGAGCATGAGCAAGACGGACTATTCTGCCAACATTTCCATCAATTCCACGCAGCGGTTACTGTAGCCCCACTCGTTATCGTACCAGCCCACGACTTTGACGAAACGGTTCCCAAGCATCAGCGTCAACTGGCTATCGAAAATGCAGGAGTGCGGATTGCCAACGATGTCCGCGGACACAAGCGGCTCGTCACTGTATTCGAGGACGCCTTTATAGCTTTTGTCTGACGCAGCTTCTTTAAATGCGGCATTGATCGCATCAACGGTAGCGTCCTTTTCGAGCACAGCGGTAAAATCTGTCACTGACCCATCCGGCGTCGGCACGCGGAAAGCGCCGCCATTCAACTTCCCTTTCAATTCCGGGATCACTTCGCCGATGGCCTTGGCGGCACCGGTCGTGGATGGAATGATGCTGATTGCCGCCGACCGCGCACGTCTCAAGTCTTTGTGCGGAAAATCCAAAATCCGCTGGTCATTGGTGTAACTGTGGATCGTGCTCATGAATCCGCGCGCGATGCCGAATTTGTCGTGAACGATCTTGGCCATCGGCGCGAGGCAATTTGTCGTGCAACTCGCGTTGGAAATAATTTTGTGTTTTGCAGGGTCATACACATTGTCGTTCACGCCCATGCAGATCGTCACATCCGGATCCTTTGCCGGTGCGCTGATCAACACGCGTTTTGCGCCAGCTTTGCTCAAATGCAGGTCGGCTTTCTCGCGGCTGGTGAACAGTCCGGTCGATTCCAGCACTACATCGACGTCCAGTTTTTTCCAAGGCAGGTTCGCCGGGTCGCGCTCCTTCAGAATTTTAATTTTGTGACCACGCACGATGATGTTTTCGTCATCGTAACCGATCTCGCCGTCGAATTTGCCATGCACCGAATCCCACTTAAGCAGATGGGCCAGAGTGTGCGTGTCAGTAAGATCGTTGATCGCGAGAATGCGCTCGACTTGTTTTTGTGACATGGCGCGAAGGACATTGCGTCCAATGCGCCCGAAACCGTTGATAGCGTAACTTTGCATAAGTTTGAATTGTTAAAACGTTAAAGCGGAAAAACGTTCAACATTCAATGCTCCACGCCCCACGCTCAACTTCAAATTCAGGATCATTGAGCGCTTGCTCGCGAATATTTTTGAAGTTGGACGTTCGGCGCTTCTCGCGCCGTGGCCTTGCGGAGGCGGATCGGGCGTTGGACGTTTTCTGAATGAAGTACGCTATCGCCGCGTTCCTGGCCATCTGGTCAATCATCCCCGCACAACTGGCTTCTGCCGCCGAAACGAAAAGCATTCTTGTCTTTGGCGACAGTTTATCGGACGGCTTCATGCTTCAACGAAGCGAAGCCTACCCGGCTTTGCTTGCACAGAAGCTGGACGCCGCGGGCCTGAACTTTCAAGTGACCAACGCGAGCGCCGCCGGCGGCACGACACAAGGCGGCTTGGAACGGCTCCCGGCCCATTTGAAACACAGAATCGATATTCTGGTTTTGGAACTCGGAATCAACGACGCGTTCCGCGGGCTGCCAGTCGATCAAATTGAAAACAATCTCCAGCGAATCATCGACAAGGTGAAAGCGCGAAATCCAAATGTGCGCGTTTTAATCGCAGGAATGCAGTTGCCTAATTACGCGGCGGACGATTACGTATCGGCATTTGGCAAAATGTTCGCGGAACTCGCCGCCAAAAATGGAGCGGCCCTGGTGCCCTATTTACTCGAAGGCGTGGCAGGGGATCCCTTGTTGAATTTAGCCGATGGCATTCACCCCAACGCCGCCGGCCAAAAAATTCTTGCCGAAAACGTCTGGCGCGTGCTCAAACCAATAGCGCGCGAGCTGTAGCCGCTGCCCTGTGGGCGGCGCATCGCAGCGCCGCAACTGCGTCAGCGTTGCGTTTCGCACAGCGAAACGGCCACAGAAGAAAAGGCAACCGCCGCGCGCCTACCGCACGTTAGATAAGTAAAATCAAAAACGATGGACCCTGCACGACCAAGCGATCCTGATCCGGCCGATCCCTTTTTCCCGGAACGCGCTGATCACGCGATCCTGGAAACGATCGAAATCGCCACGGGAGGCGAGAATCACCATCAGGCTGTGCGAAGGCTGCGCGGGCCGCTCATGAAGATTAACGGTGTGCACGACGTGAAAGTGGATCTCGAACACGAGCGCGTGATCGTCACCTTCGACGCGCGCAGGACGCATCCGCCCGATCTTCACGACGCAATTTTGAAGAGCGGTTACAAACCCAGGCCAAGGGCGGATTGAGAATGTGGGGCGGCCTTAGCGCAGCGACAGGCGGGACACCAAGGTCCCTCCCACCTTTATCTCACCGCGGGTTGTTGCTGCGTCAGGCAGTGAAACGTGCCTAGCCCCCAGATTAATTCGCGGCAATCGATCGCGATGACGCGGCGATTCGGAAAACATTCGCGCAGGATCGATAACGCAACTTCGTCGGCAGGATCGGCGAATGTGGGCACAAGCACGCAGGTATTTGCGATGTAAAAGTTCGCATAGCTCGCCGGCAACCGTAGTCCTTCGCGCACAATCTTCTTCGGCATCGGCAGCGGGACGATGTCGATGTCGCGAGCCCCGATTTTCATGTCGCGCAAACGCGCGACATTCTCCTGGAGCGGCGCGTAATTTTCGTCGTGAGAATCGTCTTCAACGACAGTCACGACGGTTCGTTCGGAGACAAACCGCGCGAGATCGTCGATGTGGCCGTCGGTGTCGTCGCCCGCAATCCCGTCGCCGAGCCAGAGAATTTCGCGCACGCCGAGAAAATCCCGGAGCCGCTGTTCGATTTCTTCGCGGCGCAAATTCGGATTGCGATTGGGATTGAGCAGACACGCTTCGGTCGTAAGCAGCGCGCCCGCGCCATTCACGTCGATCGCCCCGCCTTCCAAAATCATGCGCGGATAAAAAACCGGAACATTCTGGATTTGCGCGATTCGCGTTGGTGCGACTTCATCTAAGTCGAATGGCGGATATTTGTTCCCCCAGGCATTGTAATCCCAATCAACAATTGCGAGTTCGCCACGGCGAATCCGTCCCGTGGCGGATTTTGGATCGGCATCACGCGTCAAAAAAATCGGCCCGTGATCGCGGCACCACGGTTCGTTTGTCGGAACCAGACGAAACTGAATTTGTTCCATCGGCAATCCGCGCAGGACTTCGCGCGCCTCTGCTTCGTGCGTGCCATTGCAGACGTTAATGCAAACTTGTTCCGACTCGATCAGCGCTTCGACCATTGCCCGCAGCGCCGGCATGACCAAGTCGAACGAATCGGGGAAACTGATCCCTTCGCGTCGTGGCCACGAGAGCCAGGTTGCCGCGTGCGGCTCCCATTCCGCTGGCATCCGATAGCCGAGCGCGGCGGGAGTTTGCGAAGTCATGGGAGAAACGTCCAACGCCCAATCCGCCTTCGCAAGGCTACAGCGTGACACGCTGCTCAACGTCCAACGCTCAATTGCCAGATTAAATCGTCGCTAAGGCGGTTCGCGCAGACGCCGGTTTGTAGAATATGAAAACGTACGCGGCAATGAATGCTAAGATGAATCGTTTCATGAGTTGGATGTAATTAGAACCTATGGCCTCATCGGTGATCTGGGCTTGTAAATCCCGCCAACGATTGCGCCGGTAATCGCGAATTGGATCACGCTGCCCGCGATCCAGCCCCAAAGGATTTTCGTCGTCAAGGGCTGGACTGCGAACGAGATCAAATCGGCACCCGCGTACACTAAACCCACCAGAATCCCTAGTGCCGCGCTGGCACCTATGCCACCGGCTGGAACGAAGCGGACACAAAGCATGGTGAAGAAGAATGCCATGACGATATGACCCAATATCAACCATGGGAAATCAGGTTTGGTTCGGAAAAGGGCCTGCACTTCCTCATGCGCGCCGCGCATCAGCGTGCCATACCAAAGGAAGCCAAAAATGAAGAGGAAAATGAAGGCTGCGATGAATGCGGTGAAGAATTTTTGCCAGTTCATAATTTCTTTCCGTCGAGGTTCTTGTTGAGCCCAAGCGCCGGAGATCTTCATCGCAAAACGCGTGGCCGGTGTCGATCTAAAAATGACGAAGCACCCGCCTTCGCCCAGGCTACGGCGCGGCAGGCGAATGACGGGGGGGAATAGATGTCGGACTACGAACCTTAACTACAGATTCGTCATTCCTTCGTCATTAGACATTTGCGCTTCGTCATTTCGGTCAGTTGACCCACTTCCCGCCCTCGGAAGTAAGGATCGGCAGCTCTTCCATCATGAACTGCGTTCTCCCGATTGCGCCGATCATGTGCGTTCCGGTGGCGCGATACCAGTTCCTCGACATGCTCTCGCCAGTATGGCAGCCCCAACTCTTTACGTAGGCCCCGTGCGCAAAATCGCGCCGGTCGATTCTGGCTAGCTCGTTCTCGTGCAACCACGATTTGCATGCGCTGTCGATAAAGTTGCTGTAGTCGAACATGAAACAGGCGCGGTTCGAGTGCCCGAAATATTCAAAGCCGGTAATCTTCACCTGGTTTCGTGGTTGGCCTTTGTTTAAATAGTCGATAACGTCCGACCCGGAATTAAACCAAACAAGATTCAGATTGAATTTTTCGCGCACCGACTCGATCAAAGCGATCAGGTCCTGGTGTTCTTGTTTCGCGCGATCCAGATAACCCTGTTTATAAACCAGCCAGGTCATTTGCTGGTCTGGGCCAAAGTATGCGCGCAACTGTTCAGTGCGCAGACGCGCGGCGCGCACAAAGTTCGCCCACCAATGATCGTGCGGATAAAGTTTGTATTTTTCCCATTGATACAACGAAGGTCCGCCGACCACGATGACATATTCGCCGCTGGCGGCGAAGGCGCTGCCCGTCATCACCAGCAACAGTAAAAGCAATAAAGAAACCCGACGAATACCACCCATAAGCAGGAGCACTATTTACGCATGGCGCGAGCGCGTGCAAGCTGTAGCCGCTTCGCTGCGCCAAGCGCAGGCTTGACGCTCTAAACACGCCCAGGGACGCGCCGCCCACAGGACGGCGGCTACAGCGATTCGATTTCCCCACGCACTAAGTCTTCCCAAGTTTGGCGTTCTCGAATCAACGAAACCTTGTCGCCGTGAACCAGTGCTTCCGCGGGAAAGGGCCGCGAGTTGTAATTGGACGCCATCATAAATCCGTAAGCACCCGCGCTCATAATCGCCAGCAGATCGCCTTCGTGCACTTCAGGCATCTCGCGATCGAGCGCGAAAAAATCGCCCGATTCGCATACCGGCCCGACGATGTCGATTTCTTCCGTTCTCTTGGCGTCCGCCGCGGCGGACGCCCTACAAGGTACGATCTCGTGATAGCTTTGGTAAAGCGCCGGCCGAATCAGATCGTTCATGCCTGCATCGACAATCGCGAACTTTTTCTCGGCAGTTTGCTTAATGTAATGGACTCGGGTGAGCAAAACGCCTGCGTTGCCAACGAGAAAACGACCAGGCTCGACCAGGATGCGAATCCCTAGCTCGCGCAACGGCGGCACAATCGCCTCGGCGTAATCGCGAATACTAAACGCGGATCCCGCGCATGCGGGACCATGGTCGTGCCACCATTTGCCTGATCCGCTCTCGAGTGCCCGCAAGTAAATGATTCCCATGCCGCCACCGATACTGAAAAACTTGATTCCGTATTTGGATTTTAGCTTCCGCACAATTGGCGCCACTTTCTTGATGGCGCTGGCGAACGGCTCAGCCTCTGTGATTTGCGAACCAATATGCATTTGCACGCCAACGATCTCGATGTTTAGCATTTTCGCTGCACGCTCGTAAACCGCGGGTAGCTCGTCGAGCGCGATGCCGAACTTGTTCTCGCGCGAGCCGGTCGAAACGTATTCGTGCGTGTGCGGATCGACATCGGGGTTGGCACGCAGAGCAATTGGCGCACGCAAGTTTTTCGCGCTCGCGATGCGATCGATTGATTCCAACTCCACTTCACTCTCGACGTTGAAGCTGTAAACGCCTTGCTCGAGCGCGAACTCAATCTCCTCACGCGATTTGCCCACTCCGGCGAACGTGCAACGCGCCGGATCGCCGCCGGCTGCTATCACGCGATAAAGCTCGCCGCCGGAAACAATGTCGAAACCAGCGCCTGCGTGGGCCAACAGCTTCAGGATCGCGCGATTCGAGTTAGCTTTGACTGCGTAACAAATCACGTGATCAAGCAGCGCTAGCGCCGCATCGAGCCGTGTGTAGTGATCGAGAATTGTTCCCGCGCTGTAAACATAAAGTGGTGTGCCAAATTTCTCGGCCACGCGCGCAAGATCCACATCTTCGCAGTGAAGCTTGCCGTCACGATAACGAAAAGAATGCACGAAATACTGTAGCCGCTTCGCTGTGCGAAGCGCAAACCTCAGGGTAGCGCACGCGTCTCGCGTGTTGGTTTCGGCGTCTTCGCCGAAACAATCTTTTCTTGAGGCTGCAACTAATCAGGACTGGATGATTTCCGGTGAATCTGCCAAGCAGGAAAAGTTCGCGACGGCGGGACACCGTCGCCAGCACGCGAGACGCATGCGCTACCCGACCATTCTCAGTCCGATATTCAGCACCGCGATCAACGCTACGCCCAGCAAGAAGCTTGTCAGAACAAGTTTTTTCCCGTGCTTCAACATTTCACCAAGAACAGCGTGCACTGCCAGGTAAAGGAATCCTCCACCAACCTCCGCCATGATTAATCCGAGCCAAAGCGTCGAAATATTTGTCAGAAAAAAATAGCCGATCACGCCACCGAGCAGCGTGGTCGCTTCAACCGCGGCGACCCAGCCGAGCGCGGCGCTCCGGTGCAAGCCGGCGCCGATCAAAAGACTGCCGAGCGCGAGGCCTTCGGGGACTTTGTGAATGCAAAGGGCGGAGAACAGCGACCATTTTGTGGCATCCATCGTGGGAGCTTCCTGTTGAATTCCCAAAGCTAATCCGTCTGTCGTGCTGTGAATCGCCAATGCAACAATCAGCGCACTAGCGATTTCGCTAAAATGTCGTGTCGCATCCGCATCGAAATGACTGGCCGCGCAAGCAGGACAAACGTGATGGACATGTTTGCTGATGAAAAAGAAGAGCGCGTATCCGGTAGCCAGCGCAAGCAATACCGCCCACCATGAAGACGCCCCAAAGCTTTCCGGCAAGATTGCAAAGCTTGTCACACCAAGAAGCGTTCCGGCTGCGAAACTGATCAGCGCACAGAGCGTTTTGTGCGTCAGTTGCAGCGACGTGCTGACCCATCCGCCCACAAGCGCTAAAACGTAAGCCGCGACGACCTGCCAGAGTGCGTTGGCCATTTAGGAGCCTAGGGGCTGGCGAGTCCCGCAGGCGCGGGATGATCTTCGCGGCAAAGATGCGTCTCAATGGTTACGTGAGCCAGTTCATCGTGCCCCCGAAGCAACGCTCGATAGGCATCGCAGCTCTTTGGCTCGTGCGCCACCACAGAAATCATTGCCGCATACTTTCCGATGCCGACCTGCCAGACATGCAGATCGGTCACGAGCGAATCGCCATCGCTTTCCACCGCGCGGCGAATTTCATCGGGCAAATCTGAGGACGCAGGTGTGCGGTCGAGCAGGATGCCGCTGGTGTCCCGCAAAAGTGTGTAAGCCCATGAAAAAACCACGCCGCTCCCGACAATTCCCACTACCGGATCGAGCCACGCCCAGCCGAAAAATTTGCCGCCGGTCAGTGCTGTAATCGCAAGCACCGAAGTAAACGCATCGGCCAACACATGCAGATAAGCCGCGCGCAAATTCAAATCTTCACGATGCGCGCTGCCACTGCCACTTTCGTGATGACGATCCGCGAGCAGGACTGCGCAGCCCAGGTTCACCAGCAATCCGAGGCAAGCGATCCCGATAGCCTCGTTAAAATGAATTTCCAACGGAACGAACAACCGGTGCACAGATTCGCCGGCCATTAAGAACGCCACGATTGAGAGCACCACCGCGCTGGTGAACCCGCCGAGCACCCCTATTTTTCCCGTGCCGAAGCTGAAGCGCGCGTTGCCGGCCTGCGTTCGCGCAAAATAGTATGCAACGGCAGTTATCAGGAATGCAAGGACATGAGTACTCATGTGCCAGCCGTCGGCCAGCAACGCCATCGAGTGCGACATCAAGCCGACCACGATCTCCACAACCATCATTGCGGCAGTAACGCCGATCACAATGCGGGTCCGCCGCTCCGCGTGCGAAAAATCCGGGACGAAATCGTGCCTTTTGCGAAAACGCGAATGATCAGTGCGATGCATCTCGATCTAACTTAACGCCATTGATTGCAAAATCAGAGAAAATCACGGCCGAACGGTTTGGTAAAAGCCGACGCTGGACGAATTACGGCGCACCGCGCACTGCTATTGTGGGTCCCGACTCTCGCCGGGGTGATCTCGGCGATGCTGCCACAACGCGAAAAGTGAAATGATGATTAGTAGTGCGCCGAACGTGCAGACGATTGCTGCACCGGAAGGCAAGTCCCACCAGTACGAAAGAAATAATCCCGCGATGCCGCCGAGAAGCGCGATGAACCAACCGACGAGCAAGCGATTCGCGGTTCGTTGCGCGAGATTGATTCCGCAAACCGCCGGCACGATCAAATAACTGAAGACAAGCAACACGCCTGCGATGCGAACAAAGCTCGTCACAACCAAGCCAAAAAGGGCGTAGAAGAAAAAGTCCCACCAGCGCACCCGGAGTCCTTTCTGATAGGCACCGTCACGATCGAATGAGACCAGAAGAAAATTCGCGCGGAAAACGAAGTGGAAAATGC
>Ga0066702_10000413_pt1 | contig 10715 bp, 9 predicted proteins | sample GraSoiAngelo_151_FD_66507 | JGI IMG/M metagenome (GOLD analysis project Ga0066702, IMG submission 66507) | Grasslands soil microbial communities from the Angelo Coastal Reserve, California, USA - 14_1009_12_20cm | ecosystem: Environmental > Terrestrial > Soil > Grasslands | place: USA...
AGCCAGGATCTCGTCGGCCAACTGGCGGGCGTCCGCCTCGGGCAGGGGACCCCGGACGACGAGCTCGGCCAGCGTCCCACCGGGCAGCCGCTCCATCACGATGTACGGCCGGCCGGACTCGTCGCCACTGTCGAAGACAGCCACCACGTTCGGATGGATGAGGCGGGCGGCCAGCCGGGCCTCGGTCTCGAAGCGTGACCGTACGACCACGTCGTGCGCCAGGTCACGGCGCAGCAGCTTGATCGCCACCGGGCGATCCAGGCGGGTGTCGACGGCCTCGTGCACCTCCGCCATGCCCCCGGCCCCGATCAGGGGCCCCAGTGCGTACCGATCCGCGAAAAGGGTCACGGCTTGATTTACCCCCTTTGGCCCGGCCCCGAATCGGGGGAACGGGCCGGTCCGGCGTTCGGGTATTTCCGGCATTGCGCGTTTAATGACCTAATCGCCCCTTTTGCCGGTTCATGGTCAAGCCCGGCGTCATCGCGCCGACGACTCGAGCATGTATTGGGGTGCCTCAGACGAGCCCCGGTCGGCCGCCGCCGACCCTCGCCGACGGGGCCGCCGGCTGGTCTCGACGGCCGCCGTCACCTTCCTGACCATCGGGGGGGCGATGGCGGTGGCCTCCGCCCACACGACCCACGCCAACGCGGCCGTCACCGCCCCCGCCGTGCCGGTGGCGTACGACACCGTCGCCGCCCTGCGGATCCCCCACCCGAAGCCGGCGCCCCCCCGCCCTGCGGCGCCCGCCCCGCACCATGCCGCCCCGGCGGCCAAGCCGGCGCCTCCGGTGCCCGAGGCCGCTGCGGTCGCCAGCGCGGCCCGCACCCGCGGCACGACACCGGCCGCCCCGCCACTGTCTTCGGGGGGCGGATGCGCCGCCGCGCTGGCCTATCTGGGTGCCCACTCGGCCCCCGGCTTCCAGTTCGAGTGCCCGGGGTACGCCCTCGGCCACCAGGCCATGACGTGCGTCAACGTGGCCGGGGTGTGCCCGGGCGTGAAGCTCATCGTCATCTCCGACGCCTGCCCCGCGGCCTACATGAACGAAGCCCACAACTCCTGGATCGTCGCCGGTCTGACGACGGGTGCGATCGACCCCTACGGCTACTGCCACTGACGTTCTGACGGCGCCGGCTCACCGTGGACCGCGTCCCGGCGGCCCGGCCCGGCCCGGCGCCGGCCACCCGTTCGACATCACCCCCCGCCGCGCCCGGCCCCTGACGCTGGACGGCCGGCCCGGGGCGTGCTTGCATGACCGGATGCCTCGCTCCATGGTCGTGTCCGGCACCGGTTCAGCAGGGAACGCCGTCGCGGCCGGAGCCATCGGCTTCGGACTGGCCGGGCTGGCCGCGCCCCGGATCCTGATCCGTCTCTACGGGTTGCCCGACACAGGTCCCTTCCGCTTCCTCGCCCGGCTGTGGGGCACCCGCACCGCCACCCTCGGCGCGGTGCTGTTCATGGAGGCGCCGGGGCGGAGACGGACGAACGTCCTCGTGGCGGCCGCAGCCATGAATGCGGTCGACACCGGGGTCGCCCTCACCGCCGGCGCGGACGTGTCGGCGCGGACCAAGGTGATGGCGGCGGCCACGTCGGGTGCCTTCGCCCTGGTCACCGGGGCGCTGGCCGCCCGGCTGCTCTGATCCCGTGACGGGGCGCATGAGCCGGACGCGGCCGGACTTCGTCGCCTACCCGCGCCCGCCGGCGGGGGCTCCGAACGTACTGGTCATCGTCCTCGACGACGTCGGGTTCGCCCAGCTGGGCTGCTTCGGGTCGCCGATCGAGACGCCGCGCATCGACGCGCTGGCCGCCGGCGGGCTGCGCTACAACCGGTTCCACGTCACGTCGATCTGCTCGGCCAGCCGCGCCGCGTTGCTCACCGGGCGCAACCATCACGCGGTCGGCGTCGGGATGACGATGGAGACGCCGCTCGGCTTCCCCGGCTACCACGGCCGGATCCCGAAGTCGGCGGCCCTCCTGCCCCGCATCCTGCGTGACCACGGCTACAACACGTTCGCCGTCGGCAAGTGGCACCTCACGCCCCGGGGTGAGTACTCGGCGGCGGGACCGATGGCCCGGTGGCCGCTGGGCCCGCACATGGGATTCGAGCGGTTCTACGGATTCCTCGGGGCGGAGACCAACCAGTGGGCTCCGGAGCTGTGGTGCGACAACACCGTCATCGACGCGCCTGCCGGCCCGGACGCGGGGTACCACCTGACCGAGGATCTCGCCGACCAGGCCATCCGCATGCTGCGCGACCAGCACCACGCGGCGCCGGCCAAGCCCTGGTTCATGTACTTCGCCCCCGGCGCGGTGCACGCCCCCCACCACGTGCCGGCGGTCTGGGCCGATCGCTACGCCGGCCGTTTCGACGCCGGCTGGGAGGCGCTGCGCGACGAGGTGTTCTCCCGCCAGACCGACATGGGCGTCGTGCCGGTCGGCACCCGCCTGACGGCCCGCCCGCCCTGGGTACCTGAGTGGGGCGCGCTCGACGCCGGCACCCGGCGCCTCTACGCCCGCTACATGGAGGTCTTCGCCGGGTTCATGACCCACACGGACGCCCAGATCGGGCGGCTGCTGGAGTATCTGGAAAAAGTTGGCAGCATTGCTGACACGATCGTCGTGCTCCTGTCGGACAATGGCGCCAGCGCCGAGGGCACCGCGACCGGGACTCTCAACGAGTCGAGCGCGTGGATGGGTCACGGAGGCGATCCCGACGAGGCACAGGCTCGCATCGACGAGATCGGCGGCCGGCGCGCCTTCAACCACTATCCATGGGGCTGGGCGTGGGCCGGGAACACGCCGCTGCAGCTGTGGAAGCGCTACGCCTGGCTGGGCGGCGTCCGCACGCCCTTGATCGTGCACTGGCCGGGCCGGGTGGTGGGGCCGGGGACGGTGCGGCCCCAGTTCTGCCACGCCGTCGACGTGACCCCGACCCTGCTCGAGGCCATCGGAATCCCCGCGCCGGACGCGGTCGACGGGGTCGTGCAGCAGCGGGTCGACGGGGCCAGCCTGCTGGCCACCTTCGGCGACCCGGAGGCCCCCTCCCCCCGCGCCACGCAGTACTTCGAGATGCACGGCAGCCGGGCCGTCTACCACGACGGGTGGAAGGCCACGACCGACTACGTGTCGCCCATGTTCGGCGAGAGGTCCCACATCACCGGAAGCCAGGACTTCGACACCGATCACTGGAGCCTGTTCGATCTCGACCGCGACTTCGCCGAGGCCGACGACCTGTCGGGGCGGTACCCGCAGCGGGTCGCCGATCTCGAGCGGCTCTGGTGGGCGGAAGCAGGCCGCAACCAGGTGCTACCGCTCTTCGAGGGCCCGGCATCGCTGGTCGCCCTCCACCCACCCGAATACCCGCCTCCTGCCGAGGCGGTGTACGAGCCGGGCGGCGGCCCCGTCTACGAGGGAGCACTGCCGCCGATGTGGGGCGGCTTCACCGTGACCGCCGAGGTGGACGGCGGCAAGGACGGGGTACTGTGCGCGCTCGGCGACCGCCACGACGGCTTCGCCCTCTACCTCGTCGACGGGCGCCCTGTCGCCGCCGTCGTCTCCGGGGGGGCGGCCACCCGGGTCGCCTCTTCCGATCCGGTCCCGCCCGGGCCGTGCCGGATCGGCCTGGCCTGCGGGTCCGGTCGGGTGTCGGTCACCGTCGACGGGGTGGCGGCGGCCTCGGCCCGTCACGCGGGCATGACCCTGTTCGCCGCGGTCGGGACGGCGGCGGGAGGGTTGATGGTCGGCCGCGACCGCGGCGTGGCCGTGAGCGACGACTACTCGCCCCCCTTCCCTTTTTCCGGAGTCTTGAGGAAGCTGACCTTCCAGAGTGGCCAGCCGGACGCCGGCCGACCCGTCGGGGAGGAGATCGAGCGGGCGCAGCGGGCAGACTGACCGCGATGGAGAGGGAGACCTGCGGTCAGTGCGGCTTCGACGCCCACGAGTGGACCGTGCGCGACGCGGCCGGCTTCTTCGCCGGCCTCGGCGACTGGTGGCGGATGGCGACCGACGGCGTGGCCGTCGCCCCTCTCCGCCCGCGGCCCCGGCCCGACCGCTGGTCGGTCCTCGAGTACGGCTTCCACTCGGCCATGGCCACCGCCGCGCTCCGCGTGCTCGCCGTGCACCGGCTCGTCTCCCCCGCCGCCCCCCGTCCGGAGCTGGGTTTCCCTCCCGCCGGGGCCGAGGACGCGCCGGAGCTCGACCTCCGTCGGGCCGATGTCGTCGATCTGCTCGGGCGGGAGAGCGAGGCGCTGGCCGCCGAGTGCCGGCAGCGCGGACCCTGGCCGGAGGAAGCAGCGGCCCTCGTGCTCCACGCCGTGCACGACGCCAGCCACCACCTCATGGACGTCAGCCGCCAACTGGCCGCCACCCGGGTCCCCGCCTCCGGCCGGGTGGACCGGATCAACGTCTCCGCCGGCGGGGTCCCCAAGCGGCCCGTGGACTCGGCCGCCGTCGGCCGGAGGGGCCTCGAGGGAGACGTGCAGGCCAACCGCAAGCACCACGGCCGCCCCTTCCAAGCCGTCTGCCTCTGGTCGTCCGACGTGATCGCGGCCCTGGCCGGCGACGGGCACCGTCTGTTCCCCGGAGCGGCCGGGGAGAACCTCACCCTCTCCGGCATCGACTGGCCCTCCCGCACCTCGGGCGATCTGCTGCACTTCCCGGGCCCGGGCGGGGAGCCGGGACTGCTCGTGGAGCTGTCCTGGCCGGCGGTGCCGTGCCACCACCAGGCCCAGTGGTTCACCGACGGGGACTTCCGCCGGATCGCCCATGACGAGCATCCCGGCTGGGCCCGCTGGTACGGCTGGGTGCGCCGGCCCGGAACCGTGCGGCCGGGCGACGACGTGACCGTCGTGGACGCCATCCCGGCGGCGGCGCTTTGACCGCGCCGGCCCGGATACCGTTGCTGCCATGACTACCCAGGTCGACTTCCACTTCGACGTCATGTGCCCGTGGGCGTACCAGACGTCGGTATGGATCCGCGCCGCCGCCGGCCAGAGGGACCTGGCCGTGCAATGGCGCTTCTTCTCTCTCGAAGAGGTCAACCGCCAACCGGGCAAGAAGCACCCATGGGAGCGGGAGTGGTCGTACGGATGGTCGATGCTGCGGGTCGCCGCCCTGCTGCGCCGCCGTCCCGAACCGGACGGCAACGCCGCCGTCGACCGGTTCTACCGGGTGGCCGGCCGGATGCTCCACGAGGACGGGGTCAAGGTGCACAGCCCCGACGGGATGCGGGCCGTGCTGCGCGAGATCGGCGAGGACCCCGCCCTGGTGGACGCGGCCACGGCCGATCCCACCACCCACGACGACGTGCGCACCGACCACGATGAGGTCGTCGCCCTCGGGGGCTTCGGCGTCCCCACCCTGGTCATCCATCCCGACCACACCTGCCCCGAGCCGACCACGCTCTTCGGGCCGGTCGTCACGCCGGCGCCGACCGGCGAGGAAGCGGGGCGCCTCTGGGATGCGGTGGCGGCCTGGCGGGCCTTCCCGCACCTCTACGAGCTGCGCCGGCCCAAGACCGAGGAGGACTGGCGCCACATCCAGGCCGGGTTCTCGCCCTACCTCAACGCCCGCGACTGGCAGACCATCCAGACCCCGGTCGCATGAGCGCGGACAATTCCCGCGACGGTCTCGTCGCCCAGCTCGACGAGGTCTGGACGGCGCTCGCCGACCTGGGGGACAGCCTGGACGACGGGCTCTGGGCGACGGCCACCCCCTGCCCCGGCTGGCCGGTGGCCGCCCAGTACGCCCACGTGATCGGCACCGAGTCCATGCTCCTGGGCCGGCCCAACCCCGATGTCGAGGCGCCGGAGGGCCTGGCGCACGTGCGCAACCAGATCGGCGGGTTCAACGAGGTGTGGGTGACGGCGCAGGCCGGCGTCCCCCGCAAGGACGTTCTGGAGCGCTTCGCCGAGGTCACCGCGGCCCGCCGGGAGGCGTTGGCGGCCATGACCGAAGACGACTTCGCCGCCCCCTCGTGGACGCCGATCGGTCAGGCGGACTACCGCCGCTTCATGCAGATCCGGATCTTCGACTGCTGGGTGCACGAGCAGGACATCCGCGATGCGGTCGGCCGTCCCGGCCACGACACGGGGCCGGTGGCGGAGCAGGCCATCGACGAGATCGTCCGGGCGGCGGGCTTCCTCGTGGGCAAGAAGGCCGGCGCCCCGACCGGTTCCAGCGTCCGCATCGAGCTGACCGGGCCGGCGCCCCGCCGGGTCGACGTGGAGGTGACCGAACGGGCCCGGGTGGTCGACGCGGTCGGCTCCCCGACCACGACCGTGACCTTGTCGTCCACCGCCTTCGCCCGGCTGGCCTGCGGCCGGGTGGACCCGGCGGACGTGGCGGCCGGGGCCTTCGGCGGGTTGACGATCGACGGCGACGCCGAGCTGGGCCGCCGGGTCGTCGGCAACCTGGCCTTCACGATCTGAGCCCGCCCTTGCGCCAACTGGACTACCGGGCGTTCGGGGAGGCGTTCATCCTGCGGGCCGTGACGCCGGAGCGGGTCGTCGATGCAGTCGCCCGCATCGCCGGTGACCGCGTCGAGCTGGGCCCGATCAAGGCCGGACCAGGCGGCCGGGCGACGGTCAACGCCCACGGCCGCATCGGCGAGCCCCAGGCCGACGAGGAGGCGGCCGAGCCGCTCACCTACACCGTCCGGGTGCCGGTCGACGTCTCGCTGCAGGTGAAGGTGGGCACCGTCAACCGCTACGCGGCATCGGGCACCATCGACATGCGGCTGGTCGTGCGCACCGCGGAGCCCCTCAAGATCGTGATCGACGTCGAACCGGTGCGGCCGGAGCAGGTCCGTTTCGAGATCGAGGCGAAGGGGATGCCGGCCCGGTTCCTCGGCCGGGCCGGCGACGTGGACGGCGAGCTGCGCCGGCACACCGCGGCCTATGTCAACGAGCGCATCGGCCATCCCGACACGTCGCGCTTCACCACCATCGACTTGTTGCCGTTAATGGAGAGAGTGTGGGCTGATCTCTGACGCGGCGCGGTGAGACGGCAGATCACCCGGTCCGCCCGGCGGAGCCGCCCTACTCTCGGGCCATGAGCGAGGACACCAGGCCGTCCATCATCGCCGGATGCCTGAGGCACTGGGCCGCCCACCGGCCCGGGCACCCGGCGCTGCGCTGGGACGGCGGGCAGATGACGTACGCCGAGCTGGACGAGCGGAGCAACCGGGCCGCCCGGGGGCTGGCCGACCTCGGAGTGGGCCGCGGCGACCGCGTCGCCTACCTCGACAAGAACAGCCCCGAGCAGCTCGAGCTCTTCGTCGCGGCAGCCAAGATCGGGGCCGTCCCCTGCCCGGTCAACTACCGGTTGGCTCCGCCCGAAGTGGCCTTCATCGTCTCCGACAGCGAGGCCAAGGTCTTCGTGGTCGGCGAGGAGTTCGTGCCGGTGCTGCGCAAGATCCAGCCGGACCTGCCGGGGGTGCAGGGGATCGTGATCGGTTCGGGAGAAGGGGAGCGGGGCGGGCCGGGGGCCGGGGACGGGGACGGCGGGTGGCCGGTGTTCGCGGCCTGGCGGGACGCCCGGGACCCGGTCGACCCGGGCTTCGAGGCCGCCCCCGAAGACATCGCCTGCCAGCTGTACTCGTCGGGCACCACGGGTCGCCCCAAAGGGGTGCAGCTGACCCAGGCCAACCTGTCGGACGGGCGGGATCTGTACCGGCAGATCATGGGGCTCGGACCCGACGCGGTCAGCGTGGTCCCCATGCCGCTGTACCACATAGGCGGCACCGGCTGGGCCATGGCCGGCTTCTGGCAGGGGGCGACCAACGTGCTGGTGCGGGAGATCGTGCCCCCGCGGCTGTTGGAGACGATGCTGGCCGAGAGGGTGACGCACGGGTTCATCGTCCCCGCCGTGCTGCAGTTCATGCTCGCCGTCCCCGACGTGGAGAAGCAGGACTGGAGCACGCTGGAGGCCATCCTCTACGGGGCCTCGCCCATCTCCGAGACGGTGCTGGCCGCCGCCATCCGCACCTTCGGCTGCCGCTTCGTGCAGGCCTACGGGCTGACCGAGTCCACCGGCACGGTCCTCTACCTCCCGGCGGCCGATCACGACCCGGACGGGCCGGCCCGCCACCGGCTGCGCTCCTGCGGGATCCCCATCCCGGGCGTCGAGGTGAAGATCGTCGACCCGACCACGGCCGCCGAGCAGCCGGCCGGCGAAGTGGGGGAGATCTGGGTCAAGGGCCCGACCGTGATGGCCGGCTACTGGCACCTGCCGGAGCAGACGGCGGATACGGTCCGGGCCGACGGGTGGCTCCGCACCGGCGACGCCGGCTACCGCGACGAGGACGGCTACTTCTACATCCACGACCGGGTGAAGGACATGATCGTGTCGGGCGGGGAGAACGTGTACCCGGCCGAGGTCGAGAACGTGGTCATGTCGCATCCCGACGTGGCCGACGTGGCCGTGATCGGCATCCCGGACGACAAGTGGGGCGAGACGCCGCGGGCCATGGTGGTGCGCCGGCCGGGGAGCGAGCTGGCCGAGGCGGACCTCATCGCCTTCTGCCGGGAGCGGCTGGCCGGCTTCAAGTGCCCGACGAGCGTGGGCTGGCTGGACGAGCTGCCCCGCAACCCCAGCGGCAAGGTGCTCAAGAAGGACCTGCGGGCGCCGTTCTGGGAGGGGCTGAACCGCATGGTGGGCTGACCCCCGTCTTTCAGGTCCGCTTGTGGCGCTGGCCTTCGACCATCTGGCGCGCGATGTCGGCGCCGAAGCGGCCCTGCACGGCGGTGGAGATGCCGGGCGCCAGCCCGCCGATCATGGCCCCGAGCCGCAGGCCGATGGGCGCCACGTCGATCTCGGCCCGGTTGGACCGGACCGCCTTGAGCACCGCGGCGGACACCCGGGCCGGGCTGACGGTGCCCACGCCGAAGGGCAGCTTGGTCCCGCTGTCGGCGAACATGCCGGCGTCGCGCACGAACCCCGGGTTGATGACGGAGCAGCCCACGCCGGTGCCCTGCAGGTCGCAGCGCAGGCCGAGGGCGAAGCCGCGCAGCCCGAACTTGGTGGCGCTGTAGAGCGACGCCCCCTTGGACGCCACCTTGCCCGACAGCGACGAGATGTAGACGAAGTGGCCCGACGCCCGTTCCAGGAAGCCGGGCAGCAGGGCCCGCGTCATGGCGAGGGGATGGCCCAGGTTGACCTCGAGGGCCCGGTCGATCTCCTCCTGGCCCCAGCTCGGGAGCTCGCCCGAACCGGGCAGGGCGGCGTTGAACACCACGATGTCGAGCGGCCCGGCCTCGTCGAGCAGCCTGGGCAGCTCCTCCCGCCGGCCCAGGTCGGCCAGCACGGCGCGGCCGCCCACGTCGGCCGCGACCTTGTCCAGGGGCCCGGCCTGGCGGCCGGTCACCACCACCTGGCAGCCGGCGTCGCGCAGGGCCCGGGCCATCGCCTGGCCCAGCCCGCCGGTGGCTCCGGTCACCAAAGCGGTCGATCCACGCAGTTCGGTCATGACCCGTGACCTTAGGTTCTCAGGGGTTGATGGCGACCCGCAGCACGGGCTGCGGAGGGACCTGCCGGCGCATCAGGGCCCGGGTCAGCGCGCCGAGGACCGTGTCGCGGGCCTCGGCCGGCTCGATCATCTCGTCGAACCCGAGCCGTTCGGCCGACCGGTAGCTGGCCTCCAGCTCGGCCTGCCTCAGGGCGGCGGCCCGGTCCTCGCCCGCTCCGAGGGCCCGGCTCATGGCGTCGGCCCCCATGGCTCCGAGCGTGGTGCCGGGGAAGGCGAAGATGCCGGCCTGGCCGTCGTGGGAGATCATGGCCATCACCATCGACCCGAAGCCGTAGGCCTTGCGCAGCGTGAGGTTGATCTTCGGCGTCGTGGCCAGCGCCTCGGCGGCGAACATGCGGCCGCCGCTGCGCAGGACGCCTTGGCGCTCCGAGGTCGAGCCGGGCAGCATCCCGGGGTTGTCGGTGACGAAGAGCAGGGGGAGGTGGAAGGAGTCCGCCACCGTGATGAAGTGGGCGGCCTTGTCGGCGGCGGCGGCGTCCACCGCGCCGGCCAGGACGGTCGGCTGGTTGGCGACCACCGCCACGGGGTGGCCGCCCAGGCGGGCCAGGGCACAGACGATGGAGGGCCCGAACCGGGGCTGCACCTCGAACCACTCCCCGCCGTCCACCAGCTCCGAGATCACCGGCCCGACGTCGTAGGCCCGCCGGCCGTCGCGCGGCACCAGCGTCTCCAGGTCCGGGGTGGGCCGGGGCCCGGTGTCCGGGCCGACTTCCTGAGGAGGCCAAGACCAGGCGCTCGACGGCATGTACGACAGGTAGTCGCGGATCTGGTCCAGGGCGTCCTGATCGGAGTCCGCCGGGTTGCGGATGAGCCCGCTGGCCAGGGCCACGCCGGGGCCGCCCAGGTCCTCCTTGGTCACCGTCTCACCCAGGGACGCCGCCACCACGGGCGGCCCGGCGGTGAAGATGGCCCCCTGCGGCGTCATGACGCTGAAGTCCGCCAGCGGGGCCACCAGCGCCCCGTGCCCCGCCGACGGGCCGAACACGCCGGCCACCACCGGCACCACCCCCGAGCAGCGGACCTGCATGAGGGTGTCGGTCGGGCCGCGGTGGCCGCCGTCGGTCGGGCGATGGCCGGCCCCCTCCAGAAGCATCACCAGGGGAATCCGGTCGGTGAGGGCCAGCTCCGCGATGCGGTGCCGCTTGGCGTTCGACGCCGGCCCGATGCTGCCCGCCGCGGTGCTGAAGTCCTC
>Ga0066702_10000416_pt1 | contig 10698 bp, 8 predicted proteins | sample GraSoiAngelo_151_FD_66507 | JGI IMG/M metagenome (GOLD analysis project Ga0066702, IMG submission 66507) | Grasslands soil microbial communities from the Angelo Coastal Reserve, California, USA - 14_1009_12_20cm | ecosystem: Environmental > Terrestrial > Soil > Grasslands | place: USA...
CCAGCACGGGTAGCCCCGCGATGGCGCTCCAAGCACTGACCGCGAGGCTCAGAAGCGCAGGATCGCCGCGACGCCCTCGGCGTCGGCGCCGAGCGCACCCGCGCCGGGGCGCACGATCGTCCCGCCGTTCGCGATCGTGAGATGCACGGCGACGTCGCCGCCGTCCTCGCGCTCCTCGAGCGGCGTCCCGTCGAGCGCGCAGTTGCCGGGGACGATCTGCGCGCGGCCGTCCTGAGGGCACTGCCATGCCTTGTGGGTCGCGCCCTCCTCGAGGAGGAGCGTCTCGATCCGCGCGTCCGACGCAGCCTCGAGCGTCGCTGCCCAGCCGGATGCGAACCGCTCACCACGGCCGCGCAGCGCCTCCCAGCGTGCCAGCACCTCGGCCTCGTCGCGCGCATTCGCCTCGTCGAGCAGCGGCCGCACGCGCTCGAGCACCTCCTCGGGTGACGCGTGCGCCTCCGCCGACGTCCAGCCGACGATCGAGCTCTTCACCTCGTGCGAGAGCTCGGACTCGATCTCGCCGCGCATCTCCTCCGGCGCCACGACGACCATGTGCAGTCGGCCGCTGCCCCGCACGCGGCGGTCGATCTCCTCGCTCACCGCCTTGAGGTGGCGCTGGACGATGTTCTCGATGTGCCGCTGGTAGCGCGCCTGCGACCAGCCGCCCTGGTCGTGCTGGCCCGGCACCTCCTCGCTCTCGTCGACGATCTCCTCGAGCCGGCCGCCGTGCAGGCGGTAGAGCAGGCCGCGTTCGCGCGAGATCACCGCAACCAGCGCTCCCTCGCCGCGGCCTTGCTGGGCCACGAGCGGCGCGAGCCAGAGCTGCGGGCCGACCTCGAAGCCGTCTGCGATCGCGTCGACGAGCGGCACCACCCGGAAGAGCCCGTCGGCGGACGAGACGTAGATCGCGAGGCCGCGTGCGCCCGCCCGGTCGAAGTCGTTCTGCACCCAGGCGCGCAGCCGGTCGAGGTCGTCCCGGAGCGCGACTTTGCAGTCCCGCCCGCGAGCTTCCGAGAGCTCCTCGGCACCCTTGTGCACCTGGTCGAGCATCGAATTGAGCTTCGTGTGCTCGTCCGGGATCGTCGGGACGGAGGATGGGTCGAGGTCGACGTAGATGCTCAGGGCGCACCCGTTCGCGGCGCGGAATCCCGCCAGCGCCCGGAGGAGCCCCTCGGTCACGACCGTGGCCATGGCACCCTTCTTACCGCCCCGCGCGCGAACTACTCATCGGGAACGTCCAGCCGCCCCTTGTCGTTTACTACTACGACCAGAACTTCGAGAGGAGCACTTTGAGCGACCAGAACGTCCGTGAGCTGATCATCGTCGGCGGCGGCCCCGCCGGGTACACGGCTGCGCTCTACGCGGCGCGCGCCGACCTGGAGCCGCTCGTGATCGAGGGCTTCCAGTGGGGCGGCCAGCTGATGATCACGAGCGACGTCGAGAACTACCCGGGCTACGCCGACGGCGTCATGGGCCCGGAGATGATGTCCGACTTCCGCCGCCAGGCCGAGCGCTTCGGCGCGGAGTTCGTGACCGACGACGTGACGCGCGTCGACTTCAGCGAGCAGCCCTTCCGGGTGTGGGTCGGCGACGAGGAGCACGTCGCCCGCGCCGTGATCGTCGCGACCGGTGCGAGCGCACGCTGGCTCGGGATCGAGTCGGAGCAGCAGCACCGCGGCCGCGGCGTCTCGACCTGCGCGACCTGCGACGGCGCGTTCTTCCGTGAGAAGGACGTCTACGTCGTGGGCGGCGGCGACTCCGCGTTCGAGGAGGCGCTGTTCCTGACGAAGTTCGCGACGAACGTGCACCTCGTGCACCGGCGCGACGAGTTCCGCGCGTCGAGAATCATGGTCGACCGCGCGGAGCAGAACCCGAAGGTCGACTTCGTCCTCAACGCGGTCGTCGAGGAGATCGTCGGCACCGACAAGGTCGAGGCGCTGAAGCTGAAGAGCACGGTCTCGGGCGACGAGTGGGTCGTTCCCGCCGACGGCGTCTTCGTCGCGATCGGCCACGACCCGAACACGTCGCTCTTCGTCGGCCAACTCGACCACGACGACGCCGGCTACCTCGTGACGAAGCCCGGCTCGACCGAGACGAACGTCCCCGGCGTCTTCGCCGCCGGCGACGTGCAGGACCACACGTATCGGCAGGCAATCACCGCCGCCGGTTCGGGATGCATGGCCGCCCTCGACGCGGAGCGCTTCCTCGCCGCACTCGAGGGCCATCCGGGAACGGCGCTGACCGCGCCGCGCCCGGAAGCCGCGGAAGTCTAGTCTCCCCCCGTGGCCGACTGGATCGACCTCCTCGATCCCACCCCCGAGGAGGTGCGCGAGCACGTCCCCGCGCACCTGCACGACGTCGCGATGCAGGTGCTGCTCGCGCCGCACGTGCACGACGACGAGCCGCGGCCGCGTCTCGTCTCACACGGTGACTACGTGCTCGGCGTGCTCCTCGTCCCCGTCGTGGTGAAGGGCGAGGCGCGCGTCTACTACCAGGAGGTCGACCTGATCGCGACGCACGAACGTCTGATCACGGTCTCGAAGACGCAGGAGAACGAGGAGCCGTTCGATCCGAACCCGGCGAAGGAAGCCTGCCGCGTCCACGAAGAGGTCGGCATGTACATCTACCACCTCGTCGACGAGGTGGCGGAGCGGTTTCTCGACCTCGTGGACGACCTCGACGACGCGGTCGACGAGCTCGAAGATCGCGTCGCCGTCGACTCGGTGCAGGATGTCGGGCGGCGCCTGCGCGCGCTGCGGGAGGGGATCCGCACCGTGCGCCGCACGCTCGCACCGACGCGCGACGCGGTGCACAAGGTGATCGACGACCGCATCGAGCTCGACGACGGCAAGCTCTTCCCGCGCGACGTCGAGATCGCGTTCGGCGACGCGTATGAGAAGTTCCTGCGCGCGTTCGAGGCGCTCGAGTCGACGCGCGACGCGCTCGGAGGCGTGCGCGACTACGTCCAGGGCAAGATCTCCGTCGACCAGAACGAGGTGATGAAGCGGCTGACGATGATCGCGTCGCTGCTCCTCCTCCCCACGTTCATCGTCGGGCTGTACGGCCAGAACTTCCGCCATATCCCCGAGCTCCACTGGGGGTTCGGGTACTGGTGGTCGTGGGGCTGGATCATCGGGACCACGCTCGGGCAGCTCGTCTTCTTCCGCTGGAAGCGCTGGCTCTAGGACAGGGCGGCGAGACGGCCCGCGCGGATCGGCCGCACGCACGCGGGCGAGGACGCGGGGTCGGAAAGGATCGTCGCGTGACGGAGCTCGGTCGGGCTCGCGTCGTGCAACCGGCGCACCGTGTCGCCGTGGATGACGAAGAGGGTCCGGCACGCACGACCGGTCGGCCGGCTCGCGTCCAGCACCGGCTGATGCGGTAGGTACCACTCGAGGGGCCCGCGGTAGCGGAAGAAGTCGCCGAAGACGGCGACCGGCTGCGATGCACGCCACCCGGCTGCGACGAGCCGCTTCGCGATCGTGTTGTACGGGACGACGCGGGAGCCGCCGCCCAGCAGAGCCAGCGCGAGTGCCGATGCGCCTACTGCTCCGAGCGCGAGTGCGGGCCTCGGCAGCGGGAGCGCGGCGAGCGCGGCCGTCGCTGCGATCGCGACGAAGGGCGCCGTCCCGATCAGGTTGCGCAACGCGAAGACGTGCATGCCACCGGCCCAGACGATCGCCGCCTCGATCGTGGGCGCGACCGCGAGCGCTGCGAACAGTCGCCCGGTCGGCGAGACGCGCCCGAGCCGCGCCGTCCCGGCGACGACCACCGCAAGCCCGGCGAGCGACAACGCCAAGCCGGTCGAGGTGTTGCTGTAGGCGTAGGTGAAGAGGCGGAGCGGGACCGCCGCGACGTAACGCGCGCGGAAGGGCCCGATCCACCAGAAGCGGTTCGCGTGGTACTGCGTCAACATCACCGGCGCCCACGTGGAGGCGACCGCACCTCCGGCGAGGATCGACAGGCCGGCCCGCCGCCGCGCGCGCGCTCCGGGGTCGAGCCACAGCCAGAGCAGCGCCGCTCCGACGGTGAAGGCGAAGAAGAAGTGCGTCAGCCCACCGGCCGCCACCACTGCGGCGAGCGCGAGCTCGCGGCGCCGCGACGGAGCCTCGAGCTCGTCGAGCAGACAGCGCGCGAAGAGCGCGGCGAGGAGCGCGAGCAGCTCGTACGACCGCAACTCGGAGCCGTGCGCGACGAGCTCGCCTCCGAACGCGACGAGCAGGCCCGCGACTGCAGCAAAGGCGAGGGGCACGACGCGGCGCGCGAGGTCGACGACGACCGCGGCAAGCACGGCGCCGGCGAGCACCGACAGCAGGCGAACGTCGCGGATCGGGACACCGGCGAGGTGCACGCACCACCCGAGCGCGTACCAGAGCGGCGGCGTCGACTCGGTCCGGGTCACGTGCCGCAACATTCCCGGGAACGTGGGCTCGGCCAGGATGCGCGCGGAGGCCACTTCGTCCTCCCAGAGCGCGTGCGTGTACACACCGGGCACCCGCGCAACCGCCGCGGCGAGGGCGACGGCCACCATCACGCGCCGGCCGCTGTCCATACGCGCGACAGTAGGGCGCCGATCCTTGCAGCGACCTTGCCGTCGCTACGCTGGGCCGGTGCCGTTCTACATCTGTCCGCGTTGCAAAGAGCGCTCGCTCGACATCGACGCCCGCGAAGGGTTCTCCGAGCAGGCGCCCGCGTGCAGGCATTGCGGCTTCGGTTTCCTGTTCGAGTTGCTCGACGACTACTACCCGGCGCCGGACACGGGCCTCGTCGTGACCGACCAGGACCGGCGCGTGCTCGCGATCGGCCGCGGCGTCTTCGAGCTGACCGGGTTCCCCGAGGCCGACCTCATGGGACGCGATCTGGTCGAGGCGCTCCACTTCTCGGATTCGAAGCCCGTCGAGCTGGCCCGCGAATGGGGCGTCCGCCGCCTCGGCGAGCAGATGTCGATCCGCACTCGCGGCGGGCACGAGAAGCCCGTGGTCGCCGACGTCTTCCCCGCCTACGACGACGACGGTGGACTGCTGATCGCGCTCACGCCGCGACGCGGCTGAGCGCCGCCTCGACCCACGCCTGCAACGCCTCGAGCGCGTCGAGCGACTCCTCGAGCTCGGCGAGCCGCTCACCGTCGCCGCGCGTTGCAAGCAGGCCGAGCTCGGCGAGCCGCTCGACCACGCGGCCCGGCAGTTCCCGGCGCGCGGCGTGCTCGACCGCGGCCTGGCGCAGCTTTCCGCGCTCGCGCTCGATGCGCGCGGCGAGCGACGCCGCCTCGCCGGCCAGCACGTCTGCGTAGAGAGCGAGGTCGATCTCGCGCACCTTCCAACGCTACGCGGACCGGTGTGACGTGTCTGTGCCCGTTCAGATGCGACTTGCCGGACAAAGATCCAAGGCGAGCGGGCACTCCTCGCAGACGGGCTTGCGCGCGTCGCAGATGCGCCGGCCGTGCCAGATCAGCAAGTGCGGAAAGCGTGCCCAGTCCTCGCGTGGGACGAGCCGCACGAGGTCGCGCTCGATCTTCACCGGATCCTCCTGCTTCGTGAGAGCGAGCCGCTGCGAGAGCCGCCGCACGTGCGTGTCGACGACGACGCCCTGCGCATTGCCGCGCTCGGCGGAGACGACGTTCGCCGTCTTGCGCGCCACGCCCGGCAGCTTCAGGAGGTCGTCGAAGCTCTCGGGGACCTCGCCGCCGTGCTCCTCGACGATCTTCTGCATCGCACCGCGGAGCGACTTCGTCTTCTGCCGGTAGAAGCCGGTCGCGAAGATGTCCTGCTGCAGCTCCTCGACCGGGACGGCGAGGTAGTCCTCGGGCTTCCGGTACTTCACGAACAACTTCTCGGTGACGCGGTTGACGTTCACGTCGGTGGTCTGTGCCGACAACATCACGGAGATCAGCAGCTCGAGCGGGCTCGTGAAGTTGAGCGCGATCTTCGCGTCGGCGTGCTCGACGGCGAGCCGGTCGATGATCGGGCGGATGCGCTCCTTCTTCGGCGCGACCTTCTTCCGGCGAGCCTCGGCGACGTAGCTACGCGGCACCGGCGACCAGCCGCGGCGGCGAGCGCAGGTTCGGGCCCGCGCAGACGAGATCGAGCGCGGGACAGCCGGAGCAGTTGAAGTCGCTCGGGGTCGGCACGAACTCGCCGGCGTCGATCTGCGCGATCGCGGCGGACAGCTCGGCTTCGAGCGCCGGGAGCTCGATGCGGTCGAACGTCGTCGCGACGACGGCATCGGGACGCTCGAGGAAGTGGTAGACGACCTCGACCTGCTCGGAGCCGGCGCGGAAGCACGCGAGGGCGTACACGAGCCGCTGCAGCGTGTAGTCGGCCTCGACGATCTCCTCGGGCGTTCCTTCCGCGAGCGAGTTCGTCTTGTAGTCGAGGACGAGCGCGCGATCGCCCTGGCGCCACAGGACGTCGAGCCGGCCGTGGAGCAGCACACCGTCGTGCTCGAAGGCGAACGGACGCTCGGGCTCCGCGCCTTCGAGCGTCGCGATGCGGGCGGCGAGCTCCGACTCGCAGTACGCCGCGACGAACGCGCCGATGCGGGTGAGCTCGTCGTCGGTGACCGCGGGATACCAGGTGCGCACGATCTCGAGGTCCGGCGACGCGGGCGCGGTCAAGTCGACGACCTCGAGCAGCCGGTGCACGGCGTCGCCGACCTCGGTCGCCTTGAGCCCGTGCGCGCCCGGCACCGTCCCGCGCTCCTCGCGCAGCCCGGCGATGCGCTCGACGTAATAGCGGTACGAGCACCGTTCGAACAGCGCGAGCGCGGAGTACGAGAGCCGGCGCACCTTGTGCAGTGGCGGCGCGGGCAGCGGTGCAAGCTCGGGCAGGCGGTACCCGCGCGGGATCGGCTTCGTCGGCAACTCGGCGAAGAGCGCGAGCTGTCCTTCGTCGCCTGCGACGGGCTCCTCTTCGAGCGGCTGCGGCGCCCACCGGTCGATGTTCACGAGGAAGCGCGCGTCACCGCGCTCGAGCTCGTCCGCCTCGATCTCACCCTCGAGACCGAGCCGGCCGAGCACCCAGCCGATCGGCGTCTCACGGTCCTGCTGCCGGTCGGGGTCGATCGCGCCGGAGACGATCAGGCGGTCGATCGCGCGCGTCATCGCGACGTAGTAGAGGCGCAGGCGCTCGGCGCGGTCCTCGTGCTTCTCCGCTTCGCGCACCTGCTCGTAGCTGAAGACGCCGCGCTTCTTGCCGGACTTGGGATCGATCACGCGGAAGCCGAAGCTGCCGTCGGGGCGGACGAGGATCTCGTCGGAGGACGGCGCGCCGCTCGTGTCGCGCCCGGCGTCCGCGACGATCACGACCTTGAACTCGAGGCCCTTGGCGGCGTGGATCGTCAGCAGGCGCACCGCATCGGCTCCCTCCTCCTCGGAGACCGCTTCGAGCTGCGACGCCCCGACCGCTTCCTGGTCGCGGATGAACTTCACGAAGCCCTCGATGTCGGGGCCGCGCAGCTCTTCGTACGAGCGCGCGAGCCGCATCAGCTTGCGCAGGTTGGCGTAGCGGCGCTTGCCGTCCCACTGGGCGAGCACGGCCAGGTCGTAGTCGTGCGCCGACACGATCTCCTCGCACAGCCGCTCGAGCGAAAGCCGTACCGACGCGGCGGCGAGACGCTCGTAGCGTTGCTTGAACGCGCGCACCATCCGCGCGTCGTCGTCGGACAGCCCTTCCGGAAGTGACTTCTCGATCCCGCTGTACAGCGGGCGGCGCGCGGCATGCCGGCGGATGAGCAGGATCGCGTCGTTCGAGATGCCGACGAACGGCGAGGCGAGCACGGAGACGAGCGCCTCGTCGTCGTAGCGGTTGTGCAGCAGCCGGAGGTAGAAAAGCAGGTCGACGACCTGCTGCTGGCCGAAGTAACCGCGACCGGTCGCACGATAGGTCGGGAGGCCCGCAGCGCGCAGCGCAGCCTCGTAGCGCTCGGCGTCCGTTCCTGCCGCGAACAGGAGCACGATCTCGCCTGCGCTCGCCGCACCGGTGTCGACCAGGTCGCGCACGCGACGTGCGATCGCGCGCGCCTCGCCCTCACGCCAGTTCTCGCCCGCCTCGCGGTAGCTGCGCTTGTCGCTGACGAGCAGCTCGACCGGATGCCCGAAGACGGGGTCGGAGAACTCGCCCGAGGCCGCGAGCGGCTGGTAGCCGTCGCCGAACTCCTCGCCGAAGAGGTGGTTGACCGCGGCGAGCACCTCCGGCCGAGAGCGGTAGTTGCGCGCGAGCGGCAGCCGCAGCGCGGCGCGCTCGCGCCGGTCGCGGAAGACCGCGACGTCCGCGTGCCGGAACCCGTAGATCGACTGAAATTCGTCGCCGACGAAGAACACGGACTTGGTGTCCTGGGACGCCGAGGCCGGTGCGGCGCCGGAGGGGACAGTGCTATGCACGGCCCCGGAGAGCGACGTGCCGGCATCGGCGTCAGTCGGCGGCGAAGCCGCCGACGGCCAGGGCGCCAAGAGGTCGACGATGTCGCATTGCAAACCGTTCGTGTCCTGGAACTCGTCGACCATGATCGCGCGGAAGCGCAGCTGCTCCGTCTCGCGGATCGACTCGTTGTCGCGCAGGAGGTCGCGCGCGAGGAGCTGCAGGTCCTCGAAGTCGAGCGCGGACTCGCGCTGCTTCGCCGCCGCGTACTCGCCGGCGAACAGGCCGAGGAGCTCCTGCAGCAGCTCCTTGTCGCGAACGGCGAGCTCGTCGAGCGCCGCCTGCTCGAGCCGCTTGCGCGCACTCTCGAACTGCGCGCCGCGCTCGCCGCGGGCGGCGAGGTAGGCGAGATCGGTCAGCTGCTCGGGATTGGTGGTCGTGAGCGCGAGCGCCGCGTTTGCGGCGGCGAGCTGCTTGTCGGTCACCTCCGGGTCGGCGGCGAGCGTCGCGGCCTCGGCGTGGAGCTCCGCGAGCCGCTCGGCCACGCTCGCCACCTCGCCGAGCTCGAGCCGCAGGTCGCGGCCCGCCGAGCGCAGCGTCTCGTAGACGCCGGTCAGCATGCGGCGCAGGCCCTGCGCGCCGTAGGTGGCAAGCAGCCGCAGGCGCTCGGCGTCGCGCGTCGCACAGAACGCGGTCAACGCGCGCTCGAACGACTCGCCGCGAATCACGGCGCCGTGCTCGTCGTCGAGCTCGCGGAAGCGCGGGTCGATCCCGACGGCGAACGGATGCGTGCGCAGGAGGCGCGAGCAGAAGCCGTGGATCGTCGAGATCCACGCACCGTCGAGCTTGCGCGCGAGATCGTGCCGGCCCCGGCCGTGCAACGCCGCGCGGATGCGCGCGCGCAACTCGCCCGCCGCCTTGCGCGTATAGGTGATGACGAGCACCGACTCGACGTCGAGCCCCTCCTCGCACACCGCCCGGACGAAGCGCTCGACGAGCACGCTCGTCTTGCCGGTGCCCGCACCGGCGGAGACGAAGACCTCGCCCTTCGCTTCGACGGCTGCGCGCTGCTGCTCGTTCATGGGCGCTCGATCCGGCACATCGTCCAGAGGTCACACCAGGTCGGGCATGTGCCGCCCTTCGGATCGTGGCGCACGTCGCCGGAGCGGATGCGCTGCGCGTAGCCGCGCGCACGCTCACGCGAGGTCTCGACGAGCGACCAGAACTCGGCTTCCGGCAGGTAGTCGTTCTTCTGGTAGCCGGGCAGGTCCTCGGTCGCGCCGCCGTGCAGCAAGCCGCGCGTCACGCGCGCGCCGGCGAGCGCGCGGTACACGCCGCCGAGCGGCTCGATCCCGACGAGGTCGCGGAGCACGAGCATGTACAGCGGGATCTGGAGCTTCAGCTCTTCGTCGATCTGCTTCGCCGAGTGCGCGGTACGCCCCGACTTGTAGTCCTGCACGATCCCGCGCGCGCTGTACGGGTCGACGTCGATGCGGTCGATCTTCCCGCTGAGGTAGAGGTCGTCACCGAGGTGCAGCCCGCGCTGCAGCTCGGGCGCCGAGCGGTCGGAGCCGAAGCCGACCTCGAAGCGGCGCGGCAGCAGCTGCAGCGGCGAGGCGGCCTCGTCGCGGACAAAGCCCTCGAGGTCGCGCCACAGGCTCTCTTCGAGCTCCGCCGCCTGCAGCTCGGTCAGCTCGAGGCGCACGCCGCCGCGCAGCGCGTCGTCGAGACAGCGGCGGAGGAACCCGAGGGCCGGTGCAAGAGTCTCCGGCGTGACGCGGTCGTGGCCGAGCTCCTTCGGCAGGCCCGCGTAGAACTTGTGCAGCGCACTGTGCGCGACCGACCCGCGCAGCATCGCGTCGGCTTCGGCGTCGATCGTCTTCGGCGAGATGATCCGCTCGAAGAACCACGCCGACGAGCAGTCCGCGAACCGCTCGAGCTCGGTGACGCTGAACGTCGACTTGCTGCCGAAGAACTGCGGCGAGATGCGCGTGTTGCGGCGGAGCGCGTTGCGCGCGCGGGCGAGGCGCCGCTGCCAGTCGTTCGCGTCGGCGAGCGCGCTTGCGGCGTCCGCGTCCGCGACTGCGAGCTGCGCGAGCGAGCGCAGCCGCTCGCGCTCCGACGGGGCGGCGTCGAGGCTCCACGTGAGCGCCGAGAGCGCACGCTTCTGCGTCGCGCGCTTCACGTCGTCCTCGTCGAAGACGGACGCCACCTCTTCCCAGAACGGGCTCGGCTCGCGCGGGGCGCCGTCGTCGGTCGCGGCCTCGCGCACGAGGTAGAGCCTGCGCGTCGGACGCGTGCACGCGGTGTAGAAGAGGTAGCGGTCGCGGCTCACCTGGTCGGG
>Ga0066702_10000419_pt1 | contig 10675 bp, 7 predicted proteins | sample GraSoiAngelo_151_FD_66507 | JGI IMG/M metagenome (GOLD analysis project Ga0066702, IMG submission 66507) | Grasslands soil microbial communities from the Angelo Coastal Reserve, California, USA - 14_1009_12_20cm | ecosystem: Environmental > Terrestrial > Soil > Grasslands | place: USA...
GCGCGTTTTGTTCGCTCACTCACCGCGGGCGATAAACCGCAAACTAGTTCTCGCATGGGTGCGGATGAAATGATGTGTTCGGCTTCGATCGCGCGCAGATCGCCCTGTGCATTCTTGTATTCGACCGTCCACGCGCCGGAGACCTCGTCATACGAGCAACGCGTCACTCTGCAGCCCATCTCGAGCTTGCCGCCCAGCGCTTTCATTTTTTCCGCGCACACTTCCCACATCATGCCCGGGCCTCGCCGCGGATAACGGAAGGAATGGATGAGCGTCTTGATGACTTTGCTGCGGTCGCCGTTGTATCGCTGAGGAATGAGCGCGTTCTTGATCGCGCTACCGAGCGAAAGTCCTCTGATCCTTTGAGCGGCCCAGTCGGCAGAGATTTCCTTGCAGCTCATCCCCCAAACTTTTTCGGTGTAACTTTTAAAGAAGGTATTGAATAGGCGTTTGCCGAACTGATTGCTCACCCACTCTTCAAAATTGCGCGGATTTCGCACCGGGAACAGCCGCGCTTTTAACCAGGAAAACACGCACAGAGTTGATTTGAGCACGCCCAGCTTCACCAATGCTTCAAACGGCTTCAGTGGATAGGAGAAAAATCTTCCGCCGTAAAAAATGCGCGAGGAACGTGGCCGCACTAGCATGTCGTTCGGCAAAATCTCTGTCCAAAGGTCTTCTACCGCTTTGGATTTTGAAAAAAAACGGTGCCCACCGATGTCGAAATGGAAACCGTTGTAAGTAACGGTTCGCGAAATACCGCCGACGTAATCGGGATCGGCTTCGAGAACGACGACGTCCACATCTTCCTTTGAAAGAAGATAGCCCGCTGTCAAACCAGCTGGACCGGCTCCGATAATGGCGACTCTTGTTTTCATCTTCCGCTAAGCAACCCAATTACCCCGAGTGAAATTCCAGACGTACCAGCCCTGTACGCATAACCCAGCAGCGGTGAACAACGCCACTGCTCCGATGCCGAATGCCCTAACGACCATCGGTGGCGTTCGAAATTGACGCAGAAAATTCAAAAACGCCAGCACGATCAAAGCGTGCACGGCAAATTCATAGCGGAGCATGCTTTCCATATTGACGCAGGCCACTCCGCTGACTGAGAGATAATAGATCGCAGCTGCACAGAAATAAATGCCCGCACGGATCGGGAGGCCGGCCCGCTGTCGAATCGATGGAAGCAGTTCACAAAGTGCGATGCCGACCAGAATTACGGCGCCCAGCGTCATAGACAGTTGGCTCGCTTCGGTCGGATTATCCAATCCCGGAACAAGCCAGCGATAATTCGAGGGCTTAAACACCGCTAAATAATCGGGAATGATCCCCCAACCAGCCGCCTGTGTGAGCATGTAAATGTCCCAGTGACCCCAGCACAGTTGAGAGTAAACAAAAAATCCCATGGCGCCGCACCCGGCCACAAGTGTCATGCCGATCGCCGACCGATGTTCGCGAAGCCACCTCCGCGGCTCAATTAAACCGCGCCATCCAGTTTGAAAAAGAGAGCACACCACAGGAAAAGCCGCACATACGATTCCGACGATCCGCGTCGCGGACATGAGGATGCCGTGCGCCGCGGCCAAGATTTTCGCAGACGATGCTTCCGCCGTGCTCCAGTAGATAAAGCCAAGCAGCGCCATCAAAAACAGCGACTCGGAATAGCCAGCGACCAGAAAGAATGCTGCCGGATGGGCAAGGATCAACAATGCACCGCAAATCTGGAGCGCAGGCGAAACGTCCCAGCGCTTGCAAAACAGAAAGAAATAGCTCCAAAAACCCCAGGCAGCGAGCTGAGCGCTGATCAGCAATGCCGTGTCGGTGTCGATGTGGAACCCGTAGCGAAATAATGCAGCAATGGCAGGATAAGCAGGAAAAAATGCGACGTTCGACACTTCCATCACCTTGTGATCGATCGGCGGAACGATGGTTTGATAGCCGCGATCGACGATGTTCATGAACCAATAGCTGTCGTGCTGAATCAGTGTCGAGTAGCGATCTGAAAGCGTCCCTTCTGGCGCCAGCAGACCGACTGCCATCGCAAGTTGCACGACCGTCAGAAGTAATCCCGCGGCCAAAGACCAGAGGAGCAGCCGCGAGCGAGTCATGACGTCATAGCCAGGAAAGGCCGAGGAGACTAGAAAGCGCTCGAGATTGCAAGAACTGAAACTTTCGGCAGAGGCAATCTCGGATCGCATTGTTTAGGACTTGGTGCAGCTGATTGGTAGCAGGGTTTGACGGCGGTTGCGCTTCGTTTATTCGCGAGAAGTTGTTGCTGCTCCGCTTCGCGCTGCGCGCGCAGGTGAATCTCGCGATCTACCGTTCGACCAAGCGGGTAAAACCGTTACGATCCAGAGATGACGAGCACGATCTCCCCTTTTGGCCGATGGGCTTGGTAATATGCAAGAAGCTCGCTGGCAATGCCCCGGCGGAATTCCTCGAATTTTTTTGTCAGCTCTCGCGCGATGCAAAGGTGCCGATCCGGCATCACATCAATGCAGGCAGCGAGTGTTTTGGTTAATCGATACGGCGACTCGAAAAAGATTATGGTCTCATCGCAATCGGCAGCTGAGCGCAACTCGCGCTCCCGCTGTCCACTTTTGACCGGAAGAAACCCGCGGAAAGAAAATCTTTCGGTCGAAAATCCGGAACCGAGAAGAGCAGTCAGGATCGATGACGGCCCGGGAATGATCGTAAACGGGAGTTCGCGTTGAATGCATTCGCGAATGAGGCGCAACCCCGGATCGGACAGCCCCGGCGTTCCGGCGTCCGTAATTAGCGCAACGTTCTCACCGTGCGCAAGGTGTTCAACAAGTTCCGGTGCGCGCCTGGCTTCGTTATGCTCGTGATAACTGATGAAGGGCTTTTTGATTCCGAAATGCTTGAGCAAAATCCCGGAGTGCCGCGTATCTTCGGCGGCGATCAGATCGGCCGATTTCAGTACGTCCAGCGCGCGCAAGGCGATGTCACCCAAATTGCCAATCGGTGTAGCGACGACGTAAAGCATTCCGTATGATCGATTCAAAATCGCTCTTTCGCTATCGGACGCGGGCAGCCCTCAATTTCTGACAAAGCCGATTCGTTATCGCAACACGAATCCCTAACGGAGGCGCAACATGAGAATAGATTTTTATTTATCCGTCCTGACGGTATTGGCTTTGGTCGGTTGTGCGGAGGAGCCAACAACGGTGACGACCACCACAACGACACAGCAGGTTACAACAACGGGTCCAGCCCGAGAAGTTCTGGTGACCCAGCCGCCGCCACCGGTCCGCGTTGAGACACAGACGGTGGCGCCCAGACCAGGATATGTCTGGACGAGCGGCTATTGGCGGTGGACCGGAACCACCTACGTTTGGGTCCCGGGGACTTGGGTAATCCGCCCAAGACCAGCCGCAGTTTGGGTCGAAGGCCATTGGGTGCGTCGGCCTGGCGGTTGGACATATGTTCCAGGCCACTGGCGATAGCCAACAGCCAGAACGTTAGCAGTAATTCGAAGTCAATTAAGGTGCCTCACCAGCCGAGAATCTTCGCGAACATCAATGGCGCAACGATTGTGGCATCAGACTCGATAACGAAGCGCGGCGTATCGACGCTCAGTTTTCCCCAGGTGATCTTCTCATTGGGCACCGCGCCAGAATATGATCCGAAGCTCGTCGTGGAATCGCTGATCTGGCAAAAATAACCCCATTCCGGCACGGGGGTGCTAACCACATCCTGATTTAGCATAGGGACGACGCAAATGGGGAAATCGCCTGCGATCCCGCCGCCGATCTGGAAAAAACCAATGGACGCATTCTCCGATTCACGGCGATACCAGCCAGCCAGTTCAATCATGTATTCGATGCCGGAGCGAACCGTTTGCACATTACCGATTGCGCCGGTGACGCAGCGCGCGGCGAAAATATTTCCCAGAGTTGAATCCTCCCAGCCCGGCACAAAAAGCGGAAGATTGTTCTGCGCAGCCCCCATCATCCAACTGTCGGCGGGATCGATCTCATAAAATCGTTTGAGCCGACACTCACGCAAAATTTTGTAAAGAAATTCATGAGGGAATTTTCGCTCATTGTTCTTCGACGCGGCAGCCCACTCATCGAGCACCACGCGCTCAATTCGGCGCATCGCTTCCTCCTCGGGAATGCACGTATCGGTGACTCGATTGAGGTGACGGCGAAGCAGCTCCTCCTCCTGCTGCGGGCTCAGCTCCCGGTAATTGGGAATCCGTTCGTATTTGCTTCGCGCGACCAGATTGAACAGGTCCTCCTCCATGTTCGCGCCGGTGCAGGTGACCGCGTGGACTTTGCCACGCCGAATCATTTCCGCCAGAGAAACGCCCAATTCTGCGGTGCTCATGGCGCCCGCGAGCGTAATCATCATTTTTCCGCCGCGATCCAGATGCGCGATATACGCCTCGGCAGCGTCTTTCAACACTGCGGCATTGAAATGCCGGAAGTGGCGATCAATGAACTGGCTGATGCTGCCCATTTTCACTTCACCAGCTTTTTGCGACCAGTGCTAGGTGATTTGATGCAAAAGTTCTAGTGCGGCAGTCAAGCCTTAATCGCGTTTTTGCCAAAATTTCTCACGGTATCGCAGCGAGGATCTGCGCCGCCAAGATGTCCGGCATCACACCAAGCAGAAGAACTGCCGCGGCGATCAAGGAGATCGCGGACTTTTGGAGAACGTGATCAGTGATCGGCAATCGGTGATCGATCTCAGGCTCAGCGCGTTTGTCGACGAAGATGAACTTGATGACCATCAAGTAATAGTAAAGGGAGATGAAACTGCCAAGGAGGGCTAGTGCGACCAGCCAGAGCAAACCATGGCCTGGACTGGCGCGTAACGCGGAGCTGAACAGGTAGAACTTTCCAAAAAATCCCGCGAGCGGCGGGATACCCGCCAGAGAGAGCATGAAGATCGCCATGCATCCGGCCATGAGCGGCGAACGCGAATGCAATCCGGAAAAGTTCGACAAATCGTCGCCGCCGGTCTCGCGTCGAACAAAGCCAACCACACCGAATGCGCCGACGAGCGTGATGGCGTAGGTGGTGGTGTAAAACAACGCCGCTGAAAAACCGTCGCGCCCGCCTGCCACGAGTCCGATCAATGTGTAACCACCGTGTGCGACCGCAGAGTATGCGAGCAGCCTGCGCACGTTCGATTGCGCCAGCGCAACCAGATTGCCGAGCAGGATCGAAAAGGCTGCCAACACCGCGAGCACGGGCGACCAGCCGGCCACCATGCCGTGCCATGCGGCGCTTCCGTGCACAGGCGCAAATCCGACCAGCACGATTTTTCCCAGCACCACGAACGACGCCACCTTTGATCCCGAAGCAATGAACGCGGCGCTCGGAACAGGCGCGCCCTGATACGCATCCGGCGCCCATAAATGAAACGGCGCGGCGGCAATCTTGAACGAAAAGCCGACGAGCGTCATGACAACGCCAACTGCAAGCAACGGCTGCACCGATGCGGTCGCCAATTTGGCTGAGATCGCGGCGAGAGAGGTTGTTCCTGACATGCCGTAGATCAGGCTAATTCCAAAAAGTGTGAACGCGCTTGATGTGCTGCCGAACAGGAAATATTTCAGCCCCGCTTCGGCCGAGCGGATGTCGTTCTTGTCGAATGCCGCCATCACGTAAAGTGACAGACCGAGCAGCTCCAGCCCGATGAAAATCATCAGAAGCTCTTCGCTGCCAACAAGCAGCATGAGGCCGACCGTTGCCAGCAGAACAATCGCCAGGTATTCGCCCGGATGAAGCAGAGATTTTTCCGATGTCGTCAAGAGGAGTGTAAAAAACACGAGCGCGATGCAGATGATTTTGAACAGCGACGTCAGCGGCGTGATCACCAGCATTCCGCCAAAGAGCGTCGCGTTGCGCGGCAACATCAGCACAGCACCGATTGCGATTACGAGGCCGAGCGCGGCGACAAACGAGCAGAGCGCGGCACTTCGAGTGCTGGAGCTGCTACCGGCATTTCGAGTCGGTCGCGCCGTTGACACCGTTGCGCTCGCGGCCTCGCGTCCAGTCGTTAGCCCAATTGTGAGGACCGCCAGTGCCGTGATAACGACGATTGCTTCCGGCGATGCAAGTTTGAGAAGCTCGAGGTAAGACATCGTGACTACGTTAACCTCCGGATTTTAGAAACCTCATCGTCTCGACGGCCGGCATGATCCGATCGAGCAACAGTTTCGGATAAACTCCGACCGCCAGCGTTGCGAACATCAACAGACACGCACCGATCTTTTCAGCGACTGTAATGCTCTGCTCCTCGTTCCAATCCGGCCCGAGCGCCGCCCGGCCTTCCTGAATGCGGCCGAGGCCTGAACCTGCCTCACCGAAGAACGATTGCTTTAACGCGCGCAGGGTGAACGCCGCGACGAGCACCATGCCAGCGCCCGTGATCCCAACCGCCAGCGGATAAGTTTTCCACGCGCCGATGAGAATTGTGATCTCGGCCGCAAATCCGCTGAAACCAGGAATGCCAATCGACGCGGCGGAAGCGATGACAAACGTAAAGGCGGCAAACGGCAGCGCGTGGCTAAGATTCATTCCGGCGAGCGCGTCGAGATCGCGCGTGCGTGTGCGGCGATAGATCATGCGGCCGGCAACAGCAAAGAGCAGGGCCGCGATCACGCCATGCGAAAACATTTGCAGCACCGCGCCGGAAACGCCGAGCACATTCGCGGTGGCCAAGCCAAGCAGCACGAAACCCATGTGGCTCACGCTGGAATACCCGATTACAAATTTCAGATCACTTTGGCGAAGCGCCACCGCTGCGGCATAAACAATTCCGATAACCGCGAGGACGGCGATCCATTTGCTCCACAGTTGAAACCCCTGCGGGAAAAGATTCATCGCCACGCGGAGACCTGCGTAAGAACCGAGTTTCATAACGATCCCAGCGAGCAACATCGAACCCGCAGTCGGCGCGGCAGCGTGACCAGTCGGCGCCCATGTGTGCAATGGCCAAATGCCGGCGAGCACTGCAAATCCAAGAAACAACACGGGAAACGCCCACAATTGCAGTTGCCGTGGAAATTGGAATTGCGCCAGTTGATTTAAATCTAGCGAGCCGGCCGTCATGTAAGCGACGAGAATCCCGATGAACACAAACATGCCGCCGAAGAAAGAATACAACGTCAGCTTCATCGCGCCGTATTCCTTGTTCTTGGATCCGAAGATTGCGATGAGGAAATATTTCGGCACGATCACCAGTTCGTAGAAAACGAAAAACAAAAACAGATTGGCGCTGAGGAAAACGCCGTAGCAACCGGCCACTACCAGCAAAAGCCAGAAGAAAAATTCGTTTTGCCGATGTTCCACGTCCCATGAAAACAGCACCGTGCTCACCGCTGAGATCCCAGTGACGAGAACCATTGTTAAGCTGACGCCGTCCAGCGCCAGATGATAGTCGATCCGAAGGGCGGAGATCCAAGGCACGCGCACGATCGTTGTGAAATGCGCAAGATCGGGAATGGGGGTGCAAAAGAACGCCGCGAGTCCCAGAGCCAAGCCTGCGATGGTAGTAAGCAGCGCGATCCAACGCGCGAAAACCTGGGGCAAAAATAAAAGCAGAAGCGCTCCGGCGAACGTGATGTAAATCGTCCAGGCGATCATGCAGGGAAATAGATCATCAGGGAATCTCAACCGAACAGCCGCGTCATATGAACGACTGTCATGTTAAAGATGTTGAACATGAATTGCGGCGCGATGCCGATCGCGAACATGAGCAGCGTTACAGGTACGAGGACAAGTTTTTCGCGCCGTAGAAGATCGGGAAACGCGCTGCAACCTTCTGCGAGCGGTCCACTGAACAACGATTGCATGGTGCGCACAAAGACGATCGCTGTAACCAGAAGTCCAATCACGGCGATGGACGTGAATAAAGCCGTGATGGCGAATGCGCCTTTGAAAATCAGAAATTCGCCAATGAATCCGTTCAGTCCCGGCAGGCCGAGCGAGGAAAAGATGGCGACGCTCATCCAGCCGCAAAGGAGTGGTGTTCGTTGCATTAGCCCACCAAAATCTCTGATGCCACGCACACCGCGACGTTGTTCCAGCAATCCGACGAAATAGAACAGCGCAGCGGCAGTGATCCCGTGGTTAAAAATCTGCATGAACACACCGCTCAATGCCGCATGCGTGTCGATATTTGCAGTTACAGTCGGCGAAGCGGCTACCGCGAAGAGAGCGAGCATGCAGTAGCCAAGGTGGTTTATCGAAAGGTAGGCAACCATCCGTTTCAGATCGCGCTGTGCCCATGCAGCCAGCGGCGCGAAGACGATCGAGCAGACCGCCAACACAAGCAGCCAGGGGCCGATGATTTTAATTTCATTCGGAAAAAGCGGAAGCAACAGACGCACGAAACCGTAAACGCCCATTTTTGAGAGCACACCCGTTAAGATCATCGAGACACCGGTCGGCGCGGTTTGGTAAGCGTCGGGCAACCAGGTGTGAAACGGAAACAGCGGTACCTTTACTGCGAGCCCGATAAAGATTCCGGCGAACGCAAACCACGCGAGCTTCCCGGTCAGGAGGCCGTTTTTTCCAAGACTGGCAAGTGCAGAAAAGTCGAACGTGCCTTTGGCAAAATAAATTCCCAAAAACGAAAGCAACATCGCCACGCTGCCAAGGAATGTGTAAAGGAAAAACTTGGTCGCGGCACGGTCCCGGTTTTCGCCGCCCCAGATCTTGATGAGCAAAAATGCCGGGATCAGACTCATCTCATAGAACAAAAACCAGAGAACGAAATTTTGTGCCGTGAACGTGCCATAGAGCGCAGACTGCATTACGAGCATCGTCGCATCGAACCCGCGGCCGCCTGGAGTAGGTCCGGCGACAAATGCGAATGGAACGATGAGCGATGTGAGCAGGACGAGCAGCAAACTCAATCCATCAACGCCAACCAGATACTCAGCGTTGATCGCCGGAATCCACGCATGACGCTCGACGAACTGCATACCCGTCCCAGTGGCATCGAACTTTCGCCACAATCCCAGCGCGCACGCCGCGGAGATGGCGTTAAATATCAGAGCGATGACGCGGCAATTTCTTTGCGGCCAGACCCAGACCGCAAGCGCGCCAAGCAGCGGAATGAAAATGATGGCTGTGATCATGCCAACCATGCGTAGAGAAGAAGAAGCGCCAGCATGCCGATGGCGATCACGCCAAGGTAAACTTGAATTTGCCCCGAGTGAGCGGCGGACATCAGGCGGCCGAGCCCGCGAGCGGCAACTGTGGTTTCATCCGCTCCGGCATTGATGCCCCGCTCATCGACGCCGGTAGTGAATGTGGCAAACAATTGCCCGATTGCACCAAAGCCACGCACAAGCCCATCCCAGAAATAGCGATCCAGCCAGTCGGACAGACGCGCAGCCATCCAACTGAACGCGATGACTGTGTGAGCATAAAGTTCGTCGACCCACATTTTATTTGCGAGAAAGCGAAACAATGCGGGCTGCGCGTATTCGAGCGGATCGATCTCACTCGGGCGATCTCCATCTTGCATGCCCGCCTTGCGATACATCCAAAAACCGACGCCGATACCCGCACTGACGAGCACGAGCGAAACAAAGAGCATCGGCTGAATCAAACGAGCGATCTCAAAGTGTACAGACTCGCCACTTAGATACGCGTACAGCCATGGCCATGCAGGCGTGAGCACGACGCTCAATAAAATTGCGCCTAGCGCGAGCACGATGAGTGGCATCGTCATCACGCGCGCACTTTCGTGCGCATGCTCCGCAACAGCGCGCGGCTTCCCCAAAAAGACGTAGATGATTTGACGCGTCATGTACAACGCAGTGAGAACGACTCCGGCGAGCATCAAGTAATACGGTGCGCGCGACGGCGGCCAATGGCCTATATCGTGAAGAATTTCCTCTTTCGTCCAGCCGCCGGAGAAAAGGAGCGGGAAGCCGCTGAGCGCCATCATCCCGATGGCGTACGTCACAAACGTGACCGGCATGAATCGCCGGAGGCCGCCCATGTTGCGAATGTCTTGTTCGCCGTGACATCCGTGAATGACCGAGCCGGAGCCGAGGAACAAAAGCGCTTTGAAAAATCCATGCGCCAGCAAGTGCATGATGCCGGCTGCCACGCCGCCCACGCCTAACGAGACCATCATCAAACCAAGTTGCGACACCGTTGAATAGGCGAGGATGCGTTTGATGTCGGCTTGTGCGATCGCGATCAGCGCAGCCATGAGCGCCGTAGTTACACCGATCCAAACAACGACGGTGAGCGAGGAGGTCACCCCGTTGACCGCACCTAACGAAAAGAGCGGATACACACGGGCGAGCAAAAAAACGCCAGCGGCAACCATTGTTGCCGCATGAATCAACGCGCTCACCGGAGTCGGACCTTCCATCGCGTCCGGCAGCCACACGTGCAGCGGAAATTGCCCGGATTTGCCGACTGCGCCGAAGAAGATTAGCAGCGCGATGAACGTAGCGCTGGCGCCGAGCATGGCCAGGCCAGCGCTTTCAAGGCAACCTTTCCCGCTATCGTAAAAAAGAAGTGTGCCGCTACGATTGTAGAGCCAGAGTATCCCGAGAAAAAATCCCATGTCGCCGATGCGCGTGGTGATGAACGCCTTCTTTGCGGCAGCAGCCGCGCTGGGCCGCTCGATCCAAAAGCCGATGAGCAGATACGACGCGAGTCCGACG
>Ga0066702_10000422_pt1 | contig 10661 bp, 8 predicted proteins | sample GraSoiAngelo_151_FD_66507 | JGI IMG/M metagenome (GOLD analysis project Ga0066702, IMG submission 66507) | Grasslands soil microbial communities from the Angelo Coastal Reserve, California, USA - 14_1009_12_20cm | ecosystem: Environmental > Terrestrial > Soil > Grasslands | place: USA...
TCTGCCTCTAGGCAAGCTTTCGCCACAAATCCGCCAGTCCGGCTCGGACTTAAGCGTTGAAGCGAATCCGCTGCAACGCTCAACGCTTCATCGATTCAACGAACAAATTACGCCGCTTTCGTCGACTTTGATTTTTTGTCCAGCGCGACTTTCGCCTGCTCGATGATAGAGGCGAAAGTCTTTTCGTCGGTCACGGCGAGGTCGGCCAAGATTTTGCGATCCAGAACAATGCTGGCCGCTTTTAAACCTTCAGCCAAGCGGCTGTAAGTTATGCCGTTAGCACGAGCAGCGGCATTCAACCGCTGAATCCATAGCATGCGGAAATTGCGTTTGCGCGTTTTGCGATCGCGGTAGGCCCAATACTGCCCTTTCATGGTTGCGTCTTTGGCGTAGCGGAAAAGTTTCGAGCGGCGTCCGCGATAACCTTTGGCTTTTCTTAGAACCCGGCGTCGCCGTTCGCGACTGGCCGGTGCGTTTGTTGCTCTCGGCATTTTGTTGTTCCCGAAATTTGGTTCGGGCCTCCTTTCAGCGCGCTGTTCTTATTGTATAGGGATCTGCGCGACCTCGTGCGCTGATGTGATCTCGTATTGGCGGGATCAGGTGTGCAGATCGACGGTTCAACTGCGAACCGGGCTGGGAAGGTAAAGTGCGGGGACTAAATTACAAACCGAACTTTTGCGACCCACGCTCAACAGTATGAACGAGCTCTCGGCTCCCGAACCTCGTCATCCCGAGCGCAAACCCAAAAAGGCTGCGATTGATTTCCACAATTCATCCGGTGGCGCGCTGTCGAAATCGGGACCGCGCGCCTGCTCGGCGAGCTGCTGAACTTTTGCGAGCGCGATAGCTTCGCCCGCTTCTTGTGGCAGCGGTGGTGGCGGAGGCTTCGGCGACAGACGCACTTGCAGCGGTTGTGTTTCGCCGGCGTCGAACCAGACGAATTCGCAGATGCGACAGACTTCGATTCTGATTCCACTGCTGCTATCGAGTGCGACTTCAAACATTGGATTGCCGCAGGAAGGACATGGGCGGGCGATGCTGCCTTCGTTATGAATGGCGTGCAGCCAAAGCGGATTGATCGATTCCGGCGTAAAGGTGCGGCGTAACAATTGCAGGCCCACCGCGCGGCCGTCGCACTTTTCGCAACGCCAGATGATGCCGGTGCCTGTGCGCATTTCGGTCAATGGAATGCGGCAAGCGGGGCAAAGAAGTTCAGCTTCCATCGCGGGAACCTGTAGCGACAGGCGTGCCGGCTGCAAAGTCCGAGCCAAACTGGCATTAGATTGGTCGTCGGGAGTGTGCCACGCTCTCTGCATTGGTAAGCTCCGCTTTCCCGGGAGGAGCGGGCTCTGCCAACGCCACCTTTCGGATTGGCCGTTCCTGTGCAATTTTCTAAAATCTTCGAGTGAACTGGCTCGCGCGCCATCGCTATTTCGCATTCGCATGCATTTGCGCGGTCTGGGCAATCGTGTTCGCGAGCTGGCAGTTCTTTCCTGAAGTTCCGTTTCTCGCGCTTCCGTGGAATGGCGAGCAGGCCTTCCAAGACTGGTTGCGCAATGCTGGGCGGAAGACCCCGACCCGGAGCGATTTGGTTTTTGTAGGGATTGATCAGAGCTCGCAAGAAATGCCGCCGCTCTCTCCGGAGGAGCTGGAAACAAATCGCGCGTTTCAGCTCATGAAAGAGCGTCCCTTTCCGTGGTCGCGCGAGCTTTGGGCCTTATTACTTGATCGGTTGTGCGGTGCCGGCGCCAGGCTGGTGATGTTCGATATCGTTTTCAATCCTCCGAATGATGGCGATGCAAAATTCCGGGCCGCGCTCGATCGATATCGCGATCGGGTGATCGTGGGCGACAATTTCGATCTGCAAAACTCAGCGCAACTCGTGGTCCCGAACCTGGATCTCATTCCACCTCCGGCGGAGGATGATGACCGAGTTGGGTATGTGAATTATTTCCCTGATGAGTTTGATGGCAAACTGCGGTCCGTGCGGTTTTATATGACCGACCGCAGGTTAGCTGGACTGCCGGCTGATCCCAGTGCGAAAGTTTATCGGTCCTTTGTCACCCGGGCGCTTTTGAAGCTCGGAAAGGGTAATGCCGTGATTCGTGACGAAGACGATCATCCCTTTCGTTTCAGCGCGAACGGCGCTTATCCGGCAAAGCCCCTTTACGAAGTCTTCGATCCCAAGTTCTGGCATTTCAACTATCGCGACGGGTCATTCTTTAAGGACAAGATCGTCGTTGTCGGGCCGTCTTCGCAGATTTTGCACGATTTTGTTAACACGCCGATGGATCCGAACACACCGGGTTCGTCTATTCATTTAGAGGTAATGGCGGCAGCACAGGCCCGGGAATGGCTGCACGGTTTGGGTCTGGGAACAGTTTGCGGACTGATCGGCGGCGCCGCGGTTCTGGCCTATCTGATTATCACCGTTTTGCGGCGGCCGTTGCTCGCTTTATTGCTCATCGCTGTTGTCTGTAGCATTTATGTTGCGACCGCCTATGTAAGTTATAATCAGGTGGGATTGTTGCTTACGACCGTGCCGGTGGTTTCGACATTTCTTCTCAGCGGCGCGAGCATGGTCGGCATTGATTACGCCATCGAGCGGATGGAAAAGCTGCGCACCCGACGCACGCTCGAGCGTTACGTTTCCAAAAATCTGGTTAAAGAAATTCTTGAGAACCCCGGCGGCTACTTCAATTCGCTGAAAGGGTCGCGCATGCCAGCCACGATTTTGTTCTCCGACATTGTTGGGTTCACCACTTTGAGCGAGAAAGCCGATCCGGAAGAATTGGTCCGGCATCTCAATGAATACCTGAGCGCGATGACCGATCTCGTTTTTCAGAATGGCGGCACGCTCGATAAATTCATCGGGGATTCCATCATGGCGGTATGGGGGAACGTAAAAAGTCAGGGCAAGGCGAAAGATGCAAAGGCGGCTGCGTGTACGGCTCTGGGAATGCGGCGCGAGTTGGCCCGACTAAACAACATGTGGAAAGTGGAAGGCCGCCTGCCGTTGGGAATGGGCATCGGCATTAATCAGGGCGATGTTCTCGCTGGAAACATCGGTTCGCAGGATCGCGCGGATCTCACCGTCATCGGCGATGCCGTCAATCTGGCGTCGCGTCTGGAAGGGCTAACACGCGGTTACGGCGTCGACATTCTGGTCGGCACGTCGGTGGCGGATTTGATTCGCGATGAATTTTATTTGCGCTCAGTGGCGCGCGCGCAGGTGAAAGGCAAAACCGAGCCGGTCGACGTTTACACCATTGTTGAAGCGCGCGATAGCAACGCGGATCAGGAATTATTGATCTGGCTGGAAACCTACGAGGAAGGCATCCGAAAGTTTCGCGATCGCGATTTCACCCAGTCCAAAATCTTGTTCTCGCGTTTCCTCGAATTTTACCCGGAGGATCTGCTGGCGAAAATGTATCTCGAGCGTTCGCTTGAATACGGGCAAACGCCCCCGGATGACGCCTGGAATGCGGTGGAAGTGTTCGAGCGGAAGTGAACGATAACAGTCTCCGAGCGCTCAAATTCCGGGGGTGGTTAGCGGCATTTAAGCACCGTCTTCGTTACGTTAGTTACCCCCTCGCAGTTAGTTTCTGCACGACCGCCATCACTTTTGCGTTCGGCATGTGTGCGGTACGTCTTTTTCAAAAGGCTGTGCCCGGCGAAAGCTGGCTCGCTATTTGGAAGCGTTGGGATGCGCTAGCTTTTCTAGACCTTGCCCAGAATGGATATCCGCATGGACCGGGCAGTCGCGAACATCTGATCGCGTGGCTGCCTGTTTACCCGCTGGCGATCCGAATAGCGCACCTGTTTATCCCCGACTGGCATGTGGCTGCGGTCGTGATTTCAAACTGCTGTTGTGCCGCCGCGCTGGTTTACCTTTTTCTGCTCGTACGCATGGAATACGGCGCGGTACTTGCCCGCGGCGCCGTCCTCTTCTGCGCTACATTTCCAACAGCTTATTTTCTTCACGTTGCCTACTCGGAAAGTATTTTTCTGCTCCTTACCGTTGCCGGATTTTACCATGCGCGCCGTGGTCAGTGGCTGGTCTGCGGATTGCTGGGCATGTTCGCTACCGGAACAAGAATTCCCGGCCTGGCCATTCTGCCGCCGCTCGCGTTCGAATACCTCCAGCAGCGCAATTTTTGTTGGCGTGCCATCACAGCCGATATCGGGTTTCTCCTGCTGTTACCGCTCGGCGCGGTCGCATATCTCTTAATCAACTTCTACTGCTTCCACGATCCGTTGCATTTTCTGGCCACACAAAGACAGAGCTGGGGTTTGTTTCTGCGCTGGCCGTTTCAGTCGGTCACCGCCAACTGGTATGGGATCTGGCATTTCTCGGCCGATGAGCGCGTGATGCAATACGGCGGCCCGTTGGTTGCCGTCATCATTGGCACAGCGGCGTTGCTGGTGGGGCCATTTGTCTTGCGACCATGCTACTCGCTCTACCTCGCCATCAGCTGGGTGCTGATTTTTTTTAACAATTTCCCCATCTCCTCGCCGCGCTACGTCCTGGTCGTCTTCCCAATTTTCATCCTGCTCGCGCACCTCATTCGTTCCAAATGGCTGCGCGATTCAATCGCTTTTCTCTTCGCGCTCTTCTACGCGATTTGCGCCATGCATTTTGCCCGCGGCTGGTGGACGTTCTAGCGGGATGGTAGTAGCCAAATCGCCGCTTGCGGCGTAAAGGATTCGCGTGAGCAAAGCCGAGCCACGCCATTTCCATTTCCTTGGAATATGCGGGACTGCGATGGGGTCAGTGGCAGCGGCGTTGAAAGAGAGAGAGTTCATCGTTTCCGGCTCTGACGAAAACGTCTATCCGCCTATGTCCACGTTTTTAGAGAAACACGGCATTTCACTGTTTGTGGGTTATCGGGCTGAGAATATTCCGGCAAACACTGATGTCGTCGTGATTGGCAATGCCATGAAGCGTGGCAATCCGGAGGTGGAAGCAGTGTTGAATCGCAAACTTTTTTATCAATCCCTACCGGAAATAATGAAGAACGAATTTCTGCGTGGGCGGCACAACCTCGTTGTTACCGGCACGCACGGAAAAACAACGACAACAGCGTTGCTGACCTGGATTATGGAGTGCGCCAAGCGCAGGCCCAGTTACATGATCGGCGGCATCCCCCGCAATTTCGGACAGGGCGCACGTTTCAACGAATCGAGCTTCTTCGTCATTGAAGGCGACGAATACGATACCGCCTTTTTCGACAAGCGGTCAAAGTTTATTCACTACCTGCCGGAGCTGCTGATCGTGAATAATCTCGAGTTCGATCATGCCGACATCTTTCCCGATCTTGATGCCATTAAGTTAAGCTTTCGCCGGCTGGTGAACATTGTGCCGCAGAATGGAATGATCGTGCTCAATGGGGACGACAAGAATTGTGTGGAGGTCACACGCGATTCTCTTGCGCCCATGGTTGAGGTCGGTTTTTCGAAAAACTGCGCTCAACGGATCCGGGATGTCAGTTATTCGGCAAAAAAATCGCGCTTCGTTTTGCGCGATGAGGAATTTGAGATTCCGATGTTCGGTGAGTTCAACGTCCGCAACGCCGCAATGGCGATTTCAGCCGCGAAATTTTATGGCGTGTCGGCCGAAACCATTCGAGCAGCGTTGCCGAAGTTTGAAGGAGTGGCACGACGTCAGGAAATCCGCGGCGAAGTGCGCGGGGTAAAGGTGATTGACGATTTCGGTCATCATCCGACCGCGATCGCGCAGACGCTGACGGCACTGCGGCGTCGTTATCCAAAGCATCGGCTGTGGGCGATCTTCGAGCCGCGCTCAAATACCACTCGACGGGCAGTTTTTCAAAACGAGTTGCCGAATGCGCTGAAGATTGCCGACGGCGTTTTCATTTCGCAGGTCGCGAGGCTCGACCAAATTCCGGGAACGGAACGATTGAATCCCGAGGGCGTGATGAAAGAAATTAAACGCGCGGGCCGACTCGCTTTCTATGAGCAAAATGCCGACGCGATCGTTGAGCGCATCACGCCGCTGCTGAAGAAGAACGATATCGTGACCGTTTTCAGCAATGGCGGGTTCGATGGGATCCATGAGAAGTTGTTAAAAAAGTTAAAGGGTTAAAAGGGTTGAAACGTTGATGAAGATCATGGCGCAGCCGCGGAGGTATGATCGTGGACAATGCGCCAGCCGTCTGGTGTCCGGCGGAAGATTAAGGTGAAATGACCATGCGGGTTATCGTTGGCGCGTTTGAGTTCCCAGCGGCCGAGTACAACCGCGGAATCTGGACCGAGCGGTTCGATTTCAAGATCTGAGAATGTAAGCGTGCCCATCTTAGCGCGGTCACTGTATTTTCTCAGATAGCGGTCACGCACGGTTTGCCAGCCACGCGTCACCTCATCGCCGGAAACAAAAACCGTAGTTTCAGCGCGGGCATAACCATTCATGAAACCATCGATGTCACCGTGATTCCAAGCCTCCTGTTGCGCGCTCAGAACCGCTCGAATTTCGGCGATCACGGCATCTTTGCTGTCTTCTTTCTCGGATGAGTCAGATCGGGTGAATGGGACGAACAGGAATAAGAGGGAGGAAACCAGGAGAAGCCAACGTGATTTCATTTTGTCGATTTACTACGAGTAAGGGTGCCGGTTCAAGAGTTCAGTGTTCAGTATTGGACATTCAGCATTCAGGTTCAGGGTTTAGGATTCATTTATCGCACGTTGAGCGTTGAGGGTTCGGGATTTAGGATTGGGACCCGTGGCCAAACCTAACCAGCTATTGACCCAGGGCGCCACCGCCCTTACTATTGCACCTCTGTGTTGAGATCCCCGCTGGTTGTATTCGTACTGCTGGCTTCGGCAGCGGTGAATTTTGCGCAACGTCCTTCGCCCGCGCAATCGCCAGCCGCTCCGGCGCGTTCGGCCGCGCCCACGCCCAATCTCCAGGAACATGTGAAATTGCAGTTCCCCAACAGCGACGTGCAGGACGTGCTCCGTTATTACGAGCAACTGACAGGCAAGCGCGTAATCATGGATAATTTTGTGAACGGGAAGGTGAATATTTTTCTCACCAAGGATCCGACGCGCGAAGAAGCGATCCAGATCATCCAGATTAGTCTTCTAATGAATGGGTTCTCACTCGTTCCAGAAGAGCCCGATATCGTGAAGGTGATCGGGACGGGCAAAAATCCGCGTACGCAAGGTGTGCCGATCATTTCCGACCAAGCTGATATTCCTCCGGGGGATCAGGTAGTCAGCTATTTGTTTAGGTTGCGTTATGCCGATCCGGCTGAGTTACAGCAAGTAATCGGACAATACCTCTCGCCGCCATCAACTTACACATCGGTTCTTCCATTGCCGAAATCTTCCAGCATTTTGATCACGGAGAATTCGACTGTCATTCGAGGCCTGGCCAAGGTTATCGAGCAGATCGACGTCCCTCCGGCGGAAGTGACGAGCGAGTTTATCAAGCTGGAGCGAGCGGACGCCAGCAAAGTGGTCGACATGTTGAAAGACATTTTCGAGAAAGGTAGCGATCAGACACAACCTGGTATGCCGCCGCGCGGAGGCGGCGTGCGGGGCGTACGCGGGATAGTGAATCCGGTGGTGCCGAATCCGCAGGGTGAAACCGATCTGGGCGCATTGACAGCCCTTTCGGAGGACTCGGTTATCGTCGGTAAAATAAAGATCGCCCCTGACGTGAGGACGAACCGTATTCACGTCATCACCCGGCCGATCAACATGCCCTTTATTCGGAAGTTGATCGCGGAGTTTGATGCCAACGTTGAGTTCGCCAAGCCAGTGACGCGCGCCCTGCGCTACATTTCGGCAAGCGATGTTTTGCCGGTGCTGGTGCAGGCCCTAACCGAACCGGGGCAGGAGCAGCAAGCTGGTGCTGGCGGAGCGGCTGGCCCGCAAGCCGGACCTACGCCGCAGCGCACGCCGAATCCCACCGTCACTAATCCGTATAATGTCGGCCAGAGTAGTACCGCGACCGGCAGCGAATTGAATATTTCAGAAGAACTGTCTACGCAACCGGTTGATACCGCGCCCAAAGCGGTGACGGTCGGCAACGCCAAGATCATCGCCGATCAGCGTGCCAACACGATCATCGTTCTGGGCAATCGCGAGGTGGTAGTAAAGGTGCAGAAAATTCTCGATGAAATGGATGTGAAATCGCCGCAAGTCGCGCTCAGCACCGTCATTGGCGAGTTAACGCTGAATAACGACGAAGAGTTCGGCGTGGACTATTTCATCCGAGCAAACAAAAAGTATGCGCTCACTACGCACTTTGGCGGCAACATTCCCCCTCCGTTCCCCGGAGGCGGCACCAGTTCCCCCGCTGCCAGTCCGGGGGGATCACCGGTATTGAGTGGCGGAAGTATCTTCGACCCGGGCAATCTTATCACATTCAGCCAGCTGGCGACTAACGCTGCCAGCGGCGCGAACATTTATCTCGCTGCCGGCGCCACGCTCGCCTCGGTCGTCCACATGTTGGATTCAACCGGCCGATTCAAGACGATCTCGCGGCCGACTGTGTTCACCAGTAATAATAAAAAGGCGATCATCGCGAACGGACAAGAGATTCCCGTTCCGGTCAGCACTTTGAGCAACGCGACGACGCTGACCACCCAAAATAATAGTGTCGCTGCTGTGCAATCCAGCATCGAATTCAAGAAAGTCGCGCTCCAGCTGGAGGTTGTGCCGCTGATCAATTCGGAAAAGGAGGTCTCGCTCGATATTCTGCAGAAGATTGATAGCGTCGTCCCAAACAGCAACGTGAACATCGGTGGCAACTCGGTACCAACAATCGCGACCCGTTACATCCGGACAAATGTGTCGGCGCCAAACTGTTCCACGATCGTCCTGGGCGGATTAATCAGTGACGTCAGGAATACCAGCAAAAACGGCATTCCATATTTGAGTCTATTGCCGCTCGTCGGTTCCCTTTTTCGTAGCACCATAAAAAATCGCGATCGCACGGAGCTGCTCATCCTAATGCGCCCAGAAGTGTCGTTGACAAAACTGGACTTGTATCGTCTTCGACAGAAAACGGAGGATCGCGACCATTTCGGGCCGGAGCTTGAACAGGAAGATTGCCCCGATTGTCCGAAAAAGGGGGATGGCAAACAATTGCCGCCACCAGATATTCCGTCTGCCAAAGACATAGGAATGCGGTGATGAGACGAATCGTACTTCTTTTGACGGGGATGTTTCTCGCCTGCCATGGCGTTCACGGTTTCATCATCGACGAGGAAATCTTCTCCCACCGTTCGGTTGACTCGCTCGCACCGCGCGATGAATACGACCTGCTTCACCAGATGCCGACGGTGCGCGCGACTGATTATGCCTACCGAGATAGCAGGCGTTGGGTTTATTATTTCAAGACTAACGAACAGTTGATGTCCGACCCAGCTTACGTCGCCGCATTGCAGCGGGATTTGAAGCGACTCGGATACTATTGCGGTCGGATCGATGGAATATTTTCTGACGAGGTAAGCTTCGCTATCGCCCGTCTCCAGAAAAATTACTCCATGCGCGTAACGGGTGAGCTGAACGAACCTGTCCGACGGGCGTTGCATTTGCCCTAACGAGAATAGTGAGGGTAGCGCAGAATCAGCGGGCTAAGAGATGAGTGCGGCAGTCAACAAATCCATCATCGACCTTTTGATGGCGGGAGGCGTGGCATCCCGCGAAGAAGCGGCCCAGCTCGCCCAAAATCTCAACGGCGGTTCCTGGACAATACAGGTGCTCGACTCCGGGAAGGTGGACGAGAATCGGTTTCTTGCGGCCATTGGAAATTTCTTCCGCGTCCCGCTGGTCGCGCTCGACGCCAAGAGCATCGATCGCCAGACGCTTTCGATTTTGCCGTCGCGGTTTGTTTTTCAGCATCACATTTTGCCGATTGAAGAGAAGGAAAATTCCGTTGTTCTTGCGACCTACGATCTTTTCAACTCCGCCGGCCGCCAGTTGGTGACCCAGCTTTTGAAAAAACCAGCTGAATGGGTCCTGGTCCCACGGGCGCAACTTCTGCGTACCATGAAGACGCTCTATGGAGTCGGCGCTGAGACGTTCGATGAAATCCTAAAAATGAATCGGGATTTCGAAATCTTACAGGAAGGTGAAACCGCCACCGACATCAGTGCCGATGATCCGGAAGCGTCGGTCGTAAAATTTGTCAACCAGATTATCCGCGAAGCGATCGCCGAGCGTGCCACCGATATTCACGTTGAACCGCTGGAGAACGACATTCGTATCCGTTATCGCATCGACGGCATCCTGCATGAGGTGGCCGTGCCGCCACAATTGCGCGTGCTGCACGCCGCGATCATCTCGCGTCTGAAAGTGATGTCGCACATGGACATCGCGGAACGGCGGCTACCCCAGGACGGCAGGATGAATCTGCATGCGAACAATCAGGAGATCGATGTCCGTGTTTCCACCATCCCGACGGTCAATGGCGAATCGATCAGCTTGCGTTTGCTCGCCCGTGGCGGACAACAGTTCGGCTTTGAGCGTCTCGATCTCAGTCAGGAACAGGAGGGGGTGATCCGCCATCTCCTGGCGCAGCCCAATGGAATCATCCTGCTCACAGGCCCGACCGGCTGCGGAAAATCGACATCGCTGTATTGCTTCCTCAGCACGATCAACTCGGTCTCGCGCCGCATTATCACGATCGA
>Ga0066702_10000425_pt1 | contig 10630 bp, 12 predicted proteins | sample GraSoiAngelo_151_FD_66507 | JGI IMG/M metagenome (GOLD analysis project Ga0066702, IMG submission 66507) | Grasslands soil microbial communities from the Angelo Coastal Reserve, California, USA - 14_1009_12_20cm | ecosystem: Environmental > Terrestrial > Soil > Grasslands | place: USA...
GACCTTGCGGATGCTCAGCCCGTTCGGCCGCACCCAGCCCTCGAGCACCTCCCCCACGGGGTCGGCCAGCCCGGCGACCGACCGCAGCCCGCTGGCCATGCCCCGAACCCGGCCCGGGGTGAGGCGGAGGCGGTCCACCACGGCCTCCGGGGTTCCCTCGTCGACGGCCCGGTCGACGTCCTTCTCGTTGGCCGCCAGCACCCGGTCGATGTTGGCGTCGAGAAGGTCGGCGGCGGCGTGGAGGGCGGAGTTCTTCTCCGATGTGGACAGCGTGGCCAGCAGGTGGGACGCCTCTTTGGCCCGCCGGCCGAGGGCCTCGATCGTCATCCCCCCACGGTACCCTTGATGCGATGTCGAAGCCCCACAGGCTCACCGTCGCGGAGGTCCGTCGATCCGGGCCCTCCCCCGCCCGGCGGTCGCCGCGGCCGACGTCCTCTGAGCCGCCCGGTCGGTGACCAACCTCCCCGAACCGGCTCGCCGCCGGCTGCCCGCCGTCCACCCGTCGTTGCTCCGCGGCGCCGTCTCGCCGACGGCCGTGGCGGTCACCGCGGCCGGCGCCGGAATCGGCGCGCTCGACCACTCGTTGGTCCTGGGGATCACGCTGGCCGCGGTCGGGTGGGCGGGCCGGATGGGCGCAGCGGTGGTCGCCAGAGCCCGCCGGGTCCGGGCCCAGCGGCCCAAGCCGGCCCGGCTCGATCCGTGGTCGGTGCCCGAGCCGTGGCGGTCGCTCGTCGAGGCGGCCATGGCCACCCAGGCCCGCTTCGACCAGACGGTCAAGGCGTGGCCGGCCGGTCCCACCCGTGACCACCTCGTCGACCTTCAGCCGAGGGTGTGGCACGAGGTGGGGCAGCTCGGACTTCTGGCCGGGCGCGGCGCGGCGGCCGACGGCGGAGCCGGCTCGTCGGACCTGGTCGAGCAGATGCAGCGGGTGCAGCAGGAGAAGGCGGTGGCCGGCCGGTCGGCGCGGGCGGCGGAGCTGGGCCGGCGCGAGGAGGCGCTGGCCGCCCAGCTCCGGGCCCGCCGGTCACGGGAGAAGGCATCCGAGGCCACGCAGGACCGGCTGCGGGCGGCGATCGCCCGTCTGGACGAGGCGATCGCCAACCTGCTGGGCCTGGAGCCGGACGGCTTCGCGCCCACCGCCGTGGTCTCTTCGCTGGACGAGCTCAGCGAGGGGCTCAACTCCTTGCGGGCCGCCCTCACCGAGACGACGGGGACGCCAACCGAACCAGGAAGGCCCTAGGCTGCACTTCCGTGGGAATGATGGACGTAATTCGTAAGCGCTGGGCCTATTTCACCGCCAGGAGCAACAGCCGCTTCGAGGACCGGGCGGACCCGAAGGTGCAGCTGGAGCAGGCCATCAGCGAGGCCCAGGATCAGCACCGGCGCCTCGTCGAGCAGGCGGCCAACGTCGTCGCCAACCAGAAGCAGCACGAGCTCCAGCTCAACCGGGCGATGGAGGAGCTGGAGAAGGTCAACCGCTCGACCCGCCAGGCGCTGCTCATGGCCCAGGACGCCGAGAAGTCGGGCGATCTGGCCAAGGCCCGCGAGCTCACCCAGACGGCCGAGGCCTTCGCCAACCGCCTGATAGCCACGGAGAACCAGGTCAACGACCTCAAGACGCTCAGCCTCCAGTCGGCCCAGGCGGCCGACCAGGCCCGCGCCGCGGTGCAGCAGAACTCGCTGGCCCTGCAGCAGAAGCTGGCCGAGCGCCAGAAGCTGATGTCTCAGCTCGATCAGGCCAAGATGCAGGAACAGCTCAACACGGCGATGAACAACCTGTCGGCCACCGTCGACCAGACCGCCCCGTCGCTGGACCAGGTCCGGGCCAAGATCGAGGCCCGCTACGCCAAGGCCATCGGGGCCTCCGAGTTGGGCGGCCAGACCGTCGAGGCCCGGATGCTCGAGGTGGAGCAGATGTCCATGGGCACCGAGGCACGGTCCCGCCTGGATTCCATGAGGGCCGAGCTGGGCATCGGAGCCACGGGGGAGCTGGCGTCGCCCGCCCCGTCCGGCGGTGAGCTGGGTACCGGCGCGCCGGCCACCGCCGCCCCGACCGAGGCGGAGACGGTGGCCACCGAAGACAAGCCGTCCTAGCGGCTCCCGTCCTCCCCCTCCGGCGGCGGTGCAGCGGGGCCCCTACTGAGGCCTTTCGTCGTGGCCTCCGAACTCCTTGCGCATGGCCGAGAGCACCCTGTCGGCGAAGTCGGCTTCGCCCCGCGACGAGAAGCGCTCGAACAGCGCCGACGCTAGGACGTGGGCCGGAACCGCCTCGTCGATGGCGGCGAGCACCGTCCAGCGCCCCTCTCCCGAATCGGAGACGCGCCCGTGGAAACCCGACAGCGCCGGATCCTGATGGAGGGCGTGGGCCGTCAGGTCGAGCAGCCATGAGGCGACCACGCTCCCCCGCCTCCACACCTCGGCGACCTCGGCCGTGTCGATGTCGTACTTGTACCAGTCCGGGTTGGACAGCGGGGTGGTCTCGGCGTCGGCGCCGGCATGGGGAGCGTTGCCCACATTCGCCTTGTGGATGATGTTGAGGCCCTCGGCGTAGGCGGCCATCAGCCCGTACTCGATGCCGTTGTGCACCATCTTGACGAAGTGGCCGGCGCCGTTGGGCCCGCAGTGCAGGTAGCCCTGCTCCGCGGCGGACGGCTCGCCGGTGCGGCCCTCGGTACGGGGGGCCGCCTCCACCCCGGGGGCGATCGTCTTGAAGATCGGGTCGAGACGGGCGACCACTTCGGTCTCGCCGCCGATCATCAGGCAGTAGCCGCGGTCCAGGCCGAAGATGCCTCCGCTGGTGCCGACGTCGACGTAGTGGATGCCCTTCACCTTCAGCTCGCCCGCCTTCTGGATGTCGTCGTGGTAGTACGAGTTGCCGCCGTCGATGATGATGTCGCCCGCTTCCATGGCGGCCGCGATCCGGTCCACTGTCGAGCCGGTGTACGCAGCCGGGACCATCACCCAGGCGGCCCGCGGTGACGCCAACTTGGAGACGAAGTCCTCGACGCTCGACGAGCCGGTGGCCCCTTCCGCCTCGAGTGCCTTGAGGGCGTCATCGTTGACGTCGTAGACGACGCACTCGTGACCGTCGCGCATGAGCCGGCGCACCAGGTTGGCGCCCATCCGGCCCAGTCCCACCATCCCGAGTTGCACGTCGAGCCTCCTGTCGGGTTCGTCCTGGGGTCCATCCTGCCATCGGGGCGGAGCTTCCTGGTCGTCGGTGTGCTGCACCGCGTCCGGTCAGGTCAGCAGGAGGCGGGCGGTGGTAGCGCGGCTACGGAAGGATCACGAGGTCGTCGCGGTGCACGATCTCGGCCGAGGTGTCGGCCGGCAGGTCGGCGCTCCGCTTGCCGGCCAGGGCCCGCACCACGCTCGCGGTGTGCCGGGCCAGGCCCTTGGCGAAGACCTTGCCGTCGGGGCCGGCCAGCTCCACCGCGTCGTCGGCGTCGAAGTCCCCCTGCACCGACACCACTCCGGCCGGCAGCAGCGACACGCTGCGCAGCGTCAGCGCGGCGCGGGCCCCGTCGTCCACCACGATCGTCCCCGACGCGCCGACGGCGAAAGCGATCCACAGCTTGCGGGCCGGCAGGCGGGCCGGCCGGGGCACGAACACCGTTCCCACCCCGGGCGTACCGGCCAGCGCGTCGGCCAGGACCGACTCCCGGGCCGCGGCGGCGATCACGGCCCGCACCCCCGACCAGGCGGCGATCTTGGCCGCCGCCAGCTTGGACGCCATGCCCCCGCTGCCGCGGGCCGACCCCGCCCCGCCGGCCCGCGCCTCGAGGGAGTGGTCCACCGCCACGATCTCCTCGATCAACGACGCCTGCTGGTCGAATCGCGGGTCGGCGGTCAGGAGGCCGGCCTGATCGGTCAGCAGCACCAGCAGGTCGGCGGCCAGGAGGTGGGAGACCAGGGCGGCCAGGCGGTCGTTGTCCCCGAAGCGGATCTCGTCGTCGGCGATGGCGTCGTTCTCGTTGACGACGGGCACCACGCCGAGGTCGAGCAGCACCTGCAGGGTCTGGCGGGCGTGCAGGTACTGCTTGCGGTTGACGAAGTCGAGCGGGGCCAGCAGCACCTGCCCGGCGACGAGGCCGTGGGCGGCCAAGGCCCGGTTGTAGCGGTCGACGAGGTGGGCCTGCCCGACCGCGCTCACGGCCTGGAGGATGGCCGGGTCCGTGGGCCGGGCGTCGCCCAGCCCGAGCACGGGCAGCCCGGCGGCGATGGCCCCGCTGGTGACCACGACCACCCGGTCGCCGGCGGTCCGCAGCGCCGCCACCTCGGCGCACAGCTTGTCGATGGCGGCGTCGACGATGACGCCCCGCTCGTCGGTGAGCGAGGAAGTTCCGATCTTGGCGACGACGAGGCGGCCGGGCACGATCTGCGACGTTATTAGGAGGATGGCCGAACGGCCGAAGATTGCCGCCGTCTCACCATGGACCGGCCAGGCTGCCCCCCATGCCCCAGTACGCCATCCTGCAGAGCCACCCGCCCGACAACTGCCCCATGGCCAACGCCAAGGTGCGCGAGCACGCCATGGCCACCCTGCCCCACCTGGAGGAGAGGGCCAAGGCCAAGGGGATCGAGATCACCGTCAACGTCCACCTCGACCCGGCCCACCGGGCGCTCATGATCTTCGACGCGCCCAACGCCGAGTCGGTGCGGGATCTGGTGTACGAGGGCGGGTTCGTCCAGTTCACCGAGATGGAGTTCTTCCTCGTCACCCCGCTCCCGGAGCTGGTGGCCCGGATGGCCGACTTCCCGACCATCTACTGACCTAGTCCGGCTCGTACTCGAACTGGAAGCCGCCGATACGGACCAGGTCGCCGGTCCGGGCCCCGGCGCGGGTCAGCGCCCGGTCGACGCCCAGGCTGCGCAGGCGGGCCTGGGCGTACTCCAGCGCTTCGGGAATGGTGATGTCGGACAAAGCGACGGCCCGTTCGGCGGCCCGCCCCACGACCATCCACGACCCGTCCGGCGCCCGCTCGACCGCCACCCCTGCGGGTTCGGGGCGGTGTATGACGAAGCGCCCGGCTTGCGGCATCTCGGCCCGGGCCTGGGCCACCATGCCGGCCAGCGCCCCCAGAAGTGAACGGAGGCCGTCGCCGGTCACAGCCGAGATCCGGGGCCCGTCGAATTCGATGTCGGGGTCGGCGGCGTCGGCTTTGGACCCGACGACCATACGGGGCCGTGCCACCAGCTCGGGCTGGTAGCGGCGCAGCTCCTCCAGCAGCACCGCCTGCTGGGCGGCGGGCGGGCGGGCGTCGGCCGGAGCCAGATCGATCAGGATCAGCAGGGCCCGGGCCCGCTCGATGTGGCGCAGGAACCGGTGACCCAGCCCCTTGCCCTCGCTGGCCCCCTCGATGAGGCCCGGGATGTCGGCCACCACGAACTCGTGCTCGTCGAAGCGGACCACCCCGAGATGGGGCTCCAGGGTGGTGAACGGGTAGTCGGCGATCTTCGGCTTGGCCGCCGAGATGCGCGAGATCAGCGTGCTCTTCCCGGCGTTGGGGAAGCCGACCAGGGCCACGTCGGCCATGAGCTTGAGCTCCAGGTCCAGCCAGCGCTCCTCCCCCAGCTCGGCCTGCTCGGCGAAGGCCGGCGCCCGCCGGCGGTTGGACAGGAAGCGGGCGTTGCCCCGGCCCCCCTGGCCCCCGTGGGCGGCCAGCCACCTGTCGCCCTCCCGGGCCAGATCGGCCACCACCGTCCCCGACGCGTCGCGCACCACGGTGCCCTCCGGCACCGGTACCTCCAGATCGGCGCCGGTCTTGCCGTGGCGGCCCTTGCCCATCCCGTGGACCCCGTTGGCGGCCCGCCGGTGCGGGTGATCGCGGAAGCCGAACAGCGACGCCACGTTGCGATCGGCGACCAGCCACACGTTCCCGCCGCTGCCACCGTCGCCGCCGTCGGGGCCGCCCTTGGCCACATGGGCCTCGCGGCGGAACGAGACCGCGCCCGCGCCGCCGTTGCCCCCTTTTACATGGACTTGTGCTTCGTCGACGAAGTTCGCGGTCTAGCCCTCGGTGAGGATGTCGACCAGCCGGCGGCCCTTGCGGTTGCCGAACTTGACCTTGCCGTCCTTGAGGGCGAACAGGGTGTCGTCGCCGCCCCGCCCGACGTTCTCGCCGGGGTGGAAGCGGGTGCCGCGCTGGCGCACGATGATGGACCCGGCCGTCACCGCGGTGCCGTCGAAGACCTTGACGCCCAGGCGCTGCGCCGCGGAATCACGGCCGTTGCGGGTGGAGCCGCCGCCCTTGGTCTTGGACATCTACTTCGCCTCCCGGCTGATCCCGGTGATCTCGATCGTGGTGTAGTGCTGGCGGTGGCCCCACGCCTTGCGACCCCGGGTCTTGGGCTTGTAGGTGAACCCCTTGATCTTGGGCCCCTTGGCCTCGCCCACCACCCGGGCCGACACGGTGGCCCCGCTGAGCTGCTCGGCGGTGGACAGCACTGAGTCGCCCTCCACCAGGAGGACGGGCTGGAACGTCACTTCGTCGCCTTCGGCCGCGCCCAGCTTCTCGACGGAGAGGGTCTGGCCCTCTTCGACGCGCTCCTGCTTGCCACCGGTCTTGATCACCGCATAATGCGATAAGCGTTCGCCTGACATCTTGATTGCTCCTAGTAGGGCGGACGTCGAAGGTTAGCGGATCGGCGGCGGTGGTGACGGTCGGTGGGGTCATGGGCGGTTCCTCGTGACTTGATGGTGGTTGAGTGAGTCGAACGGGCGGCCCGTTCGGCTCGGTACGAGCCGAGGTGCCGCGTCGTAGCCGGAGGGGTCAACCCAAGTCGGCCGACAACGTCGGGGCAGCCCGTAGGGGTGGCGTTGTGGCCTGGAGTTGGGTGGATGCCGGAGGTGGAGACGTGGCAGGGGTGGCGCTGACGGCGAGGGGATTTCGCCGTCTGGAGGCGTTTCAGAGTGACGGGGGGGTCGAGAGTGTGCGTCGCCGGGGAATGGTTCCCTGCGCACAATGTATGAAGGGGGTATTTGGTGATGACGTGGGATGGGCGACCGGCATCGGAGCCAGAGTTGGGTAGGCGAGAGCGTCTGGAGGATCGGGTCTTCTGCTCGCTCATGGAGGAGAAGCTGCGGGAGCTGGTCTCCCCCCGGTTGGTGCCGGTGGGCACGTTCAAGGTCCGGGACGGAGCGATCGTCGGCGGGCGGCAGTTCGGAAACCTGGCGACTGAGGCGTTCCGGCTGGCGACCGAGGAGAAGTATGGCGTTCCAATCCACCCGCAGGGGTGCGAATCGGACGGGGAGGTCTCGGTGCCGTGGTGGCCAGAGGAGGACCCGGAAAGCATGGACATGGACGACTTCCGGATAGCGAAGTGGCGCTATTACGGGACGTTGTGTCCGCGCTGCGAGCAGGCGCCGATCCGGAGGGAGACCAGGAAGGGCCGGGGTCGTCGCCGGGGGCGGCTGTGCTCGGCGTGCGAAGGAGTCGTCAAGCGGGGAACGTGGGAACACGGCAGTCGCCTGCGGTACTGGTCCGGGTGCCGATGCGACGAATGCCGAGTTGAGCAGGCGCACCGCGAGCAGAAGGGCGGTCGGTAGATGGCACAGCAAGCAGCCCTTCCGGTCAGGGTGGCCTGCGTCGATGTAAGAGACGCCAGCTACGGAGGATTCGAACGGGACGGCGAGAAAGTCGACCACGTGGACCGCCGTGCCGTCAGCTTCTCGCCTGGGTGGGGCATGGGCATCATCGCCGATGTGATGGTTACCCACCCGGTGGACATCGCTATCGCAGACGTGTTGGCCTTCGGACAGTTCGTCACAGCCCGATTGGTGCCGGTTCCGTTCGTCGGAGCTTTCGGAAAGGCAGAGGTTCGGTACAAGAAACCTGCCGGGGATGATCCGCTGTTCGTTGGGGACGTGGTGAACGAGGAGACCGGAGAGGTTCTCCATGGAGCGGCCGGGGGCTCGGAGAGTTTCCGGTACTCGCGAGGGTGACCCGTGGGCGGCGATTGCTTCGAACTGCTCGTCGGGGCAGGAGGAGTCCAGCTGCGTCGATACGTAGCGGGCTCCTTTCCGGCTGTGCCTAGGACGGCAACCTACGAGCCAGAGGAACGGGAAGGCCAGTACCAGGTGATGTCGAAGGGGGCGCTACGGCGACTGCGCTTCGCAGCCGCCAACCTCCCGCTAGACAAACTCGGTGAGCGGTGGCTGTGGGTCACTCTGACGGCGCCCGAGAACTGGCGGCCGTGGATGGGCGACGACCGGGCTACGAAGGCGTGCCTGGAAAGACTTCGGCAGCGCATGTGGCGGCGGTGGGGCGGTCTCATCGGGATATGGGTCAATGAGTTCCAAGAGCGAGGCGCGCCTCACTTCCACGTACTGATGCGCTGTCCAGACTCCGTGACTGTCGAGGACTACGGCGGTTTGATGCGTCGCCAAGACGTACTCCGGAAGCTGTCGTCGCAGCCGATCCTCTACCGCGGGAGGCCGTTCCGGCCAACGATCGGGGTACAGCAGATCGGACCGTTCGCCGGTGACAGCTTCGGTGGGGAATTCGCTGAAACGCTTCGAAAGCAGTGGTCGGAAGCCGTTACGGGCGGAACTGACGGGCGCCACTTCGCCCGCGGGGTGGACATCGAAGTCCCCCTTCGACCGGACAGCGAGATAGATCGAAGGAAGGTGCTCTGCTACCTGGGCACCGAGATGGGAAAGAGCCACCAAAAGCAAGCCCCCTCGGGATACGGGACTATCCGGAGATGGTGGGACCTATGGGGTCGCCAACAGGGGTTCGTCCCGCAATACGAGCGATACGTCTTGCCAACGGAGGTTGGCGAGCTGTTGAGTCTGGAACTTCGCCGGTGGGTCGAGGAACGAATGCGAGAGGCCCGTCAGCGGCGTGGGCTGGACGACGTCGCGACCAGCAGGGCATGGCGGGCGGGTACTGGCGCCACAGCGATTGGGCTGATCCCGGAGGAGTTCGAGAAGATGCGGGAAAGAGTGGAGGCAGAGGTCGAGGCGGTCGGATGGAGCGGAGCTGAGGGCACCCGGGCTTGAAGGCCGAGATGCCGGGGGCCCGCCCGGGACTGCCCGGCCGGGCAGCCGGGCGGCCCTTGCTGCGGCGTCGGAGCTCAGGCTGGTATTCCCGGCGGGGGTCCGACGACTTCGCTTCCCCCCAGTTCGTCGTACGGTTAGAGGTCGCCGATCCCGAGGTCGTCCTTGAGCCAGGCCCGCACCGTCGCCGCGACTGTGTCCTCGACCGACAGGTCCACGGACTTGTAGATCAGCCCGACAAAGTCGGTTGGCATCGTCTCGATGGACCCGTCCTTCAGAAGGGCGCAGCGGCGACCAGTCATGAGCATCGCGCCGACCTCGATGAGGAGGTTGTGGTTCAGGCCGCGGTCGACCCGGTCCTCGAATAGGGCGACGCCGTAGCGGCTGGCCCACATGTGCGCTGTTACGTTGGCCCACAGGTCGTCGACGATCGCGCGGTCGGACGCCAGATGGAACTCCAGCCCGGACTTGAAGCACACCTCCTTCACGACGGCCAAGGCGCGCCCCACGGGGTCGGCTGTGCCCGCCTTCGCGTCCGGGAACCGGGTCATCCCGAAGACGTTCGTGTCGAAGGGATGTTCCGCGAGGAAGCCGCGGAGGGGCTGCACCAGGGCCGGCGGGGCCATGTGAGCGGGCACGAGAGCGTGCTCCGTGCGACCCAGCACCGGCGCGTTCTCGTGCGCTGACTCGGCAACGAGGGCCACCAGGTCCAGGCCGGTCATCTGCTCGCGGACCTTGGCCTGCCCGGCGGGCGTTACCTTGTAGGCTCCTCGCTGCGGCTGCTTCGCGAACCACTTCTTCGTCGTCAGGGCTATGAAGACGTTCGTGATCTTGGCCGGGGCCGGGAGCCCGAAGTCGTGGAATAACTGCGCTACGGAAGCTGGGGAAAACGCGCCGCCCTCGGACCGGCTGGCTACGAGCTGACCGAGGACGAGGGTCTGCAGTTGTAGGTCGAGCCGCTGTACCCGGAGCGCGACCGGGTCGTGGGTGCCGCCGGTCACGACTCCGTCGCGCCGACCGTCTCGAGGTAGGCGTCTCCGTCCTCGGTGATGCGGATTGTCTGGTCCACCGTCGAGCGGTTCATGTAGCCGGCGGACTTCCCACTCCTGAACGCCCCGGCGACGTGCCCGCTGGGCACGCCTGCCCCGAGGTGGTCGGTCAGCCACGCCACATCCTTGTTGGTGAGCCCTCTGATCCCCTTGGACTTCGCGAAGTGCAGGGCCCATAGCAGCCTGTCCCTCTCAGACTTCATCTTGGAGTAGGCCGGAACGCCGTCCATCCGGACGGGGAACTCGTCGATGTCCACGAAGACCTCGGGCTTAGCCTTGGCCTTGGTTGTCGTCTTCGTAGCCCCCCTGGACCTGGCGCCTCCTCCGGAGGTCGCCTTGGGGAACTTGAAGGCACCGTCGAAGATGCCCTGGATCTTGTTTGTGACGTAGTAATCGTCGCCGTCGCCCTGGGCGATCCAGCCTTCCTTCACGGCGGCGGCGAGGTCCCGGCTGAAGTTGGCGGGCGCTGTCTCCCTCGCACGCCGGAACTGCGCCTTCACGTCCTCGACCTTGAAGGTCTCGCCGCCGTCCTGCAGGACGTACTGCCCAAGTGCGACGATCTTCTCCGGGTTCGTCTTGG
>Ga0066702_10000426_pt1 | contig 10629 bp, 10 predicted proteins | sample GraSoiAngelo_151_FD_66507 | JGI IMG/M metagenome (GOLD analysis project Ga0066702, IMG submission 66507) | Grasslands soil microbial communities from the Angelo Coastal Reserve, California, USA - 14_1009_12_20cm | ecosystem: Environmental > Terrestrial > Soil > Grasslands | place: USA...
TACCCCCGGCACAGGACTTGGCGTGCCGCTTGCCATTAACCTGGGCCCGATCCCGCTCCCGCCAGCGAACCGCTTCGAATGGCGGTTGGCCATCGGTGGCGAGACGAACGAGAACTGGCGGCAAGCGTTCAGCACGCGCCCAGCGCCCGCTACGCCGTCAACGAGCGAAAGCTAGGCAGCAGCGCCGACGCGAACTTGCCCCCCAAGGGCGAGCCCGGGAAAGTGCAAATTCTGCGTGCGCTTGACCTGACGGATTACCGTCTTCGATACAGGGCGCTGGACGAACTCCGAAGGATCAACCGTGAACGCCGGCGGAAGGTCCCACACCATGAGTGCATCGCCCACAGGCATGCCGTTGTCGTCGTACTCGACCAGCACTAGGTGATCCGCTGCATCCGGCTCCACAGCGACGATCGCATGAAACGTCGCACGCGCAGCAAGGTCGTCCGCAAACGACGCCACTGCACTGCCTGAACTGTCGAGGATCATGTACTCCAAGTTTCTCTCCTTAGTCGATCGCGATGGTATCGACGACATTTTGAGAAAGCATTAGGGAATCGCCCCACAAGGTCAAATGACCGCGAGCGCCCCACCGGAATAAGCGAACACCTGTTCCCGCCGTCAGACGCAGCTCAGCGACGTACCCTCCGATATCGCGACCGCGCTGCCGCACCGACTTCGCGGTCTGAATTGCGGCTTCGCGCGACTCGAATACTGAAATCCCTTGGCTGAGAGCGGGGTGCGCTTCTTCGGGCGTCCCTCGCCGAGGGGGGAGCCCCAACTCGGACCGCGACTTAAAGGATTGAACGAACGCCGCGCTTCCTGGGTCGTCAGTCAGCATCACGCGAAAGACAACGAGTTCACCGCCCTCCGGGATTCCCTCCGCTTCAAGGTCGTCCCCTTCCTGCGGTAGCTGCGGCGACACCGCTCGACTCTAGCGCCGCGATCTGAAGACATCGCCTGCCGGCTGGTGTCCACAAGATCAAGCCCGTTAGGGCCGTCCGCGCCCGTAGGCACCGGGCGGGAACCGCGCTCCACGTTCGAGGCGTACGAACTCACTCATGGCCAGTGACTGTCCACAGCTGTCCAAATGCAGAGTCGGAAGCAGTCCTTCCTGGTCGGTCGCCGTCGCCTGAGTCGGGGACCCACTAATCCCCTGCTCAGCAGCGGCAGAGTCGCCCGCCGTCGCGCTAGTCGTGCAGCGCGTGGGCCTGGTTCGATCCCAGGTGCGCCCACTGAACAACGTCGCGGGCGGCTCCGCTCGAGCCGCCCGCCCGAAGCACGCCTACGGCGTGGGAACGACGGACGTCACTTGCGTCGCGATCATCTGGCCGACCGCCTGCGTCACGTTGTTGTTCCCGGTGCAGGCCAGAATGACGAACGTCTTGGACGCAGTCGTCGTCACATCCCCGACCAGCGATCCCCTCGCGTTGTCGGCGCTCGTGTCGAGCTGGATCAGGGCTCCGGCGCCGTGCAGGTCTCCCGTCGATTGGAAGTAACACGATGCCGAGGAGTGATCGTCGGTCGCGGCGACGGTGAACGCAGCGGAGAGCGTGTACGTGCCCGGCGGCACCAGGACGTTCGCGAGGAATCGCGTCTCCCCCGGCTCGAGCACCCGGAACGTGCCGGAGTAATCCGTGTACGCCGGGCCCGCGCCGCTCGGGCCGGCCGGGCCTTGCGCCCCGTCCGCGCCCGCCGGCCCGGCAGAGCCCTGTGGCCCTTGCAGTCCCTGCGGCCCTTGTGGCCCTTGAGGGCCTGTCTGGTTCCACGTCAGAGCGGTCTCACTGTTCAGGCACGTCTGCGTGGACGCGTCGATCACGCGCAGGGTTCCCTTGGCGTTGTGGTAGCAGCCGTGAATCACGCCGCTCGCGTCCGGGATCGCGGCGTACGCGACCCCGGCTCCGATGAACCCACCTGCCGCCAAGACGAGCGCGCCCCGGCGAATAGCTCTAGTCGCGCGAAATCCCATCATCGTCCCTTCCTAGAAGGTGGCCCCCTCGCGCGAGCCTCCTCCCGCCGCGCGGCCCGGTCAACCTCGCGTGCCGTTTACGGCACGAGGGCGATGCAGTCGATCTCGACCTTGCCGACGATCAGATCCGCACGCACGGTTGCCCGCGCGGGCTTGGGGTCGGGGAACGTCGCGACGTAGACGCGGTTCATCCCGGGGAGATCGCCGAGGTCGGCCAGCCACACGCCACAGCGCACGACGCGCTCGAAGCCGCTGCCCGCTTGCTCGAGGAGGGCGCCGAGATTCTCGAGGGTCAGCCTCGTCTCTTCCTCGATCGACCCCTCGACGTACTGCCCGTCCCGCAGCGGGCCCTGGCCCGCGACGAAGACGAAGCGGCCCTCCGCCACGATCGCGCCGGAGAACGGCGCGCCACCGCTTGACCCGTTGATCGCTTCGCGCACCGACGCATCCTTTCAGTTGGGAATGCCTCGGCGTTTTGACCGAGGGCGTTGCCCGCTTAGACTCGACGCATGAGGGCTCTCGGCGCTGCGGCCGCGGCTGGCGCACTCGTGAGTGTCGCCACTGCGCTGGGCGCCGGAACGACATCGCCCGCGCAGATCGTTGCGACGTTGAACCACGAGCGCGTCGAGAACCGAATTCCGGGTGGCATCACACTCGATCCTGCGAGCACGAAGGGCTGCGCGAACCACATCCGGTACGAAGAGTTGAACGGTGTCGCGTGGACGCACGAGGAGACACCCGGCAAGCCGGGCTACACCAAAGCGGGGATGCTCGCGGCCGTCGAAGGCCTCCAGGCGAACACGGGCGGGTGGGAGGCCGGCGATCCCTACGAGAACCTCCCGCTCCACCTCGCCGCGCTGCTCGACCCGCGGCTCGACCGGATCGGCGCGTCCGAGAGCGGAGTGCGAACGTGCGTCAGTGTCGGCGCGGGCTACATGCGCCAGTTCAAGAAGGAGCAGATCTTCGCCGCACCCGGTGACGGCCGCCGCGGCGTTCCAAGCGCGCAGACAGTCCACGGAGAGTCACCGTTCGCACCCGGCGATCTCGTCGGCCTGCCGCAGGGCCGGACGACAGGCCCGACGATCTACGTTTTCCTCGTCGGTCCCGCCGCCGGGCCGTCCAACGTCGCGCAGGCTCGGGTCACGGGGCCGAGCGGGCCCGTCGCGATCCAAATCGTGGACACGACGCGGCACCCGCAGCTCGCGCCGTACATCCCGCTCGGCGTCGGGTTCCTGATCCCGGTGGCACCGCTGGCGCACGGGACGACCTACCACGCCTCCGTCACGATGAAGAGCCCCGACGGGGAAAGGCTTACGAAGACGTGGCACTTCGTCACTGCCTGATCCTCGCGGCGGCGCTGCCGCTCGCTCTCACCACCGGGGCTCCGCAGGCGAGACAAGCCGCGCTCGCATTCATCGTCACGTCCGCCGGGAACGAAGGCGAATACTCGGCGGGCGACGGCGTGTGCCAGTCGACGATCCTGGTCCCGAAGCCGACGCACCCGGGGCCGTGCACGCTGCGCGCTGCGATCGACGAGGCGACCGCCGACAAAGCGAGCGTGCGCGTGACATTCGACATTCCCTCCGCGCATCCGGCGATCACCGGGAACTACATCCTCCCTGACGGATCGTCGGTCGACGGGACGACCGAGCCCGGCTATGCGCCTGGAGCGCCGGTCGTTCAACTCGACCAGCTCTCCCTGGGGGCGAGCTCGGTCGTACGCGGGCTCGTGATCGCGTCCGGGATCACGGTGAGCGGAAACGACAACACGATCGCCGGAAACTTCATCGGCGTCGCGCCCGACGGAGAGCACACGCTTACCACGGACGCTCACCCATGGGGAATCCGAGTCAACGGCGGCGACGCGAACACGATCGGCGGCACCGAAGAGCGCGATCGCAACGTGATCGCCGGCTGGACGATCGGGGTCTACATCCAGGAAACGGCGTCGCACCGTCCAAGCGGAAACACGATCGAGGGCAATCTGATCGGCCTCGACGCCGACGGCAAGAAGCCGCTCGGGAACGAGCGTGGAATTGTGATCACGTACGCCGACGGGACGCTCGTCGGGGGCACCTCGAACAAGGACCGGAATGTGATCTCGGGAGTCGACCTGAAATCGGGCCTCGGTGGCTTCGACTACGGAATCGTCGTGACGTCCAGCAACGGCACTCGGATCCAGGGGAACTACATCGGCACGAACGAAGCGGGCACCGCGGCGGTGAAGAACACCGGCGGCGGCATCCTCGTCGACGGAGATTCGAGCGTAACCACGATCGGCGACGCGATGCCGGAGCCGCACAAGGCCTGCGAGGCGCCCTGCAACCTGATCTCCGGCAACGGCTACGGGATATCGGTGATGACCTCGACAACGAAAGGAGCGATCGCCACCGACATCGCGAGCAATTTCATCGGCACTGACGTCACCGGCACGCACGCAGTGCCGAACGGCGTCGGAATCCGGAACTCGTCCAGCTTCACCGTGATCGGTGGCTCCGAGAAGCGTCATCGGGTTTGCGACCAGCGTTGCAACTTGATCTCCGGCAATCTCAAGGACGGCATCAACTTCTACGGCAGCGGCGGCACACACAACGTCGTCGCAGGCAACTTCATCGGCACGGACCTGAGTGGAGAGCGCCCGCTCCCGAACAAGCGCGCCGGAGTGGAGATCGACGTGTCCTCGGTGACAGTCGGCGGAGCCCGCGTCCCCGCCTTCGACGACCAGTGCGACCAGGCGTGCAATGTGATCTCGGGAAACGGCACCGGCGTCTCGGTCGGCCTCACTCAGCACGCCGCCGTGAAGATCGAAGGCAACGTGATCGGTCTGGACGCGAAGGGAAACGCGAAGGAGGGGCTTGGGAATTTCACGGGCATAGGCGCGATCAACAGCACCGGCGTCGTGATCGGCGGGACGCACGGCGAAGGCAACCTGATCTCGAACAACGAATCCGACGGCCTCGACCTAGCGGGGACGAGGAGTGTGCAAGTGCTCGGCAACTGGATCGGAGTGAGCGGCTCCGGCGAGCCGGAGGGAAACCGGCGCGGCCTCCATATCGGCGAAGTCGGCAAGACGAACGGCTCGTTCGGAAACGTGATCGGGACCTCGGCGCGAGCGGACATCGACGCCGGGTGCTCGGGCGGGTGCAATCTGATCTCGTCCAACCGCGAAGGCGGCGTCTGGATCGACGGCAGCAGCGGCAACCGGGTGCAGGCGAACTACATCGGCGTCGACCGCCGCGGGGACGCTGCGTCGCCGAACGGCAAGTTCGGCGTCCTCGTCGCGTCGGTGGCCCCGGACACGCCGGTTGCCCAGGCAGGTCTGCTGGCACACGAGACGGTTCGAAACGTCATCGGCGGGTCACGGGACGACGGCAACCTGATCTCCGGCAACAAGGGTGACGGTGTGGAGATCGCCGACGTGAAGACCGCAGCGGGCTTCGGCGGGCTCGCCGCGGAGAACTTCGTGCAAGGGAACATGATCGGCACCGACCGAACCGGCGAGGAGGCGATCCCGAACGAATGGGGCGTCGACGTCGTCTCCGGCTCGCAGGAGCGCATCGGCGGGCCCGGAAGCGAGCAGCGGAACCTCATCTCGGGCAACGAGAGAGGGGGAATCCTGATCTCCGGCCAGTCGAACAAGATCCAGCGCAACATCGTCGGCCTCACGCGGAAAGGGGACCACGCGCTCACGAACCACGGCCACCAGATCTTCCTCGTGTTCGGCCAGCACAACACGATCTCGAAGAACACGCTTCTCGGCCCCGCCGAGCTCGCCCTCGGAGTGGCTCCCGCCGCGCGTGCAGAGAACGACTACTCGGGCAACACGATCACCACCCCCTGACAGCAAGCAGCGCGGCGGGCCGCATGCTGTTAGGAATGGCGTGATGCTCGACCTCGACGCGATCGACGAGACGCCCGAGGTTGTGATCGACCTCGACCGGGCGCGCGAGAACATCGAGCGTGCGGCACGGCTCGCGCGCGAGGCGGGCATACAGCTCCGCCCGCACGCGAAGACGCACAAGATGGTCGAGGTCGCGCGGCTGCAAATGGACGCCGGCGCGGCGGGGCTGCAGGTCGCGAAGCTCGGCGAGGCCGAGGTCTTCGCGGACGCGGGGATCGACGAGCTGTTCGTCGGCTACCCACTCGTCGGCGCGCGCAAGCTCGATCGGCTGCGCGCGCTCGAAGCGAACATCACCCTCGCGGTCGACTCGCTCGACACGGCGCGCGGGCTCGCCGGCGCAGGCCGGCCGCTGCGCGTGCTGATCGAGCTCGACACCGGCCTCAATCGCACCGGTGTCGCGCCGGGCAAGCCCGCGGTCGACCTCGCGCTCGCGATCGAACAGCTTCCGAACCTCGAGCTCGTCGGCGTGTTCACGCACGAGGGACAGATCTACAGCGCGCCCGACCAAGCACGCGCGGCGCACGCAGCGTTCGACGCGCTTGTCGAAACAGCGGACGCGATTCGCGCGCACGGCATCGACATCCGGACCGTCTCGGCCGGGTCGACCGGCGGCTTCCGTCACGCGCTCGACCACCCGGGGATCACCGAGGTGCGGCCCGGCACGTACGTCTTCAACGACGCGAGCCAGGTCGCGCAACAGTCGGCGACGTGGGACGAGGTCGCCGCCTTCGTCGTCGCGACCGTCGTCGCGAGACCCGCCGAAGACCGCGCCGTGATCGACGCCGGCTCGAAGGTGCTGACGAGCGACCGCCTCGCGTCCACGGAAGCCAGGCAGACGCACGGCACGCTGCTCGGCCGCGGCGACCTTCAGGTCACGCGCCTGAGCGAGGAGCACGGCGTGATCGACGGCGCGAGCGACCTGCGCGTCGGCGACCGCGTCGTCGTCGTCCCGAACCACATCTGCCCCGTGATCAACCTCGCCGACTCCGTCTGCGTGGTCGAGCACGGCGCCCCGGCCGGCCGCTGGGACGTGGCCGCGCGCGGGCGCGTTCGGTAGAGGGGCGCAGTAGGGTCGGACCAGGGTGATGCCCGATTTACGCAGCGGGAGCACCCAGGCATCCTCGATGTCATGAGCGAACACATCACACATCAGCCCCAGATCAAGCGCCTCGAGCGCAGCTCCTCCGGCCGCATGGTCGCCGGCGTGGCAAGCGGACTGGGCCGCTACTTCGAACTGAACCCGGCCGTTTTCCGGCTCGGCTTCGTCGTCCTCACGCTGCTCGGCGGCGCGGGCATCCTCGTCTACCTCGCCGCGCTGCTCGTCATGCCGGCCGAGGGCGACGAGCACTCGATCGCCTCGCAGGCAATTGCAGAACGGCGCGAGAAACCCTGGCCCGTCGCCGGCCTCGGCCTCGCGGCGGTGGCACTCGTCGTCCTGCTCTCGCACAGCAACTTCGCCGTCGGAGCAGGTTGGTTCTTCGTCCTCGTCGCCGGGCTCGTCATCCTCTGGGTGAGCCGGCGGCAGGGCCGGAGCCGCCTCCTGATCGCACTGACCGCACTCTTTGCGCTCTTCGCGATCGCGGCGATCACCGCACTCGTCACTGCCTTCGCCTGGTTCAACGTGAGCCTCGGCGACGGCGTCGGCGACCAAACCCACTACGCATCGACCACGAACGTCAAGCACGACTACCACCTCGGCGTCGGCCATCTGACCATCGACCTCTCGAACGTCAACCCAACCAGCACGAAGCGGATCGAGACGCATGTCGGGATCGGCAAGCTCACGGTGATCGTGCCGCGCAACGCACAGGTCCACGTCGACGCGCACGCGAAGGTCGGCGAGCTGCACGTGCTCGGCAACTACGACGACGGCAAGAACGCCGCCATCCACGCAGGCACCGGTGGCTTGGACATCGACGCGAACATCGGCCTCGGTCAGATCGACGTGGTGCGCGCAGCGTGACGCAAGCACGCGCACTGCCGTTCGGACGCAGAGAGGACGACCGCGTGCTCGCGGGCGTCTGCGGAGGGATCGCGTCGGCACTCGGTGTCGACGCGACCCTCGTTCGGCTCGCGTTCGCACTGCTCGCGCTCGCAGGCGGCGCTGGAATCGTCCTCTACTTCGCGCTCTGGGTGTACACGAGCAACGCTCCGCTCGGGCAGCTCCTGATCGGGCTCTCGGCCGTTGCGCTGCTCGTCGCGCTCGGGCTGTCCGGCAGCGTCGTGCTCGGAGCGGCCCTGCTGCTCGCCGGGATCGCCGTCGTGCTTGCGCGCGGCGGCTCGATCCGCCCCGGCGGCTCGCTGCCGGTGCTCGGGATCGTGCTGACGATGGTCGGCGCGGTGACGCTGCTCGGCCATGCCGGCGCGTCCAAGTCTTTGCTCGGCCCCGGCGCGATCGCCGGCGCCCTGCTCCTCGTGTTCGCGCCCTGGCTCTGGCAGCTCGCCGGGCAGCGCACCGAGCGCATCCGGCTCGAAGAGCGCGCCGAGGTCGCGACACGCGTGCACGACTCGGTGCTCCAGACGCTCGCGCTGATCCAGCGCCATGCGGGTGACGAGGCGCGCGTGCGGTCGATCGCGCGCCGCCAGGAACGCGAGCTGCGCCGCTGGCTCTACGGCAGCGGCTTCGAAGCCGTGACGCTCGACGACGCGCTCGCCGAAGCGGCCGCCGATGTCGAAGAGCTGCACGGCGTGAAGATCGAGCTCGCTTCGGCAGGCCACGCGCCGCTCGACCCCGAGCTCGAGCAGCTCGTGCTCGCTGCGCGCGAGGCGATGACGAACGCCGCCAAGTTCGCCGGCGGGGAGATCTCCGTCTATGCGGAGGCCGACACGGGCAGCGTGTCCGTGTTCGTGCGCGACCGCGGCGCCGGCTTCGACCGCGCGACCGTGCCGGGCGACCGGCGCGGGATCGCCGAGTCGATCGAGGGCCGCCTCGCACGCGCCGGCGGCACCGCGACGATCAGGTCGGCGCGCGGCGAAGGAACCGAGGTCGAATTGACCATGCCGAGGAACGCGTGATGCGGCGCGTCGTGCTCGTCGACGACCACGGGCTCTTCCGCGCCGGCGTGCGCGGCGAGCTGAGCGACGCGGTCGACATCGTCGGCGAGGCGGGCAGCGTCGCCGAAGCGGTGCCGCTGATCCGCGAGCTCGATCCCGAGGTCGTGCTGCTCGACGTGCACCTGCCCGACGGCGGTGGCGAGGCTGTGATCGCAGCGGTCGCGCCGGAACGGCCGGGCGTGAAGTTCCTCGCGCTCTCCGTGTCGGATGCGGCCGAGGATGTGATCGGCGTGATCCGCGCCGGCGCGCGCGGCTATGTCACGAAGACCATCTCCCGCGACGAGCTCGTCGAGGCGATCGAGCGCACCGCCGAAGGCGACGCGGTCTTTTCACCGCGGCTCGCCGGGTTCGTGCTCGACGCGTTCCGCGCGGGCGAGCCCGTCGGCGCCGATGCCGACCTCGAGACGCTCACCGCACGCGAGCGCGAGGTGCTGCAGCTGATCGCGCGCGGCTACCGCTACAAGGAGATCGCTGCGCGCCTGCACCTCTCGGTGAAGACGATCGAGGCGCACGTCTCGAGCGTCCTGCGCAAGCTGCAGCTCTCGTCGCGGCACGAGCTCACGCGCTGGGCGCACGAACGACGTCTGATTTAGCTTTCGGCCGGAACGTCGCAGCCGCGGCGAGGCCGATCACGAGCGTCGGGATGATCGTCAGCGCGCGATAGAGGAGAACCGCCGCGACGACGCGCGCGTCGTTGCCGCCGAAGCCGACGAGCGCGGTCGTGACGCCGACCTCGACGAGGCCGATCCCGCCCGGCGTGATCGGGATCGACCCGAGCAGCCGAGCGAGCGACCACGCGGCGAACGCCTCGATCCAGTCGACCTGGCTCGCCGACACGTGCGTCACCCGCAGCGAGACGAGGAAGAGCACGAAGACCGACAGCTGGCCGGCGAGCGTCGCAAGCGTGAGGAGATGCCAGCGGCGGCGCAGCAGGCCGATTGCGTTGTTGCGGAAGCGGACGAACGACTCCGCGCCCCAGCCGACCGGTCCGCGGCGGATGCGCGCGAGCGTCCAGTTCACGACCCGTCTCGCATGCTCGCCGACGAAGCGGGCGACCCGCGGCGTCCAGAGAACGCCCGCGAAGGCGGCGGCGCCGAGGACGAAGACGACAAGCCCGAGCACCGCGACGCTCTGCAGGATCGGGTCGGTCTCCTGCTCGAGGCCGAGCAGCCCGAATGCGACGACCGGGAACGCGAAGAGCGCGAGCTGGTTCCACACGCTCGTCAGCGTTCCGGCGAGGGCGATCGCGGAGCCGGCGAAGCCCCACGTGCGCAGGACCGCGAACGAGAGCGCGAACCCCACGCCCGCGCCACCCGGTGCGATGTACGTCGACGCCGTCGACGCCTGCGTGACGCCGAATGCGCGCCAGAAGCGCAGGCCGGGCAGCGTGACCATCCACGCCGGGGCGAAGGTGACGAGGTTCAGAGCCGTGGCCGCGGCGAGCGCGCCGATCTGCGGCCACGTCAGATCCTGCAGCACCTTCCACACGTCGCCGTAGTTCGCGATCTTCGGCAGGACGACGACGAAGGTGACCACGACGACCGCCAGGCCGACCACGATCGCGATCACACGACCCTTCGTCATTCCGAGAGGTTGCCACCTCGGGCGGCGGCCGTCTCACTCAGATAGGGCTACTCCGCGAGGTCGCGATACCGGTCGGCCGCAGCCTCGCCCGCGATGCCGACCTTGTCGACGAGGAGGTAGT
>Ga0066702_10000428_pt1 | contig 10599 bp, 10 predicted proteins | sample GraSoiAngelo_151_FD_66507 | JGI IMG/M metagenome (GOLD analysis project Ga0066702, IMG submission 66507) | Grasslands soil microbial communities from the Angelo Coastal Reserve, California, USA - 14_1009_12_20cm | ecosystem: Environmental > Terrestrial > Soil > Grasslands | place: USA...
CGAGCGGCGCCGCTGATGCGAAGGGTGCACCGACCGGACCTGCTCCTCGTCGGCGCCCTCCTGCACGACATCGGCAAGGGTGGGCGCGGTGATCACACGGTGGCCGGCGTCCAGCTGGTCGACGGCATCGCCCGGCGCATGGCATTCGACGAGGCGGACGTCGAGACGCTGCGTCTACTCGTTCGGGACCACCTGCTGCTCGCGGAGACGGCGACGCGTCGGGATCTCGACGACCCGGCCACGATCGACGGAGTTGCTGACCGAGTCGTCACCGTCGAGCGCCTGGAGCTGCTCGCGGCCTTGACCGAGGCGGACGCCCTGGCGACGGGGCCCACGGCGTGGTCGGGGTGGAAGGCGGGCTTGGTGGGGGAGCTGGTGTCCCGCGTGCGCGGCCGGCTGACGGACGGCGCTGCCGAGCCTCCGCCGGAGCTGCCCACGCCCGATCTCCGACGCCTGATGGCGCGCCGCACGCTCCAGGTCGTGCCCGAGCGGGGCACGATCACCGTCATCGCTCCCGACCGACCAGGGCTCCTGGCCGTCGTGGCCGGGACGTTCACGTTGCACCGCATCGACGTACGGAGCGCGCTGGCGGCGAGCGAAGGAGGGATGGCGGCCGACGTGTTCCACGTCGACACGGCGCGCGACCGGTTCCCGGATTGGGACCGGCTCGAGCAGGATCTGGCAGCCGCCCTCGAAGAGCCGACTGCGTTGCGCGGCCGCCTCGCCGACCGCATGCGATCTGCCCGCGGGGCGCGACGGGCGCCCGTCGCCGGCACCGACGTGGTCGTCGACAACGAGGCGACGCCTCGAGCGACGATCGTCGAGGTCCGCACGGACGACGGGCCGGGCGTGCTGTACCGGGTTGCCCTCGTGCTCAACGACGCCGGCCTCGACATCCTCTCGGCCAGGGTGGAAACACTCGGCCACGAGGTCGTCGACACGTTCTACGTGCGCGCCGCCCTTGATGGCACGAAGCTCACCGATCCGATCGCCATCCAGAGCCTGCGCGCCGCCGTGGTGGCCGGCGCCAACTCGGAGTAGTGATGGCCGCCGAGGGCATGGCCGGACCCGTCGCCGCTGCGGACGGCGCCGTGCGTCTCGTGCGCTGGCCCGAGGAGCGCGAGCTTCTCGAAACCTTGCGGGCCGAGGGCACACCCCGGCTGCTTCTCGTGCGGCCGCCCGCGCCCGCGCCCGAGATCATGCAGTGCGAGGAGGACTGGGTGCGCCTCCCCGCCGACGACGGTGACGTCCGCGCACGCGTGCTGGCGCTGGCCGCCCGATCGTCGCGCCACCAGCCCGGTCCCCAGGTGATCGGCGACGGCCGCCTGCGCTATGGCGCCCAGTGGATCGCCCTCTCTCCGATCGAGCACCGACTGGCCGAGGTGCTCGCCGACTGCTTCGGCGAGGTTGTGAACAGTGGGGTCTTGGCCAACGCCGCCTGGCCTGACGAGAGCATCAACGAGGGCGCCCTCCGAGTGCACCTCACCCGTCTCCGGCGCCGCGTGCGCTCGCTGGGGCTCGAGATCCAGAACGTTCGCGGCCGGGGCTACCTGATGGAGCAGGCGGCGGGCTAGTCATCTGTCGACGTGACAAATGCCCCGGGTGGGCCATGGTCTCGGGGCTCGCGCGCGCCGACGATCGTCGCTGGGGGTAGCTCCAGATGTCGGTCCGGCTGTTACGGAAGCCCACTCCGGGCACTGCGTTCGTGCTCGGAGGCGGCGGCAACCTCGGCGCCGTTCAAATCGGCATGCTGCAGGCCCTGTCCGAGGCCGGGGTCGTGCCCGAGGTTCTGATCGGGTGCTCTGTCGGGGCCCTCAACGCCGCCGGCATGGCCGCCGATCCGACGCCTGCCGGCGTCCGCCGTCTGCGCGACACGTGGGTCAACCTCGATGCCGACGAGCTGTGGCCCGCGGGCCGCATCTCCGGGCTCTGGATGCTGGGTCGGAAGGGTCAGGCCATCCAGCCCAACACCGGCTTGCGCCGCCTGATCGAGCGGACGCTGCCCTACAAGCGCCTCGAGGACGCCGTCATACCCGTCCACGTCAACGCCACGTCGCTGGAGACGGGCCGCGGCCACTGGTTCACCACCGGTCCCGCGGTCGAGGCCATCCTGGCCTCCGCCGCGCTCCCCGCTGTCTTCCCGCCGGTCGTGGTCGGCGGCGAGGCCTACATCGACGGCGGTGTCGTCGACAATGTGCCGATCTCGCGGGCGGTGGCGTTGGGAGCGCGCCGGGTATACGTGCTCCACGTCGGCAACTTCGCCCGAGCGCGGCAACTCCCGCGGCGGCCCATCGATGTGCTGCTGCAATCCTTCTCGATCGCCCGGAACCATCGCTTTCTGGCCGAGACCGACGACCCGCCGCCGGACGTCGAACTCGTCGTGCTACCGGCCGTCGACCCGGGGCGCATCCGGCGCAACGACTTCAGCCGGTCGCGCGACCTCATCGATCGCGCCTACGCGGCGGCGAGGGAGTTCCTCGCCGGCTCGGGTGCGGCCGCGGCTGGCCGCTGACCCGCTCCCAAGAACCTCTCCAAATTCGCGCGCTCGCGCCGTTCGTACCCGTCTGGACTTGTGGAAATCGGATTTGGAGAGGTGTCAGCCGCGCGAGGCTGACGGCATGGCGGTGCACTACGACACCGACGGCCCGGTCGCGGTCGTCACCATCGACCGACCGGAGGTCCGCAATGCAGTGGACGGCCCGACTGCGAAGGCGCTGGCTGACGCCTTTCGTCGCTTCGAGGCCGACGAGTCGCTGGCCGCAGCTGTCCTCACCGGTGCCGGCGGCACGTTCTGCGCGGGCGCCGATCTGAAGGCGCTGGCAGCCGGCTCGGGCAACCGGGTGTCGCTGAAGATGGCCGACGACGGGCCTATGGGGCCGACGCGGATGCTGCTGTCGAAGCCGGTCATCGCCGCCGTCGAGGGCCACGCGGTGGCCGGCGGGTTGGAGTTGGCGCTTTGGTGCGACCTGCGCGTCGCGGCGCGGGACGCGGTGTTCGGTGTGTACTGCCGGCGCTGGGGGGTTCCGCTGATCGACGGCGGCAACGTGCGGCTGCCCCGACTGATCGGCATGAGCCACGCGCTGGATCTGATCCTCACCGGCCGAGGGGTGTCCGGCGACGAGGCCCTGCGCATGGGCCTAGCCAACCGCGTCGTCGAGCCGGGGTCGGCGCGGGAGTCCGCCGTGGCCTTGGGCAAGCAGCTGGAGGCCTTCCCGCAGGGCTGCCTGCGGGCCGACCGTCAGTCTGCGTACGAGCAATGGGCCATGCCGCTCTCGTCGGCGCTGGAGATGGAAGTCACGCGCGGGATGGAAGTCATTCGTTCCGGCGAAACACGAGAGGGCGCGAGCCGCTTCGCCGAGGGCGCCGACCGCCACGGTTCGTCCCCGAGCGAGCCGGAGCGAAGCGGAGGCGAGACCAGGGGTTCGTCCCCGAGCGAGCCGGAGCGAAGCGGAGGCGAGACCAGGGGTTCGTTCGACGCGTGAGCGGCGACGTCGGCTTCGATCGCAGTTTCGTCAAGGACACGGCGTATGGAGACGACGCCAACCTTGCGGCCCGCCAGGCGATCTACCGCTACCAGGTGGATTCGGTCGAGTTCTTCCGCTGGGCCCTCGGCCACCTCGAGTGGAGAGGTGGCGAGCGCGTCGTCGACGTGGGATGCGGCCGAGGGCAGTACCTGGCCCGTCTGGCCGCCGACGGGCGGGCGGGCGGCCTCGTCGGCATCGATCTCTCGACCGGGATGCTGGCCAGCGTGCGCCGGCGCTGGCCTGGTGACCTCACCGGGCCCGCGCTCGTCAACGGCGACGCCGAGCGCCTGCCGGTCCGCGACGGCGCAGCCGACGTGGCGCTGGCGATGCACATGCTGTATCACGTGCCCGACATCCCGCGGGCCATCGCCGAGCTGCGTCGCGTCGTTTGTCCAGGCGGGACCTTGGTCGTCGCTGCGAACGTGCCTGGCGGACTGGCCGAGCTCTACCGGCTGCGATGGGACAGCATCGCCGCCGTCGCCGGTCAGCCGGTCGAACCGTGGAACTGGTTCAGCCGGTTCAACGTCGACAACGGCGTGGCGCTGCTGGGGGCGTCGTTCGACCACGTCGATGTCGACCGGCTGGACCGGGAGCTGCGCATCCCCGAACCCGAGCCCGTCGTGGCGTTCCTGGACAGCCAGTCGCTACCCGACGGCGTCCTTCCGGACGGCCTCGACTGGTCCCGGGTCGTCGCCGAGATGCACACGCGGGCGGCAGCGCGCATCGCAGAAGAAGGATTCTTCGGCGTGACCGTGCGCCTCGGCGTCCTCGTCTGCCGCTGAGTGGGTAAGTATGTGAGATGGCCGACGAGAAGAAGAACGAGCCCAGCGAGGACCAGCTCGACGAGCTCGAGGACGAGATCGAGCACGCCCGGCGCGACAGCGATGAAGCGGTGCACGGCTCGTTCTACGAGGGCGACAAGCCCATGTTCTCCGAGAGCGGTGAGGAGGCGCGGCAAGACCCGTCCGACACCGGCGAGGAGTCGAAGTCGGACGACCAGAACATCGCCCCCGGCTGAGCAGACGTCAGAGCTTCAGATCCAGTTGGGCCGGTGGTGCGGCCCGACGGCGGGGCGCCGTCTTCGTTTTGGCCTTCTCGTGGCCCGTGTCGCGGGTGCTTCCGGGCTGCACCGCGAGGCCACCGAACTCGTGCACGTATCCGTAGACGAGCTTGGTGATCCTCTGCTGCACGGCCTTGGGTGCGTAGGCTCGGGGGTAGAGCTCCTCGTAGAGCGGTAGCAGGTCGGGTCGCTCCTTCTCGAGCCAGGGCATGTACTGCTCGCGGACGCCGGGGCGGAGGTGCAGGAGGATCGGCGAGATGGTGGCGGCGCCGGCGTCGGCGCACGCCTTGACCACCTCTCGGAGCTGCTCGGGACGGTCGGAGAGGCCGGGCAGTACGGGCGCGACGAGCACGCCGGTGGGGATGCCGGCGTCGTTGAGCTTCCGGACGGCCTCCACCCTTTGCCTGGGGTGGGGCGTGCCCGGCTCGCTGATCTTCCAGACGTCTTCGTCCAGCGTGCCGATCGAGAGGTTGGCGCGGACGTCGGCCCGCTGGGCCGCTTCGGAGAGCACGTCGAGGTCTCGCAGGATCAGCGTGGACTTGGTGAGGATCGAGAACGGGTTGGCGTGCTCGGCGAGGACCTCGACGATGCCGCGCGTCAGCCTGTACTTGCCCTCGCACCGCTGGTACGGATCCGTGTTGGTGCCCATGGCGATGTGGTCGCCGGCCCAGCGCGCCGGATTGAGCTCGGCCGTGAGCCGCTCGACGGCGTTGACCTTGACGACGATCTTGCGCTCGAAGTCATCGCCCGCATTCAGGTCGAGGTACTCATGCGTCGGCCGAGCAAAACAGTAGGCACACGCATGCGAGCAGCCTCTGTACGCGTTGATCGTCCAACGGAACGGCAGCATCGACGCCTTCGGGATCTCGTTGATGATCGTGCGGGCGTTGACGTGGAGGAACTCCATGCCGCGGAACTCGCCCTTGCCGACGTGGCGCACGACCTCCTCTTCGAAGAGCGCGCCCTGACCCTCGTCGTCCTCTGAGAGGCGCCACCGCATCGGACCATGATAGCGAACATGTGTTCGTCGCGTTCAAGTGGAGTGACGTCCGGGCGACGGGATCGATGTTCTACCCTCATCGGGTCCGAACGGCGGTTCGGAAGCCCCCTGGAGGTTCGTCGATGAAGAGGCTCGCGGTTTTCGCCGGGGCGTTCACCCTCTTGACCTGATCTATTGCCGTACGCGCGCATGACCGAAGCTGAGGTGCGGGGGTTCATCACGGCCGAGCCGCCGCACACCGGGAAGCTGGCGACGGTGCGCGCCGACGGCCGGCCTCACGTGGCGCCGGTCTGGTACGCGGTCGACGACGACGGCTCGATCGTGTTCACGACCGGCGAGGACACCGTCAAGGGCAAGAACCTGGCCCGCACCGGTTATGCGGCCATGTCCATCGACGACGAGCGCCCGCCGTTCTCGTTCGTGGTGCTCGAGGGCCCGGTGGAGCTGTCCGACGACCTATCGGAGCTGAAGCGCTGGGCCACGATTCTCGGTGGCCGCTACATGGGGGAGGACACCGCCGAGGCCTTCGGCGAGCGCAACGCCGTCCCCGGCGAGCTCCTGGTCCACCTCCGCCCCGAGAAGGTGACCTCGGCCAAGGACCTGGCCGACTGACTAGGACCGAGACTGATTCCCCGGCAGTCCCCGCTCGACCATGAACCTCACGCCCTCGTTCATGTTGATCGGCACGAAGCGGGTGTTTGGATGCTCGCGGCTCCACACGCGAAAGAGCTCGTCGACGAACCCCTGGCCGACGTCCTCGACGCCCCTGAAGTCAAGGGTCACGACGCGGAACTGGTCGAGCCCGGCAGCCAAACGCTTCGCCTCCGAGCGTGACAGGAAGGCGGCGCCGGCCTCGAGGAGATGTAGCACGATCTCGGAACGATCGAATTCGGTGTCCACGTTCGTGTAAGGCGCGAACACGGCGGCCAGGGATCGATCGACTGAAGTGTCGACGTCGAACCGCACCAACGTGCCGCGTCGTGTCGTGCTCTCGCCGACCGCCATGTCTCGCCGTGTGTTGTCAACCCGCCACCGATAGCCGCCGCTTGCCAATTCGAAGTGATCCACTGCCTTCGAGGTGAAGAAGATGCCCTCCCCGCTGTGGCGCTCGGGGAACGTTGTTCGCTTCCCCTTCGAGAGCTCGGCGATTGACGCCAGGTCGTCCGGGAGCGACCACTCCTCGCGGATGCGGCGGAAGACTCCGATGCCGTCATCGACAATTTCGACGGTGAGAGCATCGCCTGTCAGCCAGATCGTTGCAGCCGCGTCAACACCGGTCGAGTGGTCGATGGCGTTGTTGAGCATCTCCGTGAAGCAGTACCCGACCACGTTTCGGACATTCGACGGGACCCGAGCAAGCTGGGGGAGCTCCGCGTGGACTTCGGTCCAGACCGCGCTCTCGTCCAGTCCGGAGATTGGGTACACGCGGTGGAAGTCCCATGACCGGGTGTATCGGGTTCCGCGGCCGGCGCCTTCGCGCCGAGCTCTGCCGGCGGCAACGAGCTTCGACAGGTGGGCGTAGGCCGCCTGACGGGTGACGCCCGCTCGTCGTGCCACGTCTCCGGCCGAGAATGCGGCGCCGCCTGCCGCCAGCTCCTCGGTTGCCTGCGCAACAGACACGCCTTCTTTACCTTTTGTCATTCTGTCCCCAGGCTACCCAGGGAAACGACAAAAGGTAAACCAGAGATGGCGGGATGCCTGCTTGTCATTTTGTCGGAAGTGGGCACGAGCCGTGGATAACGCTGTGGATAAATTACACGCTTGTAACTGTCACACCCGCTTGGGAAGCTATGGGCGTGGAACCGTCTCTCCAGCACGCTGCTGCTCGGCTCGCTGAGCTCCTGACCGGGCGCGTGGCCGCCCTGTCCGACCCGTCGGGGCGCGACCTGGTGTTCGAGGCGACGATCGAGATCCGGCCTCTCGACCGGCGCCCGGCGCCGGCCGACGTGTGGGCGGTCGACGGTGGCCAGTGCGTGGTGGCCGACGCCCGCTGCGTCCAGCTGCTCGTCACCCGTGCCGCCCGGGTCCGCTACGCCGCCGGCGAGCGGGTCCTCGAGGACGAGGGCGAGCTCAAGGCCCACCTCCTGGGCGTGGGGGAGGACCGCGCGTCGCTGGTCGCCCTCGGCCTGGCCCTCGACCCCAACACGAGCGTCGACGTCAATCTGCTGCGTGACCGGTGGGAGTGGGACGCTGTCGAGCGCGCCATAGAAGAGGCCCAACCTGGCGCCCTCGTGCTGGTCGACGGCGACCTGGTGCCCGACTGGCGCATCCCCTCGACGTTCATGGGCGAGCTGCTCGGGCGGGCCGCTGAACGCAACGTGCTCGTCGCCGGCGTCACCAAGCACTCGTCACTGGCCCGGGGCGGCGCGCCGCTCGTCGGCCACCTCGAGCTGGAGGCCGCCGTGCAGTTCGGAGCCCGGGCCATGTGGTGGGCGACCGTGGCCCGCACCCGGTCCGACTTCGGCGCCGGCGGCTTGCAGGTGGTCGTCGCCCGCCTCGACCCCGACGCCCGCTTCGCCTTCCGCGTCGACCTGCCGGCGTCGGCCGACCCCAGCGAAGCCCTCGGCGCCCTCAGCGCCGTGAGCGACGACGCCGCTTTCCCCGGCTACCCGTACCCACTGTCCGTTGCCGACCAGCTGGCGGCCTGTCCGCCGTGGTTGCGCCAGGAGCTCTGGCTCGAGCTCGACGAGCTCTTCCACCGTGCCGGGGTACCTCTCGAGGTCCGGGAGCGGGCGTTCACCGACCGCCACAAGCTGATGGAGCGTGCGTAATGGACGGCACCAGTCGGGGTCGCCTGTTCGGCAAGAACGTCCTCGAGGCCGTCTTCCGGGCCTCGCCCGACGAGGACCTGTTCCTCGGCGAGTTGCTCGTCGGCGTCGACGAGGCCACCGGTCGCCGCTACCTGTTCCGCGTCGTCGACGTCACCTACGGCTCCGAGCACCGCGAACCCGGATGGGCCGAGCGGGTGGCGGGCACCCTCTTGTCCGACGACTCGCGCGGCGAAGCGGGCCTGCATCCGCTCCACGACCAGGCGCTTCGCACCTACCGCGTCGCCACCTGCCGCTGCCTCGGCTATCTCAGTCCCGAAGGCGAGTTCCGCAAGCCCAAGTCGTTACCGACGCAGTTCTCCCGCGTCATCTCACCGGAGCCGGCCGACTTCGCCTTCCTGCGCACGAAGATGGGCGACCTGCCCATCGGTCACCTCCGCAGCGGCGAGACGGTGGTCGACTTCGAGGTCGGCATCCCCGGTGCCTCACTCGCGAGCCACGTCGGTGTCTTCGCCACCACCGGCATGGGCAAGTCCAACCTGATGAAGGTGCTGGCGTCGGGCGTGATGCAGCGCGGCGGCCGCTACGGCCTGCTCCTGGTCGACCCCCACGGCGAGTACCGCACGTCGCTGGCCAAGCACCCGTGGGCCGGCGCCCGGCTGCGTACCTACGCGGCCCGCCGGCTCCCGAACACGTCGGCCCTGCGGGTGTCGCTCGCCGAGCTGGCCGTCGACGACCTTCGCACTGCGTACGAGTGGTCCCGGCCCCAGGAGGAGGCGCTGTTCGAGCTCGAGCGCCACTACGCGGCCGCCGACCTGCGCTGGCTGCTCGACTTCGCCCAGATCGACGACCTGGGCGCCTTCCGGGAGATCGACCTCAACGGCCGCGTCGCCCTCAACACGCTGCAGGTCGTGCACCGCCGGGCCCGGCGCATCGTCGAGCTTCCGTGCGTGGCCGCCGACCCCAATGTGTCGGTCGGCGGCGCCGTCCTCCGCGACCTCCAGGACGGCAAAGTCGTGCTGATCGACGTCAGCGGCCTCGGCTCCACCGAGGAGGTGCTGGTGGCGTCCTTCCTCACCCGCAAGGTGCTCGACGAGTGGTCGGCCGCCTATCTCGAGCAGCCCGAATTGCACGAGCGCCTGCCGGTCGTCGCCATCGCCCTGGAGGAGGCCCAGCGCGTCCTCTCCCGCAACCGTGACCGCGAGTCCAACGTGTTCCCGCGCGTGGCCCGCGAGGGCCGCAAGTTCAAGGTCGGACTGTGCGCCGTCACCCAGCAGCCCAAGCTCCTCGACGACGAGCTCCTCAGCCAGTTCAACACCTTCTTCGTGCTCGGCCTGGCCGACGAGAAGGACCGCAACATCCTGCGTTCGTCGTCCAAGCAGGACATCAGCGCCCTCGGCCCCGAGATCCAGACGCTGATGCCGGGCGAGTGCCTGGTCGCCAACCTGGAGGCGCCATTCGCGGTGCCGGCCAAGGTGCACCTGTACGACGACGTGGTGCGCTCGTGCGACCCGCCCCCCGCCCGCATGGAAGCGGCGCCGGCCAACGTGTCGGCGCTGGTGGACTGACGTGCGGGTCGCGGCCCTCGGCGACGCCCACCTGGGCCGGTCCTATCTGCCGTTCACCACCCCCGAGGGCGTCAACCAGCGGGAGCACGACTTCGAGGTCGCCTTCGAGGCCGCCGTCGACCTGGCCCTCGCCCAGAACCCCGACGTCATCGTCTGGCTGGGCGACATCTTCGACCACCCCCGTCCCACCTACCGTTCGTTCGTACGTGCCCAGCGGGCCCTGACGAAGATCCGTGAGCACGGCGTCCCCACCGTGGTGATCAGCGGCAACCACGACACGCCGCGCCTGCCCGGCACGGGCAGTCCCTACACCGCGCTGTCCGAGACGTTCACCGGTGACGTGCACTTCGCGCATCGCCTGCAGTACGAGCGCTTCGAACTGCCGGGCCTGGTCGTGCACGCCGTGCCCCAGATGCTGACGGTCGAGGCCACGCTCGACGCACTGGAGACCGCGGCCCGCTCCCGCGACGGCGACCGCACCAACCTGTTGCTGACGCACCCGCGTATCACCCAGGTCGAGCCCCGCTACGCCGACATCAACGAGATCGAGGTCGACGCCGGCATGCTGCAGAGCGACCTCGTGCTCCTCGGCCATTACCACTTCCACACCCAGGTCGGCCGCGGCATCTGGTACGCGGGCTCCACCGACACGTTCACCTTCGCCGACGACCCCGACAAG
>Ga0066702_10000429_pt1 | contig 10583 bp, 6 predicted proteins | sample GraSoiAngelo_151_FD_66507 | JGI IMG/M metagenome (GOLD analysis project Ga0066702, IMG submission 66507) | Grasslands soil microbial communities from the Angelo Coastal Reserve, California, USA - 14_1009_12_20cm | ecosystem: Environmental > Terrestrial > Soil > Grasslands | place: USA...
GCCCGCCGATGTGGTTGTACACGTAGTTGGTGACGGAGCGGGCCGGGTGGTGCGACTGGAGGGAGCTGTGGAACACGGGCGCCACCCGGTTACGGACGCATGCCCGCCAGACCGGGTCGTAGTCGGCCGCGCTGTCGATCCCGAACATGTCGAGGCGCACGGCGAGGGGATGGGGGGAGTCGCCCACCTGCCGCGTCGCGTAGCCCGCCAGGAGGACGAGAGAGTGCCCGAGGACGCCCACCGCGTGGTCGATCTCGGCCGCCGCGACCACAGGGTCGTCCATGGGGATCAGCGCGGCGGGACGGAGCCGGTCCCGGTAGGGGGCGAACAGCTCCGCGGTGTAGCGGTTGACGGCCCGGCACACGGGCCCGCGCAGCTCCGACTCCGGCCCGGCGAGGAACCCGAGGGCCCACGACGGGTACGTGAGCATCAGATCCACGCCGATCTCGTCCAGCCGTTCGTACAGCAGACGCGGTAGGTGGGCGGTGGCTCGCTCCCGCCCGTCGGCGACCGGGTTGCCCCACCACGCCGACATGCCCCGCCATTCCCCGAGGACGGCCGGGGCGCGCCGATCGGCTTGGAACTGGACGGTGTCGAAGGCGCGGATCGGCGCGGCCAGGTACCGGTCCCGCAGCTCCCGCCCACCCGTCTCCTCCAGGTCGGCCGCGATGGCGTCGTCCAGGAGCGGCATCAGCTCCATGAAGTGCGCGTCGGCGTCGACGACCGGATGGCTGAGGCGGTCGTGCAGCTCGGCTGCACTGAGGGAGGATGAGGTCGTCATGGGCACCCTCCTGCTCGAGCGGCGGACCGAAGGACCGTAGCGTGGCGGAGCGCGAATCGGTCAAGATCGTCGCGCCGACCGCCCGACGTTGCAGAGGAGCCGACCGTGGGCCAATCCGACGCCAAGCCCATCCGCACCCTCCTCTTCGTCCCGGGAAGCGACGTGGACCGCATCGAGCGCGCCGCCGGCTCCGGTGCCGACGCGGTGATGATCGATCTCGAGGAACCCCGCACCCCCTTCCCGGAAGCGGAGCGGGAGAGGGCCCGCGCCGGGGTCCGGGCCTTCCTCGACAGCGAGCAGGCCGGCCGGGCGCCGCTGCGGTGGTTCGCCAGGGTGCAGCCTCCTGCCGGTGGCCAGACGCTCAAGGATCTGCGGGCGGTGATGGGCCCGGCGCTGACCGGGATCCTCCTGCCCAAGGTCTATTGCCCGGAGGACATCTTCCGGGCCGAGGGGCTGCTGTCGTGCATGGAGGACGAGCTCGGCCTGGACGCCGGCGCGACGGCCATCTACCCCATCCTGGAGACGGCCCAGAGCCTCCGCCTGGCCTACGACATAGCCGTCGCGTCACCTCGGGTGCAGTACATGGGTGGGGCGGTGTCCCGCTTCGGCGACATACACCAGGCCGTCGGTTACCGCTGGAGCGCGGAAGGTCGCGAGACGCTGTTCCTCCGCTCCAAGGTGCTCATCGACGCCCGGGCGGCCGGCATCCGCTACCCCATCAGTGGGATGTGGGGAGGGGCCACCGACGACGTGGACGGGTTGCGGAGATGGGCCACGGAGCTGCGGGATCTCGGGTACTTCGGGATGATGCTCGGCGCGCCGGCCCACGTGCCCGTCGTCAACGAGATCTTCAGCCCCACGGCGGCCGAGATCGCCTATTGGACGGAGCTGGACCGGCTGGCGGCCCAGGCGGAGGCGGACGGGACCGGACCGATCGTCTACGGGGACCCGAACCAGGGCGAGGGCCACGAAGTGCACCTGGCCCACATCGGCTCGGCCCGGCAGAACCTCAGGTGGGCACGGGATCTCGGCCTGGCCTGAGCGCCTCGCCGGCCGGCGCGCCGCCTGACCTCGGCCTCAACCACCCGGGTAACGGGGCGCCACCCGCGGCCACGGTCGGGCCTCCTCGAGGATCCGGGCCAACCTGAGGGCGGTGGCGTCGGCGTGGCGCCGGCACTGGATCTGCAGCCCGACGGGTAGGCCGGTGGAAGTCAGCCCGGCGGGCACCGAGACCGCCGGGTGCCAGCCCAGGTTGGCGAGCATGGTGAACGGCACGCTCATCGCCGGGTGAACCGTCTGGCCGTTGATCTCGGTCGGCATGGGCCACTCGGCGGGCAGGGCCGGTACGGCCGTGGTCGGGGTCAGGAGCACGTCGATCCGGGAGAAGAGGTCGGCCAGCTCGGTGTCCAGTCTCAGCCGCCGCTTCCAGATGCCGGCGATCTGTTCGGGACTGGCCTGCGCCGCCCGCCGCATGGGGATGCTGACGTAGGGCATCATCTCGTCGGCCCGGTCCGGCCACATGCCCGGTTCCACGTCCATGAACAGGTCCAGCACACCGTTCGAGGCCCAGATCCGCGTCGGGTCCGACAGGCCCAATGAGGTGGTCACCGGGGCCAGGCCGGCCGCTTTGACCAGATCCATGGCCGCCGACTCGGCGACGGCGGCCACCTCGGGGTCTACGACCGCGAACTCCAGGTCGGCCGACCAGGCGGCCCTCAGCCCGGCCACGTCGACGGTCGCGATGCCGGCCTCGTAGCTCACGTCGGGAGCGGGCAGGCTGAACCGGTCGAGATCGGATGGCCCCGCCACCACGTCCAGGTGGCGGGCGGCGTCGGCGACGGTGGTGGCCAGGCAGCCGAAGACCGACGTGGTCGACGGCTGGTTGTCCGGGTGGGGGACACGCCCGAAGCTGGGTTTGAATCCCACCAGCCCGGAGAAGGCGGCCGGGATCCGGATCGATCCTCCGCCGTCGGACGCGGTGGCGATCGGGACCATCCCGGATGCCACCGCGGCGGCCGATCCGCCCGATGAGCCACCGGGGGAGCGGCTGGGATCCCAGGGGTTGCGGGTGGTCCCCCACGCCTTGGTGTCGGTGATGGCCACCGCACCGAACTCCGGCGCCGCCGTCTTGCCGATGGGGACGGCGCCGGCGGCCCGCATGCGGGCGACGGGCACCGAATCGGCATCGGACGGCGGCCTTCCCTTGTAGAGCAGGGAGCCGAAGGAGGTCGGCATGCCGGCACAGTGCTCGAGGTCCTTGACGCCGAACGGCACTCCGGCCAGGGGCCCCGGATCGCGTCCCGCCGCCACTTCTGAGTCGACCGCCTCGGCCGCCCGGCGGGCCCCCTCGGCGTCGAGGTGCACGAAGGCGTTGAGCTGGCCGTCGGACCGCTCGACGGCCTCGAGGCAGGTCTCGAGCACGTCGACGGCTCGGCGCCGGCCGCTCCTCACGGACTCGGCGATCTCTATGGCGCTGGCTGGTCCGGTCATGGCCCGAAGTGTAGAGACGGCGCCCGTCCCCGGGCGCGGTCGAGCGCCTACTGCGGAGGGCGGAATCCCACCATCCCGGCAGCCACGATGGCTTGGCTCCACGGCCGGGCCAGGGCACGCAGCTCGGCGCACCCTTCGGAGCCGAGGGCGGTATAGGGATGGGCGGCCAGCGCGTCGGTCAGATCCTCGACCGCCTGGCGGTGCTCCGCCCCGCTCGGCGACAGGGCCAAAGTGTCGCCTGCGGCCAGCCATCCTCTCGACCGGACCGAATCCACCGCTTCCATCCACTCGTCGTCCGGCCACTCCCTCGACGCCTTGAGCACGGCCGCCTGGACGTCGCCCGACGCGGCGTGGACGACGAGGGCCTCGGCGCCCCGCAACCCGGCCGTGCACAGGGCGGCGACATGACCATCGCCGCGGTACTCGCGCAGCAGCGTCTGGGCCTGCCATAGGACGAGGTGAGGGTCGTCGGGCCACGCGAGGGCGGCGTGCCCGGCGAAGAGGGGACGGCCCTCCGGACGGTCGCACGCCGCCTCGGCGGCGACCCGGGCCAGCTCGGCCGCCCGGGCCATCTCCGGCGACCCGACCACGGGGCCCAGTCCCCGGCGCAGGGCGCCGTCGGCGGCGGCCAACCGGGCCTCCAGGACCTCGTCCGTCGAGGTCGTATCCCACACCCCGGCGAGGGAGCGGCGGACCACACCGGGGTGGAAGTTGAAGAAGGTGGCGATGACCACCTCGGCGTCGACCTGGCCCATGGCCGCCGACCGGGAGGCGAAGTATCCCGAGCGCTCCGCGAGCCCGAGCTCGGCGTAGCGCTCGTGCGCCTCCGCCGCGAAGTAGATCATCCCGTGCAGCGGTTCGACCGTCCTCCAGGTCTTGCGGGCGAGGAGCGGATCCGGATCGGGAGACATGCGACGAACCATACGGCGTCGGGCCGGCGGCTGTTCGACTCGACGGGGCAGGCACCCGGTTGGCGGACATCGGCCGGGTGCATCGAGTGAGTCTCGCTCGATCGAGATAGTGTGCGAATTTCGACAACTGTTGTAGGTTTTTGCACACAATCAACGTTTGGCAGCCCCTAGGTCCCGGAGGGCGGCGGGGCCGCCGCGGGACGGGCGCCTTACAGGCTCGACCAGAACTGCTGAAGAGCGGCGGCCCCCGCCTGCGGATCCTGCAGCATCCACCAGTGCCCCAGACCGGGCAGCACCGCCACCCCGGCACCGGCCTGCGTCGCCGCCCAGCGGGCCCGGTCCTCGCCGCCGGTGTACCCGTCGGCGGTGGGGATGATCATGAGACCAGGACGCTGGGCCGCGGTGTCGAGCCGCTGGCCCAGCTCCGCCATCTTGGGCTGTGCCGCCGACCGGTAGAGGGCCAGGATGCAACGGCCCATCGTCTCGTCGTTGGCCGACGCCACGGCTCGGGCCACATCGGGGGTCATCCCGAGGCTCTCGAAGAGGGCGGCCCGGTCGTCGAGGGGCGCGGCGGCCATCGAGGCGACGTTGTCCTCGCCCGCTCCCGGCGTCTGCCACACCTGCGCCATGTCGTGCCAGACGTAGTCGGGCGCCAGGCAGCCGCCGATGTCCATGGCCCACGACCGGATGAGGTCGGGCCGGTCCATGGCCACCCGGATGACGTGCCCGCCGCCCCAGTCGTGGCCGACCAGGTCCACGGGATGATCCCCGGCCTCGAGCTCGGCGACGAGCCACGCCGCGTACTCATCGGCCGTGGCTCCGAAGCCTTCGGGTACGGGGGCGCCGAAACCGGGGGGAGACACCGTCCGGACGTCGGATCGCTCGAGGACGGCCAGCAGGGGGCCCCAGATGTCGGCCGTCTCGGGGTTGCCATGCACCAGCACTGCCGTCATCGCGTCCTCCTCCAGCCTTCGGTCCGGGGCCGGCGCCGACTGTACCGGCCGGCCGCGGCACCGGTCCGCGGCCGGCCCGGTCCCGTGCCATCGGGTTCGCTCCGGCCGCCTCCGGGTAACAATCCTGTGACCCACCCGGCAGGACCCCTGCGCACCGGCGGAGCCGAGAACCCTCTGTGACACAAGCCGACCCGGAGTTCGGAAGAGACCCTCGGGTCGGGCCCGATGGCGCCGCACCGGACGGCGCCGTACCGGACGGCGCCGTACCGGACGGCGCCGTACCCGCGCCCGCCGCGCCCGATACACCCGCCGCGCCCGCCGCACCCGCCGCGCCCGCCGCGCCCGATACGCCGGCCCCCCGCCTGGCCGGCAGCTCGGCCACCTACCGGTTGCAACTGCATGGCGGTTTCGGGTTCGACCGCGTGGCCGAGGTGAGCGCCTACCTGCAGCAGTTGGGCGTCACGCACGTCTACTGCTCGCCCTACCTGCAGGCCTGCCCGGGCAGCACCCACGGCTACGACGTCGCCTACCCCGGCCGGCTCAACGAGGAGCTCGGTGGCGCCCCCGCCTACGCGGTCATGGTCGGCGCTCTCCGCGAGCGGGGACTGGCCCAGATGCTGGACATCGTGCCCAACCACATGGCCGCCCAACCGGCCAACCCCTGGTGGTGGGACGTGCTGGAGAACGGGCCGGCCAGCCGCTACGCCCGCGTGTTCGACATCGACTGGGACGCCGGTGACGAGAAGTCGTCCTACCGCGTGCTGGTGCCCGTCCTCGGCGACCACTACGGGCGGATCCTCGAAGCGGGCGAGGTGACCCTGGACCGCTCGGGCGGCCATGTGTCCGTCGGTTACGAGGAGCACCGCATGCCGGTGTCGCCCCGGACCCTCGACGGCGTCCTGGCTGCGTCGGCCCGCCGGGCCGGTTCGGCCGAGCTGGCCCGGTTGGCGGAGGGCTTCGGGCGCATGCCGTCGGCCCGGATGACGGATCCCGCGGCCATGGCTCAGCGTCACGAGCAGAAGCAGGTCCTCACCGCCGAGCTCGAGCGCCTGTGCCAGCGTCGCCCCGCGGTGGCGGCCGCAGTGGATGCCGAGCTGGCCGCCGTGTCCGCCGACGTCGACCGGCTCGACCAGCTGCTGGCCCGGCAGAACTACCGCCTGGCGTTCTGGCGGGTGGCCAGCGAAGAGGTCGACTACCGGCGGTTCTTCAACATCGACTCTCTGGTCGGGGTCCGGGTCGAGGATCCCGAGGTGTTCTCCCAGACCCATCACCTCATCCTGGAGCTGGTCCGGGACGGGAGCGTCTCCGCTCTGCGCGTCGACCACGTCGACGGGCTCAAGGATCCGTCCGGCTACCTCGAGGCGCTGGGCGCGGCCACCCGGGGCGCCCCCGTCGTGGTGGAGAAGATCCTCGAACCGGGCGAGACCCTGCCCGCGACCTGGCCGGTGGCCGGCACGTCCGGCTACGACTTCCTGGCCCGGGTCGACAACCTGTTCGTCGCATCCGAGCACGAGCCCGCCATGACTGAGTACTATCAAGGGTTCACCGGTGAGACGGCGGCCTACGACGAGGTGGTGGTGGCGGCCAAGCACCAGGTGATGGTCGAGTCCCTCGCCGCCGATGTGGAGCGTCTCACCGGCCTGCTCAGCGCGCTGTGCGACCAGGAGCGCCGCCATCGGGATCACACCCGCCGGGCCCTGCGCGCCGCGGTGAGGGAGGTGGTCGCCCACTGCCGGGTGTACCGGACCTACGTCCATCGGGGGAGTCCGCCGACCGGCGCCGACCGGCGGCGCGTCGAGGAGGCGGTGCAGGGTGCGCTGGGGGCTCGCCCCGACCTCGATGGCGAGCTCATCCGGTACATCGGGCAGCTCGCCCTAGGCGAGATCGGGGGCGACGCGGGGCTGGAGTTCGCGCTGCGCCTGCAACAGCTGACCGCGCCGGTGATGGCCAAGGGGGTGGAGGACACGGCGTTCTACCGGTACAACCGCCTGATCTCGCTCAACGAGGTGGGGGGCGACCCGGGGCGCTTCGGCCGCAGCCTGTCCGCCTTCCACACCGACACCGCGGCGACGGCGGCGGAGTGGCCCCTGACCATGCTCACGCTGTCGACGCACGACACCAAGCGCAGCGCCGACGTGCGGGCCCGGATCCACGTCCTCTCGGAGATCCCGGACGCCTGGGCCCGGGCTGTCGAAGCCTGGGCCGAGCTCAATGAGGCGCACAAGGTCGACGGGTGGCCCGACGCCAACGCCGAGTACCTGCTGTACCAGACGGTCGTCGGGGCGTGGCCCATCGACACCGACCGGGCCGCCGCGTTCATGGCCAAGGCGACGAGGGAGGCCAAGGTCCACACGTCGTGGGATCGGCCCGAACCGGTGTACGACCACGCCGTGGAAGCCTTCACCAAGCGCATCCTCACGGACAACGACTTCGTCGTCGCGGTCAACACCTTCCTGGAGGCGCAGGCCGTGGTGGCAAGGGGGCGGCGCAACTCGTTGGCCCAGACCGCGCTGTTGCTGACCTGCCCCGGAGTGGCCGACATCTACCAGGGCACCGAGTTGTGGGACCTGAGCCTGGTGGATCCCGACAACCGCCGCCCCGTCGACTACGGCGTGCGGGCCCGGATCCGGCAAGAGGTGGCCGGGGCCGGCCCGCCCGGCCCCCTCGACGGTGACGAGGCGGGCCGCTCCAAGCTGTGGCTCATTGCCCGGCTCCTGGCCGACCGCCGGGCCCGGCCCGACGTGTACGCGTCGGGGTTCTACGAGCCTCTGGCCTGCTCCGGCTCCCGGGCCGCCGACATCGTGGCGTTCGCCCGCCGGGGGCTGGTCACCGTGGTGCCCCGCGCCGGGCGCGACGACTGGTCCGGCACCGACGTCCGCCTGCCGAAAGGTTCCTGGCGCAGCGTCCTGACCGGCGCGGTGGTGGAGGGCGGCCGGCGGCCAGCCGGCGAGCTGCTGTCCGAATTCCCCGTCGCCGTGCTCGAGGAGATCGGGCGCTGACCCACCGGTTCTCGGTCTGGGCGCCATCCGTCGAAGAGGTACAGCTCCGCCTGGGTGACCGGTCGGAGCAGATGCATCGCGCCCATGGAGGTTGGTGGGAGGCTGACGTCGAAGACGCCGGCCCGGGCACGCGGTACGGCTACGTCCTCGACGGTGGCCCGACACGACCGGATCCCCGTTCGCCGTCGCAGCCCGATGGTCCGGACGGCCTGTCGGCCGTCGTCGACCACGCCGCCTTCCGTTGGAACGATCACGCCTGGCGGGGGATGCCTCTGCAGGGCGCCGTGCTGTACGAGCTCCATGTCGGCACCTACACCGCCTCGGGCACCTTCGAAGCGGTCGAGGAGCGGCTGGGGCACCTCGTCGAGCTGGGCGTGGACGGCGTGGAGCTGATGCCGGTCGTGGAGTTCCCGGGCCGCCGGGGTTGGGGCTACGACGGTGTCGACCTCTATGCGCCCCACCACGCCTACGGGGGACCGGAAGGGCTCAAGCGGCTGGTCGACGCCTGCCATCGGGCCGGGCTCGGTGTGGTGATCGACGTGGTGTACAACCACCTGGGTCCGGCCGGCAACTACCTGCCCGAGTTCGGTCCCTACTTCTCCGACACGCACCGGACCAACTGGGGGGCGGCGGTCAACTTCGACGGCCCCGGCAGTGACGAGGTGCGCCGCTTCGTCCTCGACAACGCGCTGATGTGGCTGCGCGACTACCACGTCGACGGGCTGCGCCTGGACGCCGTCCACTCGATCGTCGACGACTCGGCCCGGCACATCCTCGAGGAGATGGCCGCCGAGGTCGAGGCGCTGGCCTGTCACGTCCGGCGCCCGCTGTTCGTCATCGCCGAGAGCGACCTCAACGATCCGCGCTTCGTCCGTTCCCCCGCCGCCGGCGGCTACGGCCTGGATGCGGTATGGGCGGACGAGTGGCATCACGCCCTGCACGCGGTGACGACGGGGGAGCGCTCGGGCTACTACGAGGACTTCGGGAGCCTGGCCCAGCTGGCCAAGGCGTTGCGCCAGGGATGGGTGTACGACGGTTGCTACTCGCCCCACCGGGGCCGCCGCCACGGCCGCCCGCCCGCCGGCGTGGCCGGCCACCAGCTCGTCGTGTTCACCCAGAACCACGACCAGATCGGCAACCGGGCGGTGGGGGAGCGCCTCACCCGCCTGGCGAGCGACGGCCGGCTGCGGGTGGCGGCGGCGCTGCTGCTGTGCGGCCCCTTCGTGCCGATGCTGTTCCAGGGCGAGGAGTGGGGTGCCACCACCCCGTTCCGATACTTCACCGACCACCCCGACCCGCAGCTGGGCCGGGCGGTGAGCGAAGGCAGGAGGCGGGAGTTCGCCCACTTCGGCTGGGATCCCGAGGAGGTGCCCGATCCGCAGGCGCCGGCCACCTTCGAGGCCTCGCAACTGGACTGGGACGAACGGTACCGACCGGGACACGCCGAGCTGCTGGCGTGGTACCGCACTCTGATCGCCCTGCGCCGCCGGCATCCGGACCTGAGCGACCCTCGGCTGGACCGGGTGACGGCCCAGGCCGACGAGGCGGCCGGCACCATCGTCTGCACCCGGGGCGGGACCACGCTGTTCGTCAACCTGGGCGACGGCGAGCGGGCCTTCGCCGCGGCAGCCGGGGCCACGGTCCTCGCCGCGTCGGATGCCCGCATCCGCCTCGACGAGGGCCGGATCGTGGTTCCCCCTGACGCGGTGGCCGTCGTCGACGGTCGCCCGGCCGGCTCTAGCTCGTGAGAAGGCCGCCGTCCACCGGCAGGGCCACGCCGGTGATGTAGCTCGAGGCGTCGCTGGCGAGGAAGATCAGCGCCGCCGCCAACTCGGCCGGGTCACCGGGCCGCCCGAAGAGCACGCGGCCCATCTGCGATTCCAGGTACCCCTCGTCGTACTGCTCCGTCATCTCCGTCTCGAAGAAACCGGGCGCGAGGAGGTTGACCCGGATACCCTTCCGCCCCGTCCATTGCTGGGCCAGATCCCTCGTCAGACCGATCAGGCCGGCCTTGCTGGCCGAGTAGGCGGCCTGAGGGAGCCCCGCGGTCGTGAAGCCGAGAATGCTCCCGATGTTGACGATGCTCGAGCCGGGCTTCATCACCCGGCCGCAGGCCTGCGCCATCCAGTACGCCCCGTTGAGATTGACGTCCACGACCTGGCGGAATTCCTCGGGCGTTTCCCGGGTGGCGGGCCGGGCCGTGCCGACGCCGGCGTTGTTGACCAGGACGTCGACCCGGCCGAAGGACTCGAGCGTCTCGTCGACCAGCCGCTGGCAGTCGGCCGGGACGGACACGTCAGTGGTGACGGCGATGCACCGGCGCCCGGTCTCCTCGACCCTGCGCAGCGTCTCCTGCAGCCGGTCGGCCCGCCGGGCGCCCAGCGCGATGTCTGCTCCCGCCCCTGCCAGGTGCTGGGCGAAGGCGACGCCGAGCCCGGAAGACGCGCCG
>Ga0066702_10000432_pt1 | contig 10563 bp, 10 predicted proteins | sample GraSoiAngelo_151_FD_66507 | JGI IMG/M metagenome (GOLD analysis project Ga0066702, IMG submission 66507) | Grasslands soil microbial communities from the Angelo Coastal Reserve, California, USA - 14_1009_12_20cm | ecosystem: Environmental > Terrestrial > Soil > Grasslands | place: USA...
CGTGGCCGGGCGGCGCCGGCGCCATCCGGGGGAGGAGCTGGAGGTAGAGCCGCTCGAGGAGCAGCTCCGGCGGCCACTGCCGCTCGGGGGCGCCGGGGGCGAGCCCGAGCCGCTCGCAGAGGCGCTCGGCGATCACCGCGGCGAGCCGGGCGCGCTGGTCGGGAGCCATCCCGGGGCGGGAGAGGAAGGTCCGCAGCGCGCCCCACTCGGCGTTGCCGAGGTGCTCCACCCCGTCGATCGCCGGGCCGGCGTCCGGGGTCCGCAGGATCGGCGGCGGCAGCCCCGGCGGTGCGGCCGCGGTGGGGGCGCGGTGCTCGCGCACCACCACCGTGCCCGCGGCGAGGTCGCCGAGGCGGCGCGAGCGGCGGTCGAAGAACATCACCACGACGCCGATGCCGAGCGCGAGATCGATGATCCGCACGATGTTCCGCACCAGCGCCTCGCGCAGCCCCGGGGCGCCGCCGTCGAGCCGGATGACCCGCAGCCCCAGGGCGCGCTTGCCCGGAGTGCGGCCCGCGGTCAGCGCCTCGGCGACGGCGAAGTAGCCGACGCTGACGAGCAGCGGGACGAGCAGAAAGAGGGCGATGGCGAGCGTCCCGGCGATGCCGGCGGGGGCGAGGGCGAGCGCCACCACCAGCGCGGCGATCACCACCACCCCCTGGACCAGGGTGTCGACCCCGAAGGCGAGGAAGCGGCTGCCGATGCCCGCCGGGTCGTAGCCGATGCCGACGTTGTCGGCGGTGCGGATCTCGTGGAGGTCGGGGAGCACGACGCCAGCGTACCCCCGCGGCGCCGCCTCGGCGGCCTATCCGCCGGGGATCTGCGCCGCGGCGACGAAGAGGGCGGCGCAGTGGTCGACGAGCTGGTCGCGGGAGATCTCGAGGCCTCCCTGGAGCCAGGCGATGAGCAGCTCGGCGAGGCCGCCGACGAGGAAGTGGGCGGTGAGCTCGACGTCCCGGCGGCTCGCGACCGCGGGGCCGTAGAAGGACCGCGCCTGGACGGCGACGAGCTGGGCGAAGGTGTGCAGCGTCTGCCGCCGGCGGGTCTCGAGGGCCTCGCACCCCAGGGCCTCGAGCAGGGTGATCCGGCCCTTGCGGGGGTCGTCGGTGACGAGCTCGACGTAGGCGGCGATCGCCGCGCGGGCGCGGGCGCGGGCGTCGTACGGGGCGCCGGCCACGGCGGCGAGCACGACCTCGGCGGCCTCCCCGGCGATGCGGTCGAAGACCGCCACCAGCAGGTGCTCGCGGCTGGGGAAGCTCTGGTAGAAGTAGCGCTCGGTGAGCCGGGCCCGGGCGCAGACCGCGGTCACCGTGGTCCTCGCCCACCCCTCGGTGCCGAGCAGGTCGAGCCCCGCGTCGAGGAGGCGCTCGCGCCGCTCGTGGTGGCGCTGCTCGGCGCTGACGCCCCGATAGCGGCGGGTGGGGATGGCCATCCCCCTCATCGTGCTACTCCACGATGGCGACGGTCTGCCCCTCCTGGACGACCTCGCCCTCCTTGACCAGGATCTCCCGGATCGTGCCCGACACCGGGGTGGTCACCGGGATCTCCATCTTCATCGACTCGAGGATCATCAGCGTGTCGTCCTCCTCGACCTCCTGGCCGACCTCGGTGACGATCTTCCACAGGTTGCCGACCAGCTCCGCCTTGACCTCGGTCATCGGGCTCCTCCGTGGGGGAAAGACGCCATGGTAGGTGGCTCAGCGCCCGGTGAACCTCGGCGCCCGCTTCTCGAGGAAGGCGCGGGTGCCCTCGGCGGCGTCCTCGCTGAGGGTGAGCACCGTGAGCTGGGAGTGGAGGACGTTGAGGGCACTGTCGAAGTCGAGGTCCTCGATGGCGAAGAAGGCGTCACGTCCCAGTCGCATGAGCAGCGGGCTCTTCTCGGTGAGCCCGCGCGCCAGCTCCCAGGCGGCCTGGCGCACCTCGGCGAGGGGCACGACACGGTTCACCAGCCCCCAGCTCAGCGCCGTCGGCGCGTCGATGCGCTCGCCGGTCATGTAGAGCTCCATGGCGCGCTTGCGGGGGAGGTTGCGGCCGATGATGGCCATGATCATCATCGGCCAGAGCCCGACGTTGATCTCCGGGGTGCCGAAGGTGGCGGTGTCGGCGGCGACCAGCAGGTCGCAGGTCAGCGCCAGGCCGAACCCGCCGGCGAGGGCGTGGCCGTTGATGCAGCCGATCACCGGCTTGCCGAGCCGGGTGATGAGCCGGAACACCTCGACGAAGTGGCGCCGCTCCTCGTGGAGCTCGATCGGGCCGGCGCCGGCGGCGATGCCGCCGAGGTCGGCGCCGGCGCAGAAGGCCTTGTCGCCCGCCCCGGTGAGGATCACCACCCGCACCTCGGGGTCGTCCTTCGCCGCCCCGAGCGCGGTGAGCAGCTCGCGGAGCAGCTGGGTGCTCAGCGCGTTGCGCCGCTCCGGGCGGTTCAGGGTGACGGTGGCGACGCCGTCCCCGGTCTCGTAGAGGACGCAGCTCAGCTCCACGGTTCGAATCTCCTGGTGGTGGCGGTCAGCCCGCCGGCACCGGGCGCGGCACCGGGCCGATGACCTCGAGCAGGGCGGTGGTGTAGTCGCCTCCGCGGAACGGCGCCGAGGTGAGGATGTGACGGTGGAGGGGGAGGTTGGTGCGCACCCCCTCGACGGTGAAGCCGTCGACCGCCTCGAGGGCGCGCTCGAGCGCCTGGTCACGGGTGGGGGCATGGACGATGAGCTTGGCGAGCAGCGGGTCGTACAGGTGGCTGACGACGCTGCCCTCGACCACCCCGGCGTCGACGCGGATCCCCGGCCCGGATGGCTCGCGCCACGCCGTGATCGTCCCCGGGCTGGGGAACATGCGATACGGGTCCTCGGCGTAGACGCGCATCTCGATCGCGTGGCCGGCGAAGCGCACGCCGTCCTGGGTGAGCCCCAGCGGCTCGCCGGCGGCGATGCGCAGCTGGAGGCGCACGATGTCGATGCCGGTGCGCATCTCGGTGACGGGGTGCTCGACCTGGAGCCGGGTGTTCATCTCGAGGAAGTGGAAGTCGCCGGCGGCGTCGACGAGGAACTCGACGGTGCCGGCGTTGCGGTATCCGATCGCCGCCGCGGCGCGCAGCGCCGCCGCCGTCATCCGCTCGCGAAGCGCGTCGTCGAGGGCGCACGACGGGCTCTCCTCGATGACCTTCTGGTGGCGCCGCTGCACGCTGCACTCGCGCTCGCCGAGATGGATCGCGCCGCCGTGGGCGTCGGCGAGCACCTGCACCTCGACGTGGCGGGGACCGTCGACGAAGCGCTCGAGGAAGACCCCGCCGTCGCCGAACGCCGCCGCGGCGCGCTGCCGCGCGGTGGCGACCGCGGCGGCGAGCGTCGCGGGGTCGTCGACGCGCTGCATGCCGATGCCGCCGCCGCCGGCGCGCGCCTTCACCATGAGCGGGAAGCCCACCGCCGCGGCTGCGGCGTCGACGTCGTCGTCCTCGCCGAGGGCGTCGTCGGTGCCCGGCACCACCGGCACCCCGGCGGCGCGCATCGCGGCGCGGGCCGCGACCTTGTCGCCCATGGCGGCGATCACCTCCGCCGGCGGCCCCACCCAGGTGAGCCCGGCGGCGGCGACGGCACCGGCGAACCCCGCGTTCTCGGAGAGGAAGCCGTAGCCGGGGTGGACGGCGTCGGCGCCGCTGCGCCGGGCGGCGCCGAGCAGCGCCTCGACGTTCAGATACGACTGCGGCGCCGGCCCCGGCCCGATCGGCTCGGCGGCGTCGGCCTCGGCGACGAACGGCGCCGCGGCGTCGACCTCGGAGTGCACGGCGACGGACTCGAGGCCCTCGTCGTGGCAGGCGCGGATGACCCTGCGGGCGATCTCGCCGCGGTTGGCCACGAGCACGCGGCGGAGCGCCACGGGTCCTCCCTCCGTCGTCCGGCGGCGGCGTCCACGCGCCGCGCCGCGCCGGCCGACCACTCTTATCACGGCGACGCGGCGGGCCGCCTCTCGCCCGCAGAGCACGGATCCGCCCTCGAGTGCTCCGGCGGCGGCTACCTGAAGCCGTACAGGCCCTCGTGGAAGTCGCCGGTGTCGATCCACCGCTGGATCACACAGTCGACCACCGCGTCGTCGACGAGGGTGGCGCCCATCGCCCGGGCGTTCCCCTCGACCGCCTCGAGGACCTGGCCCTGGACGAAGTCGGGGATCCGGGCGAAGCGCGCCAGGGCCCCGTCCGTCCAGGGCAGGCCCTCGCGCTCGCGCTCGCGGATGTTGTGGGACACCTTCCCCCACATCTCGTACTTCACCTGCATCACCTCGGGGGTGATCGTGGTGCCGAGCCCGAGCTTGTGGGCGGTCCACTCGACCCGCCAGCGGGTCAGGTCGCGGCAGAACTCGGGCACCTCGGCGAGCCGCGCCTCGGCCTCGACGGTCCAGGTGAACTCCGCCATGCCGGTACGGTCGCTGAGGGGGTGACCGTGGCCGAGCTTCCTGCCGAGGGTGCGCACGAAGAGCTCGGTGATCGCCTCGAGTCGCTTCGCGTCGGCGCGGCTCTCGGCGGCGCGCACCGCCATCTGGGCGGCACGCTCGGGGCTCAGCCGGCTCGCGTCCGCGGCCTGCCGGCCGATGCGCTCGGTCTGCTCACGGGTGCCCTCCTCCCAGCCTGGCGCCACCGGGCAGCCGGCGGAGTCGCCGGAGCGCGGCGGGTGGGGGAAGGGGCAGCCGCCGCGGCCGCTCGCCGCTCCGTCCATGGTTCGGCATTCTCGCAGTCGATGTCGCCGGCGCGCCAACGGAAAGAACGCGCTAGTCGACCGAAACGCGCCAGGCGGTCTGGTCCCGCGCAGGTATGCTCACGGGCGTCGTGATGGCGCCCACCCACCGGCACATCTACGTCCCCCTCGACAACTCCGAGCATTCCAACGCGGCCATCGAGGTCGCCGTCGAGCTCGCCGCTGCCCTCGGCGCCCGCTGCACCGGCTGCCATGTGTATGCGGCGCGGATGCATGACTATCGCTTCAAACAGATGGAGTACACGCTCCCGGAGGAGTACCAGGACGAGGCCGAGCTGCTCCGCCAGCGGCGCATCCACGACAGCCTCATCACCACCGGGCTGCAGCTGATCAGCGACTCCTACGGCGACGTGATGCGCTATCGCTGCCTGCAGCGCGGCGTGCCCTTCGAGAGCCGCATGCTCGACGGGAAGAACTGGGAGGCGCTCGTCGCCGACATCGACGATCCCGAGACCACGTACGACCTCGTGGTCATGGGCGCGCTCGGGATGGGCGCGGTGAAGGAGTCGCGGCTCGGCAGCGTCGCCGACCGGGTGGTCCGTCGCATCCGCACCGACACCATCGTCGTGCGCGACACCGCCGCGGACGCCGGCGGTGACGACGGCGGCGGCATCCTCGTGGCCATCGACGGGTCGCCGCAGAGCTTCGGCGGTCTGGGCACCGCGCTCGCCCTCGGACGCGCGCTGCACCGCCCGGTCGAGGCCGTCGCCGTCTACGACCCCTACCTCCACTACGCCGTCTTCAACAGCATCGTCGACGTGCTCAGCGAGAAGGCGAGCAAGGTGTTCCGCTTCAAGGAGCAGGAGGCGCTCCACGAGGAGATCATCGACACCGGTCTCGCGAAGATCTACGAGTCGCACCTCAAGGTGGCGCGGGCGACCGCCGCCGACGACGGCGTCGAGCTCCCCGTCACCCTGCTCGACGGCAAGGCCTTCGAGCAGGTGCTCCGCTACGCGCGCGAGCGCCGTCCGTGGCTGCTGGTGACCGGACGCATCGGGGTGCACTCCGACGCGGCGATGGACCTCGGCAGCACCACCGACCAGCTCATCCGCCTGGCCCCCTGCAACGTGCTCGTCTCCAGCCGCACCCACGTGCCCCCGATCGACCGCCGCGCGGAGGCGTCGGTGGTGTGGACCCCCGAGGCCGAGGAGCGAATGGAGCGCGTCCCCGTGGCGGCGCGGGGCATCGTCCGCACCGCGGTGCTCGGCTGGTGCACCGAGCGCGGCCACAGCGTGGTGAGCAGCGGCGACGTCGACGCCGCCATCGACGAGATCATGCCCTTCCAGCGCACCATGCGGCGGATCGGCGAGGTCGCCGGCACCCTGCACGCGGCGGAGCGGGCGATGCGCGAGGAGCCGCCGGTCGAGCAGGCGCGGGCGGTCTGCGACACCTGTGGGTACGCCGCCCGCGCCGAGCAGCCGGCGGTGTGCCCGGTCTGCGGCGGGCCTCCGGAGGGCTTCCAGCGGCTCGACGTCGCCGGGCTGCTCGCCGCGGCGGCGAACGAGGGCGACGCCGGAGAGACCGGCTTCGACGGCCGCAGGCTGGGCTGGACCCTGGAGGCGCGGGGCCTGCTCCACCAGCTTCCCGCCGGCTACCTGCGCCGCCGGGTCAAGGCGATCATCGAGAAGGCGGCGCGGACACGGCGGCTTCCCGCGATCACCGCGGAGATCGTCGAGCCGCATGTGCGTCGCGAGCTCGAGGTGCTCGACTCCGCCGCCGCCCCGCACCGTGCGCCGCTTCCGCCGGCCGACGCGGCGGCGGAGATCGCCGGGGCGCGGCGGCTGCCCTGGACCGCGGAGGCGGAGAGCCGGCTCGAGCGCATCCCCGAAGGCTTCCTGCGCAACCTGGTGCGCGAGCAGGTCGAGCGCCTGGCGCTCCAGCTCTCCGCGGCCGAGGTCGGCGCGCTCCACGTCGAGGCGGGCATCGGCGAGGCGCGGGCGCAGATGCGCGAGACCCTCGGCGCCGGCGATGGCGACCCGCCCCCGGGCTGCCCGATGCACCGCGCGAACGGCGCCGCCCCCGGCGCCCCGGCCGGCGGCCTCAACGAGGTGACTGCCGGCGTCGTCGAGTCGCTCGGCCACCGGCAGGCGCCGGCCCAGCAGGGGGGTGTCGAGGAGGAGGTCGCGACGCCGTGAGCGCTCCCGCCGCCCTGCACGTCTCCCCGCCCGACTTCCCGGTGGTGGGCAACAGCATCCCCGTCGCGTTCTTCTTCATGCTCCACATCGCGATCGCCGAGTACAGTCTCGGCGCCATCGCGATCGCCCCGGTGATGGAGCTGCACGGCATCCGCAGCGCCGACCCGCGGGCGATGCGCTACGCGAAGGCGCTGACCAACAGCTACTACCTGGTCTTCAGCCTCGGCGCCACCCTCGCCGTCTTCGCGGTTGTGCTGCTCACCGGGCTGTGGGGACGCTCGTGGGCCACCCAGCTCAACGTCTTCCTCCCCCTCGTCGCGGTGCTCTTCGGGATCTTCCTCCCCCTGGTCGCGCTGCTGGTGATCTACCGGACCACCTTCGGGAGGATGCGCCCCGGGCGTCATGTCGCCCTCGGGTTCACCGTCCTGGTGCTCCAGTCGATCTTCGTGATCGGCATCACCGCGCTCGACAGCTATCTGATGACCCCCCGGCACTCCGGCGCGCTCGGGGGCTTCCGCAACCCGCCGTACCTGCCGCTCGTGGTCCACCGCTTCGCCGGCAGCGTCTCCTGGACGGCGCTCCTCCTCGCCGGCTACGCGGCGCTGCGGCTCTCGCGCGCCACCTCGGAGAGCGAGCGCTTCTTCCAGGCGTGGGCGGCCCGGGTCAACGTCCGCATCGGCCTCGTCTTCGCGGTCGTCATGCCGGTCGACGGCTTCGCCCTCGTCGAGGTGCTGAAGCACTCCCAGTCGGGATTCTTCGACAACCTCGTCAACGGCCAGGCAGCCTGGCTCTTCGTCCTCCAGGAGGTGCTCTTCGGCGGCCTCCTGCTGTTCGGCAACCTCGCCCTGGCGCGCGAGGGCCCGAACCCGGACGGGGTGGCGGCCGCCTCCCGCGCCGCGGTCGTGCTGACCGGCGTGGGGATGCTCGTCGGGATCATGCCCGCCCAGGTCGTGCCCGCCGGCATCGTCGGGCTGCGCTACATCGGCATCGCGGTCGCGGTGCTCGCCACCGCCGTCCACCTGGTGCTGCGGTCCACGCGCGGCGGGGGGATGCCCCAGCTCAGCCCCGCTCCCGGGGCCGCCTTCGCGGTTCCCTACGGCGGCTCGGTCACGGCGCGGCGCGCGCTCGTCGTCGCCGGGATCCTCGGCGTCAGCACCGCGCTGCTCATGGGCTACATGAAGGAGGAGGCGCGGGGCGACTACACGATCTACGGCGAGATGACCCTGCAGCAGGGCCACGGGCCGTTCAACCCCGCGCCGGGGGTCTATCCGTGATCGGCTACGGCGGCCCCCCGGCCCGCGAGGCCGACTTCCAGGCGGCCTGGTACTACTCGCTCCTCCTCTTCGTCGTCCTCCTCCTGGCCGTCACCGGGTACCTCCTGGGACGGTCGGCGGTGCGCCCGATGTGGCGCGCCGGCGACCGGGGCGCCGCGCTCGCGGTCGCCGCCGCGGTGTCGGTGGCGATGGTGCTGCTGCTGTCGATGCTCGTCGTCGTCGCGCTCGCGATGCTCCCCGAGGCCGCGGGGAGGGGCTGATGCGCGCTCTCACCCGCCGCCAGTGGCTGACGATCACCGCCGCGGGGTCGGGGCTGATCGGGGCGATGCTCACCGTCCCGGCGCTGGGCTACCTCCTCAGCCCGCTCTTCGAGCAGCGCCGCAGGCAGTCCTTCCGGGTCGGCGCCGTCGACCACATCCCCCTCGACACCCCGACGCCGCTCACCGTCGGCGTGGTCAGCGGCGAGGCCTACGACACCACCCCGGTGGAGCGCGTCGTCTACGTGGTGCGCAAGTCGAACGGGAGGACGCTGGCGCTCACCAACACCTGCACCCACATGCAGTGCAACGTGCACTGGCAGGAGGACCTCAACCAGTTCCTCTGTCCCTGCCACGGCGGGCTCTACGACATGGAGGGCAGGAACATCGGCGGCCCGCCGCCCTCACCGCTTCCGCAGTGGGTCCACGAGTTCCGGGAGGAGGACGGCGCGACCGTCCTCTACATCACCAACGAGTACGACGAGAGCATCTGATGGCGACGGTCGACCGCGAGAAGGCGGCCCCGCGGCGGCGGCGGCTCGGCGCGATCTACGGGTGGATCGACGAGCGGGCGGGGATCACCGGGCAGCTGCACAAGGGCCTCTACGAGGCCGTCCCCCGCAAGGGCGGCTGGGCCTACACGCTGGGCAGCGCCACCCTGGTGCTCATCCTCCTCCAACTCTTCACCGGCATCTTCCTCCTCCTCGAGTACGTCCCGTCCTTCGACCAGGCGTACACGAGCCTGTACTACATCGAGCACAGCGACCGCTTCGGCGGCTGGGTGCGGGGCATGCACCTCTGGGGCGCGTACGTGCTCATCCTCGTCATCGGGCTGCACATGCTCCGCACCGCGCTGAGCGCGAGCTACAAGCGCCCGCGCGAGCTGAACTGGGTGTCCGGGGCGCTGCTCTTCTTCCTCACCCTCGGCCTCGCCGTCACCGGGGCGATGCTGCCGATGGACAACGCCGGCTACTGGACCGCGGTGGTGGTCACCAACATCCCCCACTACATCCCCTTCATCGGCAGCGGCCTGCGCACCCTGTGGCGGGGCGGCGATTTCGTCGGCCCGATCACCCTCACCCGCACCTTCGCCATCCACATCTGGGTGCTGCCCTTCCTCCTCTTCGCGCTCATCGGCGGCCACCTCTACCTGCTCCGCCGCCACGGTGAGTTCGGCGCCTGGGTGAACTACGAGACCACCGAGGCGGACCCGGAGCGCGAGGTCGTGGAGCGGATCCGCCGGGCCGAGCCGCCCTACCCGACGACGCGCATCGAGCGGCGCTACGCCGCGCCCCGGGACGTCACCGACTTCTTTCCCTTCCAGCTCGGCAAGGACGTGATCGTGAGCATCGTGCTGGTGGCGGTGATCTTCGTCATGGGGTTCGTCTTCGGCGCGCCCCTCGACGAGCGCGCCGATCCCGCGACCCTCACCTACGTGCCGACACCGGAGTGGTTCTACCTCCCCCTCGACCAGCTGCTCGTCCTCATCCCCCAGACCTACTTCATCGCCTTCGGGATCTTCGGGCTCATGGGCATCGCCGCCACCCTCTTCATCGTGCTGCCGTTCATCGACCGCAGCCCGCATCGCCGGCCGCTGCAGCGCCCCGAGGTGCTCCTCCCCGGCCTGTTCTTCGCGACGATGGTCGTCATCCTCGCGGTGATCGGCGTCAACCGGCTGTTCAGCCTGTGATGGTCCCTCCCGTCGACATCACGCCCACCCAGGTGCCGGGCAACGTGCTCGGCAACGGGCTGGCGGTCGCCTTCCTCGCCCTGCTCCACATCCAGATCGCCGCCTACCTCCAGGGCGCAGCGGCGCTGTCGACGCTCAGCCAGGGCATCTCGCTGATGCGCGACGATCCCCGGCACGAGCGCTTCGCCCACGGCCTGATCTCCTCGATGGCCTACGTCTTCAGCTTCGGGGCGGCGGTGGCGATCTTCTGGGTGCTCTGGGTCCTGCTCACCCTCTGGGGGCGGGCATGGGTCTCGCTGAGCGTCATCGCCTTCTGGCCGCTCGTTCTCGAGGCGGGCTGCTTCCTCTCCGAGATCGTGCTGCTCTACACGATCTACGCGAACTGGGAGCGGCTGGGGCGGTACCGTCGCGCCCGCTTCGGGCTCACCCTGCTGCTCACCATCGTGATGTGGTGGCAGATGTTCC
>Ga0066702_10000433_pt1 | contig 10536 bp, 9 predicted proteins | sample GraSoiAngelo_151_FD_66507 | JGI IMG/M metagenome (GOLD analysis project Ga0066702, IMG submission 66507) | Grasslands soil microbial communities from the Angelo Coastal Reserve, California, USA - 14_1009_12_20cm | ecosystem: Environmental > Terrestrial > Soil > Grasslands | place: USA...
CTGAAGCATTGCGAACCGGTCTACGAGGAGATGCCCGGCTGGCGTGCCGACATCTCCCGCTGCACGGAATGGAGCGACCTCCCCCGCGAGTGTCGGGACTACGTCGAGCGGGTCGGCGAGGTCTGCGGCGCTCCGGTCGACCTCATCGGCGTGGGTCCGCACCGCGACCAGCTGGTCATGCGGAGGCCGATCCTTTTTCAGCGAGAGACCGCCGCGCGTTGAAGCGCTGCCGGAGCAGCGCGACGCCACCCTCCAACAGCAGCACCAGCACCGAATAGGTCAGCTCGACGACGGCCACGGTGACGAAGAGCGCCTCGATGTAGAGGTGGGCGGCCCGCAGGCCGATTCCGATCACCCCGGCCGCCAGCGCCAGCACCGGCCGCGCCAGCGGGTGGCCGGGCAGCATCCGGCGGTCGCAGAGCGCGAAGCCGACCACGAACCAGGTGGGCCCGCTGACCAGCTGGAAGACCGGGTCGTAGTGCAGGCCCACAGAGATCAGCCCGCCGGCGACCAGGAAGGTGAGCAGGGCCATCAGTGAGAGCCGGCGTGCGTACCAGAGCCAGGCCAGCCCGATCACCACGGCCAGCAGGGAGGTGGCGAAGACCGGACCGGCGACGTTGCCGACATAGAGCGTGATCGGCTCCAGAAAGTGCGTCGAGCCGCCATAGAACTGTGACCACTGGGCGATCGGTTCCGGGAAGAGCTGCTCGCTGCCGGGCCGCGTGTAGGCCGCGACCGCGCCTCCGGTGCCGAGGTAGACGACCGCGTAGGCGAGGACCCCGGCATGGATCCGTGAGCGCGGCCAGAAGCTGCTCCTCAGCACCTCCAGAACCGAGGCCAGCAGCGCCACCAGCGCGGCCAGCGCCGGCGAGGCGAGTGGTCCGCAGAGGGCGACACCGACGATGGCCACGATGATCGGGCTGGTCTGTGGGCGCTGCCGGCGAAGCCGCAAGGCGAGGTGGGTGACGCCGCCGATGGCGACCGCCAGCAGAAGGAAGATCGCCGCCGCCATCCGGAAAAGCACCAATCCGGCGAGGACCGGTCCAGCCAGGGCGATCGCCGAGACGAGGTCCGGGTTGAGCGAGTCGGGCCGGAAGACGGCCCGGTCCAACCGCCGGGCAGCTTTCCCCAGCACCTGCGCAGTCTACCGGCGAGGATTTCGGACGAGAATTCGAGGCATGGCTGAGCATGCGCGTGTCATTCGACTGACCCGGTTCATCCCGGCGGCGGGAAAGAGGGCGGACCTTATCGAGACGCTGGAGGAGATCGCCGAGCGGGTCCGGCAGGTGGAGGGCTGCTACGGCGTCCAGGTCTGCGACGTCAGCGAGGACCCGGCGCCCCTGGTCGTGATCTCGCGCTGGGATTCCGCCGAGGCGCTGGCCAAGCTCCCCGCCGACCAGGTGCGGGCCCGCGTCCAGGGTCTCATCGAGGGCGAACCGGAGACCGAGCACTACTCGCCGCTCTAGCGGCAGCCGGTTGGAAGAGGGTGGCCGCCAGCCGCCCGGCCGGGTTAGAATCCCGCTCGACACTTGCGGTCCTCCCCACGTCTTCTTGCGGTGTCCCTCCTCGGCGCCTGGGCGCTCCTGCTCGGTGCGTCTCCCGCCCTCGCCGCCTCCGCGCCCGTTCGCCCGGACAACACCTGGGTGCGGCTGGCGCCCCTACCCGAGAAGCTCGACAGCCCAGTCTTCGCGATGGCGGTCAGCCCCTCCGACCCCGCCCTCCTGATGGTCGGGACCGGCTCCGGGACCATCTACCGCAGCAACGACGGCGGCAGCACCTGGACCGCCGCCGCTCATGGCCTCGGCCGGGGCGTGACCACCATCCAGTACAGCCCCTTCAAGGCCGGTCTCATCTACGCCGGCACGCGCGCCGGCGGACTCTGGCGGAGCACTGACAGCGGGGCCACCTGGGCCAAGCTCGCCGGCATCCCGAACACCACCGTCCGAAGCCTGGGCTTCGCCAAGTCGATGACGCTGGCCGGCGCGGACGGCGGGCTCTACTCGACCCACGACGGGACGACCTGGGCGCCCTACCTCAGCTTCAGCCTTTTGAGCCTCGACGCCATCGCCGTGCCGGCGGTCAACGATCCGCCGCACCTGCTGGCCGGTGGCGACGCGAGCAAGGGCAGCGAGCCGCTGCCGCTCTACTTCAGCTCCGATGGCGGCACCAGCTGGACCAGCGTCAAGTCGCTGGGCTCCAGCACCATGATCGGCGCGGCCGCCGCCGGGCCCGTCCTGCCCAAGGGCGACAACCGGCAGCTGGTGGTGGGGACCAACGTCGGCGCCTTCCTCTCCAACGACGGCGGCGTCACCTGGGGCCAGATCGCCGGGCTGCCCGCCATCGACTTCACCGCCGTGGCTTACGTCGCCAACCACGCCGATCGCTTCTATGTCGCCAGCGATGGCGGCGCCACCCTCTCGGGCGGCCTCTGGGCCAGCTCCGACTCCGGCCAGACGTTCCGCTCGCTGCAGGCCCCGATCGCGAGCGTCACCGCGCTGGCGATCTCGAGCGAGGACGCGCCGACCGTCTACTCGGCCAGCTTCCGGCCCCTCGACCAGGTGACCCTGCTCTGGTCGTACCGCGACACCGGCGGCACACCCAACCCGCCGAGCAGCGCCATCCCCGCCGTCGCCGGCGTCGCCGCGCCGGCCACCAGCTCGGCGCCGGCGCCGGCGGCTTACGACTGGAGGAGGAGCGTGACCGGTCCCGAGGCGCCCTACCTTGCCCTGGGAGTCCTCGCCGTGCTGGTCATGCTCACCGCTCTCGGACTGCAGATCCGCCGGGGCCGGGAGTAGCCTCCACCAGCAGCTTGCGGTCGGGGTCCGGAGGGGGCGCCAACCGCCACGGGTCGAGGCCGGCCCGGTCCATCATGGCCGCGGCCAGCCGGTCGTAATCCCGGTTCGAGAGGTCGCCGACCGGGTCTCGGCTGGCTCGCATCAGCTGCGTGAAATTGAGGGTCGCCAGGGCTCGGTAGGCCAGGACGGCCTTGGCTTGCTCGACCCGGTTTCCGGCCTGTGCCGCTCGGACGAAGGCGAGCGCCGATCCCATCTCGCGTGCGTCGCGCCAGCGCCAGGGCCCGTAGGTGAGGAGCACGTAGAGGATCGGCGGCACGGCGATCAGCAAGGCGAGGGCGACCGCGAGGTCGTAGATGTCCTGGCGAACCGTCTGGCTGAGCTGGATCAGGGGATCGCCCGTGTGCTTCTCCAGCTGGCCGGCCTGGGCCTGCAAGAAGTTGGAGATCAGCGGGATCCCCTTGGGGACGGCGCCCTTGAACGATTCCAGCCAGTCGTTGAAGGTTTTGCCGGTGTCCCGAATCCCGTCGGCGATCACCTCCAGGCCCATCACGGTCTGGTACGTCACCCAGCCGGCCACCGCCCAGAATGCCACCCAGAGGATCGCCAGTAGGTCCTGGAACGCTCGCCGCAGCGCCGGCAGCCGGCGGTCGGGATAGAACTTGAGCATCACAAGGGAAAAGGGTCGCCCGGTTTCAGTCTAAGGGAGGGGGGAGTACCCCCTTGTCGGCCGTGCTCGGCTCGGCCTGCGCGCGGCCTACCCCTCCGGGGGGCAGCGTCACGGCCACGGCTACACTCGCCGGGTATGGCTACACCGCAGCAGCGCCTCAAGGAGCTGGGTCTGACGCTGCCGGCAGCGCCCAAGGCGCTGGCCTCCTACGTTCCCACCCGCACGGTTCCCATCGGCGGGGGCCGCTCGCTGGTCTTCGTCGCCGGCCAGGTGCCGATCGTGGACGGTGAGTTCAAGCACGTCGGCAGGGTGCCCGACGAGGTCGACCTCGAGGGCGCCCGCGAGGCGGCCCGGATCTGCGCCCTCAACGTCCTGGCCCAGGTCGAGGCCGCGGCGGGGCTGGACAAGGTCGAGCAGGTTGCCTCGCTGACGGGGTTCGTTCGCAGCGCGGCCGGCTTCGGTGAGCAGCCCCAGGTGATCAACGCGGCCTCCGACCTGCTGGCTGAGGTCCTGGGCGAGGCCGGCAAGCATTCGCGGGCGGCGGTCGGCGTGGCCGAGCTGCCGCGCGGCGTGTCGGTCGAGATAACCGCGGTCTTTGTCGTCACCAAAGACTGAGCTCCGGCCGCCGGCAGGGGGCCCCCGGGGGCCGCGGCCGCCGGCTGGCGGGCACCGCTGGCTCTGGCTGGGGATCGCCCTCTACCTGGGCCTGATCTTCGGCGTGATGCTCTGGCGGGGCATCTCGATCGAGCCGCAGTGGGTGGTGCTGGCGCTGCTGCTGGTGGCGGTCGCGCTGGGCCGGGGGCGGGCCTTCCTGGTCGACTGGCTGCCCTTCCTGGTCCTCTTCTTCGCCTACGAGATCATGCGCGGCTTCGCGTCCAAGACCGGATTCGCCCCCCATGACGTCTCACCGCTGGAGCGCGCCGTCTTCGGTGGCTCGCTGCCGACCGTGATCCTCCAGCACCGGTTTTACAACCCGGCCCTGATCGGGATCCAGGACTGGGTCTCGATGATCTTCTATTTCCTGCACTTCCCACTGCCGATCGTGGTCGGCTTCGTCTTCTGGATCAACGATCGCGCCCACTACTGGCGGTTCATCTCGGCGCTGCTTCTGATGTCTTTCCTCTCCTTTGTGACCTACCTCTTCTTCCCGACCGACCCGCCCTGGATCGCCAACAGCGGAGAGGTGCACAAGGTGATCAACGAGACGGTCCAGAAGTGGGGGGTGGACTACCTGGTCTCACCCTTCTACAGCAACCTGAACCCCAACAAGTTCGCGGCCTTCCCGTCCCTGCACGCGGCCTTCCCGGCGCTCTCGGCGATCTACGCCTGGCGGCGCTACCGGTGGCTCGCGATCGGCCTGCTCGCCTACACCGCCTGCGTCTGGATTGCGATCGTGTACCTCGGCGAGCACTACTTCGTGGACGCGCTCGCCGGCCTGGCCTACGCGTTCGCCGCGACGGCGATCGTGACCCTGGTCGCGGTCAGGCGTGCCAGACGCGTTTCATGATCACCTTCGACAACTTCTCCGTGTCGTGGTGCGAAGGGATCTTCTTGTTGACCACGTCGGCCAGGATGAAGTGCATGTCGCGCCCGATCGGCGCCTTGTTGTCGAAGATCACCTTCGTCTGACCGCCGGTCGGCGTGTAGGCGTAATTCGAGTTCACGATGGCGAAGTCGAAGATGTTGCCGCCGACGTGGTCCTCGACCACCTTCATGAAGTCGGAGACCTTGAAATCGTCAGTCTCCCCGTTCTCTGAGGCGACGTTGCAGATGAAGACCTTGAGCGCCGGGCTCGACTTCAGGGCGTCGACCATCCCGCGCACCAGCAGGTTGGGAAGGATGCTCGTGTAGAGCGACCCGGGCCCGACCGTGATGACGTCGGCGTTGAGGATCGCCAGAGCGGCCTCGGGGTTGATCTCGGCGGTGTCCGGCCGCAGGAAGACCTTGGTGATGGGCTGCCTCTGGAGGGGGATCTTGGACTCGCCCACCACCGTGCCGCCGTTCACCGTCGCGCAGAGCACGACGTCCTGGAGCGTGCTCGGCAGCACGTCGCCCCGGACGGCGAGGACCCGGCCCGACTCGCGGACCGCGTGCTCCATGTCGCCGGTGACCTCGGCCATGGCCATGATGAAGAGGTTTCCGAAGGAGTGGTCCTTGAAGCTGCCCTCCTTGAAGCGATGGTCGAAAAGCTCCTTCACCAGCGGCTCGGCGTCGGCCAGGGCGATGAGGCACTGGCGGATGTCGCCAGGCGGCAGGATTCGGTACTCCTCGCGGAGCCGTCCGCTCGAGCCTCCATCGTCGGCCACTGTGACCACGGCCGAGAGGTTGCCGGTGAACTCCTTCAGGCCGCGGAGCAGGGTGCTCAGCCCATGGCCGCCGCCGATGGCGACCACGCGGGGCCCACGGCTGAGCATCCGGCTCGAATAGAGCACGTCGGCCACGCTCCGGTCGCCGCCCGGGATGAAGGGTGCGAGGACGGACCGCTGCAGCATGTAGAAGCTGAAGACAAGGAGCCCGACGCCGACCATGCCGAAGATCAGCGCCCGGACTGCGCGGGGCCAGAACTGAAGCGTCACGTAGTAAAACTCGTGGGGGAGGGTCGCCTCGGAGTACACCACGCGCAGGAAGTAGGCGACCCCCAGGTCGAGCATCAGGATGCTGATCATCAGGAGCAGGAGCCAGCGCTTGACGTAGAGTCCGGGGGTCAGCCAGCGCAACCAGCGCTGGGGGGTCCTGAGCATTGGTCGCATCCTATCCGTTTGCCTTTGAACGGACGGCCGGCCCGGTTGGTTCCCGTCGAAAGCCGGATAATGGGGTTATCAAGATGGTCCGCAGACTGCGCCGGCTCATCAAGGTGGTCGGCTTCGGGCTGTTCATCGCAGCCGTCTCGCAGGAGATGTCGAAGCCGGAGGACGAGCGCACCTGGCACGGCAGGGTCGGAGGCTTCGTCCCCTACGATTTCCGGCCGCCGACCTGGGAACGGATCCGGGAGGCGTACTGGAACCCGGAGGACGAGCGGCTCTTCACAGAGCGCGTCTTCGGGGTCGGCTGGGCCGTCAACCTCTATCGCGCTCGGGAGTTGATGATGGGCGCCTATCAGCAGCTGATGGGAGCGGCCGCGCCGGCCTCCCAGCGCTGGCGGAAGCGCACCTCTCGGGTTCGTTCCAAGACCGCCGAGACCAGCTGACTGGGCCTCGGCCAGGTTACAAAGCCCGAGCTGGGCGTTGAACTAGGTATGAAAGTTCAATTCTTCCTGCTCGGTGCGGTCGTGGCGCTGACCCTCGGCGCGCTCTCGTCTGCGAGCCTGGCACCGGTGGCCTCGCACTCGAAGGCCGCCACGGCCAGGTCGGCGGCGGCGCCTTCGCCAGAGACCGCCAAGACCACCTCCGCGACGCCCGAGGCCGCCGACGCGGCGGCCGCCCCCGACGCCAGCGCCTCGCCCTCCGCGCACCCCTGCAACCACGGCTTCTACGTCTCGCAGGTCGCGCACGAGCACAAAGGCGGCAAGTTCACGTCCTCGGTTGCACAGAGCGACCTGGGCAAGAACGGCGACTGCTCGAAGCCGGTGCCGACGCCGACCGCGTAGCCGCCGGCTCGTCTTCACTTTGTCGCCGGCTCGGTTGGCAGGCTACTTATCCCCGCCTGTGGCCAAACTGTGGATAAACGCCCGGGAGCGATGCCTGATCGCCTCCGGGCGTTTAGATTGGGCTTCCTGAACCCACCGGTAGAATGTGAAACCCGCCTCAAGAAACTCTGCCGCTGGGGAGTGGCCAAGCTGGTAAGGCGCCTGACTCTGGATCAGGAGATCAAAGGTTCGAATCCTTTCTCCCCAGCCAATCTGAGGTGCCCGCCGGAGGGCTGACCAGCGGCGGCTTCGAGCTCACTTGCCGGAGTTGAAGAAGCTTCGGCCGCGCTCGTGCGCGAGGCGTGCGAAGGCCGCGCGGCGTTGCCGATGTCGGTCAACACGGGGCCTTGGCGCCGGCCCGTGAATCAACAGGCTTGACGCGGACTACGCGCCGTGTTGAAGTTGCCCCTCCAAGCAACCTGCGGTCGTCCTTGAGGAGGGAGTGGCATGCCAGGTCAAGTTCGTTGGCTCACGGCCGTGGCCAGCTGCGCCGCAACGATCCTCATGCTGCCCACCGGGGCCTGGGCCAGCACTGGCAACGCCGGGGTCAAGGTCAGCAAGACCGTGGACTCTGCGACCCTCGAGCCGGTTCTGAGCCTGAGCTTCGCCGTCGACAGGACGACTGCAATTCCAGGTGGCACCCTGACCTACAGCGGCCAGCTGAGCAACCTCTCCTCCTCACTCGGCGTCGGCGGCCGGATCGCGGCCGAAAGCCACGGGGACGTGACCTCGACTGTCGCCTACTACTTCGACCAGCTCGAGTACTGCCTGCAGGGCTGCGGAAACGGCCTCAGCCCCCAGTGGACCGCGATCGCCGGCATGCAGGCCGTGCAGGTGGGTTACGCGCCCGTCGTCTCCGCCGACTCCACCACCGGCCTGACCCTGACCGCAACCGGCGTGCCGTCGAGCGGGGTCGCCTACCCGGACTCCGGCGACGCGCTGCTCGGTACCCAGGTTCCGCCCAAGGACGTGGCGATCTGGAAGTACCAGGCTGCCTTCACGCTGACTCCGGCCCAGGTCGCGATCCTGAGCGACCCGAAGCAAACCGCAGCCGTCCGCAACCACGTGCACATCGAGGTCACGCCACGGAACACGGACGCCGCCCAGCCCTGGGACGACACGGCGCTGGTCGCAAACCTCTTCCAGTCCGCCTCCAACGCGCCCGCCGCGACGGGGGTGACGGTCACCGTGACCCCGCCCTCCGGGCCTCCTCTGAGCATCTCGCTGGGCACCGTCAACGTGGGCGCGTCCCTGCCCTACTCGACGACATACAAGGTGCCGGTCCCGGCCGGCAAGGGAGCCGCCGAGCCGGACAGCGTCTACCTGGCCCGGCTCCAGCTGCTCGAGGGTGCCAAGCTGAACGCCTCCGCCGCCGCGACCGGCGCCGGCCTGAGCGGCCCGGTCAGCGTGACCGCCCCCGCGGTCTCGACCATCGAGCACCTGCCCCTGGTCACCATCGCGAAGACCGGCCCGGCCACCGCCGATGCCGGCACGACGGCCAGCTACTCCCTCACGCTCGACAACTTCGGCGGAGCGCCGGCGGGGCCGCTCTCGGTCGTCGACAGCGTTCCCAACGGCGCCACAGGCACCGTGAGCGGGGTTCCGGCCTCCCTCGCGCCGGCAGCCTCGGCCAACGCAGCCGCCACCTTCCCGGTGCCGGCAGCCCAGCCGGCAGGACCTCTCACGGACACCGCCCAGCTGACCTGGCAGGACGCCAACGGCAACTTCTATGGGCCTGTCTCGGGCCAGTTCACGACCCAGGTCCACAACAACCTCTTCGGAGCCACCCTGGCCCTGGCCCCGACCAGCGCCGGTCCCAACCTGCTGGGCACGACCCAGACCCTGACCGCGACGCTGCTCGACAAGAGCCTGAACGCGATCGCCAACCAGGCCGTCACCTTCCAGATCACCGGCGCCAACGCCCAGAGCGGGAGCGGCGTGACGGACGCTCTCGGTCACGCGACCTTCACCTACACCGGGGCGAACGCCGGCAACGACGTCGCCCAGGCCACGGTCGGCGCCCCGGGCGTCACGCTCAACTCCAACACGGCCACCATCAGCTGGGGCAAGCTCCTGCAGCCGATCGCGGTCACCCCTGTACTGGGGAACTTCTTCCCGAACCAGGGCAACAGCTGCACCTTCGACGTCACCAAGGCCAGCCAGCCGGTGTTCGGGCAGACCTTCCCCGACATCCTCTTCAACCCAGCGGCGGGAGCCGTCCCCCACAACATCTCCAAGGTCGACGTCAACACGCGGCCCTTCACCGACCTGACCGTCGACGTCAACGGCAACTACAACGGCCAGATCGTCGCCCAGGGCCAGGGGTTGCAGGCGGGCGTCGACACCCTCACCAACTTCTACGCCGAGTTCACCGGCAGCTTCGTCGTCAACCAGCCCGGCGACCTGACCTTCACGATCCTCCACGACGACGGCTACATCCTCGGCATCGGCAATGGTGCGACCCGTGTCAACGGCGACCTCTTCAACGACCCCTCGGTCACGCCCTTCCAGCAGTACGGGGTGATCGCCGCCTCGAACGGCGCCGCCAACGGCCAGCCGGGCTCGGCGACGGCACACTTCCCTGCCGCCGGCACCTATCCCTTCGAGCTCGACTACAGCGAGTGCGGCGCGGGGGCCCTCTTCCTGGTCCTGGAGACCGCCCAGTTCATTCCCCAGACCGATCCCCTCTCGATCTACGTCGGCTACGGAGATGGCCTCCGCGGCGGCGCCAAGTTCCCCTTCCCGTGGCAGGGCTCACCGGGCGTGACCTTCATCGGCAACTGCACCCTCGACGCCGGCGCGCTCCGCTTCGACAACAGCGGCGACACGGACATCACCTTCGACAAGGTGACGGTCGATCTCCCGTCTCCATCGAGCGTGAGCTTCGATCTCTGGGGACCAAATCCGCTGGTGGTTCCGGCCCACCAGATCCTGATCCTCACCCAAACGGGCTGCTACAACTTCGACAGCTCGGACTACAGCGGCGCCGGGTGCGGTGGAAACAACGGCGTCCAGCCGCTGGTCAACGTCACCCGGAACGGGGTCACCAAGACCTATACCGACACGCACCAGATCCTCAACACGCGCGGCTTCGACCTGGTCTGCCAGGGCAACGAGTCGACCCCCTGGGAGCGCATCGCGGGCAATGCCAGCACCATCAACGTGCCGCTGCCGCCGGCGATCAGCCTCGACATCATGCCCTTCAACGTCCCCGGCGCCCTGCTGGGCCAGAACCAGGCGCTGACCGTCTCCGCGATGGACAGCGCCGGCAACCCGCTGGTCAACCTGCCCGTCACGCTCCAGGTCTTCGGGCCCAACGCTCGGACCCTGAACGCCAATACGCTCCCCAGCGGCCTGGCAACGTTCGGGTACGTGGGTGCCGTGGCCGGCACCGACTCCATCCAGGCCAGCGCCTCCAGCGGCGGCCTGCTCTCCATCTCCAACCTCGG
>Ga0066702_10000437_pt1 | contig 10526 bp, 8 predicted proteins | sample GraSoiAngelo_151_FD_66507 | JGI IMG/M metagenome (GOLD analysis project Ga0066702, IMG submission 66507) | Grasslands soil microbial communities from the Angelo Coastal Reserve, California, USA - 14_1009_12_20cm | ecosystem: Environmental > Terrestrial > Soil > Grasslands | place: USA...
CTGCTCTCTTTCCGGTATACGGTTGGGACTTTTCTAAGTAGCCACTCGAGGCGACGCCTGGCAGACGTGGCGTACAAAGTCGCGGCCGGGATAAACCCGGCCGCCAAGGCGATGTCGGCGAGAAACTGCGGTTTACGCGCCTGAGACCCGGCGTCGGCCGCCGGACCGGCCCAGGATCCTGATCGCCGGCGCGGGTCGGTCCTCCTGCTGCCAGCGTCGCACCGTCTTGCGCCGTCTCTTGTCCTCGTAGAGATCGGTGTCGGCCGCCTGATAGACGGCCTGCCAGTCCTGTGCCGGCCGCCAGGCCGATATCCCAACACTGACCTCGACCTGACCCGACGGCCGCATGCTCAAAGCTGCGTGATCGACGGCGCGGCGGAGGCGGATCGCGACGTCCCGCGCTCGATCGAGGTCGGTCTCAGGCATGGCGACCGCGAACTCGTCGCCGCCCACGCGCGCGCAGACGTCGGAGGCACGCACCACACGCTGCAGCTGCTGTGCGACAAGCTTCAGCGCTGCATCGCCCGCGCTGTGCCCGAGGCGATCGTTGATCCGTTTCAGGTTGTCGAGGTCGATCATCATGAGAGACAACCGGCGGCTGTGCCGTTCGGCAAGGGCGACCTCACGTTCCATCACACGCTCGAACTCGCGTCGGTTGGCGAGCCCGGTGAGATGGTCCGTGCGGGCTTCATTGGCGAACTGACGCGCCCGGTCGATCGCGATCGCGACTTGGTCAGCGACAGCTGCCATGAAGAGCAGGTCGCCCGCATTGAACAAGCGATCGACGATCGTGCCCACCGTCATCATCCCGACGGTCCGCCCTCGCACGCGAAGCTGTCCCCGCAGCGCGTTCCATTCCGGGCCCGAGACCCGATCAACTTGAGATTCCGCCCTCCCGACGACAGAGGCCGCGGCTTTTACGTGCGGCCCCACCTGGCGCGCGAAGTCTTCGATCTGATCCTGGTCGAGACCGACCGTGTGCACCAGCTTGTATGACGATCGCTCCCGGAGCCACAGAGCGCCCGTACTGAGACGGAGGGCAGCGAGCGACTCGACGAGAGCGACCTCCGCGGTTTCGTGCAGGTCCAGCGAGCGGCTCATTGCGGTGACGATCGTCGCCAGTCCGTACATCTCGTTTTCTCGGGCGCGGTGCTCCTCGTCGACGTAGTCGAGGTAACCGCGGGCGATCGCAGCGGTGAGCCGCTCGGTGACATCCTCGATCCGGCTCTGGGCGAGAGCGATGATCTCGTCGTAGTGCGGCTTGCCCTGGATCGGGCGCGACAGCAGCTCGATGGTGACACGCCGATACACGGCGAGCATGTCGATGAGGGCGTCGAGAGGCAGGCCTTGCGCAGCCCGCAGGCGTCCGTAGTCGCGCGATCGGTGGTCGTACTCCGCCCAGGGCGGCTCGATGTCGGTGCGAAGGGCGGCCAGCATCATCTCGATGAAGCCGGCCGAAGTCGTGACGAGGTCCTCGCCAGTTCGTTCGCCGAGTGCGATCAGCTCCGGCGACCGCGCGCGCACGACCTCGAGTGCCCTGCGTCCGCTCTCTCGGGAATCGACGCCGAGACCGCTCGCCAGGGTGCCAAGCACGTCAACCGCGTGGCTTCCGCCGGCCTCCGCCCCTGGATTCATCCTTTGTAGAAACGTTGCGGGGCATCCGGACACCTGCTACTGCAACTGCGTTAGCCAAAATCCGCCCAACCGTACGGCGACCCGCGCCAGGTTCGTGAGCGAGAGTAATGCCAGGTGAGAGGCACTCACCGAACTCAAGGGGGGGTGAAGGATTGAATATGGCAGAGCCGATCTCTGCAGCAACCGCAGGAGGAGCAGCCGAAGCGGCGCGCTCGTATCAAGCCGGCAACGAAGCGGATTTCGAGCGACTTTATCAAGCTTCGTACGGAAAAATTCTCGGCACGCTGACGGCGATGCTGGGCGACCGAGCCGCGGCAGAGGACTGTGCCCAGGATGCATTCGAACGGGCTTACAAGAAGTGGTCGACCTGGCAGCCGATCGCGCCGGCCGAAGCGTGGGTGCACCGGATCGCGATCAACGCGGCGGTGTCGTACCAGCGCAAGATGCGGTTGCGCGAGGTCGGCGAGGTCATCCGCCGGCTGGGCCGGCCGGGACTAGCTCCGGACCCACAGGAGGTCGTCGAACACCGCGACCTCGCTACGGCGCTGGCCAAGCTGCCGCCGAAGCAGGCAGCCGCCATCGTGCTCCGCCACTATCACGGGTACACCAACCGCGCCATCGCGCAGGCCCTTGGGATTCCGGAGCGGACCGTCGCGTCGAGACTGGCCGTCGCGAAGGAACGGCTGCGCGTCATGCTCAAGCACTCGTACGGCCCGCAGGCGCTGATCGAGGAATCTGCCGAGCGCGGCTACGCGATCGCCGACTGAACCCCCACCACAAACACCGATCTGTGAAGGGCCTGGCCTGCAAGCCAGGCTCTTTTCATTTCAAGCCAGCTCGGCATCGGGACGGCCGGCAGGGCGGATCCTCCTCACCAGTCGGGCCAGCCGCCTGCGCAGCGGGCTCCATTCTCCGGGCGCCCGCTCCTGTGCATCGTCCCTCCGCTCGTAGCGAGGGGCGTTCGTGTTGGCACAGAGCTGGCAGCCGCAACCGTGACCGGTGTCCGGGAGCCGCTTGCCGTGCTTGTCGAAGCGGGCCTGCATCCTTGCTAGCGCAGGTTTAGCAGTGCGTGCCGGGCATGTAGTAGGCCGGCTGGCCCTTGCACGTCTGGTGGATAAGGCCAGCGGGCTCGCTGTACCACTCATCGCCCTGGCCCATCAAGTCGAGCGCTTGACCCATGTAGCTGTGGAACATCGGCGCCGCCACGAAGTAGCTGTCTGAGCCCTTCGTCATCTTCATGTTCCAGTTCGCGTTGCCGCCCCAGACCGCGGTGACGAGGTGCGGCGTGTAGCCGACCGTCCAGGCGTCAGCGAAGGAGTCGGAGGTTCCGGTCTTGACGCCGATATGACGCCCGGCCAGCGTAAGCAGCGAGTTGCGGCCAAAGATCATCGCGCGGTTGTTGTCGTTGGACATGATCGACTGCATGATGAATGCGACCCGAGCGTCCAGGACTCGGGTACCCGGGTCCACGGGATGCATGTAGACGAGCTCGCCTCCTCGCGTGATCAGGTTGATGGCGTACGGCTGGCGCAGAAGACCCTGCGTCGCCAGAACTGACGCCCCGGTGGCCATCTGCAGCGGAGTTTCGCCGTATCCGCCAAGCGTCAGCGATGGGCCGTACGAGTTGAGCGGATCGTCGTTCGTATAGATAGGAAAGCCGTTGCCATCAACGCCATGGCCCGTATAGGGAGGCGCCCCCATCGTGCGCGCCATCTGCACCACAGACGAGACACCGATGCCAAGCTCAACTTTGACCGCCGGGATGTTGAGCGAGTTGCCCATGCAAGCCTGCAGCTGGCATGTGCCGTGCGTTCGGCCGTCGTAGTTGACCGGCGAGTAGGCCTCGCCGGAGATCGGATCGCGATACGTGAAGCGGCTGTCCACGATCGGCGTGGTCATCGTGTACTTACCGCTCGCGATCGCAGCTGTGTAGGTGAAGATCTTCATCGACGAGCCCGGGTTGCGAGGGGGCCACACGGCCAGGTTGTACTGACCGCCATAGTCCCCCGGATTAGCCGATCCGACCATCGTGACGATCGCGCCCGTGGTCGGATCGATTGCGACGAGCGCGCCTTGCGTCACGTTGCGATTCCGCATCGAACCGATGATGTCGGTGACAACTCGCTGGCCGAGCAGCTGCAGCGCCGGGTTGACGGTCGTGACGACTCGCATGCCCCCGGTGTACGTCCGGTCGGATCCGAACTGGTTGACCAGGAGCCCCGTCACATAGCGGACGAACGCGGGCGCTACGACGTGGTTTTCCGGCATGAACATGTGCTTGGGAGGCGAGATGTCTTCCGTGTACGCGGTGGCTGCATCGGATGCGGTGATCTTGCCGTCGCGGATCATGGCCTCCAGCACAATCTTCTGCCTCTGCTTGGCCGAGCTCCAGCTGATCAGCGGGTTGTAGAGGGTCGGTCCTCGAATCACCCCGGCCAGCATCGATGCCTCCGCCAGGTCGAGATCTTTGGTCTCCTTGTGGAAGTAGATCTTCGAAGCGGCCGCAGTGCCCCACGCGGTGTTCGCGAAGAACACGCTGTTCAGGTACCACTCCAGGATCTCCTGCTTGGTGTAGCGCCGCTCGATCTCGAATGCGAGCAGCGCCTCTCGCATCTTCCTGTCGAGAGTCGCCTGGTTGCCCACCAGGCGCAGCTTGACGAGCTGCTGGGTGATGGTCGAGGCGCCTTGCGCGGTCGAGCGCGACTGCCAGTCGACAACTGACGCGCGCACGATGCCCTGAGGATCGATGCCGGGCTCCTGATAGAAGTTCCGGTCCTCGATCGAGATGACCGCCTCGGGGAGCAGCGTGCCCATGTCTGAAAGCGGCTCGTAGTAGCTCTGATATCCGGGCGGGTGCAGGTCAGCGAGCAGGGTCTTGTTGTCCGCCGCGTAGATCAACGTGTCCTCGGGCACGCCTGATGTGACCTGCGTCGGATCCGGCAGCTTGTTCGCAAAGGCGATGTAGCCGGGAGAAGTGATGATCAGGCTCGGAATCGTGATCACCAGCAGCACGACGAGGCGGACCATCCAGCCGGCCGGTCGCGAAACCCTGCCCTTGGTCAGAATCTGCGGCGCACTGGCGCGCCGCCGCATGCCGTTTGGCCTACGAGGCCAGACGATCTGATTCCTGCGGCTCAGGGACATCGTGTTCTCCGTGTGGTGGCTGGACGGGGCCCGCGCTCAACGGCCCATACCATCCGATCGACTGCGCGCTCAGGAGCGCCTGGATGTCGATGATCTGATCGGCTCGGAGATTGGCTGGCCGTAGGCTGCGCTGAGCCGCTCGCGCCGCGTCAGCGGCCTTGCCGGCGAAGCCGTTGATTGCGGGCTCGCCGGCCGCCGCGTACCACGCGCGTGCTGCATATTGAAGGTGGGCACTGGCTTCGCGAAGCGATTCGAGACGAGCGTGCGACCCGACGCGGCCGGCCTCCGCAGCTTTGGCCAACCGCAGCGCCTCGCGCGGCAGCATGACGTCCCGAAACCAAATTGATGCGTCGAGCATTTTCGTCAGCGCGGTCGTTCCCGCGACGGCGCCCGCCGCCGCGAGCCTGCGGTTCAGGTCCACGATCGGGTCCATCACGACGCTGCGTGCCGGCCTGGGGGCGGGCACCGGCAGCTCCATCCACTCGCGAAGCCGGACTCGCGGCTGCCAGGCACGGGAGCTCCGCCAGGAGCCGATGAACATGAGGGCAAAGATGTCCGCGCCCGCGACGATGATCATCCAGCTCGCGATGGAAAACCGGTGTTCCATGACCCATGCGCCGACACCGCCGAACGACAGCCCGATCAGCGTGTTCACTATCTGGCCGGCTGCCCACGCGGCCGACGCGCTGAGCTCGCGGGCGTTCGGGTCGGTGATGCTCATCACGCCGAGCACGCACACAATCACGAGGGCGATCCAGAGGAGGACTTCGACCGCCTTGGGGATCGATCTCCTGACCGGAGGCACGAAGGTCGCCGCCACCATCCCTGTGAACAGGGCAATCGAAAACTGGAGAACTAGCGGCACTTCCACGCCTAAAAGAACGCGCCCGCAGGGGGGAGTATTGGGCGGCGCCACAGCCCGCGCGTCCTTGTTGAGGTCGCGGCGAATTGTTCACATTCGCCTCCCGGCGCGTTGTCTGGATGGCGCGGACGCTGACCCGCTCGGCGTCCACGCCCTCGATTTCATCGACTTGATCGATCTTGGGGCTGAGACCGATGGCAGTACTTTTGATCATCCTTCTGGCGACGATCGGGCTCTCGATCCGGGCCGGCCTCTACGGGAGGCGATGGAACGTCGCGGATTCCGACACCAGCGAAGAGTCCTGGCTGATCGACACCTGCGCCCGCACCTTTGTGCTCGTCCTTTTATCTCTCCTAGGACTGCTTGCCCTAGGGGTGCTTTATGGCAATGTGCTTGGCGCCGTGCACGCCGGCCCTTAAACCGGCTCGGTTAGCTCTAATCTCCCGGTCCATCTAGCCAAAACGCCGGGTTTCCGGCCGTTTTCGAGCCAATTCACAACGCTTGAACCTATTTAACCCACATGCCGTAGGTGCACTGGCAGCCCGACCGTAGGTTCCCCCTATCTTCTTGCGCCACCTGTTGGTGGGTGCGCGCCGAACGGGGGTATCAGTGCATCTACTTCGACAGCTTCTATCCACTATCCGATCGCGTCCCAAGGCCCATTTCGCCTTGGCCATCGTCGCCGCCGCCAGTCAGCTGACGTTCTCGGCATCCGCCGCGGCGGCGGCGCCGGCGGTGCAGCAGCTCCAGTCGGCGGTCACCGTCTGCTCGCCCGGCGCCCCGGCGGCGCAGTCCTGCCAGGAATCTCCAGATGGCCTGCGGATCGCGCTACCGGACGGTTCTCAGCCATGTCCGGCATCGGGCGAAGCCGCAGCCTGCGCACTCAGCAGCCAGACTGACCTGGCGGCGGGGATCGCGTCGACGCCGGATGGCATGAGCGTCTGCTCCATCGATCCGAACAGCCCCGCCGCCGGCACGCCGGCCGCCTGCAATGACAGCCAGACCGCCACCAGCAGCACGCCGGCGGACAATCCAACAGTCGTACCCAGCGTCCCGATCAGCTCGCTGCGGCCGGCAGCTGCACTCCAGAAGCTGAGCCTTTCCGCCAGCACGACGTCGACCCAGGCCGAGCTCAACGTGATCTTGACGGCCGTCACAGGCGTCGGTGTCGCGGGCACCGGTACGGCGATCGAAATCTTCGACAAGACCACGGCGACTCTCGTCGGCGCTTGTTCGCTGGGTACGCAGTGCTCGGTGGCCTACGCGGCAAAGTCGGGCGTGCACAACTTTGTGGCCTACCTCACGCCGCCGACTTCGTCGCTGCCGACCGGCAAGCTGCTCGCCTCGAATGAGGTTGCGGTCGGATGGATCGGACTTAAGGTCGTTTCGCTCAACCCGGTCGTCGGACCCGGCAAGTCGGTCATCGTCACGGCGACGTCCAGCATCCCTGTCGACCGCTTCGGTTACGTGCTCGAGATGTTCGACCTGAGCAACATGAAGCGCATCACCTACTGCAGCCAGGGCACCAAGTGCAGCGTGTCGCTGTCCCAGTCCGCGAGCGGCATTCGCTCCATCGTCGCTGCCGTCGGGAAACCCACCGCGACGTTCTCCAAGCCCGACATCTGGGGCGTTTCAGACCATTTCTCGATGACGTGGCTGTCGGTCACCATGGGCGGCAGCTCGACGTTCCAAGTTGGTGGCGGCGTCCACCTCAGCGCGACTGCGAACGCCGACCTGACCAACACCCCGTGGAGCATCGGCATCTTCGACGACCAGGGCCACCTGGTCGGCAAGCCGTGCAAGACCGGCAACACTTGCAGGGCCGATCTCACCGTGACCACATCGACCACGCCGCACTACACGGCCGCGATCGGTGCGGTGCCGCCGCAGCAAACCCCGACCAAGCTGGGCCAGGTCCTCAAGAATGTGACGGGCCCGGCGTCCCTGACCGACATCCAGACCCGCTCGGCACCCGTGCAGCCGGCCCGCATCCTGTGGGGCGTCGACTCGTGCAAGGCATTCACCGGCGATCCAAGCGGCCACGAGGTCTACTCGGCGGTCGCCGGCTCGCTGGGCGCGCCCGACTTCTGGGGCCGCTACCTGACCTCGACGGTCTGCCCCGGCCTGAGCTGGCCGGAGATCTACATGGCCCAGAGGCTGCACATGGGCATCCTGCCCATCTACAACGAGTACAACTGCTCCGCCGTCTCCGGCTACAGCACCGGCATGGGCTATGCGCAGGAAGCGACCTCCGTGGCGGCCCACATCGCCATTCCCAAAGGCCGCGTGGTCGCGATCGACATCGAGCCGCCCGGCGAGGCGTGCCCCGGTGCGGTCAACGTCGATTCCGGCTTCATCCGCGGCTGGTATGACGGCGTGACGCAAGCCGGGTACGCGCCTGTGTTCTACGGCAACGGAACCTCGGGCAGCGAATTCGGCGCCGCCTGGTGTCAGGCGCAGAGCGAGAACAAGACGATGTCGACGGACTCCTACATCTGGTCGTTCGAGCCGTCCCTGGTGTCGCAGGGCTGGTCCAAGTCCAACGCTCCGGTCTGGCAGCCCTACGCGACCGGCTGCCCCGACTTCGTCGCGGCCTGGCAGTACCAGCTGGGCAGCAACGGCCCTAACGACGACATCGATATGGACGAAGCGCTGTCAGCGCTTCCGCTGTGGTACCCCTGATCTAGCGACTACCTCCCCTGTAGCGCCCGGGTGGCACCAACCGCCCGGGCGTTTTCCTTGATGCCCCGTACATCGTTTTTCACAGGTCAAGGGAGGGAGTTACACGCAATGGAACGCAGCGACACCGACATCGAACGCGATCCGGTGACCGGGCAGGTCCACGAGCACCGGGTCGTGACGGAGGCGCCTGGTGTGCCGCCGTCCGAGGCGGAGGTTGTCAGCACCTTCAACCCGTCGTGGCGCGCGGTTCAACTCGTCTACCTGGTCTTCGGCGTGATCGACGGACTGCTTGTCATCCGCCTCCTGCTTAAGCTGCTGGGAGCCAACCCGCATGCCGGATTCGCCAGCTGGACCTACAGCGTGACCGACCTGTTCTTGGGACCGTTCAAGAATCTCCTGCCGACCATAGGCAACGAGCAGTCGACGCTCGAGATGTCGGTCGTGGTGGCGATCCTCGTCTACGCTTTGCTCGCGTGGGCCATCGCCCGGCTGGTCGAGATCGTCTTTTACCGCAACGTGACGGTGTCCAAGCGGTCCGGCGGACTACGGCCTAGGGGTTTTTAGCCGGCCCTCAATCCGGGTGCGGCGGCCAGGTCTCGGATGTCCTGGACCTGGCGTGTGATCCAGCGCGCGATGTCGTTGGTCCGAACGACCTCGCGCGCTCCCTCGTTGCGACGCCGCTTCTCTTCGACGCCCATCACGATCGCCTGATGCATCGCGTTCGCGGTCGCCTCGATGTCAAAGGGGTTCACCGACAGCACGTGCTGCTGCAGCTCCTCATGAGCGCCGACGTTCTCGGACAGGACGATCACCCCGTCCGACCGGTTCACCAGCGCGCCCTCTTTCGCCACCAGGTTCAGGCCGTCGTACACCGAGTTGACCACCAGCGCGTCGAAGTTGCGCATGGCAGCCATCGCTTTGCGCACGCTCTCGCCGAGCTCGAGCCGGATTGGCTGCCAACCCTGTGCGCCGTACTGGGTGTTGATGCGCTGCACGGTCTGGCGGACCTTGCGGACGTAGTTTCGGTACACGGCGACGTCCTGGCGCGACGGCTGGAGGAAAGCCCAGAACTGCACCCTGCCTCTCAGCTCGGGATGATGGGCGATCAGCTTCTCGTAAGCGAGAAAGCCGCGCACGATGTTCTTCGATGGGTCGGTGCGATCGATGCGCACGATGAGGTGCTGAGGGCGCCACTCGCGCAGCTTCCGCTCCTCCACCATGACACCGTGGGAGTAAGAGAGCCGCGTCGTGCCCGCCACGTCGATCGAGATAGGGTAGGCGCGCGCATAGACGACACGTCCGTCGACCAGCACGGCCTTCTCGCGCTCGTCGACCGCCAGGCCGGCGTTCTCTTCGCACGTCATCAGGAAGTTGCGCACGTCGAGGCTCGTCTGAAAACCGACGATATCGCAGCCCAAGATTCCAAAGAGGATGGCGTCGCGCATCTCACGGGGCAGGACCTTCCAGTACTGCGGTGTCGGCCACGGGATGTGGACGAAGTGCTGGATGATCGCCCCATGCAGCTGCTCGCGCACCAGCTTCGGCACGAGGTAGAGCTGGTAGTCGTGGACCATAACCAGCGGCCTGCCGGGCAGGCCCCTCGCCACCTCGACCACCTTGCGCGCCACCTGCTTGTTGACCTCGACGTAGCCGTTCTTCCACGCGCGGTGAATCCGGCCGTTGATGACGGGCTGGTGCGCGAGATCCCAGAGATAGTGTTGGACGAACCACAACACCGGGTTTGAGATCACCGAGTAGTACTGCTCGTACTGCTCGGGGGTGGGGGTAGCGTAGTGCAGTCGGGTCGCGCTGCGGATCAAGGGCGCATTCCATGTCGTGCCGTGCTCTTCGATAAGGGCCCGTTCCGCGTCGTTCCGAGCGCACGCCACCCAGTCGGCGCCGGTCACCTCGGCGAGCGTGAGGAGGGCCGTGATGACGCCCCCCGCACCACGCGTGAAACCACCCTCCGGTCGCGGTTCGTGGGGCGCCCGGTTGGCGACCACGATGGTCGAGCTGTGGGGCAGCGTGCGCGCCACGTAGGTGCGCAGGGATCCGCCAGGCCGGCGGCGTTCGACGCTCTCCAGGAACGGACCTTCGGGACTTCTCATGGCAACCATCAGCTCGGAGAAGGCTGCGGCCCCGCGGGGGCCGGGCTGGGGGACGCCGCCGGCGGGGTGGCCGGTGGTGACGCCGAGGGCGACGC
>Ga0066702_10000439_pt1 | contig 10523 bp, 6 predicted proteins | sample GraSoiAngelo_151_FD_66507 | JGI IMG/M metagenome (GOLD analysis project Ga0066702, IMG submission 66507) | Grasslands soil microbial communities from the Angelo Coastal Reserve, California, USA - 14_1009_12_20cm | ecosystem: Environmental > Terrestrial > Soil > Grasslands | place: USA...
CCGGCAAACCAATAGTAATGAAAGCAAAAGCCGGAGATTCCGTAACTCGCAGCCAACTCTGCCTGTTTTTGCAGCACACTTGGATCGCGCAAGTCGTAGTACCCAAGCACAGAGGGAACATGCGGCTGATAGTGGCCGTCAAAATTAGGACTTCCTGCGCGCACATTGGTCCACTCAGTAAATCCTTTTCCCCACCATTCATCATTTTCCGGAATCGCGTGAAATTGCGGGAGATAAAACGCGATTGCTTTCAATTCAGCTGTGGCTGGCCCTCTCATGGGAGCAGGTTCATGGGGAATCTCAAAACTGGAGCAATAGGGTTCGAAGGTCAGATCTTGAGCAGAGGGAACTCGTCCTTCGGCGCGGCCTTGAAGGAGGAAATGAGTCAGCGGTTCCATCCGTGCTTCGGCGACGTCTGGGTATGTGCGAAGATAAAACTCCGGGTCAAATTTCGGATTCGGCTTAAATCCCTTTTTCCAACCAACTGTTAAGTAATGCTGCAAGAGGTCCTCGAACTCGTCCGCCGCCTCCGCATATTTTTCCGCATAGAAGTGCGCATCGAACATTGGATGGGGTGAACGCCGTTCTTTCGCCCCCGCGGTGATGTAGTGAACGAGCGGGTTCAATCCTGCGCTGGCTACATCCAGGTATTGTTCTAGATACCACTTTGAGGAGAAAAGGGGATGAGGATCGCGTCCCTCGCGACCGCCTGTTTCAATATAATGCTCAAATGGATTTATGTTTACGCTGCGGACATCGGGATTCATCGTGAGATACCACGTCGTATCGAACAGCGGATGGGGATTGCAGCCTTCCTTAGCGCCGCGTTCGATGTAGTGTTCGAGTGGATCGATGCCTTGGGCGGCAATTTCTGGATATTCTCTGAGATACCAGGTGGCATCGAACACATGCGCGAATCTGTTGTCGGGCAACAATAAAGGTTCGCTATTAATTTGTGACCGGAGGAGCCAACTGCGGACAGCGCTTCTTTCGGGCAAGTTTGAAACACGCGCTACAGTCGAGAGACCACCGTCGCGCCGAAGAAATCGAATCCTGTTCGCCAATTTCAGGGACACTGACAGTTGTTGTACACGGCGCTGGAATTCAAGTACTCGCCCAAGCCCAAGCGCGATCTTTTCTGTCGATGCGTTCTTCGAAAAAAGTGCGCGGCGTATCTCCTGTAACCCGTGTTTCAATTCGCGCCCCATTTCCTTCCGATCAGGGAAAAGATCTCGGGCAGGATGTGTCTTTGGAAAGAGTTGGCAGACGGCCATGCCTAATTTCCACCACACCGAGCGATGGCGAATCCGCCTGATCTGCCTGTCGAGTGAATCGAACAGTGTGCCGGCGGCAGGTTTGCCCGGTTTCAAAGCATTGCGGGCAGCGGTGATTCGCCTCGATAGGCCATCGAGACGCTCTTGCAGCGACTTTTGATTCTGCACCACGCTTGAAAGCCGAGTTGCTTCGGCATGGCTCCCTTCAAGAGCGTTCTTGGTCTTGTAGAGTTCCGCCTCGAGATCACGCTTCTGTTGTTCGAGGCCCTCAATAGATTTGAGGTCGGCAATATTTCGCGAGTGCAAGTCGGCTAGCTCCGCTCGCACTGCTTCCAACATCGCCGACGATCTTTCTGACTCTCCGAGTGCCTGCTGCCGCAAGTCGGCTAGCTCCGCTCGCACTGCTTCCAACATCGCCGACGATCTTTCTGACTCTCCGAGCGCCTGCTGCCGCAAGTCGGCTATGTCCGCTCGCGTTGCTTCCAATATGGCCGACAATTCTGGCTGCGCCACGAGCGGTCCCACCTCCGCCTGACTACCTTCGGGGGAGCCACGAAGTTCGGCGAAGGCCTGCTTCTGGCGCAAGATAACGTTAGACGGCGCGGTATGAACCTCGAGATCGACTTCAAGATGCCAACTATCGCCTCTTGGAAAGTTTAGCTCTGGAAGAAAAACCTGCGGGTCACTATCAGTCGCTACCAGCGCCAGAATTCCATCTGTCTCATGCTTCAGCACGCCCGCGGAAACGTTAATTTGCGCAAAATCAGCTGCCGATGAGGCGCTGTAAAATACATGCTTGTCAGAATCTGTGATTAGACGTATCGAAGAAATATTGACGAAGGCCAGGCAGTTCACCGGATCCAGCCGGATGCGTCCTTGGCGGTTTGTCCCCAGCTTCTCGAGGTGATCGAATCGAATGTTCTGCCACCGCCCCGGGACCAATTCGGCGGTCATGGATGATGTCTCGCTAAAGCTGCCCCCCTGGTCTACAAACACTTGGACGGGGAGTGGCTTTGCCATTTCGTCGCCGTCTTTGCGATCCTGGGTCTTGTGCCACAGCGCGAGCGCTGCAGCTGCTGTAACATAATAAGCATTAATCCGTTTTTGCTCCACGTGGTTGGGCTCGAAAAGCCTGCGCAACCAAGCTGAATCGCTGTTGACTACAGGGGCTTTCTTCCAGACCCCCAAGCCGTATCCGAACTCGAACAGGAAAGACTGACCGGGCTTCGCAATCTCCTCCCACAGGCGCCAAACGCCAAACCCACGGTCATGCACCGCCACATCGTGGAGAAGAACGATCCCCTCGGCCGATACTTTCGGTAACCACGCTTCGAAATCCCGCTTGACATCCTCATAGGTATGCGCTCCATCAATGTGCAGAAGATCGATCGTCCCGTCGGCGAATTCGTTGACCGCCTCAGCGAAGGTTGTTGTGCGCAGCTCGGAAAAACTAGAGTAGCGCCAGTTGTATTCCGCCACCTCGATGCCGATTTCCCGATCGAGGTCGCCCATATGAACATCGCCGCGCCATGTATCGATGCCATAGCACTGTGTCGGAATGCGATGGTCGGCTGCCGACTGGCAGAAACTGAAATACGACTCGCCTTTCCAAACTCCGAGCTCGACGAAAACCTTCGGCCGGAATTCGCGCATGAGGTCATAGGCGAATGGCAAATGCATGCTCCAGTGGTCGCCGAAATACCGCTGGATGTACGGTCCGGTGTAGGTCGGCTCGTTGAGCTGCGCAAAATTGTTATCCGCGCAATCTGCGGTTCCGTGTTCGCGGACTGGTGAAGCGTTCGGAGCCGGTTTCGATTTCGCTCTCTTCCGAGGCCGTTCTGGCCGGTCTTTCTCTGTGGACGGAGACCCGGCGTTTTGTTGCCGTGCAAATGCGGTGGCTTCCACTTCCGTTCGGAAGTAGCGGCGACGCCATTTGCCGTTAACCTTGCCACGGGCTAGAAACTTGTATTTTGGATGGGCGTAGCGCTTGACGCGGTAGAGTGATGTCAGCATAGCTTCACGTAGCTTCGCGTAGCTTCACGTAGCTACATTGCAACAGATCAACGAAACGACAAGCCGCTCCTTAGCTTTGGTCGTTTCGATCAATCGGCGGTTATAGATTTCCCAAAGCTGTAAGCCAAACGCATAAGAAGTATCTTCGTTCCGATTTCGCAGGGAGTAGGCGACCTCAAGCGGATTGCGGACTATTAGTAAAACTTTCAGTTCGGGCAAAAGCCCACGCCAAAATGGCAGCGTCAGACAGCTGCGCGGATCCTTCCAGCCCCAGATGCTTGCGGAATCAAATCCTTCAATTAGCAGCTGCGCTTTTACGCGCAAAGGCCCGAGACGGCAGTGGTTAAAGATCTCTTCAGCCTTCGGCGGGAGATCCCAGGCGCCGCCGAGTTCGCTGAGCACTTCGTCGTTGAGCGCTACAAACCAACGATTTCCCCAAAAACCATCAGGGTTATCGCCCCGACCAGGCACCAAATCGCAGTCCAGCCTCATGTAGAGGCCGCAATTATGCAACAACCGCGCAAGCATCGACGTGCCCGAGCGGTGCGCACCGGCAATGTATAAGGTGGTATTGTCCGTCGATGAGTCTTTCAAGGGTTTTGGCTTCAAGAGACCCGCAAATAATTATATCGAACTGAATGCATATCATAGATGCTGCGCACGGTAAACCTGCTGCTGCAGACGCCGGTCTGCTCAATCACTAGTCGCGCGCGATCGGTGGCGTTTTCAAGGATATTGCCAAATCGCTCGTTTGATGACTTGCTTTATCTTAAACGCCCCAAAGAGACGTGGCTAGAGCGCGCCATCAGATGGACGGTCATTCGAATGGCGCGAAAGAACGATTGCAGCAGGCGCGTTCGTGCTTAAGGTGCGCTCTCGAATTCTCGATATGCTGTGCATGATTCTGGCTCAGGCTCAAACGGGGTCGCCTCCATCCATCCCCGGCGGCGGCATCGGTTCGTTTTTCGTGCCGCTGATTTTCATTTTCATCATCATGTACTTTGTGATGATCCGACCGCAAAAAAAACGTCAGCAAGAGCAACAGAAATTGGTTGCCAGCCTGAAGAGTGGCGACCGGGTGGTGACCAGCGCCGGCATTCACGGCCTCATTGCGAACGTGAAGGAAAACACCGTGCTATTGAAAGTGGCCGATAACGTAAAAATCGAGATCGATAAATCAGCCGTTACCAACGTGATGAAAGAGGGTTAAATTAAGGCGTTGAATTCTTGAAGGGTTGAAGCGGCAATGGTTAAAGCGTTGAATCCTTAAATCGGAATGACCCCTGCACTGACATTTTTCATCGGGCTCGCCATAGTGGTCCTATTCGGCTGGTATTTCGCGACCGAGAGCAATCGGTTACGCCGCATTCTGGGGACAGTACTGACCATCACCGTGACGGCGCTTTGCCTTTGGTCCACGTACCCACCTTTCGACGAGAAGGGGCCGGACGGGAAAATAGTTCGTCGGGGGAAGATTCATCTGGGCCTCGATCTTCAGGGTGGCACTTCGTTTCTAATTCGACTAGAGCCGCCAGCAAGCGCCGACGGCGGAAAGCGACCAATTACAAAGTCGATGGTGGATCAGGCCATCGAAGCAATCCGCAAGCGTGTCGATCGATTCGGCGTTAGCGAGCCGATTATCACGCCCCAGGGCAACGATCGTATCCTGGTGCAAATCCCGGGCCTTGATGCTGCCAACATCCAAGAAGCGCGCGATCAACTGTCACGCGTAGCCAAGCTCGAGTTTCGGCTCGTCTATCCGGACAACGGCCAACGCTTGAATGCAATTGATGCTGGAAAGGAAGTAATCCCGCCAGAATACCGGATCGAAACTTACAAGCAGCAAACGGAGGGTGGAAAGCCAATCGAAGAACGCTTGCTGGTAAAAAAGAAAGCTGATCTAGGCGGCAACCATGTTTCGCAAGCCGCAGCGGGGTACGGTCAGGAAGGGTGGGAAGTCACACTCAGGTTCGATAGTGAAGGCGGTAAAACATTCGGCCAAATCACTGAAGCAAGTGTTGGCCACCGGTTTGCAATTGTCCTTGATGGCGTGATTCAATCCGCACCGGTTATCAAGACGGCGATCTATGGGGGTAACGCGGTGATCAGCGGCGGACGCATGGACGAAGCGGAGGCACGCAATCTCGCGAGTGTATTGGAAAATCCGCTGCAAACGCCGGTGAAAATTGAAGAAGAGCGCCAGGTCTCGGCGAGTCTCGGCAGCGACTCGATCAAAAGCGGCATCTATTCTGGAATTGCCGGTTTTGCGCTGGTCGTCGTGTTCATGATCATTTACTACCGATTGGTTGGTCTAATTGCAGACATCGCCCTGCTGATCAACTGCGTTATGGTGGTGGGCGCACTGGGCATGTTTAACAGTGTCCTGACGCTCCCCGGTATTGCCGGTCTCATTCTCAGCTTGGGAATCGCGGTGGACGCGAATGTTCTCATCTACGAGCGGCTTCGGGATGAGATTAAACAGGGGAAATCGCTTCGTGTAGCGATTGATACTTCCTACAGAAAGGCTTTCAGCGCGATTTTCGACGCGCACGTTACCCAGTTTCTTACAGCAGCGATTCTTTTCTGGCTGGCGAGTGGCCCGGTAAAAGGGTTCGCTCTCACGCTGACGATCGGCATCGTGGCGTCGATGTTTTCGTCGCTGCTTGTCACGTACACCTGTTTTTCGTGGGCGTTCGCGCTCGGCTGGCTGAAGCGCGTGTCCATGCTTCACCTCATTCGTTCAAAGGGGTTCGATTTTCTCGGAAACGCGTCCAAGTTCGTATCCATATCGGCCGTGGCCGCGCTTCTGTGCCTTGGCGTGCTATTCATGAAGGGCGAGCGCAATCTCGGTGCCGACTTTAGAGGAGGCGATTTGCTGGTTCTCTCTGCGGCTCACAAGCTAACACCAGATCAAGTTCGCGGCGCCCTGGCCCATACAGGATTTCAAAACAGCGCGATTCAATCGGAAAAGGTGGCCAATCGCGATCTCATTAGCATCCGGGCCGATGCCGGCGCTGCGGATAAAATCAAAGCGCGGTTGAGCGAGGCATTGCCAACAGCTGGATTGAAATTCGAACAAACCGACCACGTCGGCGCGCTTGTTGGAAGAGAATTAGCAACAAAAAGCGCGTTAGCTCTCGCGCTTGGGCTGCTGGGAATTTTCGTCTATGTGAGTTTCCGGTTTGGAACTTCCTTTGCCGTCGGGTCACTCGCGGCTTTGGCCCACGACCTTGTTATAACGCTCGGCATCTTCTGTTTGAGCGGGCGTGAACTTTCCTTGATTATGGTCGCTGCTGTCCTAACGATCGCCGGTTATTCGATTAACGACAAGATTGTCGTGTTCGATCGCATTCGTAGTGGCTTGCGCGACCGATTGTCTGGTTCGGTGGCGGAAGTCATGAATACGTCAATCAATGAAACGCTCTCGCGGACCATCCTCACCGGAGGCACAGTTTTGCTGACTGTGCTGGCGCTTTACTTTTTCGGCGGGCCTGTTCTAAACGATTTCGCGTTCTCGTTTCTGATCGGTGTTATCGTTGGAACATATTCGTCCATCTTCATCGCATCGCCCATTGTTCTGTGGTGGACTCGCGCGAGAGGTCGCGACACGAGTGCGCTTCGGCGCGAAGTGATTCAACAAGCGACCACTGCTGGCCGACTGGCGCCCCGATCATAACTGCCAAATCAGCAGCGCTCAGCGCGACCTGATGAATTTTTTCAAGCCTTCGCCTCGTAACGGACGGCGATTCGCATGCGCCCTCGTTGTTTGCCTTGTGAGTTTTCTGGTCTCCACTTTTGCACAAAATAATCAGCCGGTTCGTTCTCGCGACACGTCGCTGTTGATCTGGGACATCGATGTGAAGGTCGCTGACGCTCTTCGGCTAACCGCCCAAAAATCCTGAGTCACGGCTACGACGTGCTTCGACCTGATGAACCCGGAAATTGGAAGGCTCCTTACGCGGCAGTGCGCGCGGAGTTCATCCGTTTTTTATGATTATGCCCGCGCGAATCCAAATGGCCGACCACACCTTTGGAGCGATTGGTCGAAGTCCAGCACGCCGTGACGGAGCGCGTTTTTGTATGGCATCCCAATAAGGGAATAGTGGCGAGAATCGTCTTCTGAGAATAGCGCTGTTTGCGCTTGGGGAATTAGAATAAGAATTGGAGGCGAGGGGAGTTGAACCCCTGTCCTCGTCGCCGTCCGCGCAAACATCTACATGTTTATCCGACGATAAATTCTGAGGAGCCGAACTTTGCGTCGGCGCACTGCCGGCTCCCGAGCGTCCACGAAATCGATTCACAAACCGGCACGGTCGCTCCGCCGGTTCGTCAGCCTGCTGTCCACGTCTTCGCCGCTAGCAGGCGTCACTGCGAAAACGTCGCGGTCAATTAAGCCGCGAGAGCGAGACCTTCGTTGTCTGCGTTTATTTGTTTGGTCCGGTTTTTAACGAGGCCAACGAACCATCCTCGACATGCCGTCTGCGCTTCTAACGATGAGTCGAAGCCAGTACGCCCCCATAATAATTGTACTTGAAAACGTACCCTTGTTTGCAGTCTTATGCAACCACCGCGAAGGTGTTTCGCGCGAGTTGAATGGCTATCGATATCACATCTGAATCTTTGGCTGAAGCGCAGCCGGAACCAAAGGCCGTTTACAAGCAAAGCCAGCCTGCAGCAATTTCGGGCTTTTCCACCGCCGACAAACCCAACGCGGGTTGGCGATTTCGGCTGACAAATTCGAGGTGGACGCGGCGGAACTTTAGCAGCCGCGCCCGTGAACTTTCAGGGGGAAAGGCAATCATTCTTTCCGTTCCGAAGAGTGGTCGCACCTGGCTTCGGGCGTTTCTGTGCGCATACTTCTGCAAGCGTTTCGGTCTTGAATTCACGTTACGTCCGGACCGTCACCAAGACCAGCGTATTCCTCGAGTGGTCTTTTCTCACGATCTCTTCGAGCATCGCACTAAAGGGGATCGATGGGACAGGCTACGCGGCAAGTATCTGGTGCCGAGGCGCGAGCTTAACCGGGCAAAAATCATCCTGCTGGCTCGAGATCCACGCGACTGTTTTGTTTCTTTGTATTTGCAGCTGACAAAACGCGATCCAAACGCGCCAATTAAGCTCGGACAGAAGACTGTCAGCGAAATGCTGCGCGACCGAAGATTCGGCATGCACGCTATCATTAATGCGATGAACGATTGGATAAATGAGTTCTCTGGCCGCGACAATTTCTCCCTCATTCGATATGAAGCAATGCGCGCTTCACCGGCTGAACATTTCCGTGATCTGCTCGCGGTCCTTGGTGAATCCTCTGCCGAGGCGAATATTTTCCAGGGGGCGCTTGAGTTCTCGCGATTTGAAAACATGCAAAAGCTTGAGGCGGCTGGAGCATTTGATTCAAACATCCTGCATCCGGGTGATGTTCGCGATCCCGAATCGTTCAAGGTGCGCCGCGGGAAAGTAGGCGGTTACCGGGAATATCTTTCTATTCAGGATCAGGAATACGCTGCAAACGAGTTGGCCAAACTCGATCCGCGCTTCGGCTACACTTTCTAGGCATCGCGTTTCCCGTGCTTTCCACCCTCGACCGTCGCAGATAAGGAATATCGGCATTCGGCGCCTCAAGCGCCACGTCGGCCAAAACTGACAAAACAACCGGCCGAACTGTGCTCGGCGCCGGTCGGCAGCAAGCCCCGCGGCAAGCGGACATTAGAAATAAGACGGGATAGCCCTACACAGGCTGAACATGCTGGCGGGTTATCCGTCGTGCTTATACGACCAAAAATACGCAGCGATCCGATCACAAAAACAAAGAACGTTTTATCCTACTGCTGCAGTATAATTTTAAACCTTATCATGTTCGCAACATAGATCGAAAACGGGAGCTAAATTATGAAGCACTACACACTTCGAATGCTAATTCACGACGCCAAGCTCTTTAACCAATTACGTCGCGAATACCGCCGGACTAGGAAAAACCCCCGCACATCCTCCAGTCCCGACTGGCGCTCCCGTCACTTGGCTGGCCTGAAGGGATGCGCGCGAGCTTGAGAGAATTGATCCGCACGATCCTCGCGATCCGAATGATTCAAGGCGAGCTGCGGCAACGTAGGCGGATACCCGGCAATATCTTTCGCGGGTGATTCCCTGTCCTCGCCCGCGACAGGCGGCCGCGCGGGAGGGGCCTTTTTTAGCCCACAAAAAAACTGCAAAAAGTGCTTGCGCTTTATTTCCTATGACTCTAGTAGTGTATTGTAATCATATTAGATCAGTAGACATTTAACGAAGTTAACGGGAGGGAAATTATGAAACGGTATACACTTCAAATGCTAATTCACGACGCCAGGGTTTTTAACCAATTACGGATGGAATACCGCCGGGATAAAAAGAACCGGCGCGGGGCTGCCGCCGGCGCGTGGTTCTCCCGTTACCTGCCCGGCATGAGGAAACGCGCGCGAGTTTGAGAGGATGGAATGGCCGATGTCTCGTAATCAGGATCGTTCAAGCGCGCCGCGGGACGGTACGCGGCTAGCGGGAATGTTTTTCTGTTCAGGGCCAGCAATAGGCTGCAAACGCGTTGCCCAACTCGACCCGCGCTTTGTTGTGCTCTCCAAGTATCGCCGCTGGATGATTTTCCGTGGTGGGCCCTGTGAAGTCGGGTGTACAAGACCGGGATTTGGCGATCGCCGAGGGGCCCGCCAAAAAACTTCAAAAAAGAGCTTGCATTATGCCATACTGGATTGATATGGTATCGAAATCATAGCAACACAGTAGACATTGAACCGAAAAAAAGTGACACAATTGAGAAAATAAAAATCATGAAACGTTATACACTTCGGGGGCTAATTCACGACGCCAAAGTCTTTAATCAATTACGGTTGGAATACCGCCGGACTAATAAAACCCAGTCCAAAGATGCCTCCTCCGGTTGGCTGCTCGGTTACCTGACTGGCATGAGGCGGCGCGCGCGAGCCTGAGCGGGCGGTAAAAATATCTGGTTCGGCCACAACTGCTCTACCGTGGTTTGGGCGAAACTCGATCAGGCGTAGACGAAGCGAAACATGAAAATTTCTAAACGTGGCGAGTACGCCCTGCGGGCTCTAATTGACCTCGGGATCGCATCAGAGCTGGGGTGGCCGATGCTTCAGGTCAGCGAATTGGCGTCAAAAGAAAAGTTACCGATCAAATTCCTGGAACAGATTTTCACTCAACTGAAGAGGGCTGGATACGTGGAAAGCA
>Ga0066702_10000440_pt1 | contig 10511 bp, 8 predicted proteins | sample GraSoiAngelo_151_FD_66507 | JGI IMG/M metagenome (GOLD analysis project Ga0066702, IMG submission 66507) | Grasslands soil microbial communities from the Angelo Coastal Reserve, California, USA - 14_1009_12_20cm | ecosystem: Environmental > Terrestrial > Soil > Grasslands | place: USA...
CGCTCCTCGGCGCGAACGGCGCCGGGAAGACGACGACCCTCCGCTCGATCAACGGCCTCAACCGCCCTCGCCGCGGGAGGATTCGGTTCCAGGGGAACGACATCACGGCGCTCCCGGCGCACGAGATCGTGAAGCGAGGCATCTCGCAGTCACCGGAGGGGCGCAAGCTCTTCCCGCGCATGACGGTGACGGAGAACCTCGAGATGGGGGCGTTCCAGCGGCGCGACAAGACGGGGATGAAGGAGGACATGGATCGCGTGTTCGAGCTCTTCCCGCGGCTGCAGGAACGGCGAACCCAGAAGGCCGGGACGATGTCGGGCGGTGAGCAGCAGATGTGCGCGATCGGACGTGCGCTGATGGCGAGGCCGAAGCTGCTGCTCCTCGACGAGCCGTCGCTCGGGCTCGCGCCGATCTTCGTCGAGCGGATCTTCGACATCATCAAGCAGATCAACGACCAGGGCACCTCGATCCTGCTCGTCGAGCAGAACGCCCTGATGGCGCTCGACGCCGCGCATCGCGGCTACGTGCTCGAGACGGGCCGCATCGTGCTCGCCGACAGCGCCGCGGCGCTGAAGACGAACGAGCAAGTGCGCAAGACGTATCTCGGCGAGAATTAAGCACGCGCGCCGAGCTGCACCATCCCGACCAGCTGTGGTGGCCCGAGCTCGGGCTGGCGAAGCGCGACGCCTTCGAGTACTACGACGCCGTCGCGCCCGCCGTCCTGCCGCACCTGCGCGACCGCCCGTTCACGATCAAGCAGCACTACAACGGCCCTCGCTCGCCGTTCCGCTGGCTGAAGGACAAGCCGCCCGACGCGCCCGACTGGATACCGACCACGGCGCAGCCGGCGAAGTCACGCGGCGGCGCGCTGGTGAATTACGTCGTCGTGAACGACCGCGACACGCTCCTCTGGCTGGTCGACTACGGCGCGGTCGACCTGCACGTGTGGACGTCTCGCGTGGACAAGCCCGACCGGCCCGACGTCGCGCTGCTCGACCTCGACCCGAAGGACGCGCCGTTCGAGCGCGTCGTCGAAGCGGCGTTGCTCATCCGCGATGCGCTCGACGCACTCGCGCTCGAATCGGTGCCGATGACGACCGGCGGTGACGGGATGCACGTGCGCATCCCGATCTCCCGCCGGCACACCTACGACGAGGTGCGCGACTTCGCGCGCGTGATCGGCGGCACGCTCGCGCGCGTCGGCCTCCGCGACGTCAAGCTCGACGCGAAGATGAACGGACACGGGCAGCAGATCGTCGCGCCGTACTCGATCCGGCCGTTGCCGACCGCGGGGGTCGCGACGCCGCTCGCGTGGGACGAGGTCGCCACGGGCTTACGGCCCGAGGCGTTCACGCCGTCGGTCGTCGTCGAGCGCGTCCAGCGTCTCGGCGACCTGGCCGAGCCGCTCCTGCACGGGCGGCAGAGCCTGAAGCCGATCGTCTGAGCGGCGTCAGGCGTCGCGCCGCTGGGTCCACCAGCGGCCGGCGGTGGTGAACGCGGCCGCCCACACCACCAGCACGAGCAGCGCGGCGCCGGTCGACATCGCGACGCGGTCACCCGACGAGCCCGGGATGAAGTGCTCCGCCGCCGCGACGTCGACGAACTTGCGCGCGCCGCCGAGCGTGTGGAACGCGATCAGGATGTGAGCGATGGCGGTGTTCCAGGCGATCAGCACGCCGATCACGATGCGCGAGCTGACGAACGCAGCGAACCCGACGGCCATCACGAGGTTGACGAGCGTGAACACGAGCACGTAGACGAGCTCGTGGCCGATCAGCGAGCCCGACGGCGTCGGGTCGTGGCCGGCGAACAGCAGGCCCCAGACGACCGCCACGACGAATGCCACGCCGAGCATCGGCAGGAGGACGAGCATCGCGCCGGGCAGCCGGACGAGAAACAGCGTCTTGCGGCTGCGGCCGGTGACGACGAGGTCGCGGAAGACGCCGTTTGCAACGTCCTGGCTGCCGGCCGTCGCGCCGATCAGGATCGCGACGACGGTGCCGAGCAACGCGAGCGTCTCGGCCGCGCCGCGGAAGTTCGACGCGCCGCCGGCAGGACCATGGTGGTCGGGGTTCACGCCGTGGAGGACCGTGAGCACGATCTCGACCACGGCGATCACGCCGACCGTCAGCAGCAGGCACCAGATCATCAGCGGCCGCCGCTTCGAAATCTTCAGGACCTCTGCGTTGATCAGCCTCATCCGTGCTCCTCCAGCCGCGAGGTGATCTCCAGGAACGTCTCTTCGAGCGTCGCGCGCGCGGGCTCGAGCCGCGAGACCGCGAGGCCCGCCTCGACGAGCAGCCGGTTGAGCTCGGCCGCGGTGACGCCGTCGCCAAGCTTGACGCGCAGGCCGCCGGAGCCTTCTTCCTCGATGTCGCGCCCGTCGAGCACGCGGCGCGCGGCGGCGACGTCGTCGACCTCGACGAGCACGGTCGGCTCGCCGCGGGCGGCGATCTCGCCGACGGCTCCCTGCACGATCACGCGGCCCTCGTCGACGATCGCGACCTGGTCGCACGTCTTCTCCACCTCGTCGAGCAGGTGCGAGGAGAGGAACACTGTTCGTCCTTCGTCGACGAAGGCTCGGATCAGGCGACGCATCTCGAGGATGCCGGCCGGGTCGAGGCCGTTCATCGGCTCGTCGAGGATCAGCAGTGCCGGGTCGGCGAGCAGGCAGCGCGCGATGCCGAGCCGCTGGCGCATCCCGAGCGAATAGGTCTTGACGCGATCGTCGGCGCGCTGCGCGAGGCCGACGCGCTCGAGCGACTCCCCGATCCGCGCCTCGGCAGCGCGATCGCGCGCGGCGGCGACGATCTTCAGGTTCTGGCGGCCGGTGAGATGCGGATGGAAGCGCGGCTCTTCGACGATCGCGCCGACGCGCGCGAGCGCCTCGGCGCGCTTCGTCGGCTGCGGCAGGCCGAGGAGCGCCACCTCGCCGGACGTCGGCTGCGTGAGCCCGAGGAGCGTGCGGATCATCGTCGTCTTCCCGGCGCCGTTCGGGCCGAGGAAGCCGAAGGCGACGCCGGCGCCCACCGTCAGGTCGACACCGTTGACCGCTGCGCGCTCGCCGAACTTCTTCGTCAGCGCCCGGGTCTCGATCACCGTTTCCACGCCGCGCACCGTATGCGATCTCAGCCCGCGAGGACGAGCGGGAAGTACGGCGGCGCGACGAGGTACCCGATCCGCTCGGCTCCGCGGCCGCGCGCCATCTCGAGCGCGGCGCCAAGGCCGTGCACCGGAACGAACCCCAGCTGGCGCGCCGCCTGCGCGTCGCGGCAGCCGGCGATCAGCACGGCTCCGACTCTGTGCGCGGCCGCGTCGCAGGCGCTCCATTCGACGAACGGCTGCAGCGGATGGCACGCGCGGCCGGCGCGATAGTCCGCGATCGCCTGCACGTCGGCGACGGCCGCCTGTTCCGCGTCGCGCATCGCGCCGATGTCACCGGCCGTGCGCGCGTCGTAGAACAAGGCGCGGTACGGCGTCTGCGTCGGGCGCGGGAAGCGGCGTGGGAAGGGATGCGTGAGGATGACCGTGCCGCCGTGCACGACGGGCGGCGCGTTGCGCCAGAGGCGCAGGGCGAGGCCGAGCCCGAGGTAGGCGGCGCTGACCGGGTTCGGGCGCTCACGCGGCATGAACGGAGTCGTCGGTGGGATGCCGATCACGATCGCGTCGAGCGGCGCGTCGAGCTCGACGCCCTTGAAGACCGTGCCGCGCAGGAGTGCCTCCGTGTGCGCGACGGACGGCGTGCCGGCATACACCGCGGCCGCGGTCAGCTCGCGCGGCAGCCGCTCGAGGATGCGCTGCCGGACGCGTGCCGGTGCGAGCTGGAACACACGGCGCAGCCGCGAGCCGAGCATGCGGTCGATTGCCTCCTGGTCTTGGGGATAGCCGGCGAAGGGGCCGGCGACGCGCGGCGCGTTGAGCGCGAGCGACACGCCGGTGACCGGAAGCCGTTCTGCGAGCAGCCGCTCGATCGCGAGCGCGAGCCGCCAGCCCTGCGACGCGTTCGTCTCGAGCAGCGAGAGCGCACCCGCGGCGCGCAGCTGCTCGCGCCCGGCCGCGGCGAGGAGCGCGGCGGGGCCCCCGTGCAGCACGGTCTCGGCCGCGGTGACGGTGACGACGAGATCGGTCTCGACGAGCGCGCGGTTGACGCGCAACGTGACATTGCCCTCGCGGCCGAGCTCGACGAGGTCGTCCGCCTCCGAGTCGTGGACGATCACGCGGCCCTTGAAGCGCCGGCGGAAATCCGGTGGGACGAGGAGCCCGATCTCCCGCGGCGTCGTGCGGCGCATCAACCCGCCCGCGACGAGGATCGTGGTCTTCGCCACGCCGAGGCGCTCGAGCTCGTCCGCGACCGCGGCGATCGCCGTGTGACGCGGGCCGATCGGCGCGGCAGGGATCGGCAGCGAGGGCTGCTCGATCACGATCGTCGCCGTGCCGCCGCGTCGAACGAGCTGTTCCAAGGACGGTCCCGCGAGCGGGAACGCGAGCGCGTCGCGGACGGCCTGGCCGACGTCGTCGAGCGATTCGCGCGGCAGGGGAGGGCGGAGGATGACGTCGCCCTCGTCCGGCTCGGCGACGATCACGCGCGAGTCGGCGAGCAGCGGGATGCGCGTCACGTGCTGCGCCGCGCGGCGGCCGCGGTGATCCCGAGTGCGACGAAGACACCGCCGGTCACCCAGCGGCGCACCTTCGCGCCGGCCCCGGTGCGGCGCAGCTTGCCGGCAAGTGCGTCCGCGACGAGCGCGTAGCTCATGTCGGAGAGCCCGGCGACCGTCACGAAGATCACGCCGAGGAACGCGACCTGCGGCCAGACGGTGTGCTGGCGGTCGACGAACTGCGGCAGGAACGCGAGGAAGAAGAGTGCGGTCTTCGGGTTGAGCACGTTGACGATCACGCCCTGCCGGTAGACGTGGGTGCGCGGGACGCGGACCCGCTCCTCCGGCTCCTCGCGCGCACTGATGCGGCGGATGCCGACGCCGATCAGGTAGACGGCGCCGACGAGCTTCACGACGGTGAACGCGTTCGCGGACGACGCGATCAGCGCGGAGAGGCCGACCGTCGCGGCGGCGACGTGCACGAGCCCGCCCGAAGCGACGCCGAAGGCCGAGACGAGGCCCGCGCGCCGACCCTGGTCGATGCTCTGCGTGACGATGTACGCGACAGCAGGCCCGGGCACGACCGCGAGCGCGACCGCAGCGAGCAGGAAGAGCCCGAGGGTGGACGCGTCGGGAATCACGGCACCGCCCTGTAGAGACGGAGGTACTGCGGCCGAAAGCCGCGTCGCGGCCAGAAGCGGGAGGAGAGCAGGTTGACGCTGCGCCAGTCCACGGTTATCGAGCGGAGCCCTTCCGCGTGCGCCCAGTTCAGCGCGTGCGCGGTGAGCGCGAGCCCGACGCCGCTGCCGCGGGCCACGTCGCGCGTCGCCGCGAAGGCGAGGTCGATGTTCTGCTCTGGCACGCGCAGGTCGCCCGCGGGGCGGCGGTAGAGCAGCAGCATCCCGACCAGCTGCCCGTCGCGCTCGGCGACGAAGGGGATCTGCGCCGGGTCGTCCCAGATCCCGGCCTCTTCCTCGCGCAGTTCCTCACGCGAGGGCGGCGCTTGGCCGCTGAAGCTCGGCGTCCCTCGCTGCAGGTCGTTCAGGATCTCGTCGAAGTCGAGGATGTCCTCGAGATCGTCGGGGATGGCTGCGCGGATCGTCCCGCCGAAGTCGACCGGCTCCGCCGGCTCCACCTCGCGCGCCGCCCAGACGAATTGGCAGCCGAACGCGAGCCGGAACCACGCGTCGATCAGCTCCGGCGCGGAAGCGGGGACCGCGACCGTGAAGCGCGAGACGCCGAGCTCCTCGGCCTGGAGTGCGAAGAGGTCGCGCAGCGCCTCGGGCTCGCGCGCCGCGTGACCCGCGAACTGCCAGCGCGCCATGTCGCCGTCGAGGGCGCCCGCCAGGTACGCGACGGCCTCGCCGCCACGGGTCGCCACGTGACCGTCGGCCGGAAGGTGCGGCTCGAAGTCCGCGACCTCCGGTAGGAACGGCTCGGCCGCGCGCTGCCGTGCGTAGCGCTCGGCGAGGAGCCCCGCGGCCTCCGCGCGGAGGCCGGAAAGTGGATGAATCTCGAGGCCCGCCAAGGGGTCAGGACGATACCTTTGGACAGATGACCACCCGGCGATCCGCGCACTCCCGGATGGCGCCCCTGACGCTGCGCCGGGAACCACCCTCGCCCTTGCCAAGGCATCCTGCCTTGGCTGCGGGCGAGTGCGGCCCCCGGCTTCGTCAGGAACACCCCCGCGAGCACGCTGATCACCAGGTGGCCATCTAATGCCGAAGACGCTGACCGGGGAGGAGCTGGAGCTCGACGACGCGCCCGCGCGCGATGCCGAGCTGTTCATCGTCGACGGCAACAACCTCGCCTACCGCGCATTCTTCGCGCTCCCGGAAGAGCTGCAGACGACCGACGGCCAGCCGACGAATGCCCTGCTCGGCTTCACGAACATGCTCTTCAAGCTGCTCGCGGACTACCGGCCGAAGGGCGTCGCCGTCGCGTGGGACTCGCGCCCCGTGCACCGCGCGGCGGTCGCCGAGGCGTCCGACGTGGTCTACAAGGAGGGCCGCCGGCCGATGCCGGACCTCCTGCGCGAGCAGTTCCCGCACTTCCGCCCGATCGTCGAGGCGTTCGGCTACCGGAACCTCGAGTTCGAGGGCTGGGAAGCCGACGACGTGATCGCGACGCTCGCGACACGCGCCGACACCGAAGGGATCAAGACGTGCGTCGTCTCCACCGATCGCGACGCGTTCCAGCTCTGCACCGACAACGTCGTGTTGATGATGACGCCGCGCGGCGTCGCCGACGTCAACGTCTACACGCCCGGACGCGTCGAGGCGCGGTACGGCGTGACGCCGGAGCAGGTGCCGGACTTCATCGGGCTGAAGGGCGACACGAGCGACAACATCCCGGGCGTTCCGGGGATCGGTGACAAGACCGCGGGGCAGTTGATCGCGCAGTACGGCTCGCTCGAGTCCGTGATCGAGCACGCCGAGGAGCTCTCGCCCGCGCGGCGCAAGAACATCACCGAGCACGCCGACATCGCGCGCATGTCGAAGGAGCTCGCGACGATGCGCCGCGATCTCGACATCCAGTGCGATCCGGCGGAGCTCGTGCTCAACCCGCCCGACCGCGCGGAGTTGAAGGAGATCTTCCGGCGCTTCGAGTTTCGCAACCTGCTGAACCGCGTCGACGAGCTCGACGCCGCGGTGCCGAGCGCGCCGATCAAGGTGACCGGCATCGAAGTGCCCTGGCGCGAGGGCGAGCTCGACTTTCGCGGCGTCGTGGGCTTCGCAACCGATGCCGACCGCGCCGCGGTGGCTGCCGGCGAAGAGGTGGTGATCGGCGCGCGCCCCGAGACGGTCGAGGGTGAGCTGATCGTCCACGACGCGAAGGCACAGCGCGTGACGGCGCGTGAGGACACGCTGCTCGCCGCGTACCTGATCGATCCCGGCCGCGCCGGGTACGAGCTCGACGACCTGGCGGCGGAGTACGGCGTCGAGCTGCTGCCGACGCCGGAAGCCGACGAGGAGACGACGGCGCTGGTGCGGCGTGCGGAAACACCGCGGCGCCTGATCGGCCCGCTGCTCGAGCGCCTCGAGGAGCGTGGCTTGACCGACCTCTATCGCACGATCGAGCTTCCGCTCACGACGGTCCTCGCGCAGATGGAGCAGGCGGGCGTGAAGATCGACACGTACCGCATGGGTGAGATCACCGCGCGACTCGCCGACCGCGTCGAGGAGCTCGAGACGATCGCGTACGAGCTCGCAGGCGAGGAGTTCATGATCGGCTCGACGCAGCAGGTCGGCCGCGTGCTCTTCGAGCAGCTCGGCCTGACCGCCGGCCGCAAGGGCAAGACGGGATACTCGACCGACGCGAAGGTCCTGCGGTCGATTCGCCACGAGCACGCAATCGTCCCGGTGATCGAGGAGTGGCGTGAGCTGTCGAAGCTCCTGAACACGTATCTCGGGCCGCTGCCGTCGCTGATCTCCGACGACGATGCCCGCTTGCACACGACGATCAACCAGCACGTCGCCGCGACCGGCCGCCTCTCGACGAGCGACCCGAACCTGCAGTCGATCCCGATCCGCACCGACCTCGGCCGCGAGATCCGCTCCGCGTTCGTCGCGGAGGAGGGGCATCGCATCATGTCGGCCGACTACTCGCAGATCGAGCTGCGGATCCTCGCGCACGTCTCCGGGGAGCCGAAGCTGCGCGAGGCATTCGAGCGCGGCGAGGACATCCACACCGCGACCGCCGCAGAAGTGCTCGGCGTGGAACCGGCGAAGCTGACGAGCGGCCAGCGCTCGATCGCGAAGATGATCAACTTCGGGATCGTCTACGGCATCTCGGCGTACGGGCTGTCGGAGAACCTCGAGATCCCGCGCGACGAGGCGCAGCGGTACATCGACGCGTACCTCGCGCGCTTCCCGCACGTGCAGGACTTCATCGCGCGCACGATCGAGCAGGCGGCGGCAGACGGCTACGTGACCTCGCTGCTCGGCCGCCGCCGCCCAGTGCCCGAGCTGCGCGCGTCGAACCGGCAGACGCGCGGCTTCGGCGAGCGCGTCGCTGTGAACTTCGTCATGCAGGGCTCGAACGCGGACATCATCAAGGTCGCGATGATCCGGATCGCGCGGCGGCTGCGCGAGGAGGGGAGAGGCGCGCGCCTCGTCCTCCAGGTGCACGACGAGCTGCTGCTCGAGGTGCCGGACGTCGAGGTCTCGAAGGTGCGCGAGCTCGTCCGCGCGGAAATGGTCGGTGCGTACGATCTCGACCCTGCGCTCGCCGTCGACGTGGGCGTCGGCGACAACTGGGCCGAAGCGAAGTCCTGATGTCGTTGCCGGCGCGCATCGGGCTGATCACGCTCGCATGCGACGACGTCGAGCGGATGGCGCGCTTCTTCCGCGACCTCGGCTGGCCGGAGACGCCGGCCAGCGACGAGCACCATCGCACCTTCCAGTGCACGAACGGGTGCGTGATCGGCCTGTATGCCGCCAAGCACTACGAGCCGCATTTCGGCCCGCGGGCGACCGGCTTTCGCGGGACCATCCTCTCGGTCAACGTCGGCTCCTTCGACGAGGTCGAGGCCGCGCACGCGTTCCTCAGCGGCATCGAGGGCGCCGAGGTGCTGGAGGAGCCGATCGAGGCTTCGTGGGGCGGCGGGTTCGCGTGGCGCGACCCGGAAGGGAACGACTGGGACGTCGCCTGGGCGCGCGACGCGACATTCGACGAACGCGGCGGAGTGCTCTTTCCCTGACCACCGGCGCAAGTTGGCACCCGCCGCGAGGTGGGCTATGGTCGGCACGTCGTCAGGCGCCTGTGGGGGGCGCGGGCTCAACAAAGGGGGCAGGCATGCAGGGGGTGTTCACGCGGCTCGCGCTGTGCGCAGCTGTGGTCGTGGCGTTCGGAGTCGTTGCGGGCCAGGCGCTCGCCGCCGGCAACGTCACGATCAGCCAGGTCTACGGCGGCGGCGGCAACGCCGGCGCGACGTACCAGAACGACTTCATCGAGCTGTTCAACCGCGGCGCGAGCACCGTCTCGCTCAGCGGCTGGTCGGTGCAGTACGCGAGCGCGAGCGGCACGGGCAACTTCGCCGCGACCGCGCTCGCCGGCTCGATCGCACCGGGCCAGCACTTCCTCGTCAAGGAGGCCGGCGGGACGATCGGCGCCACGCTGCCGTCTGCCGACACGACCGGGTCGACCAACCTCTCCGCCACGGCGGGGAAGGTGATCCTCGCGAGCACGACCACCAGCCTGCCCTGCAACGGCGGCTCGACGCCCTGCTCCGCCGCCGACAGCGGCAAGATCCTCGACCTCGTCGGCTTCGGTACCGCGAACTTCTTCGAGGGCGGCGGCCCCGCGAGCGCCCCCTCGAACACCACGTCGGCGCTCCGTAGCGCGAACGGGTGCACCGACACCGACCAGAACGCCGTCGACTTCACGACCGGCGCGCCGAACCCGCGCAACACGAGCGCGGCCCTCACTCCCTGCGGTGGCGGGCCGGCGAATGCGCCGGTGGTCATCAGCTGCCCCGGCCCGCAGACCGTCGTTGCAGGCTCGTTCACGAGCTTCGACGTCTCCGCCTCCGACGTCGACGGCCGCGTGGCGAACATCGCGGACGGCAGCTCGGTGACGCGCACCGCGTTCAGCCCGTCGCTCGCGGTCGGTGCGACCGCGTCGGCGACGTTCGCAACGTCCTCCTCGCTCGCCGCAGGCACCTACACGATCACGATCACCGCGACGAACGACGACACGACGCCGCAGAGCGCGTCGTGCAACGTCAGCCTGTCCGTGACCGCGCCACCGACGATCCTGACGATCGGCGCGGTGCAGGGCTCGGTCCCCGACTCGTACACCGGCGGGGCGTTCAACTCGCCGTACGTCGGCCAGACCGTCAGCGTCGACGGCGTGGTCACCGAGCAGACCTTCGAGGGCGGGAACCACGCCTTCTTCCTGCAGAACACGCCGGCG
>Ga0066702_10000441_pt1 | contig 10504 bp, 9 predicted proteins | sample GraSoiAngelo_151_FD_66507 | JGI IMG/M metagenome (GOLD analysis project Ga0066702, IMG submission 66507) | Grasslands soil microbial communities from the Angelo Coastal Reserve, California, USA - 14_1009_12_20cm | ecosystem: Environmental > Terrestrial > Soil > Grasslands | place: USA...
CCCTTCGAGAACCGCTCCATGTCGAGCCGGACGACCCGGAGCATGAGGGCGGCCATGAGCAATCCGAAGGCGGCGCCAATGGGGTTGGGAAAGCCGAAGAGCGCCCCGACGGCCACCGGCAGGAAGCAGAGGGCCTCCTTGGGCGAACGAGGCAGGAGGGCCGGCCCACCGGCGGCGTTCCGTGGCAGCGCGACGGCGGCAGCTTCGACCCCGCCCAGCCAGCCCTTGCACTTGCCGCAGGTCTGGTTTTCCGGCGCGTTGTAGCGATACCCGCAGAGCGGGCAGACGCGCAGCGTCATGCCACCCTCAGGCCGCCCCGCGGAGGCGGAGGAGCTCCTGTTCGAGCTCGTGGATGCGGTTGTCCCGCTGGACCAGCATCCGCTTGTGCTCGGTCAGTGTCCGGTGTTGGTGGCGGCTGGCCAGGAACCAGCGGAGGCGGTCGGCCAGGCTGATCACGACCACGATCAGGGCGCCGAAGGCCGAGGAGCCGACGATGACCACCCAGGTCGGGATGTCCCGGTAATCGGCTCCGAACACGTTGATCGACGCCGCCTGCTGGTTGGTGACGGCAAACAGCGCCAGGACGATGCCGAACCCCAACGCGATCAGCCAGCCGAAAAAGGCCATCCGTTCACCCTCCGCCTCTATAACCGCGCCCGGCGGCCCGAACTTGCGGGCCATGGGGACCCTCGAGCGGCGCCAGATAGACTCGCCAGCATGGTCGACCCGATCTGGAGCTCGCCCACCGGGCCCGAGGACCTGAAGGGGTTCCGGCTGCGTGGCGGTCCCCGCGGCTGCCTGCTGGTCCACGGGTTCGCCGGCACTCCGCCCGAGATGCGGGAGCTGGCCGAGCACCTGGCGGGCCATGGCTACGACGTCATGGTCCCCCTCCTTGCGGGGCATGGCTGCACTCCCGAGGCGATGCGGGCCACGCGCTGGCGGGATTGGGTGGCCTCCGCCGAATCGGCCCTTCAGACCCTGCGCCAGGACTGCCCGCGGGTGTTTGTCGGAGGACAGTCGCTGGGCGGCAGCATTGCCCTCCACCTCGCGGCCACCCACCCCGAGGTTGCGGGCGTCGTCAGCCTGGCGGCAATGGGCAGCCGGCGATTCTTTCGAGACCCGCGGCTGCGCTTGTTGCCCGCGCTGAAGTACATCGTCCGCTGGCAGGTCCCGGACGGGACCTGCGACCTGGGAGACCCGGACCGGCTGCTGGCCCTGCACAGCTACGTGCGCAGGCCCACGGTGGCCCTGGAAAGCCTGATGCGGTTTCTCGGGATGGTGGAGCGCGAGCTCCCCGCGATCCGGACGCCGGCCCTCGTCGTCCACGGCCGGCGCGATCGCACGGTGCCGGTCGAGAACGCGCCCTTCATCGTCGACCACCTCGGCTCTCCTGATCGCACCCTGGTCTGGCTCGAGCGATCCGGGCACGCGGTGAGCGTCGACCTCGAGCGAGCGGACCTCAACGCCCTCGTGCTGGGCTGGCTCGAGGCGCACTGATCCGGCGCTTGTCTTTGGCGAGGCACGATGCTATAACACGCAGGGAAACTCAGCCTTCATGCGCCCCGAGATGGTGGCGATGATCGCGCTATCAGGAGGACCCTACATGGCGGCAAAGAAGAAATCCTCGACTAGAAGGTCGACCAAGAAGTCGACCGCAAGGAAGCCGGCCGGGCGGAAATCGACTCGCAAGACCGCGGCACGCCGCTCGACCACCCGGAAGACGACCACCCGGAAGACGACCACCCGGCGCCGCGCCGTCCGCTCGACAGCCCGGGGCTCGAAGGCCAAGCAGGCCGCTCCCAAGCGAAAGCCGGCTCCCAAACGCAAGGCCGCTCCCAAGCGGAAGGCCGCAGCCCGTTCGACCACCCCCAGGCCCAAGCAAGCGGCCGTCGCCGCCCCGGCCGCCCTGAGCCCGGTCCGCCCGGAGAAGGCCTCCGAGGCACCGTCCGGCCTGGGCGCGGCGCGCAAGACCGCCGCTCCGGCGGTGAGCCCGGCCCGCCCGGTGGCGCGCCCGGCGGAACCGTCCAGCAGCTGGAGCTCAGGCGGCCTCGGGAGCTCGAGCGGGATGGGCGGCGAGGGCGGATCGAGCTCGGGCTCGGGAGCCGGCTCCGGGGAGCGGATCAAGATCGGAGAGCGCCCGCCCGAGCAGACCTGGCCGGGGGGCGGATCGGGCCACTAACCCCGCGATCACCAGCAGGCGCCCCCGGCCGTCGGGGGCGTTTTCCTTTGTGGGGAGCCCCAAGCCGCTGGACGGCACGCTGGGTTGCGAACGCGGTTACGATTACGGCCGTTTGCGCAGCGGGTATGGGCCGAATATCGGCTCTTGAAGCGGTCGACGCCTGCGTTGACTTGGTTAGAGGCAGATCGATGCGGACCATCTCCAGGCTGATCGGCGCATTTGCAGCCGCCCTGTGCCTCGGCGCCATGGCCCACCCGGTCTCGGCCGCCGGTGCCCCTGCGGCCACCGCCCTCCCGCCAGCCGGGGTGCCCCGCGTCTTCCAGATCACGCCGGCTCGCATCGACCCCGTCACCGAGCCCAACATCATGCTGGTCGGCCAGAACCTCACCACCACCACCCAGGTCCTGGTGGGCGGCCGGCCTGCCGTCACCGTCGAGGCCACCGGGTCGACGCTCCTGGCCCGCCTCCCCGAAGGACTGGCGAGCGGCAGTTACCCACTGCAGGTGGTCGCCAATGGGGCCAGCTCCCTGGCAGCAGACCCGGTCGTCATCGATCAGGCCTCGCCGGCGCCGAGCCGCAGCACGATGCTGGCGGGGGGCGGCTTAGGGGCCCTCTTTCTGCTGGTCCTGAGGTTGGCCCGGCCCCGGCGCTACGCCTGGAGCCGCTAGTTCGCCTTAGTGGCCAGGACCGTTGGCGTTGGCGGCGGCGGCCAGCAAGGGCAGGTTGAGGCTGGCTTCCCCGTCCCGCGGCCGGTCGCCGGCGGCCGGATCGCCCTCCGGGCCGGACGCCTGGAGGCGCTCCTGGCCGGAGGCCGAGGCGCCGGGTAGGGCGCGCAGCGCCGCCAGGGCTCCGCGCATCTGACCGACCGTGCGCTTGCAGTCGGCGAAGGCGTTCTGGATCATGATGCTGCCCCGCGAGATGCTGTTCTCCAGGGAGCGGTCGAGCCCGGTCAGGCCGTCTTCCATCTGAAGCAGATAGCCCTCCAGGTTCTCCAGGTCGATCGAACGGGCGTATTGCAGGTGGAGGCGGAAGAGAGCCAGGACATAGGGCACCGTCATGCTGTAGGGCATCAGGATGACGCCCTCGCGGTAGGCTTCCAGGTGCCCCCGGCGGCAGGCGTTGAAGACCGGGTCGGGAACCGCGGCCACGGCGAAGGCGAGGGTGCAGGAGGGGTCGATGTACTGGCGCACCTCACGGACCTTGGCCTTGAGCACGCGCTCGACCTCCGCCGCCAGGGCGGCTCCCTGCGAAGGCTCGCCCGAATCCTGGCCGAGCCGGTCGAGGAGCTCGGGGGACGGCCATTTGCTGTCGATCGGCAGCCGCCTGGCGTTGGCCAGGACCAGCGCATACTCGACCACCTTCCCGTTGACCCGGTAGTTGGTCTCGATCATGTCCGGGGGGAACTCCCGAAAGGCGTCCTGGAGGATGTTCTCCCCCGCGGCGCCCCGGCTGCGGCTGCCCAGGAGCACGCTCTCGATCCTGCGGGCCGAGGCCTGGACCTCCTCCTCCATCCGGCGGCGCGCCTCACCGTCGGCCTTGATCCGCTCCACGAGGACCCGCGCTTCCTGCAGCTCACGGCCGATCACGTCGCGGACCCCGGCGGAGCTTTCCACCACGCGCGTCTCCACGCCCTGCACGGCAGCCTGAAGGGAAGCGAGCGTCTGGGCGATGGCGGATTGCTGCGCGGTGACCGCCTCGACCTGGCCCCGGAGGCTGCCGAGGTCGGCGAGCGAGCGGAGGACCGTGTCGGACGGGGACAGACCCCCCGAGCGCCGGCCGAGGTAGAGGGCTGCGGCCGCGCCGGCGACGGCCAGCAGGACGAGGAGCAAGACCGGTGCTGGAACGTTCATCAGGACTCCTTGCAGGGCGCCGGTGGCTGGATTGGGTCCATGGTGGTGCGGCGCATGGTGAAAGTCAAGCAGCGGCTCCTGACAGCTGTCTGTCACGGAGCCGCAGCGCAAGTTCTGGGCGGGCCGCGGCGTCGAACGCTCAGGCATGAGCAGTGGACCGGCCTACCTCCAGGTCTTCAGCTCGGATGCGCTCAAGCGGCTGCACGGCTGCGCCGTCGCCGAGGTCGATCGCGGCGCCGACAGCCCATGCCACGGGCTGGCCCGCGGCGAACGCCGGCCCCAGATCGGCTTCGGCAATCCCGCCGGACCCATCCTCTTCCTGAGCCCGAGCCCCCTGGATCCGAGCAGCGCCACCGGCCAGGCCTTCGCCGAGTGGCTGGAGCGGGAGGCCAACCTTCACCATCACTTCATCTCCGAGCGGATGACCCCCTACTTCCGCTTCACCCGCGCCGTGCTCAAGGCGACGCGGGAGCGCTGGGACCAGAAATCTCACAAGCACGACGCCCTGGAGCTGGCGTTCCACAGCTGGGTCAGCCGCTGCCCGACCGACAACCCGGACAGGGTGACCGAGCAGGCGGTCGATCAGTGCAGCGCCCGCCACCTCGACGGCATCCTGCGGGCGCTTTCGGCCCGCGCCATCGTCGCCCTGGGCGGGAGCACCGCGCGCTACTTCTGGGAGCGCAACGTTCGCGACTTCACCCGATGGCGTTCGATCGAGATCCTTCACGGCACCACCATCCGGCACGAGGTCGAGGGCCGCTCGATCCCGGTGATCCTGAGCGTGCACCCGTTCCAGCGCGATCTCGCCCTTCACCCCGAGGTCGTGGCGCGGGCGCTGACGCAGATCCTGCAGCCGGAGGATCTCGAGGCCTCGCTGCCCAGGGCGGCCTGATGCCGCAAGCCGCCTCCGGCGATCCGCGCTTCCTCGACCTCCCGGAGGAGAGCCACATTCGGGAGCGGATGCAGCAGGCGGAGCGGGGGCACGCCCTGCGCCCCGGAGCCCTGTGCCCACACTGCGGCGGCCACGCCTTCCGGCGCCAGGAGATCCGCGCCGCCTCGCCCTGCCCGAAGTGCGGCAGGGACCCACGCGCCGCGGCCTGAGCAGCGGAGCGGCGGTTGCGCCGAGCTCGAGGGAGCGCCGGGCTGAACCGCTAGCGGTTGACCAGGGCTGCGGTGTTGCGCTCGGCCATGGTCTGGCCGATCTGAGCCACCCGCCGGCGCAGCTCGACCGGTGACAGGACCTCCACCGCGTCGCCCCAGCCCAGGATCCAGGGCGTGATCTCCACCGTCCCGGCCACGGTCACGCTCATCTCGACGCCGCCGTCCGGCAGGTCATCGAGACGTTGCGAGGGGTGCCATATCGACTCCCGCACCCGGCTGGCGGCGCCGGGAAGAAAGCGCAGGTGGACCTCGACCGGCTCGCCGGAATGGAAGATGCCCCAGGCCTTTGCGAGATAGGACCCGATGTCGAACTCCGCGGGGATGGCGTAGGCCTCGCCCGTCAGGTCGGCCCGGGCGATACGCTCCAGCTTGAAGGTCCTCATCTGGCCCAGCCCGCGGTCCTTGGCCACGACGTAAGCGCCGTGTCCGATCAGCAGGGGTTCCAGAAAGTAGGGCTCGATGGAGCGAGGGTGCACCTCGCCGTCAGGTCTCGGGTACCAGATGCGCACGACCTTGCGGCCCGCCCAACCGAGCGCGATGGTCTGGAAGACGCGTGAGTAGACGGGGTTCGGCGGGCGCTCCTGCATCTGGCGGACGGTGGCGTGGACGAACTCGGCCACCGGCGCCGGCAGGACATTGGCCAGCTTGGTCAGGGCATCGGCCACGTCGGGATCGGCCTCGTCGGCATGCCGGCTCATGAGGCGGACCCCCATCAGGAGGGACATGGCCTCCCGCAGCGTGAACTTCACCGGCGCGACGAAGTAGTTGGGGTCGATCACCACCCGGCCACCGTCCTCGTAGATGGGGACGTTCATGGCCTCCAGCGCCCGCAGGTCCCGGTAGGTGGTGCGAGGGGTGACCCCCGTGCGCCTGGCGATCTCCTCGGTCTTGAGACCATGCGGGTTGCCCTGGAGGAGAGCCTGTACTTTCAGGATGCGCGCTCCCCTATCCCCCTTCTCGAAGCTGCCCATCGGGCCACAGTCTACGAGCCCGCAGGGCGAGTCGCGCTTTCGCGCGCAAAGCGCCGGCGCCGGAGGGGCGAGGAGCGAGCTTCCGAGCCTGCCACTACAGTGTGGTGGCGAGGGCGCCGCGGAGCCCCGCAGGCGCCACGGCGCGGTAGGTGAGGCAGGGTTTACCTCTATAATGGCGCTGCTTTTGCGTCCAGCCCCAGGTCCCGCTTGTTCCTCAACGGGGGTTGATTGGCCTTCCGCCTGCTCCACTTCGCCGACCTGCATCTCGATCGCTCATTCGCCGGCGAGCGTCTGCACGGAATCGGCGCGCAACGTCGGCGAGACGACCTCCGCGCCGCCCTGCTCCGGATCCTCGATCGCGCCCGTGAGTCGGAGTGCGACCTGATCACCTGCGCGGGTGACCTTTTCGAGCAGGACCACATCACGCGCGAGACCGCCATGTTCGTCATCGAGGCGTTCGCTTCGGCAGGGCGACCGGTGCTGATCGCCCCGGGCCACAGCGATCCGGCCCTGCCCAGCTCGCCCTACCGCTATCTGCGCTGGCCGGCGAACGTGACCATCGCCACTCAGGAAACATTGCAGCCCTACCGGTTCGGCCCGGTCGCGGTCTGGAGCGCGGGAGCGAACCGGCTCGAACCGTCGGCTTCTCCTCTGCGCGACTTCCAGCGGATCGAGGGCGGTGTCAACCTGCTGCTCCTCCACGCCTCGGACATGAACGCGCTGCCGGCCGGGGTGACGCCATTAGCTCCCATCGTCGCCAGCCAGGTGCAGGACTGCGGCTTCGGTCACGCGCTCCTCGGCCATCACCACGAGGGCATCCGCGGCCCCTGGATCACCTATCCCGGCAGTCCCGAGCCGCTCGGATGGGAGGAGCCCGGCGCTCACTGCGTGGCCATGGTCTCGATCGATGACGGCGGGGTGATCGAGGTCGCCCTGGAGCCCGTCAACCAGCGACGGTTCGCCGAGGTGCGCGTGGACGTCACCGGGATGACGACTCGAGACCAGGTGCGCCAGGCGATCCTCGGCCTGTGCGCCGGCAGCGGGCTGGACGGTGCGGTCGTCCGCGCCACCCTCACCGGGGAGCGAGCGCGCGCCATCGATCTCGACCCGCAGGCCCTGGCCGTGGAGTGCGGCGACGGCTTCGCCTATCTCGACTTCCAAGACGAGACCAGGAGCCCGCACGACCTGGACCTGCTGGGCCAGGAGTTCACCAGCCGGGGCGAGTTCGTGCGCCGGCTCATGGACCGGGAGGCGAGCCAGGAGGCCGCGGGCGCCACGGGCCGGGCAATTCAGCTCACGCTGGACGCCTTCGACGCATGAGCAGGCCATGATCCTGACCCGCGTCCAGATCGCCGGGTTCGGGACGCTGCGCTCCACCGACCTGCGCTTCAAGCGCGGCATCAACCTGGTCATAGGTCCCAACGAGGCGGGCAAGTCGACGCTGCAGGAAGCGGTCCTCAGCGCCCTCTTCGGCTTCGCGGGCGATCGCCAGCGCAGCCGGGGCGCACTGAGCGAGCGGATTGAGCGCTGGCGGCCCTGGCAAGAGGGGCCTTACGCGGTCACGCTCGAAGTCGAGATGCAGGACCGCGCCCGGCTCCTGATCGAGCGCGACTTCGACGCCGACACGGTGCGGGTCCGGGACCTGGCCAGCGGAGACGACGTCACCGCGCGCTTCGACGGCGAGGCGGCCGGCGGGGCTGCGGTCGGCCGCCGCCTGCTGGGGATCTCGCGCGAGATCTACAGCAACACCGCCTGCATCTCGCGCAGTGAGGTGATGCGGCTGGAAGACGCGGGCAGCATCAAGGAGGCGATCACCGCGCTCGCCGATTCCGCCCAGCCGGACCGCACCGCCCAGGCGGTGCTCGATCGACTTCGCGAGGAGCGATCCCGGCGCATCGGCCGGCCGCGCGCCCGCTCCGGGCCCTTGCGGGACCTCGAGGGCCGGCTCGTGGAGCTGGAGCGCCAGCTGGCAGCCGCTCGCCAGGCGCGGGCCGCCGTCGAGGAGCTGGCGGTCAAGCGGGAGACGGTCGCGGCCCTGACGGACGCCGAGCTCTCGATCGTGCAGACGCTGGAGGCTGCGCTCCTGCGCGCCCGCCTGGACGACGGCCGGCGCCGGCTGGAGCGTGCCCGCCAGCTCGAGGCCCTGATCGCCACGGAGCAGGAGCGGCTGCAATCCCACGCCCGCTTCGCCTCCTTCCCCCTGGAGCAGCATGCGGCGGTCCAGGAGCTGCGCAGCCATCTGCGGGCCACCCAGGAGGCGCAGACCGACTTCAGCGAGCGCGCCCGGCAGGTCCGGGACCAGGTGGCGGAGCTGGAGGCCGAGCGCTCCCGGCTGGCGACCCAGGCGGCGGAGCAGGAAACCGCGGCCCACGGGATCGACGAGCTTAGCCTCAAGGAGGAGCCGCTGGTCCGGGAACTCGTCTCGTCGCTCACCTTCGCCGACGCTCAGGCGCCCGAGGTCCACCTGCGGGCTCACGCCTGCGCCGAAGAGGTCCGCCGGATCGCCGAGCGGCACCCGGGGATGGTCTCGGCCTCGTTCGACTGGCCGGCCCGGCAGGTCGAGTTCCAGCGGGCGCTGGCCGAGTGGCGCGAGCGCCACCAGGCGGCGCTGGATGCCCGCAAGCGCGCCGGACAGGCGCTCCCGCCCCGCCTGGAGCAGCTCAAGCAAGACATCGCCCGCTATCGCGAAGTTCCGGACGTCATCCGCGCCGGACAGCAGGCCGAGGAGACGATGCGACGCGAGGAGGCGATGGCGGAGCGCGCCCGGGGGCGTCAGGGCGCCTTCCTCGGCGCCATGCTGGGCGGCCTCCTGCTCACCGCCCTCGCCATCCTGGTGGCTTTCCTCGCCTTCTACGGCGGGCTGCCCACCTGGGTGGCCGGGATCGCCTTCTTCCTCCTGGGCATGGGCGTGCTGGCGGCCGTGATCGGGATCTGGGTCCGCAGCTCCGCCATCCGCGAGGTGGACCGGCGGCTCAGAGCCAAGGATGCCGCCCGCGTCAAGCGGCGTGAGATCCTGAGCCCATGGGGGGTCCGCAGCTCGGCAGAGCTGCAGCAGGCGCTGGTGGAGCATCTGCAGAAGGTGCGCTCCGACGCCACCCGCCTGGAGCTGGACCGGCAGGCAGCCGAGCAGGAGGAGCGCGGCCAGGCTGCGGGAGGGGCGCTACGGGAGCTGGTCGGATCCTGGGGCCTGCCCCAGCCCGCCCCCACCGAAGAGGCGGCCGAGGAGTCGGCCCGGCTGGTCGAGGTCCTGGCCAACGATACGATGGCATGGAAAGCGGCCAGCCAGCGGTCCCAGGAGGCATCACGGGCCGAGTCGACGCTGGACGAGCGGCGGGAACAGCTCCGGCAGCGCCTGCACAGCGTGCTCGACCGGCTCGGCTTCGACCGCAAGGAAGCGCTCGCGGCCGGCCGCGACTTCCTCCAGGCCTGTGAGGCTGCCCGGGTCGCCCAGCGGCTGCGGACTCGGATCGAGCAGCTCGACGCCCAGCTGGAGCAGCTGCGCCAGCCGGCGCAGCGGGCCGCCGGAGAGCAGGAGCGCAGCGCCGGATACTTGCGTCAGCTCCGAGCGGTCTACGAGCCGGCCGGCATCACGGCGGCGGACCCGGAGGCGGCGGCGGCGGCCTGGGACGGCGCAGTGGCCCACGCCGAGGCCTACCGCCGGCTGGCCCCGCACCTGGATGAGCTGCGCCGCCAGGCCGGCGACGACGGGGACCAGAGCGAGTCCCTGACCCGGTTGGTCGGGGACCTGGAAGAGCAGGCCAGTGCCGCGGCCCAAGGGCTGGAACCGGCCCGGATCGAGGAGTACCGCCAGCTCCCCCTGGCCGATCTGGAACGGCAGCGAGACCAGCATCGGTCCAGCAAGGAGCGAGCCCAGGAAGAGCGGGCGCGGGCTGAGGAGCTGCTCAACGACCGCCTGGCCCAGATCGGCGACGTGGCCGCGCTCGAGGAGGAGATCGCCAGCACCCATGGGCAGCTGGAGCATCTCGAGGCGGAGGCGCACGCCTACGACCTGGCGATCGAGACCCTGGAAGCCGCCGCCAAGTCGGTCCGTCGAGCCGTCATCCCACGGCTGAAGTCGCAACTTCAGGGTCAGCTGGCCCCCATCACGAATGGTCGCTACCGGGACGTTCGGATCGGCGAGGACCTTGCCCTTTCGGTCAAAACTCAGGATCAGCGCGCGTTCAAGGATGTCGACAACCTGAGCCTGGGGACGCGATCGCTGATCTACCTGCTGGAGCGGGTCGCCCTAGCACGGATCATCGGCGGCAACGCCGAACCCCCGCCCCTGCTGCTGGATGAGGCGCTGGTCCACGCGGACCGCCGCCGGATGCGGGCCGCTCTCG
>Ga0066702_10000442_pt1 | contig 10495 bp, 5 predicted proteins | sample GraSoiAngelo_151_FD_66507 | JGI IMG/M metagenome (GOLD analysis project Ga0066702, IMG submission 66507) | Grasslands soil microbial communities from the Angelo Coastal Reserve, California, USA - 14_1009_12_20cm | ecosystem: Environmental > Terrestrial > Soil > Grasslands | place: USA...
CGGCTCGCCGACAGCCTCGACGCGGAGATGCGGGTGGTCACGGTGCGCACCCGGCGCCACTCCCTGCCCGAGAAGGAGCTGCTCGGCGAGTACGCCGGTCTCACCCATCAGCTCGGCGGCGAGTTCATGACCCTCTACGGACGGGCTGCGGCACCCGCGATCGCGGCCTACGCGCGCCTGACCCTGGCCACGGAGATCCTGCTCACTCGCGGCCGCGACGACGGGCCCAGTACGCGGAACACGCTGCACCGGCTCATCCGCATGCTCTCCGACGTCGACATCCACGTCCTCGCGAATGAGCTGGATGCGCAGACCAGCGCCGCGCAGCGGCTGAACGCCGGACAGCTCCGCGGCGCCTGACGCCCATCCCCGGCGCCGCGGACCGCCGGGGATAAGCTGACGGTCCACACCTCGGAGGGATCCCCGTCAGATGGAGCACGCGACCGGCCCCGCCCCCCTCTCGGCACGGACCGCGTGGGCGCGAAACCTCGAGCCGCCCCTGCGGGCATTTCTCCAGACCGAGACCGGCAGCGCTGCGATCCTGCTCCTGGCGACGATCGGCGCGCTGCTCTGGGCGAATGTGGATGCGTCCTCCTACCGCAGCGTGTGGGGCACGGAGCTGTCGATCCGCGTCGGTGGCCACGGCATCGCGCAGGACCTCCGCCACTGGTTGAACGCTGGCCTCATGACCTTCTTCTTCTTCGTGGTCGGGCTGGAGGCGCGTCGCGAGTTCGACGTCGGCGAGCTGCGCGAGCGCCGCCGCCTCGCCATGCCGCTGGTCGCCGCCCTCGGCGGAATGATGGTACCGATCGCGATCTACCTCGTCGCCAACGCGGGCCGCCCCTCGGAGCACGGCTGGGCTGCCGCGATGTCGACGGATACCGCGTTCGCACTCGGGATGCTCGCGCTCGTCGCGCCGCGCGCCCCGGAGCGCCTGCGCGCCTTTCTGCTCACAATCGCCGTCGTCGACGATCTCGTCGCGATCGCGATCATCGCCCTCGTGTACACCGACCACGTCGACGTTGGGGCGCTCCTCGTCGCTCTGGGAATCCTCGGCGTGGTCCTGCTGGTACGCGCCGCCGGCGTCCGTCGAGGTCTGGTCTATGCCGGCCTCGGGACTGGGGCATGGGTGGCAGTGTTCGAATCCGGTGTCGATCCCGTCGTCGTGGGAGTGGCGATGGGCCTCCTGACCTACGCGTACCCTGCAAATCGCGGCGACCTGGAGCGCGCGACCTACCTCGTCCGCCTGTTCCGTGAGCAGCCGACCCCGGAGCTCGCACGTGTGGCGCGTATCGGTCTCGCCTCGGCAATCTCGCCCAACGACCGGCTGCAGCTCCTGTACCACCCCTGGACCAGCTATCTGATCGTGCCCCTCTTCGCGCTCGCCAACGCCGGCATTCCGGTCAGCGGCGCCTCCCTCTCGCGCGGCATCGGGTCGCCCGTCACGCTCGGGATCCTGCTCGGGTATACCGTCGGCAAGCCCGTCGGCATCACCGGCGCCTCCTGGCTCCTCACCACCCTGAGTCGTGGCCGGCTGCGTCCCCCCGTCGGCTGGGCGACGGTCGTGGGCGGCGGAGCGACCGCCGGGATCGGTTTCACGGTGTCGCTGCTGGTCGCGACCCTCGCGTTCCGCGGTGCGCAGCTCGAGGAGGCGAAGATGGGAGTCCTCGCCGCGGCCCTGTGCGCATCCGCGGCGGCATGGGTCGTCTTCCGCGCACCGGCGCTTCTCCCCCGGCGTCTTCGGAGCCGCCTCCTGGCAGGGGCGGCCGACCACATCGTCGACCTCGCGTCACCGGTCGACCCTCGCCGCGACCACGTCCGTGGTCCCGAGGATGCTCCCGTGACCCTGGTCGAGTACGGCGACTTCGAGTGCCCGTACTGCGGGCGTGCGGAGTCGATCGTCCGTGAGCTCCTCGCGGAACGGGGCGACGTGCGCTTCGTGTGGCGGCACCTGCCGCTGAGTGACGTCCACCCCCACGCGCAGCTGGCGGCCGAGGCCTCCGAGGCCGCGGCCGATCAGGGCGCGTTCTGGGAGATGCACGACCTGCTGCTCGGCCGCCAGGATCACTTGCTGGCGCCGGATCTAAGGCGCCACGCAGAGGAACTCGGTCTCGACGTCGACCGATTCGAGGACCACCTTCGCCGCCGCGCCGGCGCCAAGCGGATCGCCGAGGATGTCGAGACGGCCGACCTGAGCGGGGTGTCGGGGACACCCACCCTCTTTATCAACGGGCGGCGGCACCACGGTGCCTACGACATCGGCACGCTGTCGTCGGCCGTGCGAGCGACGATCCCCGCCCTGACCGGGCACTAGCGCCGCACAGACGAACGCGGCCGGGCGTCTGAACGCCCGGCCGCGTCTCGGTTCCTAGTCGGTCAGTCGGCGTCCTCGGACGAGGGCCGCACCCTGCTGGCGCGGTTCGCCGGCTTGCCCGGGATCGATCCCGGGCTCGGGCTCTCCTGCGAGCGCAGCCGCGCCTCGAGGGCGGCGTGCTTGGCGAGCGCCGCGGCCGCCTGCTCACCGCTGAGCAGGGCGAGGCCGTCGGGGTGCACCCCCAGGGCGTCGCCCAGGGTGACGCGCAGCTGGGCCGCGATCGGGCCACCCCTGCCGTCGCCGTCGGCTCCGACACCGGCCAGCACGGGGACACGCTCCTCCCCGGGGATGGTGAGCCCCTCGACGTCGATGACGTACTCGCCGTGGACCACCTCGTCGGCGCCCTCGAGCTCGGCCTTGGACATGCGCAGGGAGGTGATCCGACCGATCACCTTGAGGATGACGAAGGTCGCCACGACGTTCCACACGATGATGACGAGCAGGGTGAAGGCCTGCACCACGAACTGATGGGGGTTGCCGTGGATCCAGCCCGCGAAGCTCACGTCCGGATTGCCCTTGGTGCCGAGGTACTGGATCATGTTGGGGGTCGCGGCGACGCCGACGGCGAGCCCGCCGATGGCGCCGGGGAAGCCGTGGGTGTGGATGACGCCGAGGGTGTCGTCGACCCTCCTGAAGATGCCGCGGTTGCCCAGGATGTTCATCGTGAACCAGGGCACCGAGCCGGCGACGACGCCGAGGATCATGGCGCTGTAGCCGGAGATCCAGCCGGCGCCGGGGGTGATCGCGACCAGGCCGGCGATCATGCCGTTGATCATGCCCGCGGTGTTCGGCTTGCCGGTCCGGACGATGTCGAGGACCATCCAGGTGAGCAGCGCGACGGCGGTGCAGACGTGGGTGTTGAGCACCGCGGCGGCGGCGTCGGCGTTGGCGAAGTACGGATCACCGCCGTTGAAGCCCGACCAGCCCAGCCACAGGAGGCCGCCTCCGGCGAGGGCCATCATCAGGTTGTTCGGGGTGGTGTTCTGCCGGTCGCGCATCAGGCGCGGCCCGATCACCGCCGCGGCGGTGAAGCCCGAGGCCGCGGCGGCGACGTGGATCACGTAGCCACCCGAGTAGTCGAGGGCGCCGAGCTGGGAGAGCCAGCCGCCGCCCCAGATCATGAAGGCGCCGACGGTGTAGACGCCGGTGATCCACACCGGGGCGAACAGCATCCACGCCTTGAAGCTCATCCGGCCGAGCACGGCGCCGGCGAGGATGATGACGGTGATGGCGGCGAAGACGAACTGGAAGTAGACGAGCGTCGAGCCGGGGAAGTGCAGGTCGGGGATGAGCCCGTTCAGCAGCGGGATGCCCGCCTGGTGGAGCTGGTCACCCGCCCCGAGCACCGGATGGGGCTTGCCCACCAGGTTGTTGTAGAAGTGCGAGCCGCCTCCGCCCACCGGCGAACCGAAGGCCATGTTGTACGCGAACAGGGTCCAGATGACCAGCGTCATCGCGAACGCGTAGACGACCATCAGCGCCGAGTTCACCGCCCAGCGGCGCTTGACGATGCCGCCGTAGAGGATCGCCAGCCCCGGGATGCTCATGATCCCGACGAGCGTCGCGGCGATCAGCTGCCAGGCGTTGTCGCCTGAGTTCAGCCAGGATGGACCCGAAGTCATGCCTGCCCCCCCATTCACGAACGTGTGCGTGCGCCGGCCCACCCGGCCTTCGTAGAGATAACGCCCTTGCGCCGGACGAATCACTGTGCGCGCCACCCCAAATCGGGCCGGAACCCCTCATGCGAATCGCACAAGCCATGAAGTGCATGCTGCCCAAACGAGATCACGAGAGCGGCATCAGACGAGGGCGCGGGGCCCAAATCAGCCGGTGTTCTGAACTCCGGCGGCGATCCCGTTGATGGTCCCGTGGACGAGCCGGAGCAGCGCGTCGGTGCCCTCGCGGCGCCACCCCTCGAGGAGGAGGACCTGGAGCTCGTGGAGGGGCCGGAGCGCCCGGCCGCGGGCGGTGAGGCGGTCGCGGAGGTCGGCCTGGTGGTCGAGGAGCTCGCGGCCGCCACGCACCGCGAGCAGCGCCTCGGCGCAGCGGTCGTACTCCTCGCGAAGCCGCGGCATCCAGCGATCCGCGCCGGCGCCGCGGGCGAGCCCCGCGTAGAGGGCACCGACCTCCCAGTCGGTCTTGAAGACGACCATCTCGAGGTTGTCGACGGTCGAGCGGAACCAGGTCGACTCCCGGTAGAGGGGGCGCGCGGCCTCGAGCAGCCGGGGGTCGTCGGTGAGCATCCCCAGACCCGTCCCGGCGCCGAACCAGACCGAGGCGACCACCCGCGCCTGCGCCCAGGAGAAGTGCCAGGGGATGGCCCGCAGCGCTCGGGGCATCGGGTCGGTGGTGCGCCGCGCCGGGCGTGAGCCGATCGCCAGCCGCTCGATGGCGTCGATGGGGGTGAAGGCGCGGTGGAAGACGGCCATGCCGGGGTCGGCGTACCACTCCTGATAGACGGCGCGGCTGCGCTCGCAGAGCTCCTTCACCCAGTCCGGCATCCACGCCGGGTCGCCGCCGCCGGCGGCGCTCTCGGCGAGGGCGAGCAGGGTCTCGGCGAGATGGCCGGCGCCCACCACCGGGTCGTCGAAGCGGAGCGAGATCGACTCCCCCTGCTCGGTCCAGCGCAGCCGGCCGTCGATGGTGCGCGAGGGCTGGGCGAGCACCGCCTCGGCGGTGGGCCCGCCGCCGCGGGCGACCGTGCCTCCGCGACCGTGGAACATCAGCGGCCGGGCGCCGTGGGCCTCGCAGGCCGCGGCGACCTCGCGGTGGGCGCGCCGCAGCGCCAGCGCCCCGCTGAGGTATCCCGTCGCCTTGGTGGTGTCCGAGTAGCCGATCGTCACCTCCTGGGTGAGCTCGTGGCAGCCGAGGTGGGCGATGTACTCGGGCAGGGCGAGCACGGCGCGCAGGGTCTCGCCGCAGCCGGCGAGCGCCTGCTCGTCCTCGAAGAGCGGCGAGATGCGGATGCGCTCGTCGAGTGGGGGATGGCTGCGCAGCAGCCAGAGGGCAACGACGATCTCGCCGGGACCACCGGTGGCGCTCAGCACCATCGACCCGCCGAGATCGGGGTTGCGGCGGAGGAAGTCGGCCCAGACCACCAGGCTGTCGAGGAGCTGGTCGGCGCCGCCGCTGTCGGCGCTCGGCGGCCCCGAGGCGCTCAGCTCCGCGAGGAGCGCGGGGGCGTCGTCCCACAGCCGCTCCGCGCGCGGTGTCGCCGTCGAGGCGAGGGCGCGCAGCACCGAGCGGTGGGTGCGGACGTCGAGGTCGAGCAGATGGAGCCCGGCGAGCCGGCACCAGGCGCGCCACCGGCCGAGCAGCGGCGCGACGAGGTGGCCGGCGCCGTTGCGCTCCATCTCGCCGGCGATCCGCTCGATGTCGGCGGCGAGGTCGGCACGGCTCCGGTACGTCGTCGGCGACGCCGTCCCGACGCGCTCGGCGACGACCTCGGCGAGCAGCCGCAGCGACTCGCCGACGTAGCGCCGGCCGGCGCGCTCCCCGGCGTGGATGCGCAGCCAGCGCCGGGTGCGCGGCTCGAGCTCGTCGACGCCGAGCGGCAGGGTGAGCTCGGTGACCGCCTGGAGGGCGAACTCGCGGTGGCGGGAGCGGGCGATCTCCTCGGCGCCGCGCAGCGCCTCCTGGAGATCGGCGGCGGTGCAGTAGGGGTTGCCGTCCTGGTCGCCGCCGATCCAGCTCCCCAGCCGCAGCCGCGACGGCGCGCTCGCGGGCGCGTCCGGCTGGGCCAGGCCCTCGACGGTGATCGCCGCCTCGGCGAGCGACCCGCTCAGGTACGTCTGCGCGGAGCGGATCTCGTCGTGGACGGTGAGCGTGGTGTGACGGACGCTGTCGGTCCGCCAGAGCATCTCGACGGCGACCTCCAGCGCCGCCTGCGCCCCGGCGGGCGGGGCGTCGCCGAGCACCGGCTCGAGCGCGCTGCGGACCTGGTCGAGCCGGCGGCGCAGCGCCATCCGCCGTGCCTCGGTGGGGTGGGCGGTGAGCACCGGCTGGGCGACCACCCGGGCGAGGCGGGCGGGGTCGCCGGCGCGGAGCGCCTCCACCGCACCCCCGGCGCGCGACAGCCGGCGGCTCTGCTCGACGAGCTCGCCGAGGTTGGTGAGATGGAGTGCGGTGCTCGCGGTGCGCACGTCGACGGCGACGGGATCGGCGAAGCCATCGGCGCCGGCCCGATCGACGACCCGCCGGAGGGTCTGCAGGAGGATGCCGACGGGGCTCGACACGAGCGCCCACTCTACCCTGTGGGGTTGATCGACAATTCCCGACCATCCGCACAGTGGGAGGGTGTGGTGCGACGCAGCTTCCGTCTGGCCGCCGACGGCGCCTGGGAGACGAGCGACCGCGGCATCGACCTGCTCCACAACCCCGCTCTCAACAAGGGGGTCGCCTTCGCCGACGACGAGCGCCACGCGCTCGAGCTCGTCGGCCTGCTCCCCCCGGCGGTGCTCACCCTCGCGGAGCAGGCGCGCCGTGCCTACGCCCAGTACCGCGCCCAGCCCTCCGCGCTCGCCGCGTACGTCTACCTGAAGCTGCTCCACGACCGCAACGAGGTCCTCTACTACCGGCTGCTCACCGACCACCTCCACGAGATGCTCCCGGTGGTCTACACGCCCACCGTCGGCGAGGCGATCCGCCACTACAGCTCCGAGTACCGGCGACCCCGGGGCGTGTACCTCTCCATCGACCACCCCGACGAGATCGAGGTCGCCTTCGCCAACTTCGGCGCCCCCGGTGGCGACGTCGACCTGGTCGTCGCCACCGACGGCGAGGCGATCCTCGGCATCGGCGACTGGGGGGTGGGGGGCATCGACATCGCGGTCGGCAAGCTCGCCGTCTACACCGCCGCGGCCGGCATCGACCCCACCCGGGTGATCCCGGTGATGCTCGACGTGGGCACCGACAACCCCGCGCTCCTCGACGACCCGTTCTACGTCGGCAACCGCCACCCGCGGGTGCGCGGCGAGCGCTACGACGCGTTCGTCGACGCCTACGTCGCCGCGGTGACCGCGCGCTTCGCCGGGGTGCTGCTCCACTGGGAGGACTTCGGCACCGGCAATGCCCGGCGGATCCTCGAGCGCCATCGCGGCCGGATCTGCACCTTCAACGACGACATGCAGGGGACGGGGGCGACCGTGCTCGCCGCCGCCCTGTCGGGCACCCGCCGCAGCGGGCTGCCGCTGGTGGAGAACCGGGTGGTCATCTTCGGCGCCGGCACCGCCGGGTGCGGCATCGCCGACCAGATCCGCGACGCGATGGTCGCCAGCGGCCTGACGATGGAGGACGCGACGCGCCGGTTCTGGTGCCTCGACCGCCCCGGCCTGCTCACCGACGACATGGCCGATCTGCGCGACTTCCAGCGTCCCTACGCGCGCCCGCCCGCCGAGGTCGCGGAGTGGGCGCACCAGGGCGCGGGCGGCGGGATCACCCTCGAGGAGGTCGTCCGCCGGGTGCGGCCCAGCATGCTCATCGGCGCCTCCGCGGTCCCCGGCGCCTTCACCGAGGCGGTGGTGCGGGAGATGGCCGGGCACGTCGAGCGGCCGGTGATCCTCCCGCTCTCCAACCCCACCGAGCTCGCCGAGGCCAAACCCACCGACCTGCTCGCCTGGACCGGGGGCCGCGCCCTGGTCGCGACCGGGAGCCCGGCCGAGCCGGTCACCCACGACCGCGTCACCCACGTCATCGCCCAGGCGAACAACGCACTCCTCTTCCCCGGGCTCGGGCTCGGGGCCATCGTCTGCCGCGCCGGCCTGGTCACCGATTCCATGCTCGCCGCCGCCGCCGCGGCGGTCGCCGAGGCGGTCGACGCCGCCGGGCCCGGAGCGGCGCTGCTGCCGCTGCTCGACGGGGTCCGCGAGGTCTCGGTCGCGGTGGCCTGCGCGGTGGCGAGGGCCGCCACCGCGCAGGGGGTCGCGACCCGGACCCTCGACGACGTCGAGGCCGCGGTGCGCGGCGCGATGTGGGAGCCCGCCTACCGCGCGGTGCGGCCCGCATCCCGCTGATCGCCCGCCTCGTCCGGAGCGGCGGGGAGGCTGAAGGCGAAGGTCGCGCCGGTCCCGCCCTCGCCGTCCTCGAGCCACACCCGCCCGGCATGGGCCTCGACGAGCCCGCGGACGATCGCCAGCCCGAGCCCCACCCCGCCCCCGTCGCCGTCTCCGGAGCCTCCGTGGACGAAGCGGGAGAAGAGCCGGGGGCGGAGCTCGTCGGGGACGCCCGGGCCGCGGTCGCCGACCCGGACCACGATCATCGATCGCGCTCCCCGCGAGGCGCTCAGCGTGATCGGTGTGCCCTCGGGGGCGGCGCGATCGGCGTTGGCGAGCAGGTTGTCGAGGACCTGGCCGAGCCGGTCCCAGTCGGCGACCACCTGCAGCCCGGAGGCGTCGCTCTCCCACTCGACCTCCCGCTGTGGCGACGGGACGCGGAGGCGTTCCACCGCGGCCTCGACCGCGGCGCCGACGTCGACCGGCTCGAGGTGGAGGGTGAGCGCGTTCCCTTCGATCCGCGCCATGTCGAGCATCTCGCCGACCAGCCGGTTGAGGCGTCGCGCCTCGACCGCGATGCTCTCCACCTCGGCGTGGAGCCCGGGGGCGAGGGCGGGATCGGAGAGCAGTCCCGTGCTGTTGGTGAGGATGCTCCCCAAGGGTGTGCGCAGCTCGTGGGACACGTTGGCGAGGAGGTCGCGGCGCACCCGGTCGCTCTCCTCGAGGACGCGCACCTGCTGCTCGGTCCGTGCCAGCCGCACCGCCACCGCGGCCGCCTCGGCCTGCTCGCGGTTGAGCCGCGCGAGCTCCTCGTTGGCGCGGCGGAGCTGCTGGCTCAGCGCCTCGGCCGCGAGCTGGTTGCGCCGCCGCCGCGAGCCCACCCCGCCGACCAGCCCGGCGGCGCCGAAGAAGACGAGCAGGTTCACGAGGTCCTGCTCGTCGGCGACGGTGAGGGTGTGCACCGGGGGCACGAAGAAGAAGTCGACGAGCAGGAAGCTGCTCGCCGCGGCGACGAGCGCCGGCGACAGCCCGCGACCGACCCCGAGAAGGGCGACCACCCCCAGATACAGGAACACGTAGTCCCGCGGCTGGGGAGCGCGCAGCGGGACGAGGACGGCGGTGAGCGCCACCGGTCCGAGGACCCCCGCGGCGAGCCCGGCGGCGGCGGAGAGCCGGCGGGAGGTCGGGGCCGAGCGCATGACCGGCATTGTCCCTAGCATGGCGCGCGCATGCGCAGCCCCCGGCTCGTCCGCGACCTCGCCGCGCAGGTCGGCTCCCGCCAGGTTCTCGACCGGCCCGCCGACCTCGCCGCCTACGGGTACGACGCCTTCGGGGCGTCGGGGGAGCGACACCTCCCCGGGGCGGTCGTGTTCCCCGGCTCGACCGAGGAGGTCTCCGCGGTCCTCCAGGTGTGCGCGAACCACGGTGTCCCGGTGGTCCCGCGCGGCGCGGGCACCGGCTACTCCGGGGGCGCGGTGCCCCGGGGCGGCGGGGTGGTGGTCTGCCTCACCCGGATGAACGCGGTGCTCGGCTTCGAGCCGGAGGCGATGCGGATCCACGTCGAGGCGGGCATGGTCACCGCCGCGGTCCACCGCCGTGCGCTCGACAGCGGCCTCTACTACCCGCCCGATCCCGGCTCGTCGAGCACCTGCACCATCGGCGGCAACGTCGCCTGCAACTCCGCTGGCCCGCACACGCTCCGCTACGGGACCACCGCCGACTATGTGGTCGGCGCCACCGTGGTGCTCGCCGACGGCCGGATCGTCCGCCTCGGCGAGGGAGGCGACGGCGGCGTCGACCTGCTCCGCCTGCTCTGCGGCTCGGAGGGGACGCTGGCGATCGTCACCGAGGTGCTGCTCCGGCTCCTCCCCGCCCCGGCGACGCGGTCGACGGTGGCGGCGAGCTTCGCCGGGATGGAGCCGGCGGCGACCGCGGTGGCGGGGATCAGCGCCGCCGGGCTGGTTCCCGCCGCGGTCGAGTTCCTCGACGCCGCAGCGCTGCGCGCCGTCGCCCGCACCGGCGTCGACGCCTACGCACCCGAGGCCGGCGCCCTGGTCCTGCTCGAGCTCGAGGGCGACCCCGGCGCCGTCGCGGCCGAGCTCGACGCGGCGCTGAGCGCCCTCGGCACCGG
>Ga0066702_10000443_pt1 | contig 10480 bp, 10 predicted proteins | sample GraSoiAngelo_151_FD_66507 | JGI IMG/M metagenome (GOLD analysis project Ga0066702, IMG submission 66507) | Grasslands soil microbial communities from the Angelo Coastal Reserve, California, USA - 14_1009_12_20cm | ecosystem: Environmental > Terrestrial > Soil > Grasslands | place: USA...
TTGCGCAGACGCGCCTGGTTTGCCGAGCTCATCTCGCACAACGGCAAACGCACCTCAGCGGACATATTCCCTCGCCACGAGAGCACGGTTTTTATTGGCACCGGATTCGGTTCGATGAATAAATCTTTGAACAACCAATAGAGCTTGCGGTGCAACTCTTCCCCGCGCTTGACGTGCCCGTTCGTCACCGAGCGTACGAGTTCGCACATTTCCGCTGGTAACAAATTGGACGCCACGCTCACTAATCCAACTGCACCCGCCGCCAGAAACGGTAGCGTCAATCCATCGTCGCCACTCAAGATCGTGAAGGCGTCGGGCAAACGCGCACGCAATTCACTCACACGATCAACATTTCCGCCGGCTTCTTTAATCGAAACAACGTTCGGACAATCGCTCTGGATTCGCGCCACAGTTTCCGCGCCGATATCAACGCCACAGCGTCCGGGAATGTTGTAAAGCATTATCCGCAAATTGGTCGATTTCGCGATCGCGGAAAAATGGCGAAATAGTCCTTCCTGCGTCGGCTTATTATAGTATGGCGCCACCACGAGGGCTCCATCGACCCCCATTTTCTCGGCCTGCTCGGTGGCACTAATTGCTTCCCTGGTTGAGTAGGAACCAGTGCCGGCGAGAACGAGACAGCGTTTGTTCGCAGTTTGAATTGAAAAACGAATTACCTCTTTCCGCTCGTCGTGCGTTAGCGTCGGTGACTCACCGGTCGTGCCAACGGCGACAATTCCGTCGATTCCCGCTGCAATTTGCGATTCGATTAATCCTTTGAGCGCGGTGTAATCAACCGCGCCTTCACGAAAGGGTGTGACCAAGGCGGTGAACGTGCCGCGGAACATATAGAATCGCTGGAGTTATGGAGTAATGGAGCAGTGGAGTGATGAGACCATGTTGCGCAGAACGAATTCAATACTCCAGAACTCCATTACTCCAACACTCCATTCCTAGATTTCAATTGTGCCTTCAAAGGCAAACTCAGCCGGTCCGGTCAGGGTCACTTCCGTGAAATGCTCACCGTCGCGGCGAAAATCAACGCTCAATTCACTGCCGCCGCGTACCAGCACGCCGATCGGCCCGCTGGTTTTTTCCCGGGCGCCAAAAATGAGCGCGCTCGCCACCACTCCCGTGCCACAAGCAAGCGTCTCGTTTTCGACCCCTCGCTCGTAAGTCCGAATTGCGATCTTGTTTCCGCCACATCTTTCCAGGAAGTTTACGTTCGTCCCCTTGGGTGCAAACATTTCGTGGCGCCGGATGGCGGCACCTTCTCGCGGCACATCCACTTCTTCGATATTCACCACTGGAACGACAACATGGGGCACACCGGTGTTAATGAAGTGAATAGTTTTGGTTTCGTAGCCGACCGCGAGCGTGACGTTCAATTGCAAATCGGTTGGTTCGCCCATGTTCAAAGTCACAAGCTCACCGTGCAGGTGTGCGGCAATGATTCCGGCAGGGGTTTCAAACGAAAGATCCTTGCCCGTACCAGCGATCTTCTCCGCAAAACGAGCAAAGCAACGCGCCCCGTTGCCGCACATCTCCGCTTCTCCGCCGTCACTGTTGTAGTAACGCATCCGGAAATCGGCGCCGTTGCTCGCCGGCTCGATCAACAAAATTCCGTCAGCTCCGACACCGCGATGACGATCACAGATTTTCGCGATTTGCTCCGGGCTCAATCGCACCTCGCCAGCGCGATTGTCGATCATGACAAAATCATTCCCGGCGCCGTTCATCTTGGTGAATCGCAGCATGTGATTTGTGTACCACAGGCTCGGCGCAATGCCAACCGCTCGCTCCGGCTGTAGCGGCCGCCGTCTCCGGCGGCAGGATGTTTGGATTATGCACTGAGACAACGGGCTTATCCAGCTCCCCCAAGCCTACGCTCGGGATGGTCGGATCGCCGACACAATCGGCGAGACAAATTTGCCGACACGATCGGCCAGGTCCTCGCGATCGCCGACCTTCCCGATCAAACCGACAATCGCGCTGCCGACGACGACGGCGTCGGCCACACCGGCAACGGTCGCAGCCTGTTCCGGATTGGAAATGCCAAAACCGACCGCAATTGGGAGACGAGTATGTTGTCTGATTATCGTTAGCTTTTGTTTGAGCGACTCGGCAATGGAATCCCGCGCACCAGTCACGCCTTCTCGCGAGACATAATAAATAAAACCGCGCGCCGCCGCAGCAATCGCGGCAATCCGGGCTGCCGGGGTCGTCGGTGCAATCAGACGAATCCGTAACAGATTTTCATTTTTGTTTCCTCGCGAATCGTTGGGATCTTCTTCCGGGGGAAGATCGAGAATGAGAAGGCCGTCGACTCCGGCATCTGCCGCATCGCGTTCGAACACGTCGAGGCCGTACCGCAACAGTGGGTTTAGATAAGTGTAGAGGACGATCGGGATTTCAGACGTGCTGCGAATCTCACGCACACATTTCAGCACACCTGAAACAGTCGCACCGGCCTCAAGCGCGCGTTGGGCGGCGAGTTGATTGACGATGCCGTCCGCCAATGGATCTGAAAATGGAATGCCGAGCTCGAGTAAATCCGCTCCCGCCTTTTCCAGAGCCAGCGCGATCTCCACGCTGCGCGCAAACCTTGGATCGCCTGCGCAGATGTAGGGAATGAACGCGGCGCGTTTCTCTTCCCGGCACCGGGCAAACAGCCGTTCGATTCGCTCCGACATCGCTGGCATTCTTAACGCAGAATTAGTCCACTTGAAACGATGACGCTGAGCACGGTGCGGTTATGGTATGGTTTGCCATCCGTTTGCTGCTCCATTTTCCATGAAAACCATCCCCGAACCGCGCACCAAGACGTTGACCGTGAACGAGATTTATCACTCGATTCAGGGTGAAAGCACGTGGGCCGGGCTGCCCTGTGTGTTTGTGCGACTTACGTTTTGCGATCTGCGCTGCAATTATTGCGACACCGCTTACGCCTTTTATGAGGGCGAAAAAAAGACGGTGCCCGACATCGTGGAAGAGGTTCTGAAATTCAATTGTCCACTGGTCGAGATCACCGGCGGGGAACCGCTATTGCAAAAAAACGTTCTGTCCTTGATGACCGCGCTGGCTGACGTTGGAAAAACCGTGCTTCTGGAAACGAGCGGCGCACACGATATTTCCCAAGTCGATCTCCGGGTGCATCGGATCATGGATTTGAAGACGCCCGGGAGCGGCGAGTGCGAGCGTAATTTGTGGTCGAACATTGAACATTTGACCAAACATGACGAAGTGAAGTTCGTCGTCGGCTCACGCGAAGATTACGAATGGTCGCGCGAAAAAATGCGCGAATACAATCTCGCGACACGCTGCCACGCCGTTTTATTTTCGCCAATTTTTGGACGTATCGAACCGCGCGAAATTGTGGAATGGATGCTGGCCGATTCCCGCCAGTCCGGCCCGGACTTGGAAGCGCGTTTTCAATTGCAGATGCACAAATTCATCTGGGCACCCACCCAACGCGGTGTGTGAGACCAAACAAATTGGCCAGTGTGATCACGCTGATTTTTGCAATGGCAGAAATTGTCGGATTTCTGGCACTAGCCGCCGATCGAGCAGGCTTGCTTCCGATCGGCCAACATGATAAAAATATTTATTCGGATTAAGCGAAGGTAGGCGATGAGAATAACTGCGATTTGTTTGTTGCTATTGGCTTCGGGGGTGTGGGCTTCTGCGGCCGCGCTGGAGGGAATTGTGCAAGCTCCTGACGGGCGGCCAATCAAAAATGCTCAGGTACAGATCGAGGCGAAAAATGCGAAATTTGCAAAGACGATAACGACTGACGCTAAGGGACATTACTTGTGCGATGGCTTGACTGCTGGTACTGATTACAAAGTGACGCTTGTCGTCAACGGATCGGTTAAAGCTTCCATCTTGAATACAAGAACGGGCGCGGGAAAGCCGACGGAACTGAACTTTGATCTGCGCCTGGCAAAGGCCTTAGCAAGCTCAGGAAAAAGGCACATGGTTTGGGTCCCGCTAGAGACCGGGACTCATATTGGCAGTAACGGTAAGTGGGTGGAAGTCGACGAAAACGGCAAAGTCGTTAGCGACAACGCCGAAATGGTAAAGACTGATTCAAACTACGCCAAACAGCTTGAACTTAGCGGCGCCCGTCGACCACCAGGAAATTAGGCGGCAAATCTTCCGCTACCGAGGTGGCAGGTTTCTCTCCCAGCTGACCAAGTTTATCTGAGTACAAAAGTGGTCTGGCCCAAATCGCAGAGGTGGATCGGCCCGCAGGCATGATCGGCCTTGCCCGGCTTAATATGCTGTGGTTTCCTATAGGCAGAGGTAAACTAAGTATGAAAATCATCGCGTTCGGTTTATTGCTGTGGGTGTCGAGCGCATTGGCTTGGGCAGGCGCTCTTCAGGGAACTGTGAAAGATTCCGGCGGGCATCCGACTAAAGGCGCCGAGATCCGAATTGAGGGGATAGATGGAAATCTTGTAAAGGCGATCAAGTCCGATGCAAGAGGCCATTATTTTGCCGATGGCCTGGCTATCGGTACTGACTACAAATTGAGTCTTATCGTCAACGGATCGATCAAAGCATCCCTTCTGAATGTCCGCGCTGGTGCGGATAAGCCGGCCGAACTCAGTTTCTATCTGCGTCCGGCGAACCGGTCATCAGATAAACATATGGTCTGGATCCCAGACCAACCTGCCGGGACCAATATTGGCAGAGGCCACTGGGCGGAGCTGGATGCTAATGGCCATGTCATCAAGCGCCAGAACATTGATATTATGGTAGTAGGACGAGATTACATCAGGTACCTCGAAATGCAGGGTGCCCGACCCATACTCTGATTGTAGCTGACGGACCAAAATTTATTCGAGGGTTGCCCGGCTCAATCCTGAGCTTGCATTGCGGAACATAGGCATTCTGCCTGTGTGCCAAGCGAATATCCTGTGCGCTTTAGCAACTCAGCGGGTGACATACCCGCTGGGCGCACAGGCTTGGAAGTCTATGTTCCGGATCAATGCTGGGGCGCGCGGACGGTGCCGCTCTCGATTGCGAGCTTCCGTTGTTCGACGATCCGATTCGCCGTTTCTTCCACCATCTGCTCGAGCAACATCCGCAGGTGAGTGTTTTTTCGATAATCGGCCGGCGCGATGTGTCTGACGCGATCGGCGTGCGTGGAAAGCTGGTAACATTTCTTAAAACCAACGCGCTGCGAATCGTCGGGATTGTAAACCGCGATCGCCTGTCCTCCGTTTTTCTTCATCACAGTGAAGCATGGGACATCGGTCGGCCCGTCGCCGATGTAAATCATATTCGAGAAAGGAATCGGCCTGATTTCCGGATCCATGTGATCGTTCACGTCCTGAGACATATCGAGAAACCCTTTATTAATGCGGAAGAGAAACTGGGTCTTTTGGGTGTGACTAATCACGCGCTTGGGAAAGGTGATGCGGCCTTCGGAATCAGTCGCGAATTCGCAGCCGAAAATGGCGCGGACATATGGGGCGAGCCGGCTGCCATCGATCAACACCTTTAGCCCCGATGAAATAATATAATGCTCGACGGTGATGCCGTGAGCCACGTGCTCGGCCGTAAGCAAACCTTTGCCGCCACGAAATTCCTCAAACATTTCCGGCAAGCCTTGATAAAAATTCAACTTTGCGCCCAGCTTCTTGAGTTCCTCATTGGTGGGCCGATCCATCCCGAGCTGATCGAGTAATACTTTCATGTATGCGAGCTCGTTATCGTAGCCGTGATCGCGGACCAGCTCAGAACAACGCCGCCAGAAAATCTCGCTGTTTATCCCAAACGCAGGGAAGACGACTTCATCCTGCATGTAGCTTGGACTCAGCGTCTGATCGTAATCGTAGACGATGGCGATGGTATTTTGCGGGGCGCTCACTCTTTATGGTTGAAACGTTAAATCGTTAAGGTGGTGAAGTTAAGCGCAAGGAATAAGTGACGTCGCAGGTCGTTGCAACGCTTCAGCTCTTCAACGCTTTAGCGAATTCCCAATTCGCGACATAAAATCGTCGAACAGCTCATCATAAATCCGGCCGCGCTCGGGATGATATTGCACCGCCAGGGCAAAGGGATAATCGCGTAATCGAACCTGTTCGATAACGTCATCTGTGGCACACCACGATTCTACTTCGAGGCCGGCGCCAAGCTGGTCGATCGCTTGATGGTGCGAGCTGTTTACTTTCTCAAAACGATGGTGCGTTTTGCGATCGGAGCGAAGCGGCTGAATGTCCTGCGTCTTCTGATCCGGCAGGTTATGACCGCGGATGTCGAGATGAAGCGTGCCGCCGAGGGCAACGTTGAGAGCCTGTAATCCTTTACAGATCGCGAATATCGGCAGGCCGCGCTCGATCGCTTTCTTAATCGCTTCCAGTTCCCATCGGTCGCGATCTGGATGCACATCCTTTTCGATCAAGGATGGATCGGGCACCGGCTGGTTTAAACATTCCGGAGCGATATCGGGACCGCCGGTTAGCAAGAGACCGTTCATTTGTTCAATCGGAAGTTTGCGCCTGGCGGCATTCCAAACCTTCACCTCTGGATAGCGCGAGAGAAATGGCGCGAAATATTTTTCATCTGAGCGCCGCATCCAGGTTGCGAGATTGGCCATAGGTCGAAAGGTGGTGTCATTTGGACCGAAGTCGAGAGGCGACGATCAGGTAGAGGCGATTGATCTCAATCACCGGCGCGGTCGGGACACTAACGTCCCTTCCACCCTCTCACCTAGCGCCCCAAAAGAATGAAAATACCGGCGAGAATAGCAATGATTCCAGCAACAACACCAATAGCGAAGCCAAAAACGGCAATCAGACCGTAAAGGATTAGAAAAATCGCCAGCAAAAGCATTCCGATGTTTTTCGTGAAGGTCATGGGGCTGATAATTTGCATTCCACGTTCGATGTCACGCCAATTATGCGAACTAACACTTGGAGGGGCATGCTTCGTTGTCTCCAAACCTGAAAGGATCGCACCCACCATCCCTCCACCTGCCGCTGAGGATAGCGGCAGCTACAGCACGCCGCTTACAAACCCATTAATTCGCGGACGTATTTCACCGGCGGGCTGCCGAAGGAAAGGACGGTATCGTTGTATTTCTTAAGATTGAAGGCGCTGCCATCTCTCGCCTTGGCACGATCGCGCAGGTCAAGATGCTCGGTCACACCAACGAAGTAAGTCGATAGTTGTGCTGAACTAAGCCGTGCCCGTTTCCATTTCGCAACAGCTTCGCCTTCCTGCTGAAAACCTTCCTTCAACATCAGGTCCATCGCCTCTTTTTCGCTCATGTTTTTGGCGTGAATCCCCTGGTCGAGGATAGCGTTGCAGATGACGCGCAATCGCATTTTCAATTGCTGCATCTTCACTTCCGGCCCGCCGTAGCCCTGTTCTGCCATCACTTGTTCGCAATAAACAGCCCAGCCTTCAATGAACGTGCCGCTCTGAAAAATTGCGCGCACTAATGTGGGGGCCCGGAATTCGTTGGAGTGGGCCAGCTGCAAATAATGTCCCGGCATTGCTTCGTGTACGGTCAAGTCGCGGCACATGTAATTGTTGTATTCCTTGAAGAAGGATTCCTTGCGTTGCGCATTCCAATCTTTCGGCGTCGGCTCGACCGCAAAGAATGTCTTTCCATTCTGCTCGAGCGGTCCCGGCGGATCGCAGTAAGCGATCCCCTGCCCCCGTTTGAATTCAGGCATGACAATGACATCAAGCGGTTTGTCCGGCACTGTTACGAGGTCGTGTTGTTTGGTGAAGTCGGTTGCTTCTCGGACAATTTTCTGCGCGCAACCGACGATGGTATTGTCGTCCGGATGTTGCTCCGCTAGTTTCTCGAGCACAGCAACGGTGACTTTCTTCTTATCATCCAGGGCCGATTTGGCGGCATTCGGAAAATACTTTTCGTAAAAGGGCAGGGCGGTTTCGTAGATCGCCTTCTGGGTTGCCGCGAGATCAGCCTGGGCCCGCTTCATGATCTCTTCCATTGATAGGTCGGAAGCGAGCGCGAAGCGTAATTTCTTGCGAAATTTGTCGACACCGATTCGGAAATCACCGTCGGAACGCGGAAGCAAATCTCTTTGCAACCACGCTTCATAGTCTTCCAGCGCCTTGGCCGTCTTTTCCTGGATCGGTCCAAAATCTTTCGCGGCCTGGGGCGCCTGATTGAGCAAAGGTGAAAGACCTTCGCGGACTAACGAGATTGCGCCTTGTGTCTGCTCAATGGCCGTTTCGGTATGAATCTTCGACGAGTGTTTCAGATTGGCCTTACCCTGGGCGATGACGGCGGGAATTCCTTCAAGGCGCTTCCGCAAATTCGGGATGCGCTGTTCGGCCGGAGCAAAATCGCGCGCCACCAATAAATAAATGCTATTGGCGAGGCTCTGATTATAAACGAGCGGGTTCCATTCCCATTCCTTCAATTCTTCGAGACTGAAGATCTGATAGTCGATCTTATCCTTGAGCAACCGGAGATCGACCTTGTTGGCCCCGGTCAGCTGTGAAAGGTCGGTTAATGCTTCGAGCTTCTGTCGCGCCTCTTTCGCGCGCGCCAATTCCTGGGCCCGCGCTTCAGCTGAGTAATCAGTCAGTTTGTCGTCAAACCGGTGATCACCGAGCTCCGTGGCATCCTCGGGATTGGCGCCCAGGTATCCTTCAATGTAATCGTGCGCAATTTGTTGAAACTGTTCGTCCTGCGGGGTAGCACGAACACTTGTGAACGACATAGCTAACGAGAACAATACAAATATTGGAATGTTCTTTTTCATAATTACGATTCCCTCGCGTGTGACACTGACGCCCTACAATGTTTGGATGTTAAGCTTCCGGCTGAACGGCAAAGCCAACGGTGGTTTCCGCTTCAACTGAAGCTTCGGCCTGGTCCTGCAAATAGGTCCGACCCTTGTAGAACGGCGTCACAATGGCGAATAGTACCGCTGTCCCTAATAGGACCCACACGAAAAACATGAAGTAGCTGGCGCCGTGTAACTTTACCGTGCCGTCAGGATTTTGAATGAAGAAATCGACTGCGGCGGTAAACTGATTGCCCAGTGAAACGGCGAGCAAATATGTGCACATGCAAAGTGATTTGAGTTTCACCGGCCCCTGGGTGTAGGAAAACTCGAGATGTGTCGGGGAAACCAGTGTTTCGCCCGCAGTCAGGACCACAAACGCCCAAATCTGCCAAATAATAGCCGGGCGCGCTCCGGCATCGATGCGCGTTTGAATCATCGCGACGATAAAAAATGATGCCGCGGTTACGAACAATCCAGCTCCGATTTTTCGCAACGGAGTTAGCTTGACGCCAAGCTTTTCCACAAAGGGATATAGCCAGTAGGAAAAGAGCGGCAGCATGATCAAAATGAAAATCGGATTCACAGTCTGAATCTGCGAGGAGAGCCACTCGATCCCGAAAAGGCGCCGATCCATCGACTCGGCCTGAACGATCCAGGAAGAAAAGTTTTGCTGCCAGAGCGCCCAGAAGATGGCAACAAATGGAACTGGAATCAGAATGTTCAGCAAGATTTTGCCGGTTTCACGGTTGAAAAGAGCCCGCGCATAATTACGCAGACCAGCCGGCGGAATATGCACGAATTTTTTGCGACCCCACCAGAAAATGACAGTGGCGACGGCCATGAAAATGCCCGGCAGCCCGAAGGCAATGTCCGGACTATGCAAGCGCGAGCTTTCCAGAAAACTCACGACAGATGGTCCCATCTTGGCGATTAAGCCGTTCGGATCCGCGCGGTAGGGCTCGAGCAACCACGGAATCAGCAAAGTCGAGATGGCCGACCCGGCATTAATGGAAAAATAGAACCAGTTGAAAAGACGGGTGAGCAAATGCTTGTTCGACTCTCCGAACTGATCGCCGACGTTTGTTGAGACGCACGGCTTGATACCGCCGGCACCCAGCGCAATCTGGAAAAGACCGATCGCGAGCAGGATCCGTGGGTCAATTATGTGCGCTACTGGGGAGCCCATCAACGCCAACGTGGCGTGGCCACCGCAATAAACGATCGACAACCAGAAGACGACCCAGAATTTCCCAAAGAGCGCGTCAGCGAGGAATGCGCCGATGATTGGCAGAATGTAAAGCGTCGAGACGAATGTGTGATACCATCCTTCGGCCTGGTGCGGCGCCATCACCGCGAGATTCCCGGTCTTGTCCATGAGATATTTCGTCATGAAAATGGTGAGGATCCCATTCATGCCGTAGTAGGAGAACCGTTCGGCGGCCTCATTGCCGATGATGTAGGGCACACCCGGGGGCATCGTTGTGATTTTGGGTGGCGAAGTCAGATATTTTTCCCTGGCCATATTGTTTTCTTCTAAGGGGCTTTTTTCTCAGGGAAAAATTTTACCGGCGTTGGCGCAGCGGACCCGCCGGGCGCGGGGTTGGACGCTTCTTTGTCCAGCGTTGCCGTCAGATCTTTTTGAACTTCCGGATATTCGCCGAGATGATGTTTTTCACAGGAAATGGAAAAAAGAATTG
>Ga0066702_10000444_pt1 | contig 10458 bp, 8 predicted proteins | sample GraSoiAngelo_151_FD_66507 | JGI IMG/M metagenome (GOLD analysis project Ga0066702, IMG submission 66507) | Grasslands soil microbial communities from the Angelo Coastal Reserve, California, USA - 14_1009_12_20cm | ecosystem: Environmental > Terrestrial > Soil > Grasslands | place: USA...
CAGGGAAGGGATCGGCACCGCGCCCGGGTCGAGCTCCTTCAAGACCCCGGCCAGGACCTCGAAGCGACCCAGGTCGGGCTCGGGCTGGGCGGGCCCGAGCTTCACCACCTCGATCTCCGCCTCCTCTGAGATCGCGGCACGCAGCTCGCCGACGAGGTCGTCGGGACCGTACCCGGGCAGCAGCCTGCCGTCCAGGGAGAGGCGGACCTCGCTGGGGATGACATTGATCTTCAGGCCTCCTTCGACGATGGTCGCGTTGACGGTGTTGTGGAGGCCCGCGTCCAGGCTCCGCCCTTCGGCGCCCATCTGGTCCAGGACCCGGTCCGTCTGGGCCGGGTCCAGGAGCCTCGCGTAGCGCTCGGAGACCGCCCCCGACAGTGCGTCACGCATGCCCTCGAGCTGCATCCGGACGGCGGCCGTGATGTGAACCGGGAGGCGCGCCCCGTCGAGAGCCCGGAGCACGCTGCCGAGCCTGGCCATCGAACCGCCCCGCATCGGCAGCGAGCCGTGCCCGCCGGGACCGCGGAGCGTCAACAGCAGCTGGCAGCCCCGCTTCTCCGAGACCATGATCGGGAAGAAGCGGCGGCCGTCCACCTCGTGGCTGTAGCCGCCACCTTCGCCGATCGTGTAGCGAACGCCGGCGAACAGTTCGGGATGGTTGTCGGTCAGCCAGGCGGCGCCCTCGACCCCGCCCGCCTCCTCGTCGGCCAGGACGGCGAGGACCAGGTCCCCGGGCAGCTTCACCCCCTCCCGCTTGGCCCGGAGGAAGGCCGCGACCATCATCGCCACGCCGTTCTTCATGTCCAGGGCGCCGCGGCCCCAGATCCAGCCGTCGGCCACCTCCGCGGCGAAGGGCGGATGCGTCCAGCGCTGGTTGACGGTGGTGACGACGTCGACGTGCCCCTGCAGCACCAGACCCGGGCCGCCGCCGCCTTCCAAGCGGGCGACCAGGTTGGGCCGCTCCGGACTGGCGGCGTAGCTCTTCCAGGGGATGCCGGCCTCGGTCAGCAGGGTGCCGATGTGCTCGACGCAGGCCCGCTCGTTGCCGGGCGGGTTGGTGGTGTCGAAACGGATCAGGTCGCGGACGAGCTCGGCCGGCGTCATCAGCGAACGAAGCGTTCGGCGCGAAAGAGGGCGGTCACGCTGGCGGCGTGCTGGATGGTCCCATCCGCGGCCAGGGCCAGCGCCTCTTCGAAGGGCAGCTCGCGGACGACCATGTCCTGCTCGTAGACCTCGGGCCGGCGGGGCACTTCGGTCAGCCCGCGTGCCAGGTAGAGGTGGAAGCGCGTCGTGGAGACCGCCGTCGCTCGGGCGGTGCCAAGCTCCTCCCATCGGGTCGCCGCCAGCCCGGCCTCCTCGACCAGCTCCCGACGGGCGGTCTCGAGCGGTTCCTCGCCCACCTCCACGGTCCCGGCCGGCACCTCCCAAGCGCCCACCTCCCACGAGTGGCGCCACTGCTGGACCAGGAAGGTCGTTTCCCGCTCGCTGAGCGGCACGATCAAGGCGGCCTCCGGCTGCCGAAAGACGGCGTACGTGCCCCGGGTTCCGTCCGGCCACTCGACCTCGTCGGTCCGGAGCTCGTAGCGGAGGTGGTGACAGAGCTCCCGGCTGTCGAGCACCTTGAAAGGGCTGCCCGTCACTGGCGAATCACCGCGGCCACGGCCGCGGTGGCGGCTGCGATCCGGCGCGGGTCGACCGAGCTGTAGTCCATGGGCGAGACCTCGCCCTCGAACTTTCGCATCTCGTCGAGCAGCTCAGGGTGCTCGGCGATGAAGTTGGTGGTGAGCTTGCCGGCCTTGAAGTCCGGGCTCGCCAGGATCGCCCGGTGATAGGGGATGGTGGTCGCCGGCCCCACCAACACGTACTCGCGGAGGGCGCGCTGGGCCCTGGCGATCGCCTCTGCGCGGTCGGCGCCGTGGACGATCAGCTTGGCCACCAGAGAGTCGTAGCTGGCGGGCACCTCGCTGCCCGGCCCATATCCGCTGTCGACGCGCACTCCGGGCCCGGCCGGCGCCACCCAGCGGAGGATCTTTTTGGGGTTGGGCATGAAGTTGCGGGCCGGGTTCTCGGCGTTGATCCGCATCTCGATCGCGTGGCCGCTCCAGCTGACGTCCTCCTGCTCGAAGCCGAGGGTCTGGCCGGCAGCGACCTTGATCTGTTCTTTGACCAGGTCCATCCCCGTCACCAGCTCGGTGACAGGGTGCTCGACCTGGAGCCGGGCGTTGACCTCCAGGAAGTAGAACTCGCCCTCGCTGAAGATGAACTCGACAGTGCCCGCGTTCTGGTAGCCCGCCGCCCGGCAGGCCGCGACCGCGGCGGCGCCCATGCGTCGCCGGATCTCGGGCGTGACCGCCGGCGAAGGCGATTCCTCGAGGATCTTCTGGTGCCGCCGCTGGATCGAGCACTCCCGCTCGCCGAGGTGAACGACGTGTCCGTGCTGGTCGGCGATGACCTGGATCTCCACGTGGCGCGGGTTGCGCACGTACTTCTCGAGGTAGACCGTCGCGTCCCCGAACGCCGAGCGGGCGGCGTTGGCCGCGCTCTCCAACGCCGGTCGGAGGTCCTCCTCCCTCTCGACCACCTTCATGCCGATGCCGCCGCCTCCGCCGGACGGCTTGATGATCACCGGCAGGCCGATCGTCCGCGCCGCCTCGAGGGCCGCCTTGGCGTCGCCGATGGCCTCGGTACCGGGGGTCACAGGCACGCCGTGCTGCCTGGCCAGCTCCCGGGCGCCGAGCTTGTCGCCGAGCTTGTCCATCGCCGAAGCGGGCGGTCCGATGAAGGCGATGCCCGCCGCCGCGCAGGCTTCGGGAAACGCCTTCCGCTCGCTGAGAAAGCCGTACCCGGGATGGATGGCTTCCGCGCCGCTGTCCTTGGCTGCCTTCATGACGCGGTCGAGATCCAGGTAGGACTCGGTTGGGGCCGCCCCGCCGATGTGGATCGACTCCCCGGCGTAACGCGTGTGGATCGCGTCGCGATCGGCGTCCGAATAGACGGCGACAGTGCTGATGGCGAGCTCGTGGCAGGCCCGCATGACGCGGACGGCGATCTCTCCGCGGTTGGCGACCAGGACCTTCTTGAAGAGCCGGTGCTTCATCGCCGCCGGCGATAGCGTTCGAGGACAGCGGTGAGCTCCTGGTCACCGTGCTCGCCCGCCACCTCGGCGAAGGCCTCACGGACCGCGTCCAGGATCGGCATCGGATAGGCGGCGCCGTCGAAGAGCGAGAGCGAGAGGTCGACGTCCTTCAGCATGTCCTTCAGCGCGAAGGTGACGGGCTCATAGGGGCCCCCGAGGAAGCCTGACCGGCGCGTGTCGGCGTACGGCACGTGGCGCTTGATCCACTCGAACGCCTCCTCCGGCGTCAGGCCGGCCCGCACGCCGGCCTCGTGCAGCTCGGCGGCGGCTCCGTGGGTCATGGCAAGCATGGCGTTGTTCATCAGCTTCATCGCCGCCGCCCGCCGGTAGCTGCCGACGCTGTGCACCTCTCCCAGCGCTTCGAAGACTGGGCGGGCGTGCGCAATCGCCTCCTCCGGCCCACCCGCCAGGAATTGCGCCTTGCCGGCCTCCACCATCGCCGGCGGGGCGACGACGGGGGCCGCGACCAGTCGCGGGAAGCGGCGGCCGAGCTCCTCAGGGACCTCGGGGCCTGCCGTGCTCATCTCCAGGTAGACACGGTCCGCGGCCGGGTCCAGCTGCTGGTAGACCGCCCGAACCGCGTCCGGGCCGGTGAGGATGCTGAGCGCCACGTCGGTACCGGCCACCGCCTCCGCCGGGGTCCCGGCGACGCTGCCCACGCCCAACTGCTCGGCCCGCTCCCGGGTGCGGTTCCACAGCTGCAGCGCGAAACCCTGGGCGGCCAGGCGCCGGGCGGCGGCCGACCCCATCTTCCCGGTCCCCAGGACGGCGACCTTCATGAACCGATCTCGACCAGCGGCTGGTTGGGACCGACGACCTCGCCTTCCCTGACATGCACGGCCTTCACCTTCCCCGCCACCGTGCTCACGATGTCGTTCTGCATCTTCATCGCCTCCAGGACGGCGACCACGTCGCCGAGCTTCACAGCGTCGCCAACCTTGACCGGCACCTTGACGATCAGGCCTTGCATCGGAGCCACCACCGAGCCGGGTCCCGCCGCGGGCTTGGCCGGAGCACCGGCGGCGGGCGCCGGAGGCGAGCCGGCCGGCGCGACGCCGACGGCCATGCCGGCCCCGGTCACCCGGACCACGAACGTCTCACCGTCGACCTCGACCTGGAACTCGGCCGACTGCGCCGCCGCCGCCGCCGGAGCCGCTGGAGCGGGCGTTGGAGCCTCGGCGGCGGCCTCAGCCGGCGCCTGGTCGGCGGGCGGGTCTTCAGCGGCCTTCTCGCCGCCGTTGGCGGACGGCTCCTCGGGCGTCTTCCGGGCCAGGTCGCCACGGAAGAAGCTCAGCGCGAGGGACGGGAAGAGGAGATAGGTGAGCAGGTTGTCGGTGCTGCCCTCGACACCCTGCTTCTTGAGCTCGGCCCGCGCGCCCGAGAGCTGCGGCCCGAGCAGGTCGGCCGGCCGGATGGTCACCGGCTCCTCGCGGCCGAGGACCATCTGCCGGAGCTCGGCGTCGGCGGGCCGCGGCGGCCGGCCGAAGAGCCCCTGCAGGTAATCCTTGAGGTCCTTGGTGACCGTCCCATAGCGCTCTCCGCCGACCACGTTGAGCACGGCCTGGGTGGCGATCAGCTGCCGGATCGGCGCCACCAACGGTGGGTAGCCGAGCTCCTGGCGAACCCGCGGGATCTCCACCAGGACCTCCTTGAAGCGCGCCTCGGCGCCGTGCTTGCCGAGCTGCTGGTGGACGTCCTCGAGCATGTGTCCGGGCACCTGGAAGCGGAGGATGTCCGCATCGACACGGTCCGCATACGGGCTCAGGTACTCGCGCCGCTCGTCCTTGAGGGTCTGCACCTCGTCGCGGACCTCGATCAGCTTCTCGAGGTCGATTCCGGTGTCGTAGTCGCCGCCGGCCAGGGCCGCGACCACGCTCTCGGTAGCGGGCTGGGAGGTGCCCCAGGCCAGCGGCGAGATGGCTGTGTCAAGGATTGACGCGCCGGCCTCCACGGCGGCCATATAGGCCATCGGCGCCATCCCGCTGGAGCAGTGGGAGTGGACGCCGATCGGAATCTTGATGACCTCCCGGAGCGCGGCGACCAGTTCCCAGGTCGTCTGCGGGCTGAGCAGCCCCGAGGTGTCCTTGATGATCAGCACGTCGCAGCCGAGCTTCTGCAATCCCTTGGCCAGAGAGACCCAGAGCTCGAGGTTGTGGGCGGGGCTGATGGCATAGCAGAGCGCGCCCTGGACCTTGCGCTTCGCCTTCTTGGCCGCGGCGATCGCCGCCTCCATGTTGCGGAGGTCGTTGAGCGGGTCGAAGATCCGGAAGATGTCCACCCCGCAGTCGGCGGCGTGGGCGACGAAGGCCTGCACCACGTCGTCGGCGAAGTTGCGGTGCGCGACCAGGTTCTGGCCCCGGATCAAGGCCTGGATGGGAGTCTTGGGAGCGGCCTTTTTCAGCTGCCGAAGGTAGTCCCAGGGGTTCTCCCCGTTGTGACGGATCTCGGTCTCGAAGGTCGCCCCGCCGAAGGCCTCCAGCGAGTAGAACCCGACCTCGTCCATCTTCCTGGCCAGGCGGACGATGTCCTCGCCGCGGAGCCGTCCGGCCAGCAGTGACTGGTGCGCGTCCCGGAAGGTGGTGTCGGTCAGGCGCAGGCGGGGCGCCGGGCGAGCCTTCGCCGTCACCGGCCGGCCAGCGCTTCTCGCATCTCGTGGTGGCGGGTGGCCAGCTCGGGGTCGGCGAGCCCCAGGATCCGGGCCGTCAGCCAGGCCGCGTTCTTGGCGCCCGCGATCCCTATCGCGACCGTGGCGACGGGGATTCCCGCCGGCATCTGGACGATGCTGAAGAGCGAGTCCTGGCCGCCCAGGTGCTCGGTCGGCACCGGCACCCCGATCACGGGGAGGTCGGTCCAGGCGGCGACCACGCCGGGCAGGTGCGCCGCGCCGCCGGCCGCCGCGATGATGACCTTGAGGCCGCGGCCGGCCGCCGCGCCGGCCCATTCCATGACGCCGCGGGGATCACGGTGGGCGGAAAGGATCTTGACCTCGTGCTCGATGCCGAAAGCCTGCAGCTGGGTGGTGCAGCTCTCCATCAGCGGCAGGTCGGACTTGCTGCCGAGGATCACTCCGACGTCAGGCACTGCTCGCCTCCTGTGCGATGTCGCGGCGGTGGAAGGCTCCGTTGAATCGTACCCGGCCGACCGTCGAGAGGACGGTCTCGCGGGCGGCGGCGACGGAGTCGCCCAGCGCCACCAGCGTGAGCACCCGGCCGCCGGAGGTGACGAGGCCGCGTCCGGGCAGGTAACGCGTCCCGGCGTGGAAGACCAGGACGCCCGGCGGGATGGTCGCCAGACCCTCGATCTCAAAGCCCGTCTCGTAGGAATCCGGGTACCCGCCCGATGCGATCACCACTCCGACGCAGGGGCGCGCATCCCACTCCAGCTCCCCGACCGGGCCCAGGTCACCCCGCGCCGCCTCCAGCATCAGGCGGACCGCGTCGCTCTTGAGCCGGGGCAGGACCACCTGCGCCTCCGGGTCGCCGAAACGGGCGTTGAACTCCAGCGCGCGGGGGCCGTCCGGTGTCAGCATCAGGCCCGCGTAGAGGAGCCCGCGGTAATCGAGACCGTCCTCGGCCAGCTGGCGGACGGCCGGCTCGAGGACTGTCTCGACCGCTTCGGCCACCAGCTCCGCCGTGGCGTCGGCGGGCGGCGAGTAGGCGCCCATGCCGCCGGTGTTTGGGCCCTGGTCGCCGGCCAGCGCCCGCTTGAAGTCCCGCGCCGCCTCCAGGGGCAGCACGCGGGTTCCGTCGGTGACGGCCATCAGCGAGACTTCTGGGCCTTCCAGCCGCTGCTCGACCACCACCGTCGCTCCGGCACGGCCGTAGGCGTGCTCGACCAGCATCGCGTCCACCGCTCGCTCCGCCTCTTCGACGGAGCCGCAGACGAGGACGCCCTTGCCCATGGCCAGCCCGTCGGCCTTCACCACCACCCGTCCGTCGTGCTCGCGCGCCCAGGCCTTGGCCGGGGCGGTATCGGTGAAGACGCCGTAGCCGGCGGTCGGGATCTGCGCTCGCCGCATCAGCTCCTTGGCGAAGGACTTGCTGCTCTCGATCCGCCCGGCCTGCCGGCCAGGCCCGAAGACCGGGATGCCTTCCTCCCGGAGCGCGTCGCCGACCCCGGCGGCGACCGCCGACTCGGGACCGAGCACGACGAGGCCGATCTTCTCCCGCTTGGCGAAACGGACCAGGTTGGCCACGTCGTCAGCCGGGATCTGAATGTTCTTTCCGAGGCCACCGGTGCCGCCGTTGCCGGGGGCGATGAAGACGCGGTCGGTCAGCACCGACTGCATGCACTTCCAGGCCAGCACGTGCTCGCGGGCGCCGGACCCGACGACAAGGATCTTCATTTCCGCTAAGAGGCTAGTTGCGGCGGTCGGCAGCCGGCCGGACGAATAACATCAGGACTGACACAATAAGTGATATGGCTGTTATCGGTCCGAGCCGGGCGGGCCCGGCTGCCAGATGACCGTGGTCCAGGTGGCCGGCAGGACCTGGCAGACGGAGGACAACCCCTACTACCGAAGCAACAACGGCTTGATCATTCTCCCGCTCCTCGCGCTGGTGCTGGTGTTCGGCCTCCTGGCGTGGCGCAGACGCTCGGCGGCACGCTCCTAGCCAGGTTGGGGAGTGAGCGCGCTCACTCCCACTCGATGGTGCCGGGCGGCTTCGAGGTGATGTCGAAGACCACCCGGTTGACGCCCTTCACCTCGTTGGTGATCCGGTTCGAGACCTTGGCCAGGACCTCGTAGGGCACCCGCGCCCAGTCCGCGGTCATGGCGTCGTCAGAGGTCACCACGCGCACCGCCACCAGGTTGGAGTAGGTCCGGAAGTCGCCCTGGACGCCGACGGTCTCCAGCGGCGTGAGGACCGCGAAGGACTGCCAGACCTGCCGGTAGAGGCCGTTCTTCTTGATCTCGTCGACGACAACCCAGTCCGCCTCGCGGAGGATGTCGAGGCGCTCCTTGGTCACCTCCCCCAGGCAGCGGATGGAGAGCCCGGGACCGGGGAACGGCTGCCGCCAGACCATGTCCTCCGGCATTCCCAGCTCGGTCCCGACCGCCCGCACCTCGTCCTTGAAGAGGTAGCGAAGCGGTTCGATCAGCTTGAAGCGCAGGCCCGGCGGGAGCCCTCCCACGTTGTGATGGGTCTTGATCTTGACCGCGCTGGCGACGGTGTCCGGCGCGGTCGACTCGATGACGTCGGGGTAGAGCGTGCCCTGGGCGAGGAAGTCGATCTCGCCGATCGCTTTCGCCTCGGCCTCGAAGACGTCGATGAAGACCCGGCCGACCGCGCGCCGCTTCTGCTCCGGGTCGACGACGCCCTTCAGGGCCGATAGAAAGCGGTCGCTCGCGTCCACGTAGCGGATGTCCATGTCGAGGTTGCCGTGCATGACGTCGAGGACCCGCTCCGGCTCCTCCTTGCGGAGCAGCCCATTGTTGACGAAGACGCAGGTCAGCTGGTCGCCGACCGCACGGTGCACGAGCGTCGCCGCGACCGCACTGTCCACGCCGCCTGACAAGGCACAGAGCACGCGGCCGCCGCCGACGGTGCCGCGGATGGTCTCAACCGCCTCCGCGATGTAGGAGCCGGGGGTCCAGGTCGGCGTCAGCCCGCAGACGCGATAGAGGAAGTTCTGGAGGATCTCCCGGCCGTGCGGCGTGTGCACGACCTCGGGATGGAACTGGATGCCCAGGATCCCGCCCTCACCGGCGAAGGCCGCAAATGGGGAGTTGGCGCTGCGCGCCAGCGCCCGGAAGCCGGGCGGCAGCTTGGGCACGTTGTCGCCGTGGCTCATCCAGACCGGCATTTCAGCCGGGAGGCCGGCGAAGAGCCCGCTCGGGTCCTCGACCTCGAGGACGGCCGGACCGTACTCGCGGCGATCCCCGGGAGCGACCTCGCCGCCCAGGTGGTAGGCGATCAGCTGCATGCCGTAGCAGATGCCGAGGACCGGGATACCCGCCCTCAGGGCGGCCGGGTCGACCAGCGGTGCGCCCGGTTGGTAGACGCTGGCCGGCCCGCCCGAGAGGATCAGCGCCGCCGGGTGGCGCTCGGCCAGTTCCGACCACGGGGTGGTGCCGTTGACCAGCTCGCAATAGACGCTGGCCTCGCGGACGCGGCGCGCGATCAACTGGCTGTACTGCGAGCCGAAGTCGAGGATGAGGACCGTCGCTCTGGTGGGAGGGGCCTCTACCAAGGGCTTGGCTACTTGCCCATCCCCACATGCTGCGCGCGCTGCTGCAGCTTGCCCTCGCTGACGATCGCGGGCGCGATCACCATCTCCACCTTCTGGAACTCCTCGATGTCGCCGGCTCCGCAGACACCGAGCGCGGAGCGGAGGGCGCCGGCGAAATTCTGGGTCCCGTCGTCGACCGTCGCCGGCCCGCGCAGGATCTGCTCCAAGGAAGCCTTGACGCCGACTTCGATCCGGGTGCCGCGCGGGAGGTTGGGGTCGGGCGTGGCCATGCCCCAGTTGAAACCGCGCGAGGCGGACTCGGCGGAGCCTGCCAGGGGCGATCCGATCATCACCCCGTCGGCCCCACTGGCGAGGGCCTTGCAGAGGTCGGCGCCGATGCGCATGCCGCCATCGGTGATCACGGCGACCCGCCGGCCGGTCCGCCGGAAGTGCTCCTCGCGGGCGGCGGCCACGTCGGCGGTGGCGGTCACCTGGGGGACGCCGACGCCGAGGACGCCGCGGGTCGTGCAGGCAGCGCCTGGACCGACGCCGACCAGGATCCCGGCGATGCCCTCCTCCATCAGCTCCAACGCGGTCCCGTAATGGACGGCGTTGCCGGCCACGAGCGGGATCGGCAGCTGACGAGCCAGGTCGGCGAAGGAGAGCTGGTGGTAGGAACGGGAGATGTGGCGGGCGGTGAGCACGGTCCCCTGGACGACCAGGACGTCGGCTCCGGCCTCGACCAGGGCCTCGGCCCGCTCGGCCGCCCGGGCCGGGACGGTGGAGACGGCGCAGGGAACGCCGGCCGCTTTGACGGCACGGATCCGCTCGCTGATCAGGCGCGGCTTGACGGGCTCCCGGTAGACCTCCTGGAGGAGGGCGTTGACCTCGGCCTTGGACGCCTCGGCGATCCGCCGGATGACCGGCGCGGGATCCTCGTAGCGGGTCTGGACGCCGTCCAGGTTGAGGACGGCTAGGCCGCCCAGCCGCCCCATCGCGATGGCGAACTCGACGTCCACCACCCCGTCCATGGCCGAGCCCCAGATGGGGAGCTCGAGGCGGAGCTCGCCGAGCCGGAAGGAGATGTCGACCTCTTCCGGGTTGATGGTCACCCGCCCGGGGACGAGGGCGATCTCGTCGAAGCCGTAGGC
>Ga0066702_10000445_pt1 | contig 10457 bp, 7 predicted proteins | sample GraSoiAngelo_151_FD_66507 | JGI IMG/M metagenome (GOLD analysis project Ga0066702, IMG submission 66507) | Grasslands soil microbial communities from the Angelo Coastal Reserve, California, USA - 14_1009_12_20cm | ecosystem: Environmental > Terrestrial > Soil > Grasslands | place: USA...
CGATGGGCCTCGTGGTGGCCGACGCCGCGGCGCGGGCCGTCGAGTTCGTGGGGCTGCCCGAGGCCCAGCTCAACCTGGCCCACGCCGTGGTCTACCTGGCGTCCGCCCCCAAATCGAACACGGTGATGGCCGCCCTGGCCCGGGCGTTCGAAGACGTGGAGCGGCGGCCGGCCGGAGCCGTGCCGGCGCCGCTGCGGTCCGTCCACCCGTACCAGCGGAACAAGATGAAGGAGGGCGGCGGGTACGTGTACCCGCACAACGACCCATCCGGCTTCGTGGCCCAGGAGTACCGGCCGCCCGAGGTGGCCGGCCGGGTCTACTACCGGCCGTCCCCGCACGGTGCGGAAGCCGCCATCGGTCACCGGCTGCGCCAGCTGTACGGCGACGCCGCCTACGACGACGAGGAGTGGTGGCGCTACGAGAAGTTCACCGACCCGGCCCGATAGCCGTCAAAGGGAGTACCGAGCAGAGCCGGCAGAACTCGCAATTCACGAAACCGGCGCAGAAACACCCGTGCCCAGGCGGGCCACGAAGTCGTCGAGCAACCGGGCCACCTCGTGGGGCCGTTCCTGCATCAACTGGTGCCCGGCGCCGGGCAGGACCTCGAAGCGGCCCATGGGGAGGAAGCCGGCGATGCGGCGGGCCGCGTACACCGGCGTGAGCAGGTCACGGGAGCCGACCATGACCATGGACGGCGTGTGGGTGGCGGCCAGCGCCTCCCGGGCGTCGTGGTCGAGGAGGTCTATGCCGGATGGCAGCGAGGTGGACTGCGGCACCTCCATGCCGCACCGGCGAACCTCGTCGACGGCCCGGGCCGACGGCCGGGCACCGAAAGCGAGGCGGCTCAACACCCAGGACAGGTCGTCCTCGCCCATGGGCAACCGGGGCACGGCCCGGCCCGCCTCCAGGCGCACCCGGGCCCGGCGCCCCAACGCCTTGGCGAGCGGCAGCACCGGTTTGGGGGCGATCTGGTAGGCGGCGGTGTCCATGAACACCAGACCGGCCACCCGTTCCTGCAGCTCTTCGGCGAAGTCGGCGGCGAACTCCATGAGGATCATGCCGCCCATCGAGTGGCCGACCACGATGGCGTCGCGCAGGTCGAAGTGGTCGAGCACAGTGGCGACGTCACGCGCCGCGATGCGGCGGCCGAACCCCTCGCTCCCGGCCGTCGAGCGCCCATGACCACGGACGTCCATGGCCAGGACCCGGTAACGATCGGCCATCAGATGGAGCTGCGGAGCCCATATGCGCGCCTGCAGGGTGATGCCGTGGATGAGCAGCAGGGGGCGGCCGGTGCCGCGCTCGATCACGTGTATGGATCCGCCGTCGGCGGCCGGGACGTCATGGCGGACCACATCGGCCGAGAGGTCGTAGAGCGGATCCAGGGCGGGGTCCGACCGCCGGCGGATGGCGGCGGCCGACTGGTGCAGGCCGACCCGGCCGCCGGCGGCGGCGGCAGCGGCGATGACGAGGGCCAGCGCAAGGCGCCGCGAGGAGAAGGAAGGCATGCCCGCGTATATACCGCAGATCGCCCACTCCCAGCCCGGAGTAACCTCGCCCGGATGCGGTCGCGCTACCTGTCCCGCCTGGCCGGCCGCGCCCGGGGTGCGCTGGGGATCGACGACGTCTCCCGGCGACTGGACGCCATCGAGGCCCGGCTGGCGGCGGCCCCGGCCGGCCCCTCGTACCCGAGGGGGCCGGTCTACTTCGGCGATCACACCGCCCTGCTGGCCACCCGGTGGGGAGCGAAGATGCTGGTGGACACCCGGGACGCGGCGATCGCGCCGTGGCTGGCGCTCGACGGCCTGTGGGAGTCGCATGTCACGGCCTGGTTCCAGTCCACCCTGCGCCGGGGCCACGTGTTCGTCGACGTCGGCGCCAATGTGGGGTACTTCACGCTCCTCGGCGCCCAGTTGGTCGGACCGGAGGGGCTGGTGGTGGCGGTGGAGGCCCACCCGGACCTGGCCGCCATCCTGCAGCGCAACGTGGTGATCAACGGGGTGTACGGCTACGTCACCACCCACCAGAGGGCGGCGTGGTCGGAGGAGACGGAGTTGGAGTTCCACGTGCGGGAGCACTTCGCGGGCAACTCGAGCATCGGCAGCATCGATGCGCCGGGTCTGCAGCGTCTGGGCGACACGGAACGGTCCATCCGGGTGTCCGCCGTGCGCCTGGACGATCTCCTGGCCGGGCTGCCCCGGGTCGACGTGATGAAGATCGACGTCGAGGGGGCGGAGAAGCACGCCTTCGACGGGCTGCGCAAGACCATCGAGGCCAACCCTGAGATGGTCGTGATGTTCGAATGGGCCCGGGCACAGATCGAGTCGGTCGGCGACACGCCGGCCGAGCTGGCCGACATGGTGGCGGGCTACGGCTTCGGGTTCACCCTGCTGGAGACCGGCGAGGCCATCAGCCGCGACGACCTGCTCGCGCTCCCCTACGGCAACGTGGTGGCTTCGAGGTAGGACCGGGCCACCTCGGCCAGCGCATCGGCGACCTGCCCGGGGGCGCCGGGGTCGAGGCGGCCGTCCCTCGCCGATGGCGGCAGCTCGACCTGGACACCGCCCCGGGCCGGCCGGTTGACCGGGTTCCTCCGGTGCAGGCCGCGCAGCTCGACCGGGATGTCGGCCATGTCCGTGACGGCGGCCAGGTGGGGCAGCCGGGACCGTAGAGAGCGGGCCAGGGCCTCGGCCAGGTCCCGATTGCGGCCGCCGAGGAGGATGCGGCGGGGCCGGTCGACCCGGCCGTAGCCGTGGAGCGCCACCGCAACCTGGACGTGCCGGAGCCACCGGTCGAGCACGGCGGACCGGGCCGGGTCCACGGCGTGTGAGGGCACGTGCCAGCGCAGGTCGGGCGGCTGGTCCACCACATATAGAGACGCCCCGCTGGTCGCCGCGGCTGCGGCGGCGATCTCGGATGTGCCCAGCTCGAGGCCGCCGTGGAAGGCCATCAGCCCGACGGGACCGGCGACGACCGACCGCTCCTCCACGTCGGGGTGGGCGAGCAGGTCTCCCCAGCGGACCGTCAGCCGCGCAGGCTGACCTCGATGAAGTCTCTCGATTCCCGTGTGGGACCAAGGTAGCGGTTGGCCGAGCGCTGCATCTGCGGGTAGAGCTTGCTGCCCGTCACGAACCCGGGGTCGGCCGGGTCGGGATGGGTGTAGATGTTGAAGGTCACCCACTCGGGGTTGATGTCGAGGGTCATGGCCCGCACCGCGCCGGCCCGCTGCAGTGATTCGGCCAGCGTCTTGGCGGTCAGCGCCGGACCGGCCACGTACAGGAGGGCGCCGTCCGCGGTCACGCCGATCCCCGACCGGGCGACCACGGTGGAGGTGTTGAGGGTGTTGCCCCACACCGCCACGTCGTGGTACGTGGCCGAACGGGCCACCTGGCCCCCATCCACCATGTCGACCAGATTCTGCAGGACGGCCACGACATCGGGCGTCATGGTCACTTCCGTCCCCCACGACCCGATGTCGATGCGCCCGTCGCGGTAGACGACGAACGACGCCGCCCCTGGTACGAGCGGTACGGCCGTTCGCCCGTCGAGGTAGAACCCGCCGTGGGCGTCCTGGAAGCGGAACCCCCCGTTGAACGCGGCGATGGCGAGGGGCAGCTCCGCCGGGGTGATAAGGGGCGGATGGGTCCACGTGCCGCCCGGCTCGGTGAGGCCCGGAATCAACGCGACGCGCAGCTCTTTCGGGTCCATCCACACGGCGGTCGTGATCTCCGACGTGAACACGGTGTCGGCCCGGAACTGGGCCTCGTACATGGCCGGCCGGCCCGATACCAACGGCCCGACCGCCTGCCATTGGCCTTCGCCGGCCAGAGCGGGAGACACGACCAGCGGGACCGGGGACGGGGCGGCCAGGCCGGGCGGGACCGTCGTGGCGGTCACCGCTTTGGTCGTCGGCGGGCTCTCCGGCCGCGCTCCCACTTCTGGATTGAGCGCCTTCGGCTGGCCGCCCCGGTGCGGCTGGTTGGCGTCGTAGTAGTAGTTCTCGAACTGGCTGACGATCGCCCCGGCGCCGTGGGCCCGGAGCCAGTCCGCCCACTTGGCCGAGAAGCTCTCGTTGCCCGGGTGCAGGGACGCGCCGATGATCGACCACAGGGTGAGGGCACCGAGCAGCAACACGAGGGCGGCGACGGCACCAAGGACTCTGCGGATCACGCGCCGCCGCGTCCGGGGCCGCCGCCGCCGGGGCGGCATGGCCATGGCCTCGTACCTGGGGGGAAGGACGGAGCGGCCCGGCGCCGGCATCAGCTGTGACCTGAGACCGAAGCGGCACGCTCCGGTCCGGTGCTCATCCCCGCGAGGGTAGGGCAGGGTGGGAAGGATTTGCTGGCATGCCCGGGCCGGGCGGTGGCCGGCTGGGCGACGTGTTCAGAGGGCGGCGACGGCGGCCCAGGCGCTGTGGACGGCACCCTGGATGTAGCCCACCTCGGCGCAGTCGCCGATGGCAGTGGCCGCCACGCCGGCGGCGGTGAGCTGCTCGGCCAGACGGGGGTCCGGACGGACGCCCGACGCCACGATCACGTGGTCGGCGGCGGCTGTCCGGGGGTCGCCGTCAGCCGTCTCGTAGTCGACCGCATCGGAGGTGATGCCGGTGACGCGGGCCAGGCGGACGATGGCGACGCCGTGGGCCGTCGCTTCGTGCACGGCGCGGAAGCGGCGGGGCAGCGCCATCTCGCGCCCGACGTGCCGGCTCTCCTCGAGCACGGTCACCGACCGTCCTCTCTCGGCCAGGAACTCGGCCAGCTCCAGGCCGACCAGCCCCCCGCCGATCACGACGATCCGGCGCCCGAGCGGCAGCCAGCGCCGGGAGAGACTTCGCAGCCGGGCCACGTCGTCGGTCAAGCCGATCCGCCGGGCCAGGCCGACCGCCCCCCGGGCGTAGGCGGGCAGGGACCGGCTCCCGGTGCCGGAGAGCAGGGCCCGCAGATCGTCGCCGGTGAGAACGTGGGCCAGGTCGCCTCCCGGAACGCCGGGCCGGTCCCGCCGGGCCCCGGTGGCGACCAGGACGGTGTCGGGTCGCTCGGCCCGGATGCCGGGCAGGTCGGCCTCGTGCCCCAACCGGATGTCGACTCCGGACTCGCGGACGGAGGCCTCGAGGTAGCGCACCAGCTCGGCGTTGGCCGGAGTGGTGAGGGCCGAGAGCCGGGCCGTGCCGCCGAGCCGGTCCCGTTCGAACAGCACCACGTCGTGCCCGGCTCCGGCCGCCAGTCGCGCCGCCTCGAGGCCGGCCGGGCCCCCTCCGACGACGACGACACGCCGCCGGGTGCCCGCCCGGAGCTGGCGGGGCCGGTCGTAGTGGCCCAGCCGGGAGTTGACGGCGCATATGGGCGTTTCGTCCCAGAAGTTCTGGGCCACGCACACGAAGCAGCTGATGCAGGTCCGGACCAGGTCGGGGCGCCCGGCGGCCAGCCGGTTGGGCAGGTCCGGGTCGGCGAGGAGCTGCCGGCCCATGGCGACGAAGTCGCACACTCCCCCTTCGGCCAGGAGCCGCTCGGCCCGGGCCGGCTCGATCCGGCCCACCGCGATCACGGGCACGGACACCCGCTGCTTCACCGCCCGGGCCAGCTCGACGTACTGGCCGGGCTGCCACGGAAGCGGGCCGTCGGTGAACCCCGGCCCCACCGGGCTCACCGTCGAGGCACTGATGTGGACGGCGTCGGCCCCGGCCTGCGCGGCCCGGGCCGCGTTCTCGGCCGCCAGGTCGGGGGTGATGCCGTCGTTCCCGTGGCCGTACTCCTGGCCGTCGAGGCGAACGAGGATGGCGAACCCGGCACCGGTCCGGTCTCTGACGGCGCGTACGACCTCCTCCAGGAGGCGAGCCCGCTTGGCCTCGGTGCCGCCGTACTCGTCCTCCCTGTGGTTGTACAGCGGAGAGAGGAAGGAAGAGATGAGATAGCCGTGGCCGCCATGGATCTCGACGCCGTCCAGACCGGCTTCCTGGACCCGGGCCGCGGCGGCCGCGAACTGCTCTGTGACCTCGGCGATGTCGTCGAGGGTGGCCGCCCTCTGGGTCGGATAACGCGATCCGTTGGCCTTGATCAGCAGGTCCAACTCCTCGGGCGTGATGTTGTCCAGGTCGGTGTCGGAGCGGGGTAGAGGCACGGACGCGACGACCTGGTCGCGACCGTCCATGGCATCCACCCGGGCCACCTTCCCGTGGTGGCAGATCTGTACGACCATGGCGGCCCCGTGGCCGTGCACGGCCTCCCCGAGGCGGCGCAGGCCGGGGATCACCCCGTCGTGCGACAGGGCCGGCTGATGACGGGACGTGGCGCCGACGGGGTAGGCGATGGCCGAGGTCTCCAGGATGAGCAGGCCGGCCCCCCCGGCGGCGCGCTCCTCGTAGTGGGCGACCACCTCGTCGGTGATCACGCCGTCGGCGGTGCACAGGTTCTGGTCCATGGCCGGCATCACAATCCGGTTCCGGAGCCGTAGCGGCCCGATCCGTCCCGGTTCGAGGAGGTGGTCGAAGCTCCGAGTCATCGAGCGGCAATGTAAGGGGCGGCCGGGCTCGCCGCCCGCGCCGGGTGCCGCTCTCCGGTACGGGTGGGCTGAGGATCCGTCCTCACCCCCCGCTGTCACTCAGCCGTGTGCGCCTCGGGGCCGGCGTACAGTACGACGCGGCACGGAAGGAGTCGCCAGGAGCGTGAGCAGTATCAGCGGTGTGGCGGCGGCCGATCAGCGCTGGTCGGAAATGCTGGCGCTCTGGGCCATCCCGGACCACATCCTGGCCGGGGCCGAAGAATCGCCGTACTTCTTCGACCAGAGTGTGTTCGCCGCCGCCGCCGACGAGGCGCTGACCCGCGCCCAGGACTCCCCATCGGACCGGCGGGCGCGGTCGGCCCTGCCGGCGGGCGGCTCGGTGATCGACGTCGGCTGCGGCGGCGGGGCGGCCAGCCTGCGCCTCCGCCCCGCCCGCCTGACCGGAGTGGATTCCAGCCCGGCCATGCTCGGGCTGTTCGAGGAGCGGGGCCGTGGACTGGGCCTCGCCGCCTCGATCGTCGAAGGAGCGTGGCCCGACGTCGCGGACGTCGTCCCGGTGGCGGACGTGGTCGTCTGCCACCACGTCGTGTACAACGCCGCCCGCCTGGGCACCTTCGCCCGGGCGCTCGACGAACATGCCCGCGTCCGCACGGTGGTGGAGCTGACCGCCGTCCACCCCATGACCTGGATGGCGCCCTACTGGCAGGCCCTGCACGGGTTGAGGCTCCCCGACTGCCCGACCGCGGACGACGCCATCGAGCTCCTCGAGGGGATGGGGTGGCAGATCGGCCGGGAGCGGTGGACGCGCCCCTACCAGATGCTGGGCGAGACGGGCGCCGACGGGCTGGAGCGCATCGCCCGCAGGCTGTGCCTGCCGCGGTCACGCCGGTCCGAGCTCGGCACTCTCCTCGAGGAGACGCCGCCCCCGCCCCAGCGGGAGATGGTCACCCTGTGGTGGTGAGGCCGTGCAGCTCCGCGTCCGGATCGGACAGCTTGGCCCGGTCCACCGGGATGGACTCCCCGATGAGCTTCTCGATGGCATCGCCCTGATCCCAGATGTTGGCGTTCATGGCGGCCACCACCCGGTCGTCGCGCACCCAGAACGCCAGAAATTCGGTCTCGGTTCCGCCCCGGCGCAGGACCAGCTCGTCGGAGGCGGTGGCCCGACCCCGGTACTCCATCCCGAAGTCGTACTGGTCGGAGAAGAAGTAGGGGATCTTGTCGTACGCCTGCCGCTGGCCGATCATGCCCCACGCCGCCGCCGGCCCCTGATTGAGGGCCGAGGACCAGTGTTCCAGCCGGAATCGCTCCCGGTACCTCGGGTGGTACGCGTTGGCCACATCACCGGCGGCGAAGATGCCGGGAACGGAGGTCTCGAGGAATTCGTCGGTGACGATTCCGTTGTCGACCTCCAAACCGGCCGCCTCAGCCAGCTCCGAGCGCGGCCGGACGCCCACGCCGACGACGACCAGGCCGGCCGGGATCACCGTCCCATCGGTGAGGGTCACCTGCTCCACGGAGGCACCCCCCGAAATCGACTCCACGCCCACACCGAGGCGGAAGTTGACGCCGTGGGCCACGTGGAGGTCCCGGTACAGCCGCCCCATCTCCGGACCGAGCACCCGCTCGAGGGGCAGATCCACGGCATCGACCACCGTGACGTCGGCTCCCAGCTGCCGAAGGGAGGCCGCCACCTCGGTCCCGATCCAGCCTGCGCCGATGACCGCTACGGGCACCCCGCTGCCGGCGGCGGCCCGGAGGCCGTCGGCGTCCGACACCGTGCGGAGGTATCGCACTCCGTCCAGACCGGCGCCCGGCACGCTCAACTCCCGCGGTGCCGCCCCCGTCGCCAGGAGGAGGTGGGAGTAGGCGATGCGCTCACCGCTCCCGGTCTCGACCTCGTTGGTGTACGGGTGCACGGCCACTACCGGTGTCGACAGCCGTAGCTCGATCCCCTGCTCCTCGTAGAAGGCGGCCGGGTGGACGGCAGCCGCCTCGAAGGGCTGGTCGCCGCGCAGGTAGCCCTTGGAGAGAGGCGGACGCTCGTACGGTCGCACGGGCTCCTCGCCCAAGAGGACGACGCGCCCGTCGTATCCCCCGGTGCGCAGCGTCTCCGCGGCCTTGGCGCCGGCCAGGCTGGCTCCGACGATGACGGCTGCCTCAGGCATGGTTACCCCCTGTAAAAGATGTCTCGTTCTACTTTAGAAAGCCCTCCCGTATTTAGTCAAGGAGGTTTTGTTTTAGAGTAGGGCGGCCACCCGTGGGCGTATGCCTACCCCATCAACTGCAGGACCTGAAGGGCCCGTTCGGCTTCCCTTGGCGGCGAGCTTCGACATGAACGTCGACGTCCACGCGGCCGCGAAGAGAGTGCCTAGACCGGGTGAGGGTCGAGAGCTAATGTCGCCGGTCAGCGGGCGCGGGGGCTACAGCTCAGGCGGGCAAAAAGAGCAAGGGGCATCAAATGGGGTATTCGGCGGATTTCCATCGTTTGGGCGGGCGCGCGTCCGGCCGGGTAGGCGTGGCGGCGGCCGCCTTCGTGTTCGGCCTCTCGGCCGTGGCGATCGGGGCCAATCGCGCGTCTGCAGCCCCCGTCCCGAAGGGCACCACGGTAAGGGCGGCCAACGCCACGCCGGTCGGCCATGCCACCGGGCTGGGCCAGGCCCTGGGCGCCGACGGAACGATCCGCGCCCACAGCGGCTCCTATGACGCCAAGGGCTACCGGATGATGCTGGATCGCCAAGGAACACCCCACTTCGTCAAGGCCGATGCGCCGGCCCCCACCACGACGGCGTCCGCTCTATCAACGGCCGTCACCAGTGCCGATGCCAGCTGGAGTGACAGCTTCGGTCCGCCTGGCGCACCGAACGCCGGAGTCGTCGACGCCGTGGCGGTGAGCGGTAACGACGTCTACATCGGCGGCTCCTTCGCCACCCTCAGCGCCGACGCCCTGCTCCCGTACAACAACGTCGCCGTGTGGGACGGGCACGGATGGAGGAGCCTGGGCAGCGGGACGGCCAACGGCACCAACGGTCAAGTCGATGCCGTCGCCGTCATGGGGAACAACGTCTTCTTCGGCGGCAACTTCAACAGTGCGGGGGGCCAGTCGGCGGCCGACATAGCCGAATGGAACGGGACCAACTGGTCGGCCCTGGGCTCGGGCATGACGGACACAACAACTTCCGGCACCCCTATCGTCAAGGCACTCAAGGTCGTGGGCACGACTCTCTACGCCGGCGGAAGCTTCGACGACGCCGGCGGGGTGGCGTCGCCGAGCCTGGCCGCCTGGAACGGTACCGCTTGGGGGGCCGTGGGCACAGGTGTGCTCCAGTGCACCTTCTTCGATGTGCCGAACCACTGCTACGGGACGCCCAACGACGGGACCGTCGACTCACTGGCCGTGTCGAGCACCGGGAGCACCCTCTATGTCGGCGGCGCCTTCAACTTCGTCGGCGGCCAGGAGTACTACGGACTGGCGCAGTGGGACGGCACGGCCTGGTCGGGCATCGGCGGCTTCGGCGCCATCAACAACGGCAGCGTCGGGCCCGTGTTCGGCATGGCGGTAGACGCCGGCACCGGCACCCTGTACGTGGGCGGGACCTTCGACCACATCGGGATCACCAGCACTCACACCGGCGGTGTGGCGGCGGCCAGCGTGGCCGCGTGGAACGGCACCGCCTGGTCCGCTCTGGGGGTTGGGGCCAACAACTGCAGCGGCTGCGGGAACGCCACCGTCTCGACGGTTGCCGTGCGCAGCGGCGTGGTCTACGTGTCCGGCAGCTTCTACGGCATGGGCGGGGACAACGCCCGCCAGATCGGCCAGTGGAACGGAGCCGCCTGGACCGCCGTCGGCCCCGGCCTGGACGCGCCGCCCAGCGCCCTGGCGGCCACGACCGGCGGCCTTCTCGCCGTCGGTAACTTCGGGAACACTGCCGATTCGTCGGTCGTCCTCAACAAGGTCG
>Ga0066702_10000448_pt1 | contig 10446 bp, 12 predicted proteins | sample GraSoiAngelo_151_FD_66507 | JGI IMG/M metagenome (GOLD analysis project Ga0066702, IMG submission 66507) | Grasslands soil microbial communities from the Angelo Coastal Reserve, California, USA - 14_1009_12_20cm | ecosystem: Environmental > Terrestrial > Soil > Grasslands | place: USA...
TTCGCAGATCCGGAGGCGTCGCCGCCATCCTCCTACAATCGACGCGATGGCCGAGCCGGTGCCGCGCTTTCTCGCCGACGTGTACGAGGCGGCGAGCCGCTGCAACAAGTGCTCGCTCTGCCAGGCGGTCTGCCCCACCTATCTCACCAACCCCGTGGAGTGGGAGACGGCGCGCGGCCGGGTCGCCCTGGTGCGCGACGCGATCGAGGGGCGCCTCGAGCTGCGCGACATCGCCGACGGGCCGCTGAGCACCTGCCTCACCTGCAACAACTGCATCGCCGCGTGCGCGCCGCGGGTGCCCACCGGCGACATCGTCAGCCGCGCACGGCAGGAGCTCCACGCTCAGGAGGGCCACCCGCCGGTGCAGACCCTCGTGTTCCGCTCGGTGCTCCCCCACCCGGGGATGCTCGCGACGGCGCACCGCCTGTCGCGCGCCGTCCAGGCCACCGGGCTCCACTGGCTCGCCCGCCGGTCGGGGATGACTCGATGGATGGGCGCGGCCGGGGCGTTCATGGAGCACGTCGGGCCGCTGCCGGCGCGCACCGCGCACCAGCGCGCGCGCGGGCTTCCCGCCGTCGAGGGGGCTGTGCGCGGCCGGGTCGCGGTGTTCGTGTGCTGCTACCAGAACCTCTGCGCGCCGGAGGCGAGCGAGGCGGTGATGCGGGTGCTCCTCGCCAACGGCTTCGAGGTGGACGTACCGCGGCTCGGCTGCGGCGGGCTGCCCGCCAAGTCGCTCGGCGACCGCGACGCCATGCGCGACATGGCGCGGCGGACCGTCGAGGCACTGGAGCCGCTCGAGGTCGACGCGGTGGTCGGCGACACCGCCTCCTGCACCGCGCACCTGCGGCGCTGCGGCGAGATCCTCGAGGACGAGCCGCTGCTTGCGGCCCCCGCCGACCGCGTCGCGGCGCGCACCTGGCGGGCGGCCGAGTTCCTCGACCGCGAGGGCCTCAGCGCGCCGCTCGGTCCGCTGCGCTGGACGGTCGCCTACGACCAGCCGTGCTCGCTGCCGCTCGACGGCGACGCGCGTCGCGTGCCGCAGCGATTGCTCGCCGCGATCCCCGAGCTGGAGCTGCGCCCGCTGACGGAGGCGGAGATGTGCTGCGGCGGCGCGGGCGACTACTTCCGTCGCGAGCCCGAGCGCAGCGCCGCCATCCTCGCTCGCAAGCTGGAGCACGTCGCCGCCGCCGGCGTCGAAATCCTGGTGACCGACAACGTCTCCTGCCTCACCCAGCTCCGCGAGGGCGCCCGCCACCACCTGCCGTCGCTGCGGGTGATGCACCTCTTCGAGGTGCTCCTCGCATCGATCGAGAGCGCCCGGCGCAGAGGCGCCGGCCCCCGGGGTTGACGCTCCCGGCTCTCAGCCGAGCGCGGCGACCATCTCGGCGGGGGGCATGGCGATGCAGGTGAACGAGGGCACGTCGCGCACCGTGTGCGTCGACGCCTCGCTCTCGCGCATCTCGTGGACGAGGTCGAGGAAGTCGGACACCGAGTCGCTCTCGAAGGCGACGACGAACTCCTGGTCGTCGAGCCCGAACGAGTAGGTGGTGTTGATCTTCACCGACGGGAAGCGGTGACCCATGGCGATGTGCTCGGTCATCTGCCGCTGCCGCTCCTCCTTCGGGAGCCGGTACCAGGCGCGGGTCTTCACGAAGGGATAGACGAAGAGGTAGCGGCGGGTGCCCGGCACGATGACCATCCGGTTGCTCCGCCCCTCCTGCCCCTCGTGCTCGTGCCGGTCCACGTACATGCTCCGCTTGGTCATCGCGAAGTAGTGGTACGGGGCGGTGAGGTGCCCCGCGATGCGGGTGCGGTTGAGGCGCGCCGAGAAGCGGTGGTGGTGGTCGAGGTCGTCGCTGATCAGCCAGAGCATGAAGTCGGCGTCGCCACGGGTGCCGACCAGGCTGTAGGTGCGCAGCACCACCCCGGGGAGGGACCCGGTCTCGACGAGGAGGTCGACGAGCTCCTCGCGGTCGACCGCGCGCTCGGCGTCGGTGCGCAGGCGCCAGGCGGGATCGACCCGGTGGAAGGCGAAGCGGACGAACTGGCGGGTGATCGCCGGCTGCGGGCGGGCGTCGCGGGTGGTGAGGGGCGCCTGATCGATGGCCATGGTGCCTCGTGTGCGTCTACTTCAGATGCTCGCGCGAGAGCGGGACGGTGTGACCGCACCGCCGGCATGCCCAGCCCCGGCCACGGCGCGACACGACCCTGCCGTCGTCGAGGGTGATGCTCTCGTCGGGTCCGTGGAGGGGGATCCAGGCGGCGGGGTCACCGGCGCACAGCCCTGTCCCGAACCCGGCGCGCACCACCCGCTTGCAACTGTCACAGCGGTCCGGGGGTGGATTCACGAGCATGCGGTGCGTCCGGTCTGCCGATTATAGGGTGGGCCCGCCGGGGGTCCCCGCGGCGGCGAGCCGTGCCTCGAGCGCGTCGACCGCGAGCCTCGCGGCGTGCTCCTGGGCGAGGGCGCGGCGCACCTCGGCGCCGTGGTCGTCACCGGCGGCGTCCATGATCCGGGCGAGGCGCTCGGCGTCCTCCCCCTCGGCGAGGGCCTCCGCCTCGACCGTGGCGAGGTCCGGGACGGAGCCCGCGGCCGGCCCGTCGGCCAGCGCCTCGGCGAGGCCGGCGAGCAGCGGCGGCCCGTCGGCGGCGGTGAGCGCCGGCGGCGGCGGAAGGCCGGGCCACTGGCGGACGAAGACGCCGGTCGCCGGCGGTCCGAGGCAGACGAGCAGGGTGGGACCAGCGGGATCCAGACGCGCGGCGATCGCCGAGACCGCGCCCGCCGGCGCCCGGGAGCGCAGCCGGGCGCGCACGGCGCCGAGGTCCGCGGCCGCGGGCAGGGGCTCGGCATGGCGGCGGACGCCCTCGGGGCCGGCGGCGAGGAACACCGCCGCGCCGGGATCGGCGAGCCAGATCCGGTCGGGGCCGTCGAGCCCGGAGGCCGCCGCCGAGATCAGCGCCACCGCCTCCTCGACCCCTCCGGCGCGGGCGAGCACCGCCCCGGCGAGGCCGCTCCGGGCCGCCGGGCCCGCCACCGAGCACGCGACGAGCAGACCCTCGCGGTTGACGCCGTGGTGCACCCCGGCGGCCGTGGCACAGCCGGCGGCGTCGTGCCGCGCCGGACCCGCGTCGCCGAGCGCCGGGCTGGTCCACCAGGCCGCCGGCGAGGCCGCCCAGCCGCCGAAGAGGGCCAGCCCGCCGGTGCGCAGCACGGCGACCTGCGCCGGTCCGGTGCCGGCGGCGACGTGGCCGGCGAGCACGCCCGAGGGCGCGGCGCGGAGGATGACGGCCTCCCCCGGAGCCGCCGCCGTCACCCCGGCTCGCCCGCCTCGGCCCGGCCGTACCCCCCGCGGTAGAAGACCAGCGGGGGGGCGGTGCGCTCGATGTCGAGAGCGCGGACCCGGCCGATGACGAGATGGTGGTCGCCCGCCTCGAGCACCTGCTCGGTGTCGCAGTCGACCCAGGCGAGGACGTCCTCGAGGATCGGCGCCCCGCTTCGCGCCGGGCGCCAGCGCAGGTGCCGGAACTTCGCCGCCTCGCGGCTGGAGAAGAGGCGGCAGAGCTCGACCTGGTCGGCGGCGAGGATGTTGACGCAGAAGGCCCGCGCCCCCTCGATGCTCGGCCAGCTCCGCGCCTCGCGGATCACGGTGAAGGCGACCAGCGGAGGATCGAGCGACACCGACGTGAACGACCCCACCGTGAGCCCGGCGGGAGCGCCCTCGTGGACCGCGGTGACCACCGCCACCCCGGTGGGCACGTGGCCCATGATCCGCCGGAAGTGGCCCTGGTCGACCGGGCCCGAGCCCACCGCGGCGGCGTCGCCGTCGGCCGGGTGGGCTCGGTGGATCACCCGATCACTCTAGCTCAGAAGGCGGCGAGCCCCGACGGGGTGCCGAGCCCGGTGGGCCCGTCGAACCCGGCCCGCGCGCTGCAGAGGTAGTTGCCGAAGCAGAGCAGGCCGTTCGACCCGGAGACGACGTCGTGGAGGGCGGCCGCATGGCTGTACAGGTACGCGCCCGGCGCGGCCTGCGCCGCGGGGTTCCCGGCGAGCGCGTAGAGGGCGGCGATGAACGGCGCCGCCGTGCTCGTCCCGCCCGCCTGGACCCAACCCGGCGCCCCGTAGCTGTCGTACACGGCGACGCCGGTGGTCGGGTCGGCGACCGCGGAGACGTCCGCGGTGGTGCGCCGGCCGCAGCCGGAGTCGGTCTGCCACGCGGGCTTCGGCTCGTAGCTGCTGCACCCGCTGCCGGTGCCGTTCCACGCCGTCTCCGACCAGCCACGCGCGCTGCTGTCACGGGTCAGCGTGGTGCCTCCGACGGAGATGACGTAGGGCGACGCCGCCGGGAAGACAGTGCCGTAGCCGGAGTCCCCGGCGGCGGCGGTGATGACGATGCCGGGATGGTTGAAGTACTGGTCCCAGCTCGTCTCCTGCGACTGCTCGGGGACTCCGAAGCTGTTGCTGACGGCGACCACACCGGGGACGCTCGCCGCGTGGTTCTCGGCGGCGCCAAGGACGGGGATGTCCTGGGTGGCCGCCTCGACGAGGAGGATGTGGCAGTCGGAGCAGGCGGCCGAGACCATCTCGAGGTCGAGGGAGGTCTCCTTCGACCAGCCCGCGTCGGGCGCCGGATAGTTGGTGCCACCGCTCCCGTCGACCTTGCGGAAGCAGCCGTTCGCGGTGGTGCACGCGGGCAGACCCATCGCGGCGCGGTACACGGCGAGGTCGGCCTCGGCGTTGGGGTCGTCCATGGCGTCGACCACCGCGACGGTGCGGCCGGCGGCGCCGGTGCCGGTGATCCCGTAGGCGCTGCGCAGGTCGGCGGCGGAGTAGCCGTGGGGGGTGCCGCCGGGCGTCTGCGGCGCAGGGGCGGGGGCCGGGCTTCCGCCGAGCAGGCCGCCCAGGCCGAGCGGAAGGCTGCCGAGCAGGCCGCCGAGAAGGCCGCCGCCCGGAGGCGGTGCGGCGAGGAAGATCGCCATGCACCGCGCCTGGCCGGCGAGGGCCTGGGGGCAGGCGGGGAGCCCCGCGCTCGCGGGCATCCTCGCCTCGGTCGCGGTGAGCGTCGAGGTCAGGCCGAGCAGGCCGGACACGAGAAATGCGGAGACGCACACGCCGGTGGTCCGGCGTCGATTCCAGCCGATCACGGCTTTCCCCTCCCAGTCGAGATCCCGCCGGCTGCATGGCGGGCCGATGGCAGCATACCCCTGAAACGCGGAGTGCGGAGATCTCCTGCCATCGTTCTCGGATGCACATCGCCGTAGCCGACACAGAGCGCGGCAGTGCCGTCGTGTAATCCCGCCGGCGCCGGAGTGAACCGCCGATGACATCCCTGCGAGTGGGCGCGTGCCTGTCGCTCACCGGTCCGTACGCGCGCTTCGGCGTCCAGGCCGCGGTCGGGCTGGACGCCTGGCGCCGGCTCGACGGCGGTGCCGAGGTGCTGCTCGAGGATGACGGCGGCGACCGGGCACGGGTCCCCGCGGCGCTCCGCACCCTGGCGGGGAGGTGTGATCTCCTTCTCGGCCCCTACTCGACGGGGCTGACGCGCACCGCGGTGGCGGTGATCGGCGAGAGCGCCGGGCTCCTCTGGAACCACGGCGGCGCGGGCGACGACGTCCAGGCCGCCGCTCCCGGGCACGTCGTCTCCGTGCTCACCCCGGCAAGCCGCTACGCCGAGCCGTTCCTCCACGTGCTCGCGCACCGCGATGCGCCGCGGCCACTGTGCATCGTCATCGGTGTGGGGAGCTTCGCCCGGCAGGTGGGGGCGGGCGCACGGTCGAGGGCGGGGGAGCTGGGCATCGACGTCCTCGACGAACCGCACGGTCGTGAGTGGGACCTGCTCTGCGCGGGGTCCTTCGAGGAGGATGTCGCAGCGGTGACGCGCGCCCGCGGCGAGGAGCGCCCACCCCGGATGATCTGCGCGGTCGCCGCGGGAGTGCGCGAGTTCGGCGACGTGGTCGCCGCACCGGAGGGGGTGCACGGGGTGGCGCAGTGGTTCCCGGGACGCGCCGCCGCCGTCGACCTCGGACCCACCGAGGCGGACCTGCTCGACGCCTGCGCCGCGCTGACCGGCGGAACTCCGGACTACCCGGGGGTGCAGGCTGCGGCTGCGGCTGCTCTCGCGGTCCACTGCGCTCGGGCCGGAGGCGGCGTCGACCGCGAGACCCTGTGGGCGGTCGCCGCGGCGCTCGACTGCGCCACCCTCTTCGGCCGGTTCCGGATCGACCCCGTGACCGGCCTCCAGACCGGGCACGACACCGTGCTCGTCCGCTGGACGGCGGACGGCCTCGGGAGGTGACCGCTCAGCTCCCGGCGGTCTCCCCGGCGCGAGCCCTTCGCAGCGCCTCCTTGCGGAGCAGGCGCTGCTCGCGGCGGATCCGCGCCTCGGCCTGACGGCGCCGCTCCTCGTCGGTCTCGGGGACGAGCGGGGGCACCGGCACCGGCCGCCGGTTCTCGTCGAGGGCGACGAAAACGAGGTGGGCGGTGGAGACGTGAACCGTGTCGGTGCCGGGGATCTCGACGTCGACCCGCACCCCCACCTCCATCGAGGTGCGGCCGGTGTCGTTGACCTGGGCGCGGACGGTCACGAGGTCACCGATGTGCACCGAGGCGAGGAAGCTCATCTCGTCCATCGACGCGGTGACCGTCGGCCCGCCGCAGTGCCGGCCCGCGGCGATGCCCCCCGCGGTGTCGACGAGACGCATGATCGTGCCGCCGTGGACGAAGCCGGCGATGCTCGCGTGGCTGATCTCCATGGGGATGACGATCACCGTCCTCGACACCGACGGCGGCCGCGGGCTGAGATCGCGCACCGCGGGGAAGGCGCGGCGGCGCAGACCGATGAGGTCGTACGGGTCCACGCTCACCGGCTCCCGAGCGCCGCGAGCGCGGCGCGGCTCAGCACCTCGACGCCGACCGGCAGGCAGCGCTCGTCGAGGTCGAACTCGGGGTGGTGATGGGGCGCGACCGGCCGTCCCGAGGCGTCGCCGGCGCCGACCAGGAAGTAGCAGCCGGGGACGCGCTCGAGGAAGCAGGCGACGTCGTCGCCGACGGTGACCGGGTGCGCCCGGTCGACCATCTCCTCCCCCACCGCGGCGACCGCAGCGCGTCGCACCAGCTCGGCGCTGCCCTCGTCGCTCACCACCGGCGGGCAGCCGCTGGCGCGCTCGTAGACCGACTCGCAGCGGAGCCCGGCCGCCACGCCCTGGGAGATCTCCGCGCAGCGCCGCAGCAGCCGCTCGCGCTCCTCGCCGTCGAGCGCGCGCACGGTGCCGCGCAGGTGCACCTCCTCGGCGATGACGTTGAAGGCGCTGCCCCCGGTGATCTTCCCGATGGTGACCACCGCCGGGGAGAAGGGCGAGGTCTCGCGGCTCACGATCGTCTGGAGCGCGACCACGACGTGGGCGGCGGCGACCACCGGGTCGATGGCGTCGTGGGGAAGCCCGCCGTGCCCACCGCGGCCGCGGATGGTCAGGCCGAACTCGTCGGCGCTGCCGAAGAGCACCCCGGGGGTGACCGCCACCCGTCCCGCCCGCAGCGGGGTGAAGAGGTGGAGGCCGAGCACCCGGTCGACGCCCTCGAGGGTGCCGTCGGCGATCATCGGCATCGCCCCCTCGGCGACCTCCTCAGCGGGCTGGAAGCACATCCGCAGCCGTCCCGACCAGCTGTCGCCGAGGTCGCGGAGGATCCCGGCGACGCCGAGCGCGATGGCGGTGTGGCCGTCGTGGCCGCAGGCGTGCATCACACCGTCGACCTGGGAGCGCGCGACCCGGCCGTCGCCGCGCTCGAGGATCGGCAGCGCGTCGATGTCGGCGCGGACCATCACCGTCGGTCCGGGGCGGCCGCTGTCGAGGTCGGCGAGCACCCCGGTGCCCCCCACCCCACCGCGGACGGTGAAGCCCAGCTCCTCGCAGCGGCGGGCGCAGAGCTCGGCGGTCCGGTGCTCGACGTGGGAGAGCTCGGGATGGCGGTGGAGGTGGCGGCGGGTCTCGACGACCTCCTCGGCGACCCGGGCGGCCGCCGAACGGAGGCGGGCGTCGAGGTCGGTCATCCGGGGGCGTCCTGGGGGACCGGGAGCCCGGCGAGCCGCAGCGCGGTCGCCTGGATCGCCCCGTTGGTGACGCAGCTGCTCGCCCCACTGCTCATCGCCCGCTCGCGCAGGAGCTTCTCGCCGTGGTGGCAGAAGGCGACGATCGGGGTCTCGGGGAGCGCCTCGCGGAGCCGGGCGATCGCCCCCAGCCGGGGCTCGGCCTCGCGGTTGAGGTCGACGAAGACCGCGTCGGCCTCGGGGACGTCCCCGGCGCGGGCGGTGAGCACCGTGCCCCCCCAGCTCGCCACCGCGGTCGCGAGCTGGCTGCGGAACATGAGGTCGTCGCTGAGAAGGGCGACGCGGCTGGGAACGGTCATGCGAGTGCCATCATAGACACCGCTATGAGTACGCCCACCCCCTCCCCGCTGATCTGGACCAGCGACGCGGTCGCCGCGATCCGCGCCCTCCGCGAAGAGGAGGGCCGCCCCGACGCCGCCTTCCGGGTCGACCTCCGGCTCGGTGGCTGCCAGGGCTTCAAGGTGTACTTCGAGCTCGACGAGGTGAACCCCGACGACGTGGTCTTCGAGGCCGCCCCCGACGTGCGCATCGCCATCCAGGAGGATGGGCTGCCGATGATCGCCGGCGGTGTGCTCGACTACGAGAGCTCGCACCGGGGCCGCGGCTTCCGCCTCGCCAACCCCGCGGCGAAGAGCGCCTGCGGCTGCGGCCAGGCCTTCTACGCCGACTTCTCCGACCAGGAGCCCGCGGCCGCCGCTGAAATGGCCGACTGAGGCGATCCGTCTTTCCTCAGTGTCGGTCCACACCAACGCCTTCGGCAGCCCGCCGAACGGGCTGACGTCGGGGACGTTCGAGCGCGTTGTCGCGAAGCCGGGGACCTGGGCCTACCATTGCGACTTCCATCCACAGATGAAGGCGACGGTGACGGTGCGGTAGGCACGCCGCACCCCAAGGAGGGACGACATTGCGCGTACTCAGGATCATGATGGCCGCCCCCGTGCTCGGGCTCGGCCTCGCGGTCACCCCGTTGCTCGCCTCGGCGGCGCCGGTGCCGTACCACGCCACCCTGGCGGCGTCGGAGGAGGTGAGCCCCGGGCCCAGCGGCGGTGCCGGGACCGCGAAGATCACCATCGACGGCACCAACCTCTGCTACGACCTCACCTGGAACGCGGCGACGGGCACCCCGATCGCCGGCCACATCCACCAGGGACGGAAGGGCGCCAGCGGCCCGATCGTTGTCACCCTCTCCCCCACCACGGCCCACACCTGCACGACGGTCGCGCCGACGATCGCCTCGGGAATCGCCGGCAACCCGGGCAACTACTACGTGAACCTCCATACCCAGGACCACCCGGATGGCGCCATCCGGGGCCAGCTCGCGGCGGGCTGATCCCGCACGACGGCCGCTGGGGCCCGGCGCGGAGCCCCAGCGGCCTCGCCTGCCGCTCTGAGCGCCCCGTCCGAGACGTGAATCGGACGCGTCCGGGCAGAATCGGGGTCTGGGGAACGCCCCGAGGACGTCTTGGGAGGACGGCATGGCGATCAGCACCGTGGGAATCGTCGGCGGCGGCCTGATGGGATCGGGGATCGCCGAGGTCTGCGCCCGGCAGGGGATGAGCACCCAGGTGTCCGAGCAGGGCGCGGACGCGCTGGCCGCGGCGCGCCGCCGGGTGGAGAGGTCGCTGGAACGCGGCCGGGCCACCGGCAAGCTCAGCGAGGAGGAGGTCTCCGCCATCCTCGAGCGCATCTCCTTCACCCTCGACCTCGGATCGATGGAGGGCTGCGACATCGTCATCGAGGCGATCGCGGAGCGGCTCACGGACAAGGTCGAGGTCTTCCAGCGGCTCGACCGGATCACCCCGGAGCACACCATCCTCGCGAGCAACACCTCCTCCCTGCCGATCATCGAGATCGCCCGGGCGACCGGGCGGGCCGACCGCGTGATCGGGACCCACTTCTTCAACCCGCCGCCGGTGATGAAGCTCCTCGAGCTGGTGCGCAGCATCGCCACCAGCGAGCCCACCCTCCAGGAGACCCGCGAGTTCGGCGAACGCCTGGGCAAGCGCATCATCGTCGCCCAGGACCGCGGCGGCTTCATCGTCAACCTGCTGCTGATCCCCTTTCTCACCTCGGCGGTGCGGCTCTACGAATCCGGGTTCGCGACCCGCGAGGACATCGACGAGGGAATGCGCCTGGGCTGCGGCCATCCAATGGGGCCGCTCCACCTGCTCGACTACATCGGGCTCGACACCGCGCTCTTCGTCTGCGAGGCGCTGTACGCCGAGTACGCCAACGCCGACTACGCCCCGCCGCCGCTGCTGCGGCGCATGGTCGCCGCCGGCTGGCTGGGTCAGAAGAGCGGCCGCGGGTTCTACGAGTACCCGGCGAACGGCCGCCGCTGAGC
>Ga0066702_10000449_pt1 | contig 10446 bp, 7 predicted proteins | sample GraSoiAngelo_151_FD_66507 | JGI IMG/M metagenome (GOLD analysis project Ga0066702, IMG submission 66507) | Grasslands soil microbial communities from the Angelo Coastal Reserve, California, USA - 14_1009_12_20cm | ecosystem: Environmental > Terrestrial > Soil > Grasslands | place: USA...
TCGGGAATTGTGTCCACCTACACTTAATTCGAAGTGGCGGAGTTCAGCCCCGGGCTGGAAGGTGTGGTGGCCGCTGAAACCGCCGTCAGCGAGGTCGACGGCGCCAACGGCCGTCTCATCTACCGCGGCGGTTACCTGATCGAAGACCTCGTCCCGGTCGCGACCTACGAAGAGGTCGCGCACCTGCTGTGGCACGGTGAGCTGCCCACCGAAAAAGAGCTCGATGCCCTGCGCCGGCAGATGGCGGCGGCGCGCAAGCTCAATCCGTCCGCGCGCGGAACGTTGGCTGCGATGGATTCCCAAACGGACCCGATGGACGTCCTGCGCACGGTGGTTTCGGCACAGGGCGCCGCGAAGGCACTGACCAAGCCGACCCTGGACGAGGCGATCGCGCTCACGGCGATTTTTCCGACGATCGTCGGCGCGACCTGGCGGCGGCGCCAGGGCGGTGATGTCGTCGAGCCACGCGACGACCTGGGCCACGCCGCAAACCTGCTCTGGATGATGGAAGGCAAAGAGCCCGATCCGGAAAGGGTTCGCTGGGTCGACACCTATCTGGTCCTGCTCGCCGACCACGGCCTCAACGCCTCGACGTTCGCCGCGCGAGTCGTCGCATCGACCGGAAGCGATCTCACGTCGTGCGTTGTCGGCGCGATCGCGGCGCTCAAGGGACCGGCTCACGGAGGCGCGACGTTCGCCGCGCGCTCGATGCTCGACAAGATCGGCTCGGCTGACAACGCGGAGAAGTGGTTGACCGACGCGCATACGCGTCACGAGCGCTTTTCCGGGTTCGGCCACCGCGTGTACCGGACCTACGACCCGCGGGCCAAGATCCTCCGCGAGATGGCCAAAAACGCCGCACCGGAGCTGTACAAGACCGCGGCGAGAACCGAAGAGGTCGCGCTGCAGATCCTCCACGAAGCGCACCCCGAACGTCCCAACGCGACCAATGTCGACTTCTGGGCTTCGGTGGTCTTGACGGGTGCAGGAATTCCGAAAGAGCTGTTCACCACGCTGTTCGCGACCTCGCGCGTCTCGGGCTGGACGGCGCACGTCCTCGAGTCGCTCTCCGACCTGCGCATCATCCGGCCCGCCTCGCGCTGGATCGGTCCGCAGCCCGGCAAGAAACCGGTGCAGCTGGCCAAGCGATGACGACAGCGTACGTGCCAGGCCTGGAAGGCATCGTCGCTTCGCAGACGGCGATCTCGATGGTCGACGGCGCCAACGGCCGGCTCGTCTATCAGGGCTACGTGATCGCCGACCTCGCGGAGGAGATGTCTTTCGAGGAGGTCGCCTTCCTGCTTTGGAAGGGCAGGCTGCCCAGCGGAGCCGAGCTCGAAGGCCTGTCCCTGGAGCTCGCCGGTCATCGCACCCTCACGCAGGGCGCCAACATCGCCCTGGACGCTCTGCCCGTGGACACGGACCCGATGGACGTCCTGCGGAGTGTCGTCTCGGTCCAGGGAGTCGAGCACAAGCTCGCGAAACCCACCATCCCCCTCGCTATCCACGCCACGGCCTCGTTTCCGACCATCCTCGCGATGTTCCATCGGAGACAGCTCGGCCTGGAGCCGATCCAGCCGCGGCGCGAGCTGGGCCATGCGGCCAACTACCTCTACATGCTGAACGGCAAGGAGTCAAGCCCGGAAGTCGTCCGCGCGCTCAACACCTATCTCGTCCTGTTGGCCGACCACGGGATGAACGCCTCCACCTTCGCCGCGCGCGTCATCGCGTCCACGGAGTCCGACCTCATCTCCTCGCTGGTCGGCGCCATCGGCGCGCTCAAGGGGCCCGCGCACGGCGGTGCGCCCGCGGCCGTGATCGAGCAGCTGGAGCTCATCGGTACGGCGGACAAGGCGGAACAGTGGATGCGCGATGCGCGCAAGCGCAAGGTCAAGTTCATGGGGTTCGGCCACCGCATCTATCGCGTCTACGACCCACGCGCGAAGATCTTGAAAGAGATGTGCCGGCGCATGAACCCGAAGTTCTACGACCTCGCCACCCGCGTCGAGGAGGTCGCGCTGCAGATCCTGCACGAGGAGCACCCCGAGCGTCCGCAATCGACGAACGTCGAGTTCTACTCCGCCGGCGTGCTGCAGGCGATCGGCCTGCCCAGGGAGTTCTTCACCCCCACCTTCGCCGTCTCGCGCGTGGCCGGCTGGAGCGCTCACGTGATCGAGCAGGCGGCCAACAACCGCATAATCCGGCCGCAATCGGAATACATCGGACCGGAACCGCGGAAACCCGTGCCCCTGGCCCAACGCGGCTAGTCGAGTCGCGCGGTGCGCGCTTCTGGCGCAACCTCGGCGCCGCCGCGCTCGCCTGGTTCCTGCTCGTCGCGTTCGCCCTCACCGGTTGGTTCGTTGTGGTCGTGCCACTGCGCGCGGACATTCTCGGCACCGACCTGACGCTCGTCTACATCGGCGTGCGGATCGGCATCGAGCATGGATGGAGCCACATCTACTCGCTGCCGCTCCAACACGACCTGTTCACTCAGCTACGCCCCCACGCGACCTTCAACGACGGGGAGCGATTCGTTTCACCGCCGCCATATGCGTGGCTGGTCTGGCCTATGACCCTGCTCGGCCCCACCGGTGCCGTCTACGCGTGGCTTGCGATCTCCCTTCTCGCGCTGGTGGGCGCGTGGTGGCTGGCCGCGCCCGGCGCCGGGCGGCTGCGCGGACTTTGGCTCCTCGCCGCCCTGGCCTGGTATCCAGTGCTCTACGGCTTCAGCCTGGCCCAGCCCGACCTGGCGATCGTCCTTATCGTGGCCGCCGCGTGGAGGCTCGCGGAGGCACGAAGACCGTACCTGGCGGGCATCGTGCTCGGACTATCCGTGATCAAGCCGCAATTGACGTTGCTGCTGCCTCTCGCATTGCTGATTGGAGGCCGTTGGAAGATCGCGGTGACCTGGGCCGCCACCGCGGGAGCGCTCGCGATCGCTTCGTTGGCCTTGATCGGAGGCCAGGGTTTGAGCGATTACATGAACCTGTTGAACGAAGCTCAGCATGTCACCAACAACCGCTACTTCACGCTTGCCTATCTTCTCGGCCCGGGCGCGTTGAGCTATGTGGCGCAGGGCGCAGTGGTCGCGGCCACGGTGGTCGCCGCCTACATGAACCATCAGGCAAGCCACGCGCGCATCTTCGCCTTGGGGATCGTCGCAACCTTTCTCGGCGCGACGTACTGGCACCTCCAGGACTTCACGATCCTGGTCCTCGCGGCTTGGCTTTTCTGGCGCGACAGCCCGCCCGCATGGCAGCGCTGGTGGCTGCTCGCGATCGCGGTCGCGGGTGAGTTCGCCTGGCCGCTGACGCCCCTCCCATTGCTGGTAGCCGCCGCGGCCTGGTTCGGATTTCTTGTCGCGCCGCGGAAGGTATCCAGGGCCGTCACCTGATGACAGCGGCGGAATTGCGCGTGACTCGCGCGCGGCTGATCGTGTTCGTCGCGGCTCTGCTCGGATGCGGGGCGATCCTCTGGTTCTCTCGCGCCTACACCTTTTATTTCGACGAATGGACTTTCATCCTCACCGCCCCCGACTGGACCTTCGCCACCTACTTCCAGCCGCACAACGAACACCCCTCGATCCTGTTCCGCGCCGTCTACGCCGCGCTGCTCAACACGGTCGGTCTGCACAGCTATGTGCCCTACATGGCCGTCTTGCTGCTCGCACATCTTGCCAACGTACTGCTGCTTTTCGAGCTTGTTCGTCGTCGCGCCGGGGACGGAATCGCAATCGCCGCCGCGGCCCTGCTGATCACGCTCGGGGCCGGCTGGGAAAACCTCCTGTGGGCCTTTCAGATGGCATGGCTCCTGTCGGTCGCGTGCGGACTGGGCGCCATGCTTCTCCTGCAATCCCAATCGAGAGTTCCCCTGGCGATTGCACTCCTGGGAGTGTCGCTCGCGTTTTCGGCCATCGGGGTTGTGTTCGCCATCGCCGCGGGCACACAATTTCTCCTCGCGCCGGGGCGCAGGCGGCAGCTCCTGTGGCTCGTCCCCCTCGCCGCTGCGCTCCTGGTCTGGTACGCGGCATTCGGGCGCTTCGCGGTGCACCCCAACCCGCAGCCGGGGCCGGCCAACCTCGTCCTCGACCCCCTTTACGCCGCCTGGGGCCTGAGCCAGAGCGTCGCCGGGTTGCTCGGGGTGGGCGGCCCGTTCGGCCCGCCACTGCTGGTCGCCGCGGTCGCCGCCGTCGCCTGGCGGTGGAAGCGACACGGCGCTGACCCGTTCCTCGTCAGTGTCGCCGTCAGCCTCGTCGGCTTCTATCTCGTGACTGGGCTGACCCGCGCCCAGCTCGGCTACCAGCAGTCCGGTTCGTCTCGGTACGGGTACGTCGCCGCCATCCTGTGGCTCATCCTCCTGTCCGACGCCGCGCGGAGTCTGCCGTGGCGCGGCACGTGGCGGCCGGCCTTGGTGGCGTGCGTCTTCGTCGCCTGGTTCAGCAGCGGCGTCCTCCTCTTCAGCTTCGCCACGGCCAAGACTGTCCTTATGCAGCGACAGGTCGCCGATTACTACGCGCTGGTGGCCATGCGGTCCGATCCATGCCTCGATCCAGCGGGCGCCGTCGACCTGCTGGTCATGCCGGTCGAGAGGAGCCCGGCGCGCTACTACCGCGCCGTTGACCGATACGGCGATCCCAGGGCCGGGATGCCTTTGCTCGACCACGCCTCTTTCGCGGCCGGCGTGCGCCATTTGCGCAAGGCCGACTGCTAAAGCTTCCTACTATTAACCCAGTGCCCGAATCCGACTTTGACGTGGTCATCCTGGGCGGCGGGATGGGTGGTTATCCGGCCGCCATCCGCGCCTCGCAGCTCGGCCTGAAGGTCGCGCTCGTCGAGTCCGACAAGCTCGGCGGGACCTGCCTCCACGTCGGCTGCATCCCGACCAAGGCGCTGCTCGAGTCGTCTGAGCTGTACCACCGCGTCGCCACCCGCGGGGCAGAGTTCGGTCTCAAGGCGGAGGTCGTCGGTTACGACTATCCGCGGATCGCGGAGCGGCGCGACGCTGTGGTCAACCAGCTCTACAAGGGCGTCCAGTACCTGATGAAGAAGAACAAGATCGAGGTGGTTCAGGGGAAGGGCCGCGTGACCGACCGCAACACGATCTCGGTCGATTCGAAGCAGGTCAAAGGCAAGAATCTGATCATCGCCACAGGTTCGGTCGTCAAGAACCTGCCCGGCCTCGAGATCGACGGCGAGTCCATCATCTCGTCCGATCACGCCGTGCGATCCAAGAGCGCCCCAGAGTCGATCTGCATCATCGGCGCCGGCGCCGTGGGCGTCGAGTTCGCAACCTTCTACAACCAGCTCGGCGTCAAGGTGACGCTGCTCGAGGCACTCGACCGACTCGTCCCGCTCGAGGACGAGGAGGTCTCCAAGGAGCTGCTCGCGGCATTCAAGAAAGCCGGCATCGACTGCCGCCTCGGGGTCAAGGTTTCCGGGGCCAAGAAAGCCCGCGGCGGCGTCAGCGTCACCACCGACCAGGGCGAGGTGTGGGCCAACCAGCTGCTTGTCGCGGTCGGACGCGCGGCAGTCTCAAAAGAGCTCGGCCTCGAACAGGCGGGCGTGCAGCTCCAGCCGAACGGATTCATCAAGGTCGACGAGTGGATGCGCACGTCCGTCGAGTCCATCCACGCCATCGGCGACGTGGTCGGCGGCTACCTGCTCGCCCACGCCGCCTCGCACGAGGGAATCGTCGCCGCGGAGGATATCGCCGGGCAGCGCCTCGCGCCGATGGAGCAGGCCCTGATCACCCGATGCACGTATTCACATCCGCAGGTCGCATCGGTCGGCTTGACCGAGAAGCAGGCGCGCGAAAGCGGGCACGAGGTGAAGGTCGGAAAGTTTCCGTTCTCTGCCATTGGCCGAGCCCAGATCCATGGCGAGACCGCCGGCTTCGTCAAGATCGTGGCCGACGCGAAATCGGGACAGCTGCTCGGCACCCATATCGTGGGCGCAGAGGCAACTGAGCTCATCGCGGAGCCGGCCCTCACTCAGCTCTTCCAGGGCGACGCGTGGGAGCTTGGCCGCAACATCCACCCTCACCCAACCCTCAGCGAGGCGGTGATGGAGGCGGCGATGGCAGTGGACGGCCACGCCATCCACTTCTAGCTCCGCCATGGCCCAAATCACCAAGACGAAGGATCCTTCCTTCAGTCCTGACTGGCGCTTTCAGGAGCCGGTCGCTTGGCGTGACACGGACCTCGACGAGAAGACGCTGAGGGATTGGTTCCGCTACATGCTGCTCGGAAGGCAGATCGACTACCGATTCCAGGTCTTGAACCGGCAGGGCCGCGCTCCCTTCATCATCTCGTGCGCCGGCCACGAGGCGGCCCAGATCGGCGTGAGCTGGCCGCTCAAGCCCAAGCACGACTGGCTCGCGCCTTACTACCGCGACGTGGTGCTCTGCATGCGAATGGGAATGACGCCGCTGGACCTGATGCTCTCCGTCCTGGCCAAAGCCTCGGACCCCGCGTCGGGTGGCAAGCAGACGCCAGGTCACTTCTCCGACTCGCGACACAACATCACGTCGGGTGGCTCGCCGGTCGCGACCCAGATGGTGCGCGGCGCCGGCGTCGCCTACGCGCTCAAGATGGACGGCACCGACAAGGTTTTGCTCACCTGCTATGGGGAGGGCGCCGGATCGGAAGGAGACGCGCACGAGGCTTTCAACTTCGCGGCGATCTACAAGCTGCCTGAGATCTTCGTCTGCGAGAACAACGGCTTTGCCATCTCGACTCCTTTCAACAAGGAGTACGCGATCGAGCATGTGGCGCAGCGCGCCGCCGGGTACGGGTTTCCCGGCGTCACGGTCGACGGCCGCGACCCGGTCACCTGCTACGTGGTTTCGAAAGACGCGGTCGCGCGTGCGCGGTCAGGCGAGGGACCGACGCTCATCGAGTGCCTGGTCGATCGCCTGGGCGCCCATTCCTCGGAGGACGACCAGCGTCGCTACCGCACCCAGGAAGAGATCGAGCTGCTCGCTGAGAGCGACTGCCTCGCGCGCTTCAAGAAGCGGCTGCTCGACGAGGGCGTGCTGACCCCCAAGCAAGCCACCGAGTACGAGGACGCGGTCAAAGAAGAGGTCACCCAGGCGACCAAGCAGGGCATGGACGCCGACGACCCGCGACCCGAGGATGCGCTGACCAACGTCTACGCCATCGAGGCGCCCCGCGCCATCGATCCGCCAAGTGGCGTCGAAACCGAAGAGATGAACATGGTCGCGGCGCTGCGCTCTTGTCTCGCCGAGGAGATGGAGCGCGACGCGCGGGTGATGGTCATGGGCGAGGACGTCGGCAAGAAGGGCGGCGTGTTCCTGGTCACCGACGGGCTGCGCGCCAAGTTCGGCGAGGCGCGCGTGATCGATACGCCGCTCGCCGAGTCATCGATCGCGGGTGTGGCGCTGGGCCTTGCCATCGCGGGCAAGAGACCGGTCGCGGAGATGCAGTTCACCGACTTCGCGCACATGGCGTTCAACTCGATCACCAACGAGATCGCGAAGTACCGGTACCGCAGCAACGGCGACTGGACCGTGCCCCTCGTGGTGCGAGCGCCGATGGGCGGCCACGCGCACGGCGCGCTCTATCACTCGCAGTCCATCGAGGCGCGGTTCGCGACGCCCGGATTGAAGATCGTCATTCCGTCGACGCCCTACGAAGCGAAGGGTCTACTGCTCGCCGCAATCCGCGATCCAGACCCAGTGCTCTTCTTCGAGCACAAGCGGCTGTATCGGATGTTCAAGGAGCCGGTGCCCAAGGGCGAGTACCTGATCCCGCTGCAGGTCGCGCGCACCGCACGAGAGGGGACCGATATCTCGGTGTTCTGTTACGGACTGATGGTCCACTACGCGACGGAGGCCGCGAAGAAGCTCGAAGCGGATGGCGTGAGCGTCGAGATCATCGACCTGCGCACCGTCTATCCGCTCGATAAAGAGGCGATCATCGCGTCCGCGCGAAAGACTGGAAAGTGTCTCGTGCTGTACGAGGACAACTTCAGTGTCGCGGTCGGATCGGAGGTCGCTGCGCTCATCGCCGACGAGGCGTGGCGCTGGCTGGACGCACCGGTCAAACGATTCGGCGGCCTTGACGTACCGTCGATGCCGTACGCCGTGCCGATGGAGGAGTACTTCATGCCGACGCCGGACAAGATCACAAAAGTCTTGAAGGATCTGGCCGCGTACTGATGGCCGGCAAAACCACACGCGTCGTGATGCCCCAGCTCGGCGAATCGGTCCACGAGGGCACCATCTCGAAATGGCTGGTCAAGCCGGGCGACAAGGTGGTCGAGTTCGAACCGATGCTCGAGGTCGACACGGACAAGGTCAACGCCGAGGTGCCGGCGCCGGTGTCGGGCATCCTGCGCGAGATCCTCGCCAAGGAAGGCGAGACCGTCCAGGCGGGCGCTGAGATCGCGGTGGTCGAGACGGGCGACGGAGCGGTGACAGCGACGCCCGAGGCTCCGGCGCCCGCGCCCAAGACTGAAGCGCCGGCCCCAGCGCCGAAAACTGAGCCGGCCAAGGTTCTCCAGGAGGGATCGCCCCCACCCGCCGGCTCCGCCGGCGACCTCCCCGCGCGGCCGGGAGGTGAAGAGCCACACCGTTACTCGCCCGGCGTGCAGATGGCCGCTTCGGACCTGAAGGTCGACCTTTCGAAGGTGACCGGCACGGGACTCGGCGGTCGCGTGACCAAGAAAGACGTCCAGGACTACGCCGCCAAGGCGAGCGCCGCGACGGCGGCTGCTCCCGCGCCCGCGGCCCCCGCCAGACCCGGCGACGGCGACCAGGTCGTGCAGCTGACGCGCGTGCGCCGCCTGATCGCCGAGAACATGACCCGCTCCAAGCAGACGATCCCCCACGCCTGGCAGACGCAGGAGGTCGACATGTCCGGCGTGGTCGCCAACCGCAACGCGAACAAGGCCCTTTTCCAGAAGCAGGAAGGTTTCTCGCTGACCTACCTTCCCTACGTCATGGCCGGGACGATCTCCGCTTTGCGCGAGCATCCGGAGGTCAACTCGACGTTCAACGAGACCGAGCTCATCGTGCATCGCGACATCAACCTCGGCGTCTCGGTCGGCCTCGAGGACACGCTGCTTGTGCCTGTGGTGCGTCGGGCCGACGGCCTGTCGATCGCCGGCCTTGCACGAGCCCTCAACGATGTCGCGACGCGGGCGCGCAACAAGCAGCTGAAAGCGGACGACCTTACAGGCGGAACGTTTACCGTCAACAACTCGGGCACGTTCGGCACGCTGTTCAGCTACTCGGTGATCAATCCCGGCCAGGCGGGCATCCTCACGATGGAGGCGATCGTCGACCGACCGATGGCCGTGCAGGGGATGATCGGGATCAAACCGATGATGTATCTCTGCTTCTCGTTCGACCACCGCGTGCTCGACGGCCTGCAGGCGGCGCGATTCTTGACCTCCTGCCGCAAGTGGCTCGAAGCCGTAACAGTGGAAACGCCGATCTACTAGCCGAGAATTCAGCGCCATGGCTCGCTTGCTGGCGCTGGGTATCCCCGCCGCCATCCTGCTTTCGGCGGTGCTCTGGATCAGCTATACCGCTGACTTCGGTCTCGCTTATCAGGGTGGGGTCGAAGCCTGGAACAGCGGCCATCCACAGCGTCTCCTGACGTGGACCGGCACGCCGTTTTACGCCGTGGTCATGGCCGGCGTCTCACGGATCGCTACGGTGGACCTCGCGGCCCACGTGTTCAGCGCGATCAACGTGCTCGTCTGGGGGTCGCTGCTGAATGTCATGTGGCCGTACATGGCCGACCGGGTGCCTCCGATGTTCTGGTGGGTCACCTATGGCGCCGCCGTCATCTTCGCGCCCGCCATCTCGACCATCTTCTGGCTGCAGCCGAACCTGATCGTTTTCGCCATCGCGCTGCTGGGCTTCGCCCTGATCGGCCGCCGCTACCGCACCGCAGCCATGTTGATCGGCCTGTCGGTTGCGCTGAAACCGATCGTTGTGCTCCTGCCGCTGGCGCTCTTGCTCCGCAAACAGACGCGGCCGGCCGCCATCTGGGCGATCGCGACCACCGCGCTGTTGAGCTTCGGCGGGCTTGTGTTCCTCGCGTGGCGAGCCGGCGATCCTTCCGTGCTCAACCCGTTCGACTATCTCGCCGGATTCCTGAGCAAAGGCCGCGGCCCGATCGCCGCGTGCGTCCCGGAAAACTATTCGCCAGTCGCGCTGCTGTGCCGCCTCGGCCTGCAACCGTCCACGCTCATCACGGTTGTGGTCGCGGCCGCCATCGTGGCCATCGGGTGGCTTCTCATCCGCCGCCTGCCCGATTCGCGCGACGCCCGGTGGGAGGTCTTTGGGGTGTCATGTGTTCTCTCCGGGATGCTCGGACCGATCGACTGGGCGTCGTACGGAGTCTTGATGGCGCCGCTGTTTCTGCTCCTCGCATATCAGTTCTGGCGCGCGAGCGCGCCACCGCCGCTCTGGATC
>Ga0066702_10000450_pt1 | contig 10443 bp, 2 predicted proteins | sample GraSoiAngelo_151_FD_66507 | JGI IMG/M metagenome (GOLD analysis project Ga0066702, IMG submission 66507) | Grasslands soil microbial communities from the Angelo Coastal Reserve, California, USA - 14_1009_12_20cm | ecosystem: Environmental > Terrestrial > Soil > Grasslands | place: USA...
CGTGGAGGAACTGCTGTGAAGCGCGCGGCGCTGTACGCGCGCGTTTCGACGGGTGATCAAAACTGCGATACCCAACTGCTCGACCTGCGCCAGCTGGCCGAGCAGCGCGGTCTCACCATCATCGAGGAGTTCATCGATCACGCGATCAGCGGTACCCGGGCTAAGCGGCCGGGGCTGGACCGTTTGCTCGCCGATACTGCTCGACCTGCGCCAGCTGGCCGAGCAGCGCGGTCTTAGCGACGGCGAGTTGGGTGATCAGCACCGTGGCGGCGAAACAGAAGGTACGCTGGATTTTCATGATGGTGATCTTTCCTTTCCTCTATAAATTCCGCCGTCCGTACGTAAAGCTTCACACGAGGCGAACTGCCCACAAGTGACCTTGCGAGCAGTGCCGCTTTTATCAGTGTCCTTAAGCTTAGGCGCCGTCCTCGTACTGATTTCCAATCACGCTGGTGACTGCCTGGTTGAGCAGGCACCAGCGTCGAATGAGAGGTACAGCGGTTAGAACAACCTGGTACCAGTTAGTCCAACTGTGACCGTTGCAGGTTCGGTGTCAGTGATGTTCAGAGTGCCGGCTCCTTGTGTGAGAGCCGTTGGTGACCGGAAGCGTACTCTGATCAGGCACGTGGCACCTTGCGCCAGACTACCGGTTGCGGTCTTCGGGCACGTGGACGTGGCGTTCTGCACCTCGAAGATCACACCGTTCGTCACGTTGGTAATGCTGGTTGTAATCGGACCAGTGATTGCGCCCGGCCCGAAGTTGGTGACGGTGACGGTTTGGGTCGCACCAAAGTTTCCTCCGCTCAACGTGAGGAACGTCAGCGACGAAGGTGAGGCGCCCAGCTTTACCCCCCTGCCGCTCAACTGCACGACTCTGTCCGATGCAGCGTCCGGGCTGCCATCATTTGTATTGATGGTCATCGTTCCTGTGACGGCGCCAACCGCTGTCGGGTGGAACCTCACATAGATTCGGCAGCTGGCACCGACTGCCACCGGCTGCGACGTGCTGCAGCTCTGCGACACACCCGCTCCCGACGTGACCCGGGTGAAGCGCGGCAAGTCGAACGTCACAGTAATCGGACCGCTGCCGCTTAATCCGGTCAGCGGCGCGCTTCCAGTGTTGCTCACGGTCACAAACTGAAGCTGGCTGTCGGTGTTGTTTCCCACGTCGCCAAACGCCAGCGACAAGGGTGTAACGTCCATATCGGACGCGGACGCTTTCACGAACTCGACCGCTCCCATATCGGGCTCAGAACCCTGCGGTCTGCTGCGACCGAAGAAATCCGTCACAGGCGCAACTGAATCGTCGGCGGCATCGATGGCCGGGGAACTCGACGTCAATCTGTAGTCGCCCAGAACGGCATTGGTCGTCGGGTCCGTCATGGCCAGAGGGCCCCAAGTGATGTTGATCCAGTTGTTGCCCTCGTCCACGGTCGCTCCCGCCGTCAAGGTGAACACTGGGACCGGCACGTTGCTTTCATTGGTTCCCGGAGGCACGTGGTAACCATAGAAGCCGGTCGCACCCAACTCCGGTGGGATTCGCGAACCATTGCAGTATTGTTTGGTGACCCTCGGATCGTCCGCCTTGTTACCCTGCCCCGGATAACCCGCAATCACTGAGTACCTCGGGGAGAGCCGCACGTCCGTGTTGCCTGCCCCAAGCTGGTTGCCTCCCGCGACACCGGTGTCACCACGCACGCCGATATCCCAGTATTGTGTGTTTGCCACGCAGTCGCCGGTTTTGACCTGGGGAAGTACTGCCGTGTTGGTAAACGCATTGACCAGATCGACGACGCTTTGCTGCGCTCCCGATCCCGCCACTGTTGGCGTCACGCCGATGTGGAACGAGCGGTTCTGCCAGAACACATCATTAGACAGCAGCGGGTCCGACACCACCTTGCAGGATGCGTGGCCAGCGGGACAGACAGTATTGCCGTTGATAACCGCGCGCATCTCCGCACTGTGAGGAGCCACGGAGAGTCCCGAGGGTTGCGGAGCCGCCCGGTTGCAGCTGCCATTGCAAGTCTGGCCCGGCGCACCGGCGAGAGGAGCAAAGAAGGCATCGAAGAGCACACCGGATGACGCGGTGGAATCGTTGGATATCACGGTATTGTTGATGAAATTCACTGCCAGGGAATCCTGCAAGGAGACTCCCGCTCCATCCCAGCCAGCCACGTTGTTCGCAATGATGTTGTTGGTGACTTTGACGGAGTACCAGCGTGATGGAGCGTTCGGGAAGAACCCAACCTCTGCTCCGTTGATACCCTGGAGGCGCAGACCGCCACCCGCACCGCTGTCGGCCGCGTTTCCCAGAATCAGGTTGGCATCGATCACCATACCAGGGCCCGTTCCGTCGCTGACACCTCCGGCGCTAAGTGGGCAATCCTGGTCCGGCTCTCCAGGACACGTCGGATCCGTGTCTGGGGCGCTCATGATTACGAGTCCGCCACCGTCGGTCGGAACGGTCGGGTTGGTGCTTTCGTTGAAGAGGAAGGCGTTGTGCTGGACCTTGGCATTCCAGACGTAGCCGAGTTGAGCAAACCCGCCGCCATCTCCCGTGCTCAGGTTGCCGCATACCCAGTTGTTATTGAAACTGTAGTCGTCGGCACCGGTGCAGAAAGAGACGCCACCCGCACCCGCTGGTGTCGCGGAGAACAGCTCATCGCCTTCTGACGAGTTCACTGTGACCGCATTGTTGTGAACATTCACAAAGCGGTTGAAGCAGTACGGCAGTTGCGTGTTCGTGGGCAGACCGTTCTGGCTTTGGCACGAGCCCGGAGCCGGGATGTCCGAACCCACGAGGTATGCGTCCGGGTGCTCGCCTTGGCCAATCTGGATACCGCCCGACAACGTCCCCTGATTGTTGTGAATCCGGTTGTTGGCGATTTCCAGGTTATGCGACCAGCCGTGCACAAAGATACCGCCGCCACCCTGAGAACTGTTGCTGATCGATATGCCATCGATGCGCGACGGGTTGCAATTAAAGTTGCTGGCGAAGCCGTTGCTATTACCAGTGAAGTTACAATCGCCGCCGTTGTTCCCAAGGAGCGTGGTGTTTGTCGGGAAAGTATCGGCTGCGAACGGATCCGATCGGAATCGCACACCTTTCGACAGAACCGTGATGGCCGCTCCTTCATATGCGCCCATCAGGGTTGGCTCCTGCAACTGTTCCGCAAGGTTGCCATTCAATGTAGCATCCCAACCGACGGTCGCTTCCAGCGGTAACCGGTCCACCTGCGGATTGGTGCGCGTTGGCTTGAAACCGTTTGCCGCAGTCATGCCGAAGGCGCCTCCGCAGCTCGAATTCCAGCTGCCTGGCACGCCATCGGTCCCCAAACCGAACAGACAGACGATACGCTCGCGCCAGGGAAGCAGCTTACCTGCCGGATGAGGATCGGCGTTGATGGTGACGGAAGCCGCCCCCACACCTTGCAGCCGCACCGGCTTCCACATGACCAATAGTTCCCTGTAAGTCCCGGGCGGAACGATGATCAGGTCGCCCGGAGTGGCGGAGTCAATCGCAGACTGAATACTGCCACCAGGGAGTACACGCTTGGGTTGGCGTGGGTTGGCAGTGGTGCCGATCGTTACAGTCACGGCATCAACCGATTGTTTGCCGTTGCCGGCCGTGATGACCAGCTGACCGCAGCGCTCATTGGGCACACCCCGTTGTTGCAGAGAGCACATCGGCACGTTATTAGGGACGGTCACGGTGATCAAGGAGTCGCTCCACGACTGGATCGCAGCCGGGATCGGATTGCCTTGCGAGTCTACGCCGATGCTGACACTCGAAACCGCCAGGCAAGCACCGCCAACTGACATGCACCGGCTTCCGAAGCCGTAGTGGCGCGTGACGGTTTTGTTGTTGAAAGGAGCGGCCGGAGCATCGGGCCCGGAGTAGCCGTAGTTATTCACCGATTGGTCGCCCAACGAGTGAATTGTTAGTGTGCGGCCTGTGCCGCTTACCCACGGTCCAATCCCGTCACCATCCACTTCGCTGATCGCCGGTGTGGCATCCGGATAGGCGCAGTCAGGGTGGTTGTAGCCCTCAGCGAAGGCGGTCGTAGGTATGACAGGCGTGTCGAAGTATCCAGTCTGTCCTGGCATGAACGGCAGTTCGTAGCAGAACTGGCTGTAACTATCCTGGTACAACGGATCTGGAGCTACTGCGCTGCCGCGGTCGTTCATGCACATGACCATCATCGCGGGCACATATCCGCTGGGGTCAGGTGGGTTCACGCCGAAGCTCGAGAAATTCAATCCGTCGTAGATTCCCCATTGATCGGAATACACGCGTGACACCTCGTTGCCAGCCCAGTCCTTGACGGACACTGGCAAGTTGGCGGGCGAAAATTTCTCGCCGAAGTGTGGCGAGAATGGATCGAACTCCGAGGTGAAATCATCGGTGATGATGCCGGTGTAGTGGCCGGCAACGTGCGTGGACGTGAAGACATAGAACTTCGCCAGCGCCGACATCTGGTCATTAAGGGTGACTTCCTTGCGATCACACAGCCTGCGCTTTGCTCCAGCGAAGGGTGCGTTCTGCCCCGCCTGCGGGAACAAGCTATTGAAGTCGGGAACGATGCGCTCTGCCCCGACGCAGGGCCAGAAGGTTTCCACGCTGCCGGTGTCACCTTCGTGGCGGGGTTGCACGCCCAGATCATTCGTCGGATTCAGCGCGTTGTTGGGGTTGTAGCTGCTGCTCACCGTAGCCTGGTCGGGCATGATGAAGATGTTGCTCAGTCCGCCGAACTGCTGCGTGACCGGCGCGACGTAGGTGTCGCCGAGCAGGATGTTCTTGTCTTCTTCCTTCACAAGTTCATAGCCCGGGGGCACAACCACTTCGACCACGTACTTGCCAGCAGGAAGCATCGGCAAACCACTGGACCAATCCGTACCGGGCGCTGGATTCGGTATGCATTTGGTGCAATTCGTGCCGTTTGGCTTTCCGTTTGCGTCCACACTGGTAACGCTCGGGAATTGATACATGCCGTCGTAAGGCGCGGGCTGGAGTTGTGCCCAGTTGTGCATGCCGTCATAGCACTTGAACTGGGAGTCGTGGAGAATCGTCTGAGCCGACGGTCCGCCGTGCTGGGCGTTGTACACGTCCAGGTAGCTGGGCTGGTTTTTCAGAGAGAAGTAGAACGGATCACTGGTTCCCTGGCCCGGGCAGTTCATGTTAGGAACACCGGGGGAGCGGAAACCCTGAGCCCACTCATCCCAACTGGTAGTCTTCGTGGTATCTACCAAGGTCAGACTCTGGCTGCCATCGGGAGCGGTGCCTTCTTTATAGAGATTGATGGTTACGTTAGGAACACCCGGCTCCCAGCTCAGTTGCAGCAGCATGGCGGGATCATCAAACGGACGAGTCGAAGTATAGATGACGTGGCCACGAATGCCGCCGTTCTCGCCTGGGTCGAATGGCTTCTTTCCGAATTCCAGGAACTGGTTCTGTCCGGCGAAGCCTTGCCAGCCATACGAAGTCACAGTTGGCGGATCGATGCGGCCGGTGGAACCTCCAGCGTTGTCACCAGCCGGGCAGTCGGCAGCGGCGCAATACCTCGAGCCCGGAAACCGCAAGTCCAGGGGCAGGGGATTGTCTTCCAGCGTTCTGGCGTAATTCTCCCCAATCGTCGAGTCTCCGCAGGTGGGGAACCCTAGTCCGGCACCGCAAGAGGGCGAACCATCCACGGGACCACCCGCGTCGTTGACCACGTGCGTGCCAGTGTTTTTGTAACGGGTCGAATCCGTCTCCAGAACGTACCAGTTGAATAGTGGGAATATCTCGTTAAAACCTGCGAATCCGCCCAGATCAGTGCTGTTGAAATTTGAGAAACTGCCGTCACGGAAGCGGATGTTGGTTGGTACCAGCGCGAGTCCAGGTTCATTTTCCTGCGAGACACCGTCGCCGTTCTGATCGAAGAACGTCCGCGTGTAGAGGTTCTGCTTCCACGCGTGGACCGCCAAGTCTCCCAGGTCGTTAGTCGCACCCGCGGCTTGTCTTACCGGCGTCGAGATGCCGTCAACAATCTGGTCATTCCACTGGTCAAAGACAGTGATCTTCCAGTCGCCATTGGGAATGCCAGAGAATTGGAACGAGCCATCTTCGGCGCACCTGGTGAAATCGAATTCGGCTCCGTCCGGACTTCCCAAGCTCACATAGCACTGGGTATAGCCGAAGGTATCGCGCGTGCCGCTGCTATAAAGTCTCTCGTCCGGCGTCCGGCTCATGTGTACGCCGGTGACCTTTCCTTTAAGGATGCTGGTACACGTGCGGTTGGGGTCGGTGGACTTGTCTGCGCAGATAGCGGCCTTGCGCCGAGTGATAATCGTGGGTTCGGCAAAACCGATAGCAACGTGATATCCGGCCGGGCCAAACTCCTGGAAGTAGCTCGGTTCGCTGACCTTTACGAACGAGTCGTGAGCCTTCCCCCCGTCCAAGGTGTTGGTTTGGAGCCACTGTTCCCCTCGTGCGATGCGATCGGCTCCCGGCGTAGCTACAATGCCGTACCTCCCCGGAGGCAGGTTGGCCACGACAGCCTGGCCTGCCAGCGGAGACAGACTCGTGCCGTCGGCCTCATACGTGGGGCAGACCGGGATCACGCCCGTGATGCCCGCTTGCGAGGGATCATTTGAAGCCTGCTGAGAGATTGGACAGGCGTCGACTCCAGTAACAGGATCGAGCATTCCCGCCAGGCTGTTCGACAAAGGCATATTGGACATGTCGTATGTCATCTGCCCGGCAGCATCGCCCGTGCCGCCTACGTCGTCGAACAGCAAGATGTTGAAACTTCCCAGGCCAGGCTCGTTGGGTGACAAACTGTCGATTCCGCCGCCGGCATCATGCTCGCCGTTGAGCGGATGGTCGTCTTCGAACACAAACACCGAGACTTTGGCGGGTGGGAGCGGCATCGGTTCGACAATGACATTCACAGCTGCAAACGTACCGGTGCAGGTCGTCGCTGGCGGCGCGGGAGTGCAGGCAGCCGGGATCTGAGCACCGCCCATGGCGTGACCCGGATCGACCGCATCCCCTGGCAGAACCGAGATGTAGTATCGCTTGCTCGGATCCAGCACAACCTCGCTTGGCAGCACAGCTGTCTTCTGGGCGCCGTCGGTCCTGCAAGCGCCATTGCCGATGTCGCATACTGCCGGTACCCCTCCCAACATCTGGCCATTTTCGCAGGAAAGCGTTCCCGTGCAGCCCTGCGCCACGACCGGCATGTAGCTGGTGTGGAAGTTGGTTCCAAACGTCAAGGGAACAGCGGTGCCCACGGTGGTTGTCTTGGTGGGATCGATATAGAAAGTTCGGTCTTCCTCAATGATCCAGCGATAATCTTGCGGACTACCCGGCAGCTTAGCTTTTGATTTGCCATCCAACAGAGTTACGGAAAGACCGCTGGGCTGCGGGAAAATCAGAGTCACAGTGGCTGCGTCAGCTGCGGCGCTCACAGTTCCCCGTGCACTCTTCACCGTGTACTTAAAGGTATAGGTGTTTGCTGAGGAGACATATGCATTGAAAGAACCATCGGGGTTGACCGCAACGCAGTTCGCGGTGACTCCACTCGGACATATCGTCAGACCTGGCCCAGGTATAACGGTGTTGACTGTCAGCGGATAGCCCTCTGCATCAGTGTCATTCGCCAGGACGCCCGGAGATTTGACGCTCAGAGTTGTGGCCACCCTCGACGTATACGTGTCGTTCCCAAGAGTGATCGCCCCAAGCTCGACCGGTGCAGCGCCCAGAGTCACCAATGCGCAAGCTGCAGCTGTAGTGGGGCTGTTACCACAATAAGTGAAGGAAGTCGGTGCCCCGGTGTAGGTAAACGTGCCGTTTGCGTTGAGACTCAGGCCGGCCGGAGCGGCTCCGGAAATCTTGACGCCGTAAATGTTACTGTCGTTCGCGATCAAACCCTTTGCTGGATCGGACACGGTCAGGGTCTCGCCCGGAATAAGGGAGTTGTAAGTGTCCGGCACGGCAACCGCGGCGGCGAATGCAGTCGCCGCCGGGAGTCCAGCGCCATTGACGCTTATGTAAGCAAGCATGCCAGCATCGCGCGATGTGGCATTGGCGGAAAGACTTAACTGGCGGTCGAAGATCGGAAGCGCTGTGCCCCCTGCAGCGGGAACATTGATCATCACGTCGTAGGTCTTGCCCGCAGCCATGAATACATCACTCTGTATACGAGGCGTGCCGGGCAAACGATTGCCGTCCTCTGCGATAAGGGAGAATCCGGCGGGAGCAGCCGCGCCACCAGCACCAATTTGCGCTCCGACAATGGAAGGCACGTGCATCCGCAGGCCGGCATTCACCAGCCGCACCAGCACGTTTCCGGATACGGGGCTCTGGGCCGTACCGGGCGCAGCGCTAAACAGAGAAGCCGGAGAGTTGGTTTTGTCGAACGCCACGCCATTGATGAGGTAATACAGCGGTGTGTAGTTGACCGCCGGTGGATAGCATGTGTTGTAGTCCGATGAGGCCGGATTGCCGCATTTATTTGGCTGGCCGGACCAGACTTTGGTTTCGTCAAAATTTGCCGTGTTGACCGCCGCATCGACCGACTTGTTCTGCACCGGGTCGATTTCACTAAACAACAACGGAATGTCCGCATTGTAGGTCACCGCAGGAAGCGTTGGTCCCTGCGCCGGGTAGGCTTCCCCAGCTGTTCCTCCTGCAGGCCCTTTGGTCACCACTAGAATTCCGTACAAACCCATCGGCCCCTGAATCGATGGATGAGTGCCCGATTCGAGCAGATATGTGCCTGGGCGAAGTTTTGAGGCCTCCCACGTTAACGCCACGGCGTTCGGTCCCACCGGTACTTCCATGCCGAAGGAGCGCACTCGCGGACCCTGTGCCGGTGCGGTTGCGCCCGAGGAAGAGTCCGCCGCTGGCCAAGTCACAGTCTGAGCGTTCGTGTGATCTGGACTCGCGGTCGAACCACCAGGCGTTCCAAGGCCCCCTCCGAACTGACCCACGATGACGAGCGAGGTCGGGATCTTTGCCGTCGGTGTTAAGGTTCCCACCGGAAACGAAAGATTATTCTTGAGGTTGATCTTCAGACCTTGTCCGCTTGGAACCGTGATCAAGATAGGCGACCAGACGCCGGCGCCCGCGCCCGGTTTCAAGGTTGAGCAACTGGCCGAACTACCGGCTTCGACCGCACCACAGCTATAGCCCCACATCGGTACCGTAGAACCGTCGGGCAGGATCGCAGTGGAGGGCTCTGCCGTCAGATTCACCGTCTGCTGAGCCAGGGAAACACTCGTTCCCAGGAGAAGAACTGTTACCGCCAGGACCGCTGTCTTCAAAGTTTTGAGATAGTTGGATCGCATTGCTCTTCTCCTCACCTTAATTCGACTCGTCGATTCTGAATTCCCGGGAATCGACCAGCATCATCATCATCATTCCCCCCGGGAAGATATTGTTGGTGGTGATCTCACGCTCGTTGTGCGAGTGCCACATGAACGCGAAACCAGCTTCGTCCGTGGGGGAGTTCGCGATGGTGCCTGACGGGGGCGTGGTGCCAGTAAAGCCGACTGCGCGAACAGTAGCGTTCGGTCCGAGATAGGCGCTGCCGCCATACCATGCGCCGTTCGTCAGGATGTTCGCATCGGGCAACGTGATGGGACCGCCTTTTGCGACATCGCCGAAGGGCTTGCTCTCCAGGGGCTTGTTGTGGTCCTGGCACCACTCGTAATAGTTGATCGCAGTTGGGTCCACGGTGTTATACCCGTTGGAATCCGCGATGCAAGGGAGCTTGCCGTTTATTTCCGGTGAGGTTGGATTGTGGCCATACACGTCCCAGTCCAGACCCTTGCCAGTCCAATAAAAAATTCCATCCATCGCCTGGCCTGGGGTTGTGGTCGTCGTGAAGAGCAGCGGTCCTGCAAGACTATTGTCAGGAGTTGTCGCGCTCAGAATCACGTTCCCGTCGCGGGCCAGAACGCGCACGTGATTGCCATGCTCGTGGAAGGGGTGTTGCCAACGTCCCTGGCCAATAACCCGCAACAATATTTGTTCGCCAGGATGCATGTGCGGATTGCCGTTGTACGGCTGGTGCTGATACTGCTGCGCATAGTTACCGTCCATGTCGTCCGGCATGGAACGCCCGTTGATCATGAAGTAGGCAGGTACGTAAGGCTCGGTAGCCACATTCAGAGTGCAGGTAGGAGGCAGAGCCGGCGGTGTTGTTGCAGTCGGAGTACAATCCGCCGCGGCGACTTGCGCTTGTGCCTGACTGTGAATTCTGGGATCTATTTCCGAGAACTGGAACAGGTACTCCCGGTCGTAGCACGCTTTCGGCTGGTTGTAGGCGGCAGCAGCGAGACGAAAATCTGACTCGCTCCAGTGACTCTCAGCAGTTCGATTCCTTTCGGCAAAGCCAGTCGTGCACGCGCTCGGGATACTCGAGGGCAGTACAATGATGGCGCCATAAAGGCCCA
>Ga0066702_10000459_pt1 | contig 10332 bp, 9 predicted proteins | sample GraSoiAngelo_151_FD_66507 | JGI IMG/M metagenome (GOLD analysis project Ga0066702, IMG submission 66507) | Grasslands soil microbial communities from the Angelo Coastal Reserve, California, USA - 14_1009_12_20cm | ecosystem: Environmental > Terrestrial > Soil > Grasslands | place: USA...
GGCAACGTGTACGAATTCCTGCGCAACGACAAATTCGACGCGCGGAACGCGTTCGACATCTTTGGGCGGCAGGAGTACCGGCAAAACCAGTTCGGCTTCACATTCGGCGGCCCCATCGTCAAGAACAAGACCTTCTTTTTTGGCGACTATGAAGGATTGCGCATCCGGCAGGCGGTTCCCCAGTTGATCAGTGTTCCGACGCCGACCGAGATCGGGGGAGATTTTTCGTCGTTTCTGAGCAGCGACCCGGCTTTCGCCGTGGACAGCTCGGGCAATCCAACCATGCAGCAGGCGGTGGATTGTAGCGGCAACCTAACATTTGCCGGCGAGATCTTCGATTCACGACAGGTGGGGACTTCGACTGCGAATCCAAACGGACTCTGCGGAGTACCCATTAATGGGACCGGGCCGGGCACCAATATTTTTCCAACCGGCGGCATTGATCCGCTCGCGGCACGATTGGCGGCATTATTCCCACAGCCCAATGTGGATATTTCGGGCAACAATTTCTTGTCCGAACCAAAGCGCAAGTTCACGCAAAACAACTTCGATCTCCGTCTGGACCACTCATTTTCAGAAACCGACAATTTTTTCGCGCGCTTCAGCTACGAAGACCAGCCCAGCTTTCTGCCCTCCCCTTTCAACAATCCCCTGGACGGCGGTAACTTCGCCGACGGTTTTGATGAGAACTCGTATCGCAGCCTGGCCCTGAGCGAGGTGCACACGTTCCGCCCAACGCTGATCAACGAATTCCGCCTGGGCTATAACCGCATCAATTCGCATCGCTTCAATCTGAATTTTAACCAGGATGTGTCGAGCCAGCTCGGCTTTCCCGGAGTTCCCTTCGGACCCAATATTGGCGGACTGCCACAGATCGGTTTCACGGACGGAACTGTAGGGATCGGGAGTTCGGGATTTCTGCCCTCCATTGAAAAGCAAAACAGCTATGTGCTGACGGACAACGTGACCTGGACTCGCGGCCGCCATTCGATGAAGTACGGCACGGAAATCCGGCGCGAGCAGTTCACTATCTTCCAACCCGCGGCGCCTCGCGGGACCATGAGTTTCGGGAACGACTTCACGGATAATCCCGCGGCTCCGGGCACGGGCGGCGAGTCGTTCGCAACCTTCTTACTGGGAATTCCAGATGGCGGCGAGATCACAAACCTGCATAACGTGGATTATCGCCGGCAGATCTATTCCTTTTACGCGCTGGACGATTTCAAAGTCACTTCGCGCCTGACCATGAATTTGGGACTGCGTTATGAACTGTTTTCAACTCTGAAAGAGGCTCACGACCAGCAGGGAACTTTTGATTTTGCAACCCAGTCGATCATCGTGCCCAAAGGACAAAATGCACAATTGACGCCGACGCTGGCGGGATTGATTCCGGTACTGAGAACCGGCTCGCGCGGATTGATTAATCCTGACTTGAACAATTTTGCGCCGCGGGTCGGATTCGCTTACCAGATTACTGACAAGCTGGTTATGCGAAGCGGTTACGGAATTTTTTACGGTGGGCAGGAAAACGGACCCTACAGCAATCCCAGCCCTGGGTTCAATCCTCCATTCTTTGTGACTCAGTCGTTCAGTCCGCCGTGCAGCGCGGCGGCTGCCAATCCTGCCGTGGTGGATTGTTCCATTCCGGGGCTGAATGTGCTGGCCCAGGGATTTCCAGCAGACTCGTTGACCGATCCGAATACGCCTATTCTGTACTCGCTGTCTCCACGTCTGGTGACGCCCTATACCCAGCAATGGCACTTGGGATTTGAATACCAGCTGCCGGGGAACTCCGTATTACAGATTTCTTACGCAGGCTCGCGCGGGTTAAAGCTGTTCGCGTTTTACAACGGAAATCAGGCGGTGCCGACAACCGACCCGACCGAGCCAACCGCGCCGAGACGTCCTGCACAGCAATGCGATGCCATGGGAAATTGCAATCCTGTGTTCGACACTTCGATCGGGACTTTCCGGTCTAACACCGAGTCGAACTACCATTCTCTGCAAGCGCGCTTCGAGAAACGGTTCAGCCACGGCTTGCAATTCGAGGCGGCATACACCTACGCGCACGCGCTTGATAACGCTTCCAGCGCGAGCCTGGGGTCAGGGAACAACGGTGACTTCCGCGACCAGCGCTTTCCGAACGCTGAGTATGGCAACGCAGACTTCGATGTGCGGCACCGCCTGATCGTGAGCTACACCTACGAGCTGCCGTTCGCCAAGTGGGCAGGGAGCCCAATGGGCATCTGGAAGCAGGTGGTGGACGGGTGGCAGGTGGCGGGCGTGACGACGGCGAGCACCGGAAACTGGTTCACCGTGACAGATTCTGCCGCCGACGTGTCTACTTCGGACTGCGGGGGCACGGTCGGTTTCTTCTGCGTGCGGCCCAACGTCGTGGGAAATCCCAATGCTCACCCTTGTGTTCCCGGCACTCTCTATAACACCTGTGCTTTTGCCCCTGACACAGTCGTAGGCACTTTCGGAAATGCAGGACGCAATATTGTTCGCGGTCCGGGAATGCAGAACTGGGACATCTCACTCATGAAGTTATTCCCGATTAGCGAAGCACGGCGTCTTGAGTTTCGGGCAGAATTTTTCAATGCCTTCAATCACGTAAACCCTCTGTTCGCGCCCACAGGAGTGATCAGTTCGGAGCCAACTTCTCTCGAGCGGGGAACTCCTCAGTTCGGATTTCCAGTCGCAGCGCGGGATCCGCGATTCATTCAGTTTGGGATGAAGTTTTACTTCTAGGACAGCGCTCCAAATTGGCGGCGCAGCCGCTGAAGCCGAAGCTGATTACAGACGGCATGCGGCATCGCTAAAGCAATGCCCTGATACAAATCGGATCATCAAGAACAATGCTCAGGACGATGCGCTTGCAACTCTGGCTTTGGCAGGCTCTTCCTGCTCCTGTTCCGCGAGTTTGCGAAGGATGTATTGCAGGAGAGAGCGGTCACCTTTGCGGATTTCACGGAACTCGATTCCCACACCCACGTCGAGCGCTCCGTGCCGAACCTGCCCTTTGAGGGCCAGATCGTACTTGGCGAAATTCAGAATTACTTTGAGGCTGGTGCCCGGGACCAGCATGGACTGGGTGGTAACCAGGCATCCGAGTTCTCCAATGTCTTTCAAGGGAGCTTGCAGACCACTGGCGCGATCGCTGGTACGCATGAGTTCGGCCATGCCCTCGATGGCGTATCGCGGCGTACGACGACGGCTAGGAGTGCCGGGCACTGCTGGCATGGGCCGAGGCGGAATATTGTCCTTAAGAATCGGATCGTAGATCTCCTCCATTTCGCGCAATTCGGCGTCCCACATCGTCTTATCGGCTTCCAGGCATTGCAAACCGATCTGCCCGCGCAGTTCTGAATTCTCTTCGCCGATCCAAACCACACGGCAGAAAGACTTGGCCCGGCCACGCTCGATAGCCACGATTTCGCCCGGGTTCTTCACACAACGCAGACCAAGTATGCGGGCGCCTCGCGGAGAAATATCGTAGGTGCAAGCCATCTCCAATCGCGGGCGGTTTTGGGCATCCCAGTAAGTGACACGAATCGGCAGCGCAATATGGATGCGCTTATCGAAGCGGTCGGGGAGTACGATTTTAGAGGGCTTATCGCTCACAGCGGGGCCACTGGAAGGCACGGTAACAGGCGACGCGCCACCGCTTCAATAGCCCGGCAGTACCGCCACTGCGGTTACCAGTGGGAAATGTTCTGAATGGATTGAACTTAGTGCGTAGTTACCTTTGTTCAAGGGCTCGCCGGGACAGGCACGACTTTCCGGAGAGCGGCCTCGATTCCCACAGGATTCCCTACTTGCGCCGCAGGCCAGTCTCGGCGAAGATGGCGGTAATCCCGGCTGTGGCTCCGAAGTCCAAATCCGCAGAAAAAAAGCTCTCGCCATCGGCAGCCAAACTGCGCCTGCTGAAAAAGCTAAGGTGCACCTTGCGCTATGAAAAAACGGCATGGCAGCTGGGCGCGAGGTTAGTGGCGGGTGTAGACGAAGTGGGCCGCGGTTCCCTCTTCGGCGCGGTCGTGGCAGCGGCTGTAATTCTCGATCCGGGTTACCGGATTCGAGGGCTGCGAGATTCCAAGCTGCTGCCGCCGGAACGTCGCGAGGTGCTTGCCCAACGCATTCGCGAACATGCGATCGCGTACGCGATTGCCGCAGTAGATGCGGCCAGGATCGATCAGATCAACATCTACCAAGCTTCGCGCGTGGCCATGCGGGAGGCTGTACTAGCCTTGAAGCCGGCGGCCGATCACCTGCTGATTGACGCCTTGAAAATTGATTGCGAGCTATCACAGCAACCCATCATCCATGGCGACGCGCTATCGGCCTCGATCGCGGCGGCGTCCATCCTGGCGAAGGTCGAGCGCGACCGGCTGATTTCTGCCTGGGATCCAGTCTTCCCCGCTTACGGCCTTGCTTCCAACAAGGGTTACAGCACGCCTCGGCACATCGCGGCCTTGCGTGAATTCGGGCCGTCTCCGCTACATCGGCAGTCGTTTGCTCCAGTGTGGAATGCTCCCATTCCACAGGAAGTGCTTGGGTTCATGCTGGAGGAGACGGGAGCGGTGGAAGAGGAAGTTTTGGAGCAGGCTGCTATCGAGGCATTGCCCTAGACAGATAGTCCACAGGAAAGGCCCCCAACGCCCCTCCACTCTATGTGACGTGCTCACTGTTCTCCATTAAACTAGAAGGTTCGCTGTTCGAGCGCGGAGATACCTGTGCACGACGTCTTTATTCTTTCCGGAGTACGCACGCCGATCGGGAAATTTGGCGGTTCACTCGCTTCGTTGTCGGCTGCCGATATGGGCGCAGTTGCGGCCACGGCTGCGCTGGAGCGGGCGGGCGTCCGTCCCGAGCAAGTTGAAGAGACGATCTTCGGCAACGCGCGGCAGGCTGGCGGCGGACCGAATCCGGCGCGGCAAATTTCCATCCGCAGCGGTGTCCCGAAGGAGGTTCCGGCTTACACCGTGAACAAAGCGTGCGCTTCGGGAATCAAGTCCATTGCGCTGGGATTCCAGGAGATCGCCATCGGGAATCTCGAATGTGTGCTGGCCGGCGGCACGGAGTCTATGTCACGGCTTCCCTACTACCTCGACGGAGCGCGCTGGGGCTATCGGCTGGGAAATCAGGAATTGGTCGACGGCATGTATCGTGACGGGTTTTTCTGTCCCATGGCGAAGATGGTGATGGGCGAAACAGCTGAACTGTTGGCCGAGCAGTACAAGATTACGCGCGAGGAGCAGGATCAGTTTGCCCTTTGCTCTCAGACGCGCGCAGCGGCAGCCATTGATTCTGGCCGGTTCGACAGCGAGATTGTGCCGGTAACCATTCAGGGCAAGAAGGGCGCTACCGTATTTTCGCGCGACGAGCACCCTTTTATTGGCGTGAACCTGGAAAAAATGGCCAAGCTGCCTCCAGTGTTTTCGAAGACCGGCACCATCACGGCGGGAAACTCTTCGGGGATCACCGATGGGGCCGCGGCCGTCGTATTGGGCAGTGAAGAGTTCGTGAACAAAAATGGTCTCAAACCGCTGGCGCGGATTGTGGCAGTAACTTCGGCGGGAGTCGATCCGCGCATCATGGGAATTGGCCCGGTTCCGGCAATGAAGAAGATGGAGCAGAAACATCAGCTTAAGATCGACGATTTCGATCTCGTCGAGCTGAATGAAGCATTCGCGGCTCAGGTGCTGGCCTGCGACCGCGAACTACACTTCGACGGCGCGATGCTGAACGTGAACGGCGGCGCGATTGCGTTGGGACATCCGATCGGCTGCACCGGCACGCGGATTACAGTGACACTGCTGCATGAGATGCTGCGCCGCAAAGCCAAACGCGGTGTCGCGACCTTGTGTGTGAGCGGCGGCATGGGGATGGCAATGGCTATTGAAACTGTCGTGTGACTCCGGCGCGAACTTCTCCTTACCGCAACTACTTGTAAACAGGCTACTTAGCTAATCGCTCGACCTCTGCTTCCCGCCTGCGTCTTTTTTCCACCCTCGCCCGTATATCTGGGTAGCATGAACGCGACTGCCTGCTATTTCGAGAACTGGATGGAGCACGAGAACGCGGAGATCGCTCGCGGGCTTCGCCGTCGCGACCCGGACCTGCTGGATCGTCTGATCGAGCAGTACCAGCATCGGCTACTGCGCTACCTGCTCTATCTAACCGGCAGGCGCGAGACGGCGGAAGATGTATTCCAGGAAACTTGGGTGCGGGTGCTGGAGCGCGGCGCACAATACGACGGGCAGCATAATTTCAGCACCTGGTTGTTCGCGGTGGCGCGTAATCTGGTCATCGATTTGGCACGGCGAAAGAAATTCGCCAGCCTCGACAGTATGGCCGACGACGAAGGGGAGCCAGTGCAGATTGCAGCCACTGGACAGACATCAGCTTTCGATTTGCTCGCCGTGCAAGAGGATAGTGAACGCGTGCGGAATGCCTTGGCACATATTCCGGCAGAGTATCGTGAAGCGCTGGTATTGCGGTTTCACGAAGAGCTGTCGCTCGAAGAAATCTCCAGTGTGACGGGCGCGCCACTAGGAACGATTAAATCGCGAATCTATCGCGGGCTAAATACGCTGATGCCCAGGCTGAAGGGAGCGCGGGGATGAAACCGGATGCGCACGAGCGAGCCCGGCAATTAGTCGCGTGGAGCGACATCGCCTCGCAGTCGGAACAGTTGTGGCTGCGAACACATCTCCGGGACTGTGAAGCTTGCCGCGAATACGCGCAGAGAACGGAGCGGCTGGTTCAATCGCTGCGGACAGTTCCAATTGCGGCTAATCGGGCGCTGGTTCGTGCCACACAAGCTCGCGTGCGACTGCGTGCCGAAGAATTGAAGAGGAGACGAGAGCGCCTGTGGCTGGTCTGGATGTCGTGCGTGCTGGTGGGTCTGACGGCCGCCATCACCACTCCACTATTGTGGAGTGGGTTCGCATGGCTGGGCAGGTGGGCAGGAGTTTCAAATCCAGTATGGCAGTTCGGCTTCGTCATGTTCTGGATCGCGCCGACCATCGCGGCCAGCATATTGTTCCTGGCACACGGAACGCACTTGGCGGATCACAACGGCAGAACTCAGGGATCATAAAAGGGACAAACCATGCAGGTAACCGTAGAAAAACGGACGAGGTTCGCGGATGAGTTGCATGTCATCCCGGCGTGGGCGCGCATAGTCGCGGCAATCGTCTTCGTCGCGGTCCAATTCGCGATGATCGTGGTGGGGGCCCACGAGGCTCATCCTATGCCGCTATGGGGACGCATCCTCGGCGGATTCTTTGCCGGAGTCGTGGTGGGCTGTTATGTTCTGCTGATCGGATATATCAATCGCGACGCAGGCCGCCGCGGCATGAACCGCCTGGTCTGGACTCTGCTGGCGATCTTCATTCCCAATGCGCTCGGCATCATTCTGTACTTCCTCTTGCGCGGCCCGCTGACCATGCTTTGCGGAAAATGCGAATGCGCCGTACAGGCCGGATTCAGCTATTGTCCACGGTGCGGCGAGAATTTGAGCTCGCATTGCTCACGCTGCCAGCATGCGATTCGTCCTGGAGATGTTTTCTGCCCGTACTGCGGAAACTCGTTGGCACCGGCTGAACCGATCGGAGAAGCAAGGCAGGGATAGGTTAAACCGCAGATTCGGAACCCGGGCTCGCATCCGGCAGGGCCTCCGTCAATCTTCTTTTCTCGCTCACCGCGAGAAGACCTCACCACAATAAAGCACGAGGCATATCCAAGATTTCCTCCGTGCGCCTTGGTGTCCCTTGTGACTGAACTCCCAATTCGCCCATCTTTCGAACTCTGGCGAGCACGCGAAATTGCTGTGTCACGGCTGACACTGTGTCTACCTGCACCCACACACATTGTCCTCTAGCATCCTTATTTTCAATTATTTAGCTGAGGTTCCCCGCCTGCAACCAGCACAGGCGGCCGGCAATGGCTGAGCGACCAGAAGCGAGTCGCCAGGTGGATCCAAGGCGCCGGCTGAAGCAGGAGGCTTTATGCAATTCGCAATCACAGCCATAGCGGTTATCGGAGGCCTGATGTTCTCGCTGGCCGTCGCCATTCTGGTCGAAGAGATCATCTTCGGCGAGCTTTTCCGTTTCTTCTTTGCTCCGCGCGCGGTCGCAAGAGTGCGCGCCCTGTACAAGGAGTAACTCACGTCCGGCTTGAACTAAGTTCACGCTCTCGAAAGGAGTACGCCCATGCTGTTCCTGAAATACTTGCTGATGTCGGCCGGTATCGGAATGCTTCTCGCAGCCGCCGCCATCCTTAGTTACGATCTGTATCTGCAGATCCAATACCGTCGCGCAGTCGCCATTCCTGGGGCCGCGCCAATTCCTCCACTTCCGCCGGTGCGCTGGCGCACCGGGCTGGCGCTTGTTTTCCTCGCCTGGGCGCCCATGCTGCTCGCCTTGAGTATTGTCGTGGTCCCTAGCGGCATGGCTGGCGTGCGCGTCAGCCAGATGCAAGGGACGCTTCCCGGAACTCTCTATCCCGGCGTCCATATCGTCACCCCGCTGGTGGAGAATGTCGCTCTATTCGATACGCGCGACCAGTTGTTCACCACGGGTCAACTGGAAGACGGCGACAAGACCGCAATCGCAAAGGGTGCAAAACAGCAACCCCTAAATGTTCAGGCCAAGGAAGGCCTGACGCTTGGCTTGGCCATCACAGTGCGCTACCGCCTTGACCCTAAGCGTCTGGATTTCATTCAGGGTAATTTGCCTCAACCTGTGCAGAGCGAGATCGTGCCGCCGGTTGTCGCCAGCGCATGGCGCGATCTGGTTCCCGGCTACACGGTGCGCGAAGTCTTTGCTACAAAGCGCGAGGAAGTGCGCCGAAGGGCCGCGGGGGAGATCACGCAGAAGCTGGCTACCGATGGAATTGTGGTAAAGGAAGTCATGCTCCGCGACATCCAGCTCCCACCCGAGTATGCCAAGGGATTGGAAGACTTACTACTGAAGGAGCAGGAAAGCGATCGTATGGGAGTGGAGACCGACATTCAGCAGAAGCAGGTCCGAATTTCGGAGTTGCAGGCCGAGGCGCAGAAGGTCCAAGAGGTGAAGCAAGCCGAGGGGCAGGCCCAAGTACGCGTGCTGCAGGCCAAAGGCGAGGCGGACGCGATGCAGTACACGTTGCCTCTGAAGGAAAAACAGATCCAGCAATCAAAGCTGGAAGCTGAAGCCCGCAAGGAGGCTACGGTCAAGAACGCCGAAGCGATGGCCGAGGCGAAGGTCATCGACAGCAAAGCTGAAATGGAACGGCGGAAGCTGCTGGCCGAGGCTGAGGCCGACCGGATTCGGGTCACAGCAGTCGCCGACGCTGAACGCATGAAGAACGAAGCGGCGATTTTGAAATCCAACCCGCTGCTGATCAACAAGATCGTGGCCGAGCGCTTGTCGGACAAGCTGCAGATCATGATGGTGCCGGCGGACGGGAAATTCTTTTTCGCCAACGACGTGCTGCGTGGCATGAGTAATGTCAACCATGTCAGCCAGTCCGAGGACGCGGAAGCGCCGGGACAGGAGTTACAGCCCAAGTAACCCGCGGACTTCGAGGACGGTAGTGGTGTCTGATATTAGGAAGGGGACCTGCGGTCGACGTAGCTGGGAAGGAACTGCAGGTCCCTCGCTATGCTCGGGACGACAAATCTTGGAGTAACCCGAACAGGAACTATGCCATGCGCCGAGCAGTTTATAATTCGCGAGTTCCCCACATGCTGCGTCTGCCGCCACGCTGGTCGGGTCTGCTCCTGTTCATCCTCTTATATGCTACGGCTTGGGGAAGCGATTGGAGCACGCCGGAACGCCAACTGGCGCAGAAGATTTCGACCATTACCGGCCCTGGCGCCGTAGCTTTCGAGCTCGTTAACCGCTCTTCCCTGCCCAAGGCTGAGGCCGATTCGATTGGAAACGCGCTTCGCGGACAACTGGGCGCGGCCGGACTGCGCTTCGTTGCCGCCGAGCAGGCTGCCGCCAGCGTGCAGGTCACCCTCTCGGAAAATGTGCTGAGCTACGTCTGGATCGCACAGGTTCAGCAGGGCACTAATCCGCCCGCCGTCGAGATCGTTACGGCACCGAAAGCCGAGCCCAGCAGCCCAATCCACGAACCCGCCGTGCTGCTGATTCGCAAAATTCAACTCTGGTCCCAGGATGAGCCCATTCTCGACGTCGCGGTGATCGACAGCAGCCCGCCGCATATCATCGTGCTTGATACAAACAAAATCGCGATGTACGGGCTGCAATCCGGACATTGGCAGCAGGAGCAGTCATTCCCCGTGACACACAACCGGCCTTGGCCGCGCGATCTCCGCGGACG
>Ga0066702_10000461_pt1 | contig 10314 bp, 11 predicted proteins | sample GraSoiAngelo_151_FD_66507 | JGI IMG/M metagenome (GOLD analysis project Ga0066702, IMG submission 66507) | Grasslands soil microbial communities from the Angelo Coastal Reserve, California, USA - 14_1009_12_20cm | ecosystem: Environmental > Terrestrial > Soil > Grasslands | place: USA...
AAAGCCGCCGCGTCCCCGCGATCCGGGGCGAATCACGTCGTTCCTGGCGGTCAGCGTCTACCACGCGTCGATCGACTGGATCCGGCGGGAGCGAGCCGCGCATGGTCAGCTGCCTCGCGCTGACGGGATCTCGCACGACCCCCAAAAGGTAAGCCCGGCCGCCCCGGCCGCAGGCGCAGCCTCACGCAAGGCGCTCGAAACCCGGCTTGGCGCGGCGCTCGAGCGTTTGTCCAGCTCCGACCGGTTGCTGCTCGAGTCCCATTACGGTCGTGCCTTGACCGCTGACGAGTGCATGGCGTTGCTGGGAATCAGCCGTTCGGCCTTCCATCAGCGTCTTCATCGAGCTCGGAGCAGACTTCTCGGCCTGCTGGAGACGGCATGATGGATCGCTCTACGATCGAGGCGCGGCTCGATGTGCTCCTGCGGGGTGTCGCCTTCCCCGTCCGGCCGGCGACCCTCGAGCGGGCCTGGCACCTGACACCGGATGAACCATCAACCGAGATCCTGGTGATCGTCACGTTTCGAGCGATGCCGGGGCAGCTCGACGAGCTGGAGCAGGCCGCGCGCGAGTTCGTCACCGCCGCGGGCCAGCTCGAAGGCGGGCTGTTCTCGGCGCTCTATCGCTCCAATCAGGATCCGTTGCTGCTGACCCTGGTCGAACGATTCGAAGACCAGGCGGCCCTGGACCGTCACATGCAGGCCCCCTATTTCCATCGCTTTCAGGTCGCCCAGCGCCCGCTGTTGAGCCAGCCTGCCGACGCTGCCGTCCTGCATCGACGATAGATCTGGTTCAGGCTGGTCGGTCGATTCCATCGCGACTTCGCCGAATGCTAACGCGGATTTATCGAATCGTGGCGTTCCTGATCACGTAGTCGGCCGCAGAGAGGTGTGCGCCTCCGCGCTTCAAGTCCGCGCTCGTTGACCCGGCCAGCACGAGCGCCGGCAATTCCGGTCGATCCACGGCCTGGCGGACGTCCCTCAGGACGTCGAGTTGTTCCGTCCGGCCGGCTGACAGCTCGAGAAAGATGATGTCCGGCCGCCGCGCGCGGGCCGCCGCCACCGCGGAGTCGAAACCGACGATGCGCACCCAGTAACCATCGAGTTCGAGTTTCAGGCGGTACATCTCCGCCAGGTCCGGATCATCCGCGATGAAGAGCACCTCGAGGCTTTCGACCTCCGCGTCCGGCATGACGACCATCTCACCCCTCCTCCGCGAATTACGGATGCCTCCACCTTGGAGCCTGGGAATGAACATTGCCTAACAGCCGGTTATGAATTTGATGAGGAACGATGATTTTCGTGGCGAGCGGGGTCTACATGGATGACCAAGACCCAAGGAGGAAGTTCATGACCATTCTCGAGGTACCCCGGACCGGCCGGCAGCGGTTGTCGACGACGTCGCGATGGCTGTCGCTGATCATCCTCTGCGTTGGCTTTCTGATGATCGTGGTCGACGTCACCATCGTCAACGTCGCGCTGCCCTCGATCCGGCGCGACCTCGGCTTCTCGCAGGCCGACCTGGCCTGGGTCGTGAATGCCTACTTGATCGCCTTCGGCGGCTTCCTGCTCCTGGCCGGACGGCTTGGCGACCTGATCGGCCGCAAGCGCGTCTTTCTCATCGGGCTTGGCATCTTTACCACGGCCTCGGTGCTCTGCGGCCTGTCGTTCAGCCAGCCGGTCCTGATCGCCGCTCGATTCGTCCAGGGCGTGGGGGGCGCCGTGAGCTCGGCCGTGATTCTGGGGATGGTCGTCGGCATGTTCCCGGAACCGGGAGAACGGGCCCGGGCTTTCGGCATCTTCGCTTTCGTCGCCTCAGCCGGCGCCTCGATCGGCCTGCTCTCCGGCGGATTCATTACCCAGACGATCAGCTGGCACTGGATCTTCTTTGTCAATCTTCCGATTGGGGTGGCGACCGCGCTCCTGGCCGCGCGGCTGCTCGAGGCCGATCGCGGGCTCGGGCTGGGTGAGGGCGCCGATGTCATCGGCGCCGGGCTCGTGACCGTGGCGCTGATGCTGGGCGTCTATACCATCGTCGAGTCGGCCCAGTACGGCTGGGTTTCCTTGCATACGCTCGGCTTCGGTGGCGTCGCGGCGCTCCTCCTCGCCACCTTCATCTGGCGGCAGGCTACCGCGCGCAACCCACTGCTGCCGCTCCGCATCTTTCGGTCGCGCAACCTCTCCGGGGCGAACGTGATTCAACCCTCGATGATGGCTGGCATGTTCGGCTTCTTCTTCCTCGGCTCGCTCGACCTGCAGCGGATCTTGCACTACGGACCGCTGGCGATTGGGCTCGCCTTCCTGCCAAACGCGCTGGCGATGGCCGCGCTCTCGGTGGGCGCATCGGCCCGGCTGATCATGCGATTCGGCGCCCGCTCGGTGCTGCTCGGCGGTCAGTTCCTGATCGCGGTCTCACTCGTGCTGCTGGCAGTGGGTCCGACGAGCCCTCAGTACCTGCGCGATTGGCTGGTGCCGATGGTCCTGCTCGGGATCGGCGCTGGCCTCGCCTTCCCGGCGCTGACCATCCTGGCCATGGCCGATGCGGCACCCAGCGACTCCGGGTTGGCGTCGGGCCTGCTGAACACCACGACCCAGGTCGGTGCCGCGCTCGGCCTCGCGGTTCTCGCCACCCTGTCGACCAATCGCACCAGCGAGCTGACGGCGGCCGGAAAAGGTGCCGTGACGGCGCTCAGCGGCGGCTATCATTTCGCGTGGGCCATTGGCGCCGGGCTGGTCCTCGCGTCAATCGCCTTGGCCGCGACGCTCCTGAAAGGGCAGACGGCGGTTCGATCCGAAGGCTGTTGTGAGGAAGAGGAAGCGACCGCTTAGGTGTTGTGGTCGCCGCCAAACCGCTTACGCGCCCGGGCCGCGAGATCCTCGGGCGAGGTGTCGATCATCGCCTGCCAGTGCAGCCGTTCGTAGTAGGTCGCATCGGACCGATAGAGCCGTTCGAGATTTGACCTGGCGACCAGACGCAGGTTGAGCATGAATCCTGAGGCGCTTGGCGGGGCGCCGTAGAGCGCCGCGTTGAAGCTCTGGTAACCGAGGTCGGCGTAGAGGTTCAGGGCCGCGGCGAGACCTCGGCCGAGGGCCTCGACCAGGTCGCGGGTCAGTTGGGCGGGTGATGACGCGGCGGGGATGAAGGCGCGAAGTTCATGGAAGCCCAGGGGGGCAAAGCTGGCCAGCCACTCGATGCCGGCAAACTCTCCGATGTAACGTTCCCCGAGCTGCCTCTCCGCGTCGAGGTATGCCCCGAAGCGCTCTCCGCTGACCTCCGACAGGAGGCGTTGGAACGTCGTCGGGTAGGGGTCGACCGATCCTTGCATGTGGGGGTGGAACAGCGAGCTGCCGGATGGCAGCATATGGTTGGCGTTGATCGAGGCCCATTGCGCCTGGGGGTCAGCTCGCAGGACGGCCGAGACGAAATCGACCTGGGTTTGCAGGTTGTCCGCCACGAGCCTCGGTGTCATCCGCTCCAGGGGAAGAAAATGAAGCTCGGGGCCGTAGACCGAAACGGAGCTGTATTGCGCGTAAGTGACAATGTTCGGGAAGAGCACCGCGCTCCCGCGGCGGATCCGACCGCCAGCATGGATCGTTGCCGGCAGCCGGGGCGTCGCCTGCTCGATCCGGTCTGGGCAGAAGAAGCAACTCTGCCGGGTCTGCCTGGCGACGGCCTCCAGATCAAAGGCGGTGGCCCGCAGCAGCGTGACGCCCTTGACGATTCGGCTGGAGTGCCCGGTCAGTGGATCCCAGCGAACCTCGACCTCGGCTCGCGCCGGCTTGAAGTCGTGTCCGGGATGAAGGATCTCGCTGCTGAGCACCTCGCGTCGAAACTCAACAGACACCCGCCGATTATCTGGTTTGCTAGCCCGCCGGGACGAGCAGGTCGCGGATCTTGAATGCGCCGGCTTCGTGGGAAGGCAGGGTGGGTTGCCAGGACGGATTGTTGGCGAGGTAGGACTCCGGGTCGTTGCGCACGACTTCAACGATGACCTCCGCGACGATCCGGCCGCCCACTTCGCCGAGATGATTCCCGCCGCCCCGGACCGCCGCCTCCCGCAGGATGTATAGCCAGAGTGGTGTCTCGCCCTGCCAGCTCGCAAGGGCGAGCTCGGCGCGCGTCAGAGGGACGACCCCCATCGCTCGGGCGACCGACTCGCCCGATGGCAACCCGGTGCCCTGGCCGCGCTGGAGGTCGCGGGCGGCGAGCGACCGATAGGCGCTCAGGTCCACCCGACCCGTGATCGATTCCGGCAGGCGGATCAACGATGCGGGTAGGGTTCCATCGATTGGCTTGGCTCGTTGGGCGGGCTGGCGTCCGGGAACGTCAAAGAGCAGGCGCCAGTCGACGACATGCTCGGGCGCAAGCGGCTGAAACCCGCCCAGGTCCGGGAAGACCGAAAAACGTCGACCGCCCGGTTGAACCTGGTAGTCGCCCTTGATCTGCGAATGGCCGTAGCGATAGGCGGCATCGGCAAACTCGACCGGGATGTAGGGCTCACCTTGTGGACGGTAGAACCGTGCCCCGTCGTTGATCACGCTCGCGGTCATCTGATTGCCGACGAGGTTCGGCAGGAAATCGTGCAGGATCACCCACTGGTAATGCCAGTTCAGCGCCAGCCGGGCGTCCTCGAACAGGTTCGATTCGGCGACACCGTCGGCGCGCAGCCGGTCGACCAGGCGATTGTGGGCGCGGATGAACGCTACCTGGATACCGGTCATGAATGCGTGCACGTCGTTTCGCGGATCGCCGATCAGCGCGATGCCTTGCTGGTTGCGCGGCAGGTCACCATCAGGTGTCCCCAGGAGCAGCATCGCCGGGTCGCGCTGATCGAAGAGATAGGGCGAGCCGACCGGGCCGCCGCCGAACAGCGCCTCCAGGTTGGCGCGCGGCGACCGGATGTTGCGCAGTGAGTTGATCTCCGCGTGGGCGCGCAACGGCGACCGATCGGCGGTGATGTCGTGCGCGAGGTACTGGCCGAAGAATGGCTGTCCGGCCTCGATGTGGCTCTCGGTGTCGCAGTCGCCGCCGTCGCAGATGCCGCCGTCGGCGCCGAGGGCAAGCAACCGATCCTCATCGAAGCTCGCGGACGGTAGGTCGGGGAACATCCGCCCGTAGCGGCCGCCCTCGACGACCGGGGCGTCGATGGTGCGTCCCGGCGCCAGGCAGAGATCGCGGGCCGGCTGGGAGACCCGGGACCGGGTCGCCGATGCTGCAGGCGCCATCACCGACTCATAGCAGCTACCGCCCGGAATCTCAAATATCGATTTGGGTCAGGCCGTCCGGAGCCCGGCCGAACTCGCGAGTTGACATCGATGCTGTAGTGGGCGATAATGAACCGCCTCACTATGGAGCAGTCTGAGATCAAGTGGGAGTGCCGCTTCAACGGCGCCCTGGCAACCGATCGGGCGGGCCGCCTGTACGACGCCCGCTTCCGGCAAGCGATCCATGCGACCCGCCGCCCCCTCTCGGAGAAGGAGATCCGCGCCGTGGAAGCGATGACCGCCTTGCGGATCACCGCCCGCCTCAGCCGCCAGTTGATGGACCGCTGGGCGGAGACCCACGGCTTGAGCGAGGGTCGAATCCATGTGCTGTTTCGCCTGGCGGACGCTCCCGGCCACCAGTTGCCGCTTGGCGAGCTTGCCGAGCAGCTGGACGTGACCGCGCGCAATGTGACCGGGCTCATCGATCACCTGGAGCGCGACGGCCTGGTGGAACGCGTGGACGATCCCGACGACCGCCGGTCGACCTATGCCCGGCTGACCGCAGCGGGCGGCAAGCGGTTGGACAGTCTGCGCGGCGAAGGCTTGTACTGGCAAATGAAGATCGCCTCGGGTCTGTCGACAGAAGAGTTGGAGCTGCTCCGACACGCCTGTTTGAAATTGATCGAGAACATGACCGGAGCGCCGGTCGCGACAGGGAGGACCGCATGAGCCAGCAGCCAGAGCGCGACGCGACCGGTCAGACCGACACCGGCGGCCATCTCACGGCAGGGCTGTCACGCTGGGCGACCATCGGTGTCGTGGCCGGCACCATGATGGCTCTATTGCTGGCGGCGCTCGATCAAACCATCGTCGGCACCGCGATGCCGCGGATCGTCGCCGAGCTCAACGGCCTCAACTATTACTCCTGGGTCATCACCGCCTACCTGGTGGCGTCCACCATCATGGTGCCGATCGCTGGCAAGCTGGGGGATCTCTTCGGTCGCAAGCCGTTCCTGCTCGCCGGCATGATCGGCTTTGTCGCCGCTTCGGCGCTCTGCGGTCAATCGCACAGCATGCTCGAGCTGGTCACCTTCCGCACCGTCCAGGGTCTGTTCGGCGGCACGCTCTTCGCCACCATCTTCGCGGTGATCGGCGACCTGTTTCCGCCCTCGCAGCGGGCGCGACTGGCGGGTTTGTTCGGCGCCGTATTCGGCCTTTCCTCGATCATCGGCCCGACCGCGGGGGGATACATCACCGACAGCTGGGGCTGGCGCTGGGTCTTTTATGTCAACCTGCCGGTCGGACTGGTGGCCATCCTCCTCGTCCTGGCGACGATGCCATACATCCGCTCGTCGGCCTCCATCCGCGACATCGATTTCCCTGGGGCCGCCGCCCTGGTTGCCGGCCTCGTTCCGCTCATGATCGCGCTCTCGATCACCCGGGACCACGCCTGGACCTCCCCCCAGGTGATGGGGCTGCTGGCGTTCGCCGCCGTCATGCTGATCGCGTTCTTCCTCCTCGAGCTGCGCTCAGAACATCCGATCGTACCCTTCGGCCTCTTCAAGAACTCGACGTTCAGCGTGTCGATGATCGTTGGCTTCCTGAGTGGCTTTGGCATGTTCGGCACCATCATCTTCGTCCCGCTCATTTACCAGGGGGTGCTCGGCATCACGGCCACCAACTCCGGCCAGTTACTCACGCCGATGATGCTCGGCCTGATCGTCGCCAGCACACTCGTCGGCCAGGTCATGGTGCGCATCCGCTACTACCGATTCCTGGGGACGGCTGGGCTCGCCGTCATGTTGTACGGCATGTGGCTGCTCTCGCAGGTCACGGTGAGTACCACGCGGCTCGAGGTGGTTCGCGACATCGTGATCGTGGGTGCCGGGCTGGGCACGACATTCCCGCTTTACCTGACGGCGGTGCAGAGCGCCCTGCCGCGCAATTTCCTCGGTGTGGCTTCTTCGCAGGTTCAGTTCTGGCGGCAGATCGGCGGTACGCTGGGCACCGCAGTGCTGGGCTCGGTTCTCAGCCAGCGGCTTCCGGTCTACGTCAGTCAGCAGGTGCAGAGTCTGCACATCCCCTCTCAGGCGACTCGGTTCCTGGGAACTGGCGGAGGCAACCCGCAAACGCTCTTCGATCCCGCGCAGATTGCGGCCCGCCGGGCCCAGGCGGTGGCGGCCGCCGGACCGCAGGGGGCGGCGATCTTCGATCAGGTGCTACACGCGATTCGCGCGGCGCTGGCGTCCACCCTTCACGAGGTCTTCCTCTATGGCGGCGCCATCCTGATCGTCGCGCTGGTCGCCTCCGTCTTCCTCAACGACGTGCCGTTGCGCGGGCGGCAATCCGCGAAGGAGCAGGCCGAACCGGTCGCTGCGGCGTAATTCCTCTCGGCGGCGGACGACCAACGCACCCGGCGGTCTACGCTGTAGCCAGCATCATGCCGCGCATTGACGGGCACGACATCACGATCACAAACCCGGACAAGGTCCTCTTCCCGGATGACGGCATCACCAAGGGCGACCTCGTCGAGTACTACCGCGGCATCGCCGACCGCATGCTGCCCCAGGTTCGGGACCGCCCGTTGCACATGAACCGCTACCCGGACGGGATCGGTGGGATCGCCATCCAGCAAAAACGGGTGCCCGACTCGTTTCCCGCCTGGATCCAGCGAGTCACGGTCGACCTCCACAAAGGCGGCACCATCACGCACGCCGTGATCGACAATGCGGAGACTCTCGTCTACCTGGCGAACTACAACATGATCACGGCGCACGTCTGGCTGTCGCGCATCCAGGCTCCTGAGCAACCGGACCTGGTGATCTTCGACCTCGACCCGGCCGACGAGGATTTCCGCCTGGTGCGCCGGACCGCACTGGGTTTGAAGACCATGCTCGAAGGGTTGCAGCTCGTTCCGTTCGTCAAGACGACCGGGTCGCGCGGCCTCCACGTGGTCGTCCCGATCACCGTCGGCCCGAGCTTCGAGGAAGCCCACATCTTTGCCGACTACCTCGCCCAGCGTCTGGCTGCCGGCGATCCCGACCACCTGACGACGGAGTTCATCAAGCAGAAGCGCGAAGGACGCCTCTTTATCGATGTCAACCGCAATGCCTACGCGCAGACGGTGGTGGCACCCTACGCGGTGCGAGCCCGCCGCCGCGCGCCCGTCGCGCTGCCAATCGGATGGGCCGATGTCGAGAGCGACACGCTTCGCCCGGACAGTTTCACGATCGCCACGGTCTGGGACTGGTTGCGAGACCACGTCGATCCCTGGACCTCCATGGGGGAATCGCGGCGACCGATTCCCCGGCTCACCGAGGCGGATCGACCTGACCGGTCGGGACGTCGCCGAGGCGTTTCCCGTAAGGAGCGCGCTCAACCGTCATGACCGCCTACCGTCTCAAACGCGGGGAAGGCGCGACCCATAACCTGGGGATCGATTTCACCGTGAAAGCCGGCGAGTTCCAGTCGACGAATGGCGCGGCCGTCATGGAGTACGTCACCCGGAGGGGCGAGGAGCCAGAGGCGCATGTCCATCCGACCGAGGACGAGATGTTCTACGTATTGGAGGGCCGGCTAACGTTTCACTGCGATGGCCAGCGCTTCGACGTCGAGGCGGGCGGCTTCGTTTTCCTGCCCCGAGGCCTGAAACACGGCTACGCGGCCCGCAGTGACGGGCCGGTCCGGTTGCTCGTGATCACGGCGCCACCGCGCGAGCGAAGCAAGGGTTGGGGCGGCTTCGTCGCCGACCTTGAGTCGAGCGCCTGACCCGTCGGCTTACTGGCCCTCGCTCACCTCATAGAGCTCGTTCGCCGGATGGCCCGCCTTCTGGTGGACGGCGGCGACCGCCTCTTTGTTGGGACCCTTCGCCAGGCAGAAGACCTTTCCGGCCTTCGAATCCAGCCAGTACCGCACGTACTCGACGCCGGTACCCTTTTGGGCCTCGACATCCTTCTTATGGGCCTGCATCAACTCCTGAAGCGAAACGTGCATGCCCTCGTGTACGTCCATGAATGTCGGCACGGAACCCACCTCCTATTCCACTCGAGCTGTCGACAGTAATGCCTATGGTAACGGGCCGGACTACGCGCTTACCCAGGACCAGATTCGGCTCGCCAGCTCGATGGGCGTCACTCGAGCTTTCACCAGGTAGTCCTGAGCGCCCAGCTCGAGCCCGCGTTTCCGCATCTCGTCAGATCCGTAGTTGGAGAGGATGACCACGGGCAGCGCCGCGGTCTTCGGGTCCTCTCGCAGCCGGGCGAGCACCTCGAAGCCGTCCAGCTTCGGCAGGCGGACATCCAGGAAGACGATATCGGGCATGACGTCGCGCGTCAGCTGCAGGCCGGCTTCGCCGTCGGTCGCCGTCCATACGGTATGGCCGTCTTGCTCGAACTGGTAGCTGTACATGCTGGCGATCGTCGAATCGTCCTCAACAAGAACAATGCGCGGGTCGGCGGCGGCGGTCTCCTCGGTCATTTCCCCTCCTCTTCAGGTCGGCGTCTATCCGGTGGCTTCGAGCACGGTAAGCGGGATTCGCGGCGTGGAACGCTCTTCGGTAACGGCCGCCAAGGGCAGCGTCAGCGTAAACGTGCTACCCCGACCCGGGGTCGAATCGACCATGATGTCGCCCGCCTGCTGCCGAGCCAGCTCCCGGCAGAGGTAAAGGCCGAGTCCGGTTCCCGTGACATGCCCGGTCTGGTCGTTCGACAGGCGGCTGAACTTGATGAAGAGATGGGACAGATCGGCAGGTGCAATCCCGACGCCGACGTCCTGGACCGCGATGAGGACCCGACCATCCTGCGCTCGCACGGAACAGCGGACCTCGCCGCCATCGGGAGAGTACTTGACGGCATTGTCGATCAGGTTGACCAGGATCGTGCCCAGCCGCTCGCGGTCGGCGCTGATCCCGACCGGATCGGCACTCGAGTCGATGACCAGCTGATGACGGACGCCGAGCAGGGGGCGAACCACCTCGACCGCGCTGCGGACCGCCGCAACCGGGTCGAGCAATTCTGGCTTGAGGACGAGGCGACCCTCTTCCAGGCGGGCGGCATCAAGCATCTGCTCGATCAGCATGTTCATCTCCAGAGCCTTGGCCGACAGGATGGAGAT
>Ga0066702_10000463_pt1 | contig 10291 bp, 11 predicted proteins | sample GraSoiAngelo_151_FD_66507 | JGI IMG/M metagenome (GOLD analysis project Ga0066702, IMG submission 66507) | Grasslands soil microbial communities from the Angelo Coastal Reserve, California, USA - 14_1009_12_20cm | ecosystem: Environmental > Terrestrial > Soil > Grasslands | place: USA...
CCTGCGAGTCGGGCGGCAACCCGCACGCCATCGGCGGCGGCGGGACGTACCGCGGCAAGTACCAATTCGACCGTCCCACCTGGGCGTCCGTTGGCGGCAGCGGTGACCCGGCCTCCGCGCCGGAGGCCGAGCAGGACCGCCGCGCGGCGATCCTGTACGCGCGCGTGGGCAGGTCGGCCTGGCCGGTCTGCGGTCAGTAGCGCTCGACCGCGCTCCCGGGCACGATGTCGTCCCGGCCTGACGCGGTCCAGCGCACCCACGCCTTGTGACCGCCGTCGTAGTCGGGGGCGAAGAGGACAAGCACGGCCTCTTCCTCCCCGACCCGGCAGCGCTCGTGGGACTCCTGGTCGAGCCCGCGCCACAGGCGCACGAAGGCGTTTCCCTCCCACTCCTCGCCGATCGTGGTCGGGTCGGTGTGACCGGGCCTCACGACGGTCTCCGGGGGCAGCTTCATCAACACGTCCATCACGGACGACCGTAGGTCCTCGAACGTCGTCGATCCCGGGGCACGGACGCCGCCCACCGAGCCCTTGAAGAGCGTGTCGCCGGTGAATACCTCGCTGTCGTTCACCCGGAAGGCGAGCATTCCCGCCGTGTGCCCGGGCGTGTGGATGGCGTCGATGCGCAGGCCACCGACCTCGAGGACCTCGCCCGGCTCGAATGCCGTGTCCACGTCGAGCAGCCGCTCGGCCTCGAGCGGGTGGGCGCGGATCTGCACGTCGAAGCGTTCCTTGTAGACGTGGTTCTCCGCCACGTGGTCGTGGTGGTGATGGGTCAGGAGCAGCTGCTCCGGCGTCACCTCGTGGTGCTCGACCGCCTCGAGCAGCGGCTCCGCGGGCGCGCCCGAGTCGATGATCACGGCCCTGCCGCCGGGCTCGTCGGCCACGAGGTAGGAGTTCGACAGCCACTCCGGGTGCATCGAGCGTTCGACCAGCATGGCCGGTCTAGGATCGCACGCCGTGGACGCCGCAGCCTTCCGCTCCGAGTTCCCGGTGCTCGAGCGGCTGGCGTTCCTGAACGCGGGGTCGGACGGCCCCGTGCCGCGCCGCGGCGCGCGGGCCGCCGCCGCGCAGATCGAGCGTGAGCTGGTCGAGGGCAGGGCGGGCCGCAGCCATTTCGACGCGCTCATGGAGCTCGCCGGCGCGCTGCGCGCGCGGATGGCCGAGCTTATCGCGTGCGATGCGGAGGACGTTGCCCTCACCCATTCGGCCACGGACGGCATGGCCACCGTCCTCTCCGCCCTGGGGCTCGGTCCCGGCGACGAGGTCCTGACCACGGACGAGGAGCATCCCGGGCTGCTCGCCCCGCTCGAGGTCGCCCGCCGGCGGGGCGGGTTCGACGTGCGCTTCGTTCCCTTCGCCGAGGTCGCCGGCGAGGTGGGACGCCGCACGCGCCTGGTGGCCTGCTCGCACGTGTCGTGGGTCAGCGGTCGAACGGTTGACTTCCCGGCGCTCGCCGACAGCGACGCGCTGGTGCTGCTCGACGGCGCGCAGGGCCTCGGCGCGATACCCGTCGACGTGGGCACGCTCGGCTGCGACTTCTACGCGGCCGCCGGGCAGAAGTGGCTCTGCGGCCCCGACGGCAGCGGTTGCCTGTACGTCCGACGCGAGCTGGCCGAGGGGCTCGACCCTCCGTGGCCGAGCTACATGTCACTGGCCGATCCGGCTCGGCCCTCCGAGCTCGTCCCCCACCCCGGCGCCCGGCGTTTCGACCTCGGCCTGTCAGGCCCGCTGCTCGCGTGGACGCACGCGTCGGTCGAGCTGTTCCAGGAGGCCGGGCTCGACTGGGTGCACGAGCGCGGGACGGCGCTGGCCGAGCGCCTGGCCGAGTCACTGGGCGACCACGGGCACGCCGTGATCCCGCGCGATCGCACCACTCTCGTCTCCTGGAGGTCGGACGATGCCGAGGGGGCCGTCGCGCGGCTGGCCGACGCCGGTGTCGTGGTCCGCCACCTCCCGGGACGCGGCCTGGTGCGCGCCTCGGTGGGCGCGTGGTCGAACGAGGAGGACCTGGAGCGGCTGCTGGCGGCGCTTTAGCGTGGACTAGGACTTCTTGGCCATCACGACGATCCCGAGCACGATCGCCGCGGCGACCACGGCGAGGCCGGCGACGGCGAGCGCCGCCCAGGCCGTCGCCCTTGCCATCGCCCCGTCGCGGCGCAGCTCCGCGAACCGGGTGGCCCCCGCGACCGCGATCGAGAACGCGATGGTCACCGCGAGCGCCACCCCCAACGCGGAGTAGACCAGCTGCCCGATCTTGCTCCACTCGACGACCTTCGACGCGAGCATCAGGCCTGCGGGGCCGTGAGTGGCGAGCCGCGCCGGAGGCGCCGCCCGAACGCGAGCATCGTTCCGATCAGGATCAGAACCGCGACGATGACCGGCCCCGCCTCGCTGTTCACGCCGAAGATGCGGGTGGCCCCGTAGACCGCCGCCCCTATGCCGGCGGAAGCGGGCAGCGTGACGATCCAGGCCGCCACGATGTTGCCGGCCACGCCCCAGCGGACCGCCGAGAGGCGCTTGGCGGCGCCGGCGCCCATCACCGCTCCCGAGATCGTGTGGGTAGTGGACAGCGGATACCCAACGTGCGAGGCCGCGAGGATGACCGCGGCGCCGCTCCCCTGCGCGGCGAACCCCTGGGCCGGATCCATCTTGATGATGCGGCTGCCGAGAGTGCGGATGATCCGCCAGCCGCCGGCGTAGGTCCCGAGCGCGATCGCGCTGGCAGCCGTGATCACCACCCAACTCGGCACGTGGATGTGGTTCGGCGAGATGTCCCCGTGCGACACCAGAGCGAGCACGATCACGCCCATCGTCTTCTGGGCGTCGTTTGTGCCGTGCGCCAGCGCGAGCATGCCGCCGGACATCACCTGGCCGAACCGGAACCCGGCGCCCACCGGCCCCGGCCGGAGCCGCCCCACGATCCGGTAGCAGACGAGGATGCCGAAGCCGGCGACCAGGAAGGCGAGGATCGGGGCGACGATCGCCGGAACCACGACCTTGCCCACGAGCCCGTCGCCCATCACGCCGCTCGAGCCGTTGGCCGCGAAGGCGGCGCCGACGACGCCGCCGATCAGCGCGTGCGACGAGCTCGACGGAAGCCCGTAGTACCAGGTGACCACGTTCCAGCTGATCGCCCCGATCAGGCCGCTGAAGACGATCGCCGGCTGCAGCGCCACCACGGACGGATCGACGATGCCCTTGGCCACGGTCGCCGCGACGGCGAGCGAGATGAAGGCGCCTGCGAAGTTGAGCAGCGAGGCCATCCCGATCGCGACCCGCGGCGGGAGCGCGCGGGTGGATATCGAGGTGGCCACGACGTTCGCCGTGTCGTGGAAGCCGTTCGTGAAGTCGAACGCGAGCGCCGTCCCGACGACGAGCACCAGCAGTAGATCGCTGTGCATCAGCGGGCGGTCACGAGTTCTTGATCACGATGCCCTCGAGGATGTTCGCCACCCGCTCTGTCGCGTCGATCGCGTTCTCGAGCCGCTCGTAGATGTCCTTCCAGCGGATGACCACCATTGGGTCGATCCCGGTGTCGAACAGCGACGCGATCGCCTCTCGGGTGATGCGGTCGCCGTCGTTCTCGAGCCGGTTGATCTCGACCGTGTAGTGGGAGATGTCCTCGAAGGAGCGCAGCCGCGGCATCGCCTCGCTGATCGCGCGGGCGGCCTGGAGGAGCACGTGCGCGAGCCGCTGCCCCTGCTCCATCGGCGCCTCGATCTTGTAGAGGCCCAGGTAGTCGGCCGCCTCCTCCGTGAAGTCGACGATGTCGTCGAGCGCGGAGGCCAGCGCGTAGATGTCCTCGCGGTCGATCGGGGTGACGAAGGTCTCGTTGAGCCGCCGGACGATGTCGTGCGTGATGCGGTCGCCCTCCTGCTCGCAGATCAGGATGTCGCGGGTGAGCTCCTCGCGGCGCTCCGGGTAGGCGCGCAGGAGCTGGTCGAGCAGATCGGCCGCGCGGACGATGTTCCCTCCCGCCTCCTCGAAGAGGTCGAAGTACAAGCGGTCGCGGGGCACGAAGACCTGTGAAAGACGTGCCATGTGGAGGCTCCTAGCGGAAGTGGACTCGTCGCCCGGAGGGAGCGGCGGCGTGCCCCTCAAGGCAGCGGCAGTGTAGACCGCGGCGCGGCCGAATTGTGAATCAGGACCGGCGCGCGCTCAGACCGCGAAGGCGGCCTGCTCAATCCGCCTGGCCACGGTCTCCCCGAATGCCGGGAAGCGCTCGCGCACCGCGGCCGCGCTGGCGGCGCCGTCGTAGCCGATTCGGCGGAGCTCCACCTCGCCGTCCGTGCCCACGAGCGCGTAGCCGGCGCGCGGGTCGCCGTCGAACGGCATACCGACGCTGCCCGGGTTGACGAGCTCGATTCCGCCCACGCTCGACCGGCGCCGGAACTGGAGGTGGGTGTGGCCGAAGACGACTCGCTCCTCGTGGACGCCGCTGAGAAGCTCCTCCTCGTCGTCGGCGGGTTCCGGAAAGAAGCTCCGGACGTCGGACTGCGGCGAGCCGTGGCAGTACCTCACCCCGGCCACGATGTGCTGCTCGGGAAGCGCCGCGAGCTCGTTCACCAGCGCATCGCCCAGCTCCGCGCGGCTGGCCGAGATCGCGTCCTGCACCACCTCGTCGTCCGGCGCCTCCCACGGGCTGGCCGTCCAGCGCTCGCCGTTGCCGCGGATCCAGGTCGCGTCGAGCTCCCGGAGCCGCTCGACGGTCTCGGCGGGCCACGGCCCGAAAAGCGCGTAGTCGCCGCCGAGGACGAAGCGCGCCGCGCCCGCCTGCGACGCATCCGCGAGGACCGCCTCGAGCGCCGGAAGGTTCCCGTGCACGTCGTAGAGGATCGCGAGCACGGCGGGCCTGGATCAGGGCGGGACTTCGCCCTCGCGCAGGCCGCGACCGCGGCGCCGGGGTACTCCGGCCGCGTCGGTCAGGGCGGCGTCCAGGTCAGCAAGGATGGCCCGCTCGGAGCGCGAGGCGACCATCGGCTCGCCCATGCCCTCCACGTGGACGTATGTGCGCCTGCCATCGCCGCGCTCCCCGGCCTCGATCGGGACGACCGCGTACACCCGGTCGGCCCGGACGAACTTGCCGTAGCCGAGCGCCACCATGCGCGGAAAGCCGCTGGTCATCGCGGGGAAACGGTACTCCAGCGGCCGGCGCGAACGCGAGTGGGCGGCGTGCGGCTAGACGTGCTTGAACAGCTGCACCGCGCCCCAGGCGAGGAAGCCGATCCAGGCGACGGTGGCCACCACCGCGGCGACCACGAAGGTGGCGATGCCGAGCCGCTCGCGCAGCGTGGGACGGAACTCCTCCTCGGCGACCGCCTCGGGCATGGTCGGCGTCACGGCGTGCTCGCTCATCGCCGTATTCATCGGCAGCGAGGCGAGCGCAGTTAAGGGCTGTCGGACACCAGGTAGACGGGCGCGGGGCCGAGAGCCAGCGTCACCCTGCCGGCCCTGCGCCTCACGGGCCTCGGGCGGCCCAGGTAGTCGAACGCCGCAACGCGACCTCTCGAGACCGGCACCCTGACCGTCAGCGTCCTCCCCTGGCCGCTTTCCTGCGCGACCGGTCCCTGCGCGTCGAACGCCGTCTCGCTCGCGTACCACAGCGCCCAGACCCGCGCCCCGCGTCGCGCGTACTCGAGCGCGAACCCGCGACCGCCGGTCAGAAGGGCGCCCGCGGGCAGTCCAAGCGCGCGCGACCGATCGGCCGCGAATTGGGTGCCCTTGAAGACCCGCGTGAAGGTCGAGAGCGCCCGGTAGGCGGGCTTCGGAGTGCCATCGGCGCGGAAGAGGCCGAACGCCGCCTCCTGGTTCGCGCGCGTGGGGTCGCTCTCGTCGCCGTACGTGTACCAGGTCACCACGGGCAGATGTTGCGCGAAGCTCGCCGCGAGGGTGCGCGCCAGGTACTCGGCCTGCTTCTCCTCGCTCACGCCGTACGCGCGGTCGCTCGTGGGCCAGCCGACCTCGGTCACCCAGAGGGGCTTCCGGCCCAGTCCGTTACGGCGCAGCAGCGCGCGCATGTGGTCCGCGGCGGCCAGCACGGACCCGCGCACGGGCACGTCGAGCTCAGGTGCCGTGAATGGATACGGGTAGGGGTGGTAGGCCAGGGCATCGAAGCAGCGCCCCACGCCGGGCAGTGCGGTCAGGACCTGCTGGACGAAGTCCGGACCGGAGGTCCCGGGCAGTCCCGCGAGGGCCGGGTAGAAGACGCCGCCGAAGACCACGAGGGCCCGCGGATTCGCGGCCTTGACCGCGTCGTGAGCGGCGCACAGGAGCCGCCCGTACGCGGCCGGGTCCTCCCGTGGGGGCCAGAATCGCCAGCCCTCGTTCTCCTCGTTCCAGATCTCCCAGGCCATGACGCGACGGCCGTAGTGCGCGGCAGTGGCCCGGGCGTAGGCGGCGAACGCCGCCGGATCGTCCGGCGGGTAGTACTGGGCGCTGCCCACGGCAAAGGGCGGGACGCCGCCCGCCAGCGGGCTCTGCTGGACGACCGCTCCGCGCGACGAGTAATCGGGATGCCCGTAGGCGAGGATCCCGTAGACCTGGAGCCCGGCCGCGCGAGCGGCGGCCACCTCGCGGTCGCGGTCGGCGAAGCGGTAGTCGTGCAGAGGCGGTCCCGGCGGCTCGACCTGGGTCCATCCGATGTCCATCCGAACGGCCCTCACCCCGCCCGCGAAGAGCCGCCGGTAGTTGGCCGTCCGCGTGGCCGGGGTCGCGCCCGGCAGGAAGTTGACATTGGAGGCGACGACCCCGTACGGAGCGGCGCCCGGCAGCCGCGACGCGCAGTAAGCGGGCGCGGCCATGACGAGGCCGGCGACGAATGCAACCAAGATCCGGCGCCCCCACCTCACGGCACCAAAGGTTAGGGATGGCCGCCCGCCCTAGGTCGGGTTCACGCTCTGATCCGGCGAACCAGGGTTGCGCGCTCAGGCGGCCAGGTGTACCGTCGTGGCGGGGAGGGACCCAACCAACCACAGGACTCGCGGTGCTGTCTTGGGTCTCCACGCTCTGGCGACATAAGCATTCACGCCTGGTAGGCGTCGGCGCAGGCCTGCTTGCGGCGACGGTCACGGCAGCGGTGCCCGCGGCGGCTCACAAGCACAAGCCGCCGCCGGACCTCGTCGTCGCGAAGGTCTCGAACCCACCGGCGTCCCTCGCCAGTGGCCTCATGGCCAGCACGGAGGTCGAGAACATCGGCGGACGCCCCGCCGCGGCCACCACGACCCGCTTCTACCTCTCGAGCGATAAGAAGCCGAGTCGCAGCGACGTCCTCGCCGGCGCCGTCAACGTCGCAGCGCTCGGCGCCGGCAAGCACCAGACGGTCCGGACACGCGTCGTCGCTCCCAAGGGCACGAAGCCTGGCACCTACTTCCTGATCGCCTGCGCCGACGCGACGCACAAGGTCACCGAGAAGAGCGAGGTCAACAACTGCCGCCCATCGCAAGCTCCCGGCAAGCTCGCCTGCACGGCCGGCGACACCGACTGCGACGGTTGGCTGCCACCGGCCGACTGCGACGACAACAACCCCGCGATTCATCCCGGCGCGCCGGACACGCCCGACCTCAACCTCGTCGACTCGAACTGCGACGGGGTCGACGGTGACGTCCAACACGCAATCTTCGTCTCGCCGATCGGCGACGACGGCGCACCGGGGACGCCAGCGCAGCCGAAGCGCACGCTCGCCGGAGCTGTAGCTGCGGCCGCCGCCCAGCAAAAGGACGTCTACGCCACGCTCGGCACCTACAGCGAAGCGCTCAATGTCGCCAACGGCGTTGGTGTCTACGGCGGCTATGACACGGCGTGGAAGCGTGCCCTCGCGAACGTGACGCGGATCGCGGGCGACACCGCCAGCTCGCCCGTCGGCATCACCGAGGCGGCAGTCGCACAGGACGTCACCGCCCCGACCAGCCTCCAGCTCCTCACGCTGTCCCCGTCCACCCCCACGCTCCCGGGACGGGCCTCCTTTGGCCTCCGGGGGATCAACAGCGCGGGGCTTCGACTGCAGCGCGTGACTATTCAGGCGGGGGCCGGGAAGGCCGGCGCCGCCGGCAAGAACGGGGTAACCGCGAGGAATGGGCAGGACGGAAAGTCCGGCTTGAATGAAGGGGGTGGCCGAGGCGGTGCCGGCGGGGCCGGTGACGTGGTTGGCCACATCCACACCGGAGGCCCAGACGGCCACCCGGGGGGAGACGGGGGCCGCGGCGGCAACGAGACGAAGGGTGGGGACGGGGCCCAGGGACAACTGTTGTTTCCGGACTCCTGGGGCTTCGAGGGCGGTCTCGGTGGGCCGGGCGGGGCCGGCAACTCGACGCACAAGTCCGGTGGCAAGGGCTACACGGCCGACTCCGGGCACTTTGGCGCGAACGGGGCCGGCGGAACGTCGGCCAACGTGGGTTCCGGTCAGGCGTTTTGGGAGAGCACCCCCGGCGGCCGCGGACTGGACGGGAGCGCCGGCCACGGCGGTGGCGGTGGCGGCGGTGGCGGCTCGGAGAGCTGCACCCTCTGCACGACCAACCACGGCGGGGGCGGCGGCGGTGGCGGTGGTGGCGGCGAGGGCGGTAACGGAGGAGAGGGCGGCCAGGGAGGCGGCGGTTCATTCGGCATCTTCCTCGTCGGGTCCGCGGGCGCCATCGTCCAGGACTCGACCGTGACCGCCTCGGACGGCGGCGCCGGCGGCGCCGGCGGCGGTGGCACTTGGGGCGGTCTCGGCGGCGCCGGTGCTGGAGGAACTCTGGGCTTCAGTGACCCGTCAGGATCCGCCAGCGCTGGTGGCGACGGCGGGCTCGGCGGCGTGGGCGGGCGTGGAGGCGATGGCGGGGGCGGCGCCGGCGGGCCGAGCGTCGCCATCTTCGGCCTCACCGCGGCCGCAACGCCCGGCACCACCGTCAGCCACGGCACCGGCGGGGCCGGAGGCGCAGGCGGCAACGGATCCGGATTCGGTGCTCGGGGCGGCGTCGCCGGGGCGGCGGCGGACTACGTGTGCTGTTGAGCGCGATGGGCGGTACTGGGCTCGAACCAGTGACCTCCGGCTTGTCGAGCCGGCGCTCTAGCCAACTGAGCTAACCGCCCGGGCGGCGGCCGAGAATAGCGCTCAGGCGCTCAGGCGCCCACGGGTGCGGCCACCTGCGGCGGCTCCGCAGGAGTGTCGGACGGTGGGAGCTTGCCCTGCGTCCGCATCGTGATCTCGAAGGTCTCGCGGCTGGTGTAGCGGGGCGTCCATCCGGTCGCCTTGAGCTTGTCCGTCGAGACCACCCATGGGTGGATGATGAAGTGCAGGTTGCCCGGCGGCGTCTCCGCGGCGTGGAGCCTCCACATCAGCCGGCCGAAGCGCCAGAAGAGCTTCTTCGGGACCCGCCGGGTGCGGGTGCCGATGAGCTCGGCGCACTCGCGCCAGGTCATCGTGCCGTCGCCGGCCAGGTTGAACGCGCCCGCGTGTCGACCCTCCAGCAAGGCGATCAGCGCGTCCACCACGTCGTCCTCGTGGACGTACTGCACCGGCTGGTCGGGCCCGCCGAGGTCGGCGAAGAACGGCTGCTTGGTCCAGGCCCGCAGGATGTAGTTGTCGACGTTCGGCCCGAAGACGATGCACGGTCGCACGATCGTCATCACCCGGTCCGGGTGCCGGAGCGCCCACAACTGGCACAGCCGGTCGCACTCCGTCTTGTCGCGCGCGTACTCGAAGTCCGGGACGCCCCGGACGGGCTGGTCCTCGTGGATCGGCACCGGATTGTCCGGGAAGGCGCCGTACGCGGTGGCGGACGAGGTGACGAGCACCTGGCCCACCCCGGTGGCGGAAGCCGCCTCGAGGACGTTGTGGGTGCCTCCGACGTCGATGTCGTACATGGTGTTCTCGTCGTGCATCGGGTTGAGCACGAAGGCCAGGTGCACGAGCGCGTCGGGGCGCTCGCGCTCGAGCAGCTCCCGCACCCCCGCCCTGTCACGGACGTCGAGCTTCGAGAACGAGACCTTGGGGTGGAACGATCGCGGCGGCCGGACGTCGGCGATCACGATGCGCTCGGTGTCGTCGCTCTCGACCATCCGGTCGATGAGACGGCTTCCGATGTAGCCGGAGCCGCCGGTCACCACGTAGCGCATTGGCGCATCCTACATGCGGGCGTGAGGACCGCTGGAACGGAGAAGGGGCCCCGAAGGGCCCCTTGCCTCGCTCCGCATACAGGCTCGCGAGGGGAGTGCGAGCCGCCGTATGACCTGCCCGTCTAGGGCGTGCCGCCTCCTCCGCCGCCCGAGCTCTGCTGGTGCTCCTTCTGCGAGACGCACTTGCCGAACGCGTT
>Ga0066702_10000464_pt1 | contig 10291 bp, 9 predicted proteins | sample GraSoiAngelo_151_FD_66507 | JGI IMG/M metagenome (GOLD analysis project Ga0066702, IMG submission 66507) | Grasslands soil microbial communities from the Angelo Coastal Reserve, California, USA - 14_1009_12_20cm | ecosystem: Environmental > Terrestrial > Soil > Grasslands | place: USA...
GGCAACAACGGCATCCTCGACCAGGTGTCGGCCCTGGAGTGGGTGCGGGACAACATCGCCGCCTTCGGAGGCGACCCCGGCAACGTCACCGCCTTCGGCGAGTCGGCCGGTGCCATGAGCGTGGGCACCCTGCTCGGCCTGCCCGCGGCCAAGGGCCTGTTCGTCAAGGCCATCCCCGAGTCGGGCGCTGCCCACTCGCCCCGCCCGGCCGACGCGGCCGACGAGCTGGCCAACCGGTTCCTCGCCGACGTCGGCGTCGAGCCCGGACCCGGCGCCGTCGACCGCCTGCGGGCGCTGCCCGTGCAGACGCTGCTCGATGCCCAAGCCAAGGTTGTCGAGCGGGAGATGGGGGCGGGCGGCCACGGCCTGCCGTTCACGCCCGTAGTCGACGGCGTGGTCCTCCCCGAGGCGCCCATCGACGCCATCGGAAAGGGGCAGGCCGCCGGCGTCACGGTGCTGATCGGCACGACGCGCGACGAGTGGAAGCTGTTCACGATGATGGACCCGCTGATCGCGACGCTCGATGATGCCGGCGCCGCAAAGCGCGTGGCCGCCATGGTCGGCAACCCGTCGGGTGCGGGTGACGTCATCGCCCACTACCGGGCGACCCGTCCCGAGGCCACCATCTCGGACGTGTGGAGCGCGGTGGGCACCGACGTCGTCTTCCGCATCCCGGCCATCCGCCTGGCCGAGAAGCAGTCGGCACTCGGCAACGATGTCTTCATGTACCGCTTCGACTACGCCACACCTATCTTCGGCGGCGTGCTCGGCGCCTGCCACGCCCTCGAGATCCCGTTCGTGTTCAACAGTCTCGACGCGGGCGGCGAGATGTTCGTCGGCCCCCTCAACGACGACCTGCGCACGCTCGCCCGGCGCATGCACCAAGCGTGGGTCGCCTTCGGCCGCACCGGCCGCCCGGCGGCCGAAGGCCTGCCCGAGTGGCCGCGCTACACGGCCGAGAAGCGGGCCACCATGCTGTTCGACTTCCAGCCCGGGGTCGTCGACGATCCCGACGGCGCCGATCGGGAGGTGTGGGCGGGCGTTCTCTAGGGAGCGGGCGCTACCGCGTCCCGCTCCCGGCGATGAGGTCTCCGAAGGCCTCGGGCGGCATCGGCTCGCCGATGTAGAAGCCCTGGGCGAAGTCACAGCCGAGATCGCGCACGATCCTGAGCTGCTCGGCGGTCTCGACGCCTTCGGCGACGACGTGGAGTCCCAGGTTGGACGCCAGGCCGACGACGGCCTCCACGATTGCCCGGTTCTCGCCTTCGGTCTCGATGCCGCGGACGAAGGACTGGTCGATCTTGACGACGTCGACCGGGAACCGTTTGATATAGGCGAGCGACGAGTACCCGGTGCCGAAGTCGTCGATGGCAATGGCCACGCCCAGGTCGGCCAGCGCCGTGAGGACCGACGTCACCTCTTCGGGCTCCTCGACGAGGAGGTTCTCGGTGATCTCCAGGCACAGGCGGCGGGGCTCGAGCTCGTTGACCTCGAGGGCGGTGGCGATGACATGCGGCAGCTGGCCGCTGGCGAACTGGCGCGCCGAGAGATTCACCGACACGCCGTGCTCGCACGGCGACTCGCGGTTCCACGCCGCCGCCTCGGCGATGCTCTGACCGAGGACCCATGTGCCGAGAGGCTCGATGAGGCCGGTCTCCTCGGCGGCGGGGATGAACTCGCCGGGCAGCACCAGCCCACGGCGGGGGTGGGCCCACCGGATGAGGGCTTCGGCGCCGGCCAGCCGGTTGCTCGACAGGCAGACGACGGGCTGATAGTTCATCCGGAACTGCCCGGCGGTGAGAGCCCGGCGCACGTCGAGCTGCTGCTCGAGGCGCGCACGGGCCCGGACCCGCATGCTCGGCAGGAACACCTCCGAGCGGGCTCGGCCTCGCTCCTTGGCCCGGTACATGGCCACGTCGGCGTCGCGCAGGAGCTCCTCGGGCTTGCGGCTCTCGTCGCACGCGCACGTGATGCCGATGCTCACCGTCGGCGAGATCTCTTCGCCGTCGAGGGCGACGGGATCGCCGACGATCTCGGCCACCCGGTCGGCGAGGTCCACCGCCTCGTCGTAACTCAGGAGGCCCTCGCAGCACAGGACGAACTCGTCGCCCCCCAGACGGGCGGCGGTGTCTCCTTTGCGCAGGAAGTCGTGCAGGCGGGCGGCCACGGTGATCAGGAGGTCGTCACCCGCGGCGTGACCGAGGCTGTCGTTGACGAGCTTGAAGTGGTCGATGTCGAGGAACAGAACGGCGGTGAGTCGAGCGGTCCGCTCGCTCCGGGCGAGGGCCGACGCGATGTGGTCGAGGAGCACGGTCCTGTTGGCCAACCCGGTGAGGCTGTCCGTCGTGGCCTGGCGGGCCAGCTGCTCGTCGGCCCGCTTTCGCTCGGTGACGTCGCGCACGTTGACGACGATGCCGCCGATGGCGGGATCGTCGAGCAGATTGTTGGCGACCGCTTCGATCCAGTGATACGTGCCGTCGGCGTGACGTACGCGCATCTCGATGGGATCGCTCACGCCGTCGGATTCGAGGAGCTCGAGAAGGATGGCGGCTGCCCGCTCGAGGTCGTCTGGGTAGACGAGCTCGAACACGTCCATGGCGACGAGAGCATCTGGGTCGTATCCCAGCAGTCGCTCGATGCTCGGTGACGTGTAGATCAGCCTGCCGTCCCCACCGAGGACGGTGATGGCGTCGCTCGAGTTCTTGACCAGCGACCGCCACCGTTCTTCATTCACCCGTAGCGCCTCTTCGGCAGTCCTGCGCTCGGTGACGTCGCGCCCGGTGAGGACGAGCCCCTCGACGTCGGGATCGTGGAGGAGGTTGGTGATCGTCAGCTCCAGCCACCGCCAGGAGCCGTCACGATGCCGGACGCGGAACTCGACCTCTGCCCGCTGGTTGTGCACGGCGCAGTAGAAGGCCTCGATCACTCGCGGCAGGTCGTCGGGGTGGTGCAGCTGGTTCTGCGGCGCCCCGATGACGTCCTCGGGGTCGAGGCCGGCGATCCCTCGCACCGACGGACTCACGTAGAGCGGGTTGCCCGTGGCGTCGGTGATCACCAGCAGGTCGGTGGCGTTCTCGATCAGCGATCGAAGCCGCCGCTCACTCCTGCGGATGCGGCCCGCTACCCGTGTGAATTCCTCGTGCGCACCGGGACGGGTGCCCACGAGGTCCTCCGCTGATGCCTGCCCCAGCACGGTCATCTCACGTTCCCCCGACTCCTGCCAGGACGGCCCCAGACCGCCCTGCGCTTGGTCAGTGTGGCCTCTTTCGGCGTCCGTGTCACTACTTCCTGCCCATCCTCGACAAACCGGCCATCTGACCGATGGCACCCTTGGCCACCATGTCGAACCGAGCGTCGTCGGCGTAGCTTTCCGGCCATGTACGAGTGGACCGATGAGCAGCGGATGATCCGCGACGCCGTCCGCCAGTTCGTCGAGGCCGAGATCGCGCCCCGACGGGACGAGTTCGAGTTCGGCGACACCCCGCCCTACGACGTGCTGCGCAAGCTCTACAAGAGCTTCGGCCTCGACGTCATGGCCCGCGAGCAGTTCAAGCGTCGCCTGGACCGGGCCGAGGGCGACGGCGGCGGCAATCTGCTGGGCGGCGACGACGAGGTGGCCGACCCCCGGGCGCGCGCCAACACCATCGCCATGCCGATGATCCCGATCATCGAGCTGTGTCGGTACTCCCCGGGCATGGTCACGGCCCTCGGCGTGTCGGTCGGCCTGACGGCGGCGGCCATCATGAGCAAGGGGACGCGCGCCCAGTGGGAGCGCTGGGCCCTCGACCTGCTGACGCTGGAGAAGATCGGGGCGTGGGCCATCACCGAACCGAACTCGGGATCCGACGCCTTCGGCTCGATGACCTCGACGGCGCGCCGCGACGGCGACGAGTACATCCTCAACGGTTCGAAGACGTTCATCACCAATGGGCCCTTCGCCGACACCATCGTGTTCATCTGCAAGCTCGACGAGAACAACCCGCCGAGCGAGCGCACGATCCTGCACTTCGTGCTCGACAGCGGGATGCCCGGCTTCGAGCAGTCGAAGCCTCTGCGCAAGATGGGGCTGCACTCGTCGCCGACCGGGCAGCTCTTCCTCACCGACGTGCGCGTCGGGCGGGACCGGCTCCTCGGGGAGACCGAGAAGGTGAGCGGGGGCGGGCGCGAGGACGCCAAGGCCACGTTCTCCATCGAGCGCTCGGGCGTGGCGGCCATGGCGCTCGGGATGATCGAGCGCTGTCTCGAGCTCAGCGTCGGCTACGCGAAGGAGCGCGTGCAGTTCGGGCAGCCCATCGGCCAGTTCCAGCTGGTGCAGGAGAAGCTGGCGCGCATGGAGGTGGCGCGTCTCAATGTGGAGAACCTGCTGTTCCGCTACATCGAGATGCTGGCCCACGGTCGCCAGCCCACGCTCGCCGAGGCGTCGGCCATGAAGCTGTACTCGTCGCACGCGGCCGTCGAGGTCACGCTCGAAGCGGTGCAGCTGTTCGGCGGCAACGGCTACATGGCCGAGTACCAGGTCGAGCAGCTGGCGCGCGACGCCAAGGTCCTCGAGATCTACGCCGGCACCAACGAGATCCAGATGACCCACATCGCCAAGGACCTGCTCCGGCGCTAGGCCGCGTCTAGTTGCGGGCGAGCACCTGCTCGAGGGCCAGGTCGACGCGCACGCCCGCGCAGTGGGGGCAGCCCAGCAGGGCCAGCTCGCCGACGATCTCGACGAAGTCGAACGACACCATCCGGCGGCAGACCGGACAGCGGATCAGAGGCGGAGCGTGCAGGTTCATGGTGACCTACGAGAGATGTTCGACGTCGATGCCCCTCGTCCCTCCGTAACAGAGGATGCGAAGGCGAGGACGCCGAATTCCCTGATGTGCGCATGTCGCGTCTCTTGCTCGTCGCCGCCCTCGTGGCCGCCGCCGCCGGCGCCGGCGCGCTCGCGGCGCCGAGCGACGCGGCCCAGCCGTGCGCTTCGGCGGCGACGGCGCTGACCGCCCTGGGCCTGACCGCCCATCCGCAGGCGAGCGGCGCGGTGCTGTGGTCGGGACATATCCCGTCATGGGACGGCCTCCCGCTCGACGTCGACGTCACCATGCCCGCCGGTAGCGTCTCGTGCCCGGCGCCGTTCGTTGCCTTCGCCCACGGGTGGGGCAACTCCAAGTCCGACTGGGAGTCGCCGACGGCATCGTCGACGAGCGCCAACAAGTCGGGGTGGAACAACGTGTCGTTCGCCTCGCGCGGCTATGCCGTCCTCAACTACTCGGCGCGGGGCTGGCACGGCTCGTGCGGCCCCGACTCGTCGTCCGATCCGTTGAAGAGCCCGGCCGGGCTGCCCGCCGCATGCACCGCGGGCGGCCGTCAGTACTGGGTGCACCTGGACGATCTGCGGTACGAGATCCGCGACGCGCAGTGGCTCATCGGGCGTCTCGTCGACGCCGGCGTCGCCGACCCGGCGCACCTCGGCGTGACCGGCGGGTCCTACGGCGGCGGCGTGACGTGGCTGACGGCCCTGGCCAACGACCGGGTGATGTGCGGAGGCGCGGGCTGGAGCGCGGCCAACGGCGTCGACCCGTGCACCGGCAAGGGCAGTGGCGACCTGGTGCCGTGGCGCTCGCCGAAGGGGACGCCGCTGCACATTGCCGCGGCCGTGCCCGAGTACACGTGGGCGTCGCTGGCCCTCGCCCTGCTGCCCAACGGCCGGGCATCGGACGGCCGCCCGGGCGCACCGTCGACGGGAGACCTCACCAAGCCCATCGGCGTCCCCATCGAGAGCTACGTCACCGGTCTGTACATCGACGGCTACACGCCACCCGCCACCGAGAACGGCTTCTACCAGCCGCCCACCAGCACCGATGACACCGCCAACCTGCCGCTGTGGTCGACGCTCGTGCAGGCCGGCGTCAACACCGTCGGCGCTTCGCTGCCCGGCGTCGGCGGCCTCGTCGACAACTCGATCTACCAGCTCGACCACTTCAAGTCGCCGCTGAGCCCGCTGCTGCCCGTCGACGCCAAGGTGCCGGTCCTGCAAGCCCAGGGCAACACCGACCCGCTGTTCCCACCGATCCACGCCCAACTCATGTGGCAGAAGGTCAAGGCCTTCGCCCCCGACTATCCGATCGGCATCGTCTTCGGCGACCTCGGGCACTCCTATGCGTCGAACCCGGCCGACGTGTGGGCGGCCTTCAACCAGAAGGCCAACGCCTTCATGGACCACTACCTCGGCGGCCGCGGGCCGGCGCCCGTCCTCGACATGAGCGCCCTGTTGACCCGGTGCCGGCCCGGTTCGGAGAAGGACGGGTTGACGACGGTCGCCGGCCCGACGCTCGCCGGCATGGCGCACGGAACGCGCGTGTTCTCGGCGCCCGGCGGCGGAGGACCAACGTCGAATGTGCCAGTCGGCGTCGAGGGCCCGGGCACCGACCCCATCGTCAACGGCGGCGCCGCCAGTCAGCTGGCGCCGTTCGGCCAGGGGTGCCGGGTGCTGTCGGCGACGACCGATCCGGGCGTGGCCGCGTGGACCTTCCCCATCGACCGAGGCTTCACCCTGGCCGGTCAGCCCCTCGTCAAGGTGACCGTGCAGACGTCGGCACCGGACGCCGAGGTGGCGGCCCGCATCTGGGACCTGTCGCCGGACGGCAAGCAGACCCTGATCAGCAGGGGCGTCTACCGGCTGGCGGGCACGCCGACGGCGCCGAGCGGGCCGATCGCCTTCGAGCTGTCGGCCAACGCTTGGCTGGTGCCGGCGGGGGACAAGCTGAAGTTGGAGGTGACCGGGGCCGACGCCCCGTACTTCCAGGTCGACAGCATCCCGTCGGTCACCAACGTGAGTGCGGCGTCGGTCGAGCTCCCGGTCGCCGAGGGTCCGCCCGCCCAAGCTGCCGCGTCCGCCCCCGCCGCGTCCGTGTCACCGGCGCGGGCGTCGGCGCCGTCGGCGTCGCTGCCGGCCACCGGTGGCAACGGGGCGCGCGCGGGCGCGCTGGGCGCGGCCCTGCTGGCGGGCGCGCTCGCGCTGCGCCGTCTACGACGGCGAGCGAGCGGCTTGGGCTAGCTCTTGGCCGTCGAGCCGGCCTTGGCCGGCGCGCTCAGGCTGGCGGCGTTGACCCCGCTGCCGTTGGCGGCCTCGCCCGAGTTGCCCGAGGTGCCGATGCCCTCGGACTTGGCGCCCGAGTTGGCCGACGAGACGGCGCTGGCCGACGAGCTGGCGCCGCCGGCGCCGCCGCTGGACTGCGGACGGGCCTGGCTCATCGACAGGGCCTGACCGGTCCGGCCGCCGTTGTTGGCACCGCTCGCCCCGCCGGCGCCGCCGGCATGGGATTCGGGGTTGGCGATGGCGCTCGACGTGGCATTGCCGGTGTTGCCGCTGTTGGTCGACTGCGACGAGACATTGACACTGCCCGTGTTGCCGCTCTGGGCGGACGGGGCGATCTTGGACACCGACCCCGAGTCGGGGCTCGAGCCGTTGGCGGCGGTCGCCACGCCCGTCCCCACCAGCGCGCAGAACAGGCCCACGAGCCCGACGCGTACCAGGTTCATCTCAGCTCCTTTACGCCCGCGACGCGGGCTCCTCGCCAGCTGGGTCTCAGCTCGTCACGGAACGAAATTGCCCCCCGCCCCGCGTGGCGGCGCAGACGATAGAAGGCGTCGGGATCCCGCGACAAAACGAGATGACACAGAAGTGGCTGATGTTGCTGGTGAGGATGAACCCTCGATGACGCTTTGTCGGTTACGCCCCTCGGTAGGTGCCGAAGGTCCAGACGTTGCCCTCGGGGTCGCGGGCGGTGAAGTCGCGGGAGCCGTAGTCCTCGTCCTTGACGGGCAGGACGATCTCGGCGCCGGCCTTGGTCGCCCGCTCGTACAGGGCGTCGGGGTCGTCGCACACGACGTAGAGGGAGATCGGGCCGCGCGGGAACGGGTCGTCGTCGGCCGGACGAGGCGAGCCGAACATGATCCCGCCGCCGAGGGGCCACTTCATCTCCGCGTGGTGGATGGCTCGGTCGTCGCCCTCCCCGCCGCGCACGACGATCGTCTCTTCGAAGCCGAAGGCGTCGTGCAGGAACCGCAGGGCGGCCTCGGCGTCCTTGTAGGTCGGGACCGGCCAGATGCTGGGGTTGTTGGTGGTGGTCTGGGTATCGCTCATGACTCGATCCTCCGCCTGACCTCTACTCGCCGTCTTGCATGGATGGGAGCTCGTCGGCGATCCAGCGGGTGGGCGTGCAGCCCGCCAACTCGTTCCACTCCCGGGTGAAGTGGGCTTGGTCGTAGTAGCCGCAGGCCACGGCGACTGCGGCCAGTCCGGGGCGGGTAGGCAGGCCCAAGAGATGTCGGGCCCGCTCGAAGCGCAGCACCCGGGCCGCGACCTTGGGCGTGAGCCCGACCTCGGTGCGGAACTTCTCGCTGAGGTGGCGGCGGCTCCAGCCCACCTCGGCGGCCAGCGCACCGATCTCGACACCGCCGCCGGTTGCGACCAGCCGGCGCCAGGCCCGCACCACTTCGGACGGCGGCTCGGGCGGGTCGTCGAGGCGGCGACGAGCGGCTTTCGTCAAGACCTCGTCGAGCACGGCGAAGCGGGCGTCCCAGCTCGGTGCGGCAGCGGCCCGGTCGTACAGCTCGCGGGCGTAGGCCCCGAGCAGCTCCTCGAGATCGACGACGGTCCCTCCCAGCGCGCCGGCCGGGAGGCCGAACAAGAGCCGGGCGCCCATCGGCGTGACCTGGATGGCCATGCCGTGCTGGTTGCCGTCGTGCACGATCGTGGCGGCGCTGTCGTGGAGCCCGCCGGCGAACGCCCAGCGCGCCGCCGTCCCCTGTTCTCCGGTCGTCACGACCGGTCGGTCGAAGCTGAGCATGAACGGCAGGTGCCGGGACGGCACGCCGTGATGGACGCCGGCGGGGTGGCCCTCGAGCCGGTAGCCCCGGTAGGACTCGACGAACGGGCGCAGGGCGGAAGCCGGCGTACGGACCAGACCCTCGCTGAGCAGCTCGCCCATGAACAAAACGTACGCCTCGCCGCCGGATCGCTCAGGTTCTGACCAGACCTCCGCCGACCGGCTCGATGCCGAGGTCGCGGTAGGTGACGACCGGCGCGTAGGGAATCTCACGCTCGCGGAAGTACTGGGCGGCGATGTCGCCGCGGTCGACGAGGGTGGCGGCGGCCACGACCACGGCGCCGACGGCGACGATGGCGTCGTGGGCCTTCTGGATGGAACCGCCGGTGGTGACGACGTCGTCGACGAGCAGCACGCGCCAGCCCTCGCCGACCTTGGCCCCCTCGACGACCTTGTTCGTGCCCCGGCCCTTGGGCTCCTTGCGCACGACGAACCACTGGGTGCCGGCGAGGACGGCGATGACGTGGGCGAACTGGTCGGCGCCCATGGTGAGGCCGCCGACGGCGTCGAACTCGACGTCGCCCACGTTCTCGAGGATGGCCTCGCACGCCAGCTTGAGATCGTCGCCGCGCGAGAGGGCGGCCTTGCCGTCGATGAAGTCGCGGCTCAGCTCGCCCGACGCCAGCACGACCGGCTCGGGCAGGCGAAGGAGCCCCCGCTGGCGGACGATGTCGATGATCTGCTGGCGGTGGGTGTTCGCAGGTCCCGGTGCACTCACGACGCCGAGTGTAGGAACCCCGCGGGCACCGGTCGACGCATGGGTGCCACCGGCACGGACCTGAGGCTGACGCAGAAGCGGCGGCCGCCCTCTACCGAGACCACGATGGCCGAGCGGATGCGCTCGGTGATGACCCGCACCGTCGTGTCGGGCGGCGCGTGCTTGGCGGCGTCGCCCAGGAGGTCCTCGAGGACACGGGTGAGGGCGGCTTCGTCGGCGACGACGGCGATGTTCTCGGGCACGACCACGAGCACGAGATGTCGCTCGAGGACTGGGCGCGCCCGCTGGACAGCAGCGGCGATGGCCGCACCCAGGTCACACGTTCGGCTCGCTCGCATCTTCCCAAGTTTCCCCTACCGGACAATCGGCAACGGGTCAGCCCGGGTTGACCATTCTTTTTGTAGCTACGGGCTCGGGGGTAGGAACGCCTTCGTGGAAGCCGAAGTCCGCAACAACGCCGAAGAGTCCCGCTACGAGCTGGTGGTGGACGCCGAGGTGATCGGCGTGGCCGAGTACCGCCGACAGGGCGACACCCTCGTGTTTCCCCACACGCAAGTGAAGTCGAGCTTCCGCGGCCAGGGCATGGGCGCCCGCCTCGTGCAGGCGGCCCTCGACGACGTGCGGGCCCGCGGCCAGCGCGTCGTGCCCCGGTGCTGGTACGTGGCCGAGTTCATCGACGCCAACCCCGAGTACC
>Ga0066702_10000466_pt1 | contig 10282 bp, 10 predicted proteins | sample GraSoiAngelo_151_FD_66507 | JGI IMG/M metagenome (GOLD analysis project Ga0066702, IMG submission 66507) | Grasslands soil microbial communities from the Angelo Coastal Reserve, California, USA - 14_1009_12_20cm | ecosystem: Environmental > Terrestrial > Soil > Grasslands | place: USA...
GTGATGAGGCGGGGGTGAAAGCGAGTCAGCACGACGAGTCCCTACTTGCAGCTCTCGGAGCGACTCTACATCCGCGTTGGCCGCTGCGCCAGTCGTCGCGAGTGGGCGCGCGGAACGTCGCCGTCAGTTCGACACGTCGGGGCCGCTGACGCAAAGCTGCCGCTTGTCGATCCTTCTGGCAGTCGACGCGACGCACGCAGGCCGCGAGCGGGGTGCTGCTTTACCGGGATCCGGCATGGGATCAGGCCGAAGTTCAAATAAGGCGACAAGCTTCAAATCGCGACACTGCGAAAAGCTCCGCAACCAAGCGGTTTCTCAGAGGCAGTCGGGGCGGCCGGATTTGAACCGGCGACCTCCGCGTCCCAAACGCGGCGCTCTAACCAGGCTGAGCTACGCCCCGGTGGCGGGGCGTCCAGTCGGCGGCCCCACGCGTCAAGTGTAAGAGCGGGCGGGCCGACTTATGCGATGAGGCTCGTTCAGGAGGAACGACGCCTCGGGCAGAGACGTCGTGTCAGCCGCCGCCTTCCAACAGTCCCGCTGTCGCATTCCGCGCGCCGCCGCCGCGGTGGTCGCGCTAGCCGCGCTCGCGATCGCGCCGCAGAGCGCCGCGGCCTCGAGCTGCGCCAACGCGAACGCGGACCCGGGCTCCACGTCGCTCAGCGTGATCCGGAAGGCCACCTTCTGCCTGCTCAACGAGCAGCGGGGCGCCCACGGCGTTCGCTCGCTCCGTGAGAGCGGCCGCCTCGACCTGGCCTCGAGCCGCCACTCGAAGGACATGGTGCGCAACCACTACTTCGCCCACGGCGACTTCGTCGGGCGCATCCGCGCAGCCGGCTACCTGAGCGGAGCCGGCAGCTGGTTCGTCGGCGAGAACATCGCCTGGGGATCCGGTTCCTACGGCACGCCGGCCGGCATCGTCCGCATCTGGATGGACAGCCCGCCGCACCGCCACAACATCCTCAGCAGCGGGTTCCGTCAGATCGGGATCGGCATCGCCCGCGGCACGCCGCGCGCCGGCCTCTCGGACGGCGCCACCTACACGACCGACTTCGGCACGCGCGGCTAGTTAACGTGCCCCGGCCATGGCCGAGGTGCTGCCGCTCCGGGCGCTCCACTACGACCTCCGCGCGGTCGGCTCGCTCGATGCGGTAACGGCGCCGCCGTATGACGTGGTCGACTCGGACATGCGCGCCGAGCTCGCCGCGCACAGCCCGTTCAACGTGGTGGAGATCGACCTGCCCGTGGCCCCGGGCGGCGACGATCCCTACCTGCACGCGCAGACGACGTTCGAGGCGTGGCGGCAGCAGGGCATCGTCGTCAAGGACCGGGAGCCCGCCCTGTGGGCCGCGACGCAGGAGTTCGAGATGCCCGACGGGGAGAGGCGGACGCGCCGCGGGTTCCTGTGCCGGGTGCGTGTGGAGGACTATGGACCCGGTCGCATCCGGCCGCACGAGCGGACCCAGCCGGGTCCCAAGGAGGACCGGCTCCGGCTGACCCGCGCGACCCGCGCCAACCTCTCCCCCATCTTCAGCCTCTTCCCCGACCCCGAGGGCGCGGCGTGGGCGGCGCTCGAGCCGGCGTCGGCCTCAAACGTGCCGTTCGGCAGCGCCACCGACGCAGAGGGCACCACCACGACCATCTGGCGCTGCGCCGACGAGGCGGCGATCGCGACAGTGCGCGACCTGCTCTCCGACCGTGAGCTCCTGATCGCCGACGGGCACCACCGCTACGAGACCGCGCGCGTGTATGCCGATGAGGTCGGGGGCGAGGGCGAGCATCGCTACACGCTGATGTTCCTCTGCTCGATGTCGGATCCGGGGCTCACCGTCCTGCCGACCCATCGGCTGCTGACCGGCGTGGATGACGGCCGGCGCGACGCCCTGCGGGCCGCCCTCGAGGCGAGCTTCGATACGACCCCGGTGGAACGCGACGCCCTTGCTCCGAGCGATGCGAACGACCCGAAGGTCTCGTTCGGCTATCTGGACGCGTTCGAGCGGCGGCCTGTGCGGCTGACCCTGAGGGATCCTGGGATCGCCGACCGCGTGCTCCCGGGTCGGTCCAGCGCCTACAGGCACCTCGACACCGCCCTACTGGAGGCCCTGATCCTGAAGGAGGCGCTCGGGATGTCGGAGGACGACATCGCCCGGCAGGCCGGGGTGTCCTACGCGAAGCGGGCAGCTGACGCGGTGGCGGCGGTCGAGTCGAGCCGCGCGGACGCCGCCTTCCTGCTGCGCGCGACGCCGGTCGAGCAGGTGCGAGCGGTGGCCGAGGCCGGTGAATCGATGCCGCCGAAGTCGACCTTCTTCCATCCCAAGGTCCCGACCGGCCTGCTGTTCAACCCGCTCGAGTAGCGTAGGTGGCATGAGAGCCACAGCCCGCCGCGAGAACGGAACCCTCAAGCACGACGTCGCGATCCGAGAGCACATGGTCGTCGCGGACGAGCCGGAGGAGAATGGCGGCGACGACTCGGGTCCCAGTCCCCAGGAGCTGCTCGCGGCGAGCCTGGCGTCGTGCACGGCGATCACGATCGAGATGTACGCCAAGCGCAAGCGCTGGGAGATCGGGGATGTGGCGGTGGACGTGAACTACGAGCCCGCCCAGCGCGGGTCGCCGACCAAGTTCCGCATGGTCGTCTCGCTGCCCAAGGAGCTGCCGGAGGATCAGCGCGAGCGGCTCATGCAGATCGCCGCGAAGTGCCCGGTGCACCGGGCGCTGGAGGGCGAGGTCATGTTCGAGGAGTCCGTCGAGGTCGTCTGACGGACGACCCGACTCCGGACCGGCTGCGCGGTCTCCTGCTCTCGCCCGAGGAGGCGGCCGCGATGGACGCGCCCGGCAGCACCGATGCCGGCGTCCTGGTCCCGCTGTACCTGGACAAGAGCGACCTGCATGCGGTCTTCACCAGGCGCCGCGACGACCTGCGCCGCCACGCGGGCGAGATCTCGTTCCCCGGCGGCCGCCAGGACTTCCCGGACGAGGACCTGCGGGTGACCGCGCTCCGCGAGGCCGAGGAGGAGATCGGCCTGCCGCGCGAGGACGTCGAGCTCGTCGGCGCCCTCTCGCCCACCGGAACGTTCGTGACCGGCTACCGGATCCACCCCTTCGTGGGGGTGATCCGTCGCGGCCACGCCTGGACGCTCCAGCCCGACGAGGTCGACGAGGTGCTCGAGCTCTCCCTCCGTGCCCTCGTGGAGGGCTATGCGAACAAGCGCCTATTGCGCCGCGGCGTGCCGATCAAGACCCCGACCTACACGGTCGGCGACAACTTCGTCTGGGGAGCGACGGCCCGGATAGTGGAGGAGCTGCTGGAGCGCCTGCGGGCGGTGCTCTAGGCCGAGACCTGACCGGCGAGCAGACCGGCGGCCTCCCGCTCGATCGCCGCTCCGTCGTGCTGGCGGGCCAGCTCGGCGGCGCGCTCCAACCGGTCGCGCCCGCGCTCCTCGTCGCCACGCGACGTGAGCGCACGTCCCCAGTTCATCCACGTGCGCGCGAGGAACAGCGGCGCGGCGATCCGCTCGTGGACCTCGCTCGCGGCGGCGAAATGCCGGTCCGCCAGCTCCCACCGCTCAAGCGTCGCCGCGAGCACGCCGAGGATGCGCTCCACGGAGCCGTTGACGGTCAGAACGCTCGACACGATCTGGTCGCGGTAGGGAACGAGCTTGTCGTAGATGGAGACGGCTGCGTCGACTGCGCCGAGGCGGGCGGCGACCTCGGCGTAGCGCGACATGCCCGGGATCCATGCGACGTCGAACGGCAGTACCGCGAAGTCATCCTGCGCCACGGGCTCGAAGATGGCTGCGGCATCGTCGATCCTCCCGAGCTCGGAGTACGTGAAGGCGAGTGTGCCCTGAAGCGTCGGCACACCGGGGTTCTCCGCGGCGCGCTGAGCGATGATGTCGACAAGTTCGTCGAGGCGTCCTTGCTCGTGGCGCACAGCGAACAGCTGCACTCCGACGATCATCAGGGCGTCGGTCTGACCGGTCTCATGTCCGAGCCCACCCGACTCGAGCGCGAGCGCCTCGGCCCGCGCGAGGTCGCCGGCGAGATGGGCGCGCACGCTCCCGTTGTAGAGCGACGCCCATCGCATTGTCGGCTGCCCGACGTCTTCGCTAACCGTCTGCAGGCGCTGCAGATTCAGATCCATCTCGTCCACGTCTCCGACCTGCACGGCACACGTGTAGCGCCAGAGCGCCGCGTAAAACTGGTGCTGAGGATCGGCGAGTTCGTCGGCGAGCCGGACCAGCTCGGCGCTGAGGGCCCACCGCTCGGATGCCGTGTCGGCGGAGCCGAGCAGCGCGTTGGACACCGAGCTGAGCACGTCGGCGAGCGCCCGCCGATCGTCAACGCCGCGGGCGGTCGATAGCGCCTCGTCGATCAGCGTCCGCACGCGCGGGAAGTCCCCAGAGAACGTGAGCTCGCCGGCGAGGAGCGCACGCAGCCGCGCGCCGTCCGCGGTCGCACCGGGCACCGCGGCGATCGCCGCCTCCAGGGCGTCGACACGCTCGTCGTCAACCGCGCCCGCGGCCGTGTGCCAGCCGCGCGTGTTGGCGAGCACGGCGCGGACGAGTCGCACGTCGTCGCCGGACCGGTGCGCGATCCCGGTCGCCTCGAGAAGCGTCTCGCGGAACGCCGGATCGCCGAGGTGGCGCTGAGCCTCGCCGCTGCCGACGAGCAGCGCGCACCGCTCGGCCGAGTCGCCTGCGCCGGCGCCGAGCAGCTCCAGCGCGTGGTTGAACCAGCGGAGCGCCTCGTCCGGCGCGAGCTCCTTCAGGGCACGCTCGCCGGCCTGGGTCGCATAGCCGATCGCCTTGGCTGGGTCCACCGAAGCGGTCGCAAGCGACCAGTGGTACGCGAGCTCGGAGATCCGCTCGCCGGGGTCGTCCCCGCAGAGATCCTCGAGCGCCTCGGCCACGCGCTGATGCATCCGCGCTCGACGCGTAGCGCTCAGACCCTCGTAGAGGGTGTGGTTGATCAGGGCGTGTGCGAAGTTGAACCGACCGACACGGTCAGGCGACTCGACGACTACGGCGGCCTCGAGGGCCTTGTCGAGCGCGTCGATGAGCTCGTCCTCGTCGAGCTTCACGAGCCGGGCGAGGAGCTCGGTGTCGAACGTGCGACCGATCACGGCCGCCACGATGAGGATGTCGCTCAGGTCGTCGCCGAGCCGCTCGATGCGCCGCCTGACCACGTCGCGGACGCTCGCCGGCAAGCCGAGCTCCGTTATCGACCTGGTCAGCCGCCATCGGCCGTCGGTGCCTCGCTCGAGCGCACCCGACTCGGTGAGGTGGTGCAGGATCTCGCCGACGAAGAACGGGTTGCCGCCGGTCTCCTCGAGGATCTCGGCCGCCAGGCGGGTACCCAGCTCGTCCATCTCGTGGCCAGCGGCCGCGCTCATCAGCTCGACGACGTCGTCCGCGGCAAGGCCGGCGAGGGCCATTCGCTCGACGCCCTCCACTTGCCGCATGTCGGCCAGCACGCTGGTGAGGGGGTGGCTCTGGTCGAGGTCGGACTCGCGGAATGCGCCGACTACGAGAAGCGGGAGCGCCTGCGTCTGCTCCGCCACATGCTTGAGCAGCAAGAGCGTCTGCCTGTCGGCCCATTGCAGGTCGTCCAGCACGATCGCCATCCGGCTGGCCCGGGTCGCGGCCTCGAGCAGGCCGAGGACCGCGCCGAAGAGCAGGTATCGCTCCGTCTCCGGGTCGCTCTCACGTGGTGACGGGATGTCCGGTATCACCTGGCGAAGCGCTGGGAGCAGGCGGGTGAGCTCCCCGCCGTGGCGCCCGACGTGTTCACGCAGGACGGACTCGGGCGCATGTTCCACGTAGTGGTTGAGCGCCTCGACCCACGGTGCATATGGAGCAGACAGCTCGTCGTGTGCCGCTCCCCAAAGGACCGTGAAGCCCGCGGCGTGCGCCTCGAGCGCGCTGTGGCTCGCCAGTCGCGTCTTCCCGATGCCGGATTCCCCAGAGATGAACGTCACACGCCTGCTCCCGGCGCTCACCTCCTGAAGCGAGGCGGCCACGAGCGCGCGCTCCTCGACGCGGCCGACATAGGAGATCGGCGGTACCGACCGCAGCGCTCCGGGAAGCGGCATGCGGACGACGTCCATCTTCAGCGGCTCCCACGAGACCGCGAATGTCTCGAGGGGCTCCGGGATCCCCTTCAGGTCGAGCGCGCCTACCGGCTCGAATGCGACCCCGGCGCGCCGGGTGGCCATCATGCGGGTCAGGGCGGAGATCAAGATGCCATCGCTCTCCGCCCTGTCGCAGAGCCGTGCGGCCTCGGTCGGCGGCATGCCGAAGTAGTCGCCGTCCTCGACCGTGGCCTCCCCGGTGCCGATGCCGATGCGCACGTGCAGTTGCTGCTCGGCGGATCCGTTGCGCTGATGCAGGAGCTGCTGCATCAGCACTGCGCACTCAACCGCGCTCGACGCGCTCGGGAAAGCGACCATAAAGCCGTCGCCGGTGTTCTTGATCTCCCGGCCATCGGCCTTGTCGATCGCCTCGCGCACGGCCGCGAAGTGCTCGTGCCGGAGCTCGTCCGCGCGCGCTGGGCCGACCAGGGATTCGAGTCCGGTCGAGCCGACGAGGTCGGAGATCAGGATGGTTACGAGCTCGACGGATCCCACGCGCCCTACGGCCTTTCGGCGTTGGTGGGCGCGCGACGTCGTTCAGGCAGGGGCCGAGGCCGATGGCGCATGCGAGTCCCGATCGGTTGTGGGGTCCTCCCCAAATGCAGACCCTATCCCGTATCGGGTCTGTGCGCCAGTGGTTAGGCGGTGCTCTACGTCCCCTTCTCGATCGGGACGTTCACCATGTTCCCCCACTCGGTCCACGACCCGTCGTAGTTCTTCACGTCGTCGTGCCCGAGCAGCTCGTGGAGCACGAACCAGGTGTGGGCCGAGCGCTCGCCGATCCGGCAGTAGGCGATGATCGGATCGCCGTTCGCCACGCCCTTGCCGCCGTAGAGCTCGCGTAGCTCGTCGGCGTCCTTGAAGGTGCCGTCCTCCTTCACGGCCTGGGCCCACGGGATCGAGGCCGCGCCGGGGATGTGACCGCCCCGCTGCGCGCCCTCCTGCTCATAGCCCGCCATCGCGATCAGCTCACCGGAGAACTCGGCCGGGGAGCGGACGTCGACCAGCTTCGTGGAGCTGTCCAGCGCCTGCATGACCTCGTCGCGCTTCGCCCTGATGGCCTCGTCGCCGGACTGGGCGTTGAACGTGGCGGGCTCGTAGCTCGGCACGTCCGTGCTCGTCGGACGCCCCTCTGAGATCCACTTCTCGCGCGGGCCGTTGATCAGGCGCACGTTGTCGTGGCCGTAGTACTTGAAGTACCAGTACGTGTAGGCCGCGAACCAGTTGTTGCGGTCCCCGTACAGCACGATCGTGTGGTTGTTGGAGATCCCGCGGCTGCCCATGAGCTCGCCGAACTCCTCCGGCCCCAGGAAGTCGCGCTTCAGCTGGTCCTGGAGGTCCTTCTTCCAGTCGAAGCCGATGGCCCCGGGGATGTGCGCCTCCTCGTACAGTGCGGGGTTCTCGTCCACCTCGACGATCCGGATCGAGTCGTCGTCCAGTTGCTCCTGGACCCAATCCGTCTCGACGAGAACGTCCTTCGCGTAGCCGGCCACTGCGTCTACCTCCGTTGCAAGTCCTCGAAACTCGACAGGGTTTCGCTATTCAATCAGAGGGGGCAGTATCTCTCCCGTGCGCCCTCTCATCGGCCTCACGACCTCCGAGATCCGCCGCACCGAACCGGGCGAGCAGATCCCCCACGCCGACGCCGGGCGGGAGGAGATCGTGCTCGGCGCCGGCTACATCCGCGCCCTTGCGGCCGCCGGGGCCGCTCCCGTCGTAATCCCCCCGATCGACCCAGAGACGGTGCCCTCGTACCTGACCGGTCTCGCAGGCGTCTGCCTGTCGGGCGGCCCGGACGTGGACCCCGACTCTTACGGTGCGGAACGCCATCCCAAGGTGGGGCCGACCCAGCCGGCCGTCGACCGCTTCGAGCTGGCTGTGGTGCGCGAGGCCGAGCGCCTTGGAATGCCGCTCCTCGCGATCTGCCGCGGCGCCCAGGTGCTCAACGTCGCCCACGGCGGCGACCTCATCCAGGACCTGGCCGACGAGGTGAGCAGCACGGTCCGCCACCGCCGAGACGATCCCGGTGATCCGGTCGTCTGGCACGAGGTCGACATCGAGCCGGACAGCCTGCTGGCGAAGGCGGTCGGCAGCGAACGGATCGACGTGAACTCGTTCCACCACCAGGCTCCGCGCCGCGTCGGCGACGGGCTCCGCGTCGTGGCCGTGGCCGAGGACGGCGTGGTCGAGGCTCTCGAGGTACCCGGGGCCGCATTCGAGCTCGGGGTGCAGTGGCATCCCGAGGGGATAGCGGACCGGCCCGAGCAGGCGGCGCTCTTCGCCGCGTTCGTGGACGCCGCGGGACGTTATGCCGCGAGCACCGCGTCGACGGCGCCGAGTGCATCGCGGAGCCACGGCGAAGGATCGTCCGGAGGCGCGGCGATCAGGGCCACGGGCATCCGGTAGGTCTCGCTGGCGCGCTGCGCGGCGTCGCCCTCCTGGGGCGCCTCGTATACGAGGCCGCGCACGTGCGTGTCCACCAGCAGCTCGAGCAGGCTGGCGAGGCGCTCTCCCTGCAACGCGGGATTGGCGGCCGTCCCCATCAGCCAGCAGAGAACCGATGCGCCCTGGAGGTGCGGAAGGAGCGTCCCCAGCCGATCAGGGTCGGCCACGACCCCCTCGAACCCAGCCGCCTCGATCCTCGCGCGCCCCGCCTCGGTGCGGCTCGTCCCCCTCACGGCGTGGCCTCGTTCACCCAGTTCGCGAGCAAGTGCCCGGCCGCGGCAGCCGCAGCCCACGATGAGGATCCGTGCCATTGCGCCAGGCTATGTAACGCGCGTAACCGCGCTGGCTTGGACGCCGGCCCTCGTGGTAGAAAGGAGACGAGGGGAACTCGCAAAATGCGGGATTACGGCGATAGGAAGGACCGTGGCTAGGCAGGCTAGGCACCCTGGGCTGCACGACGCCAGGGGACGCGACCTATCCCACCGGCTCGTCGAGGTGCGGGGGGTGGAGACGTACGTGGTGGAGGCCGGCGACGGGCCGCCGGTGCTCCTGATCCACGGCTATGGCGACACAGCGGACGGGTGGCGCCGCGTTGTGCCCGGGCTCCTCGACAGCGGGCACCGCGTGATCGCGATCGACATCCCACCCTTCGGTCGCTCGGGCGACCCCCGGACCCGAAAGCTGATCGACTTCTATAAGCCCTTCTTCCCGGAGCTGCTCCAGCGGCTCGAGGTGGATCGGGCCACGGTGATCGGCCACTCACTCGGCGGAGCGATCGCCCTGCACCTGACCCTCGACCGTCCCGAGCTCGTGGAGCGGCTCGGCCTCGTCGCCCCCGCCGGGCTCGGCAAGACGCCGCCCTGGTGGTGGTACGCGATCACGGGCTACGGAACCGCGTGGAAGGCGGCGCTCTCGCTGCCGAGCCCGGTCACACCGCTGCTCATCCGCCAGGGCCTCACCCGCTTCCTCGACTGGCGGCTCTTCCACGACCCGCGCCAGATGCGCGAGTCGATCGACCACCTGGTGAGGATGCACTCCAGCCCCCGCGACTTCGATCGGCTGCTAGCGGCGGGTCGCTGCTGCATCGACTCCTACACCGGCACCCTGCTCGAGGACTCAGCCGCGATCACGGTGCCCAAGTGGATGGTCTGGGGTCGGGAGGACGGGCTGGTGCCCGCGAAGCACGCGGAGGCCTTCGCGAAGCTCCACCCCGACGCCGAGGTGCATGTCTTCGAGGACTGCGGGCACTACCCGCAGATCGAGCTGCCGGCGCGCTTCAACGCCCTCCTCCAGGAGTGGGTCGAGGGGACCGAGGACCGGCCGGCGCGCATCGCCCGCGCCGCCTGACCCTCAGGTGTCGGAGCCGCTCGAGCGCCTGAACTCAGCGGCGCGCTGCTGTTGCTCGCGCTGCTTGGCGTCGACGTCCGCGCGGATCTCGTCCTCACTGAGCTCCGGCCGACCGCTGCGCCGGCGGCGCTCGTTCTGCGCCTCGATCATCTGATCGACGTCGTCCATCTCGAGCTGGATCTCGTCCTCGTACGACCGCGTGGGCTTCCAGTCGAGGACGTCCGCGCCCGAGCCCGGATACCACTTCCCGATCGCCAGGAAGATCCCGAAGATCACCAGACCCACGAACACCACCCCGACGCTGAACAGGGGATCGTCGATGGGGCGATGCTAGCTAGGATCGACCAATGGCGGGGCCAC
>Ga0066702_10000467_pt1 | contig 10278 bp, 6 predicted proteins | sample GraSoiAngelo_151_FD_66507 | JGI IMG/M metagenome (GOLD analysis project Ga0066702, IMG submission 66507) | Grasslands soil microbial communities from the Angelo Coastal Reserve, California, USA - 14_1009_12_20cm | ecosystem: Environmental > Terrestrial > Soil > Grasslands | place: USA...
ATTGCTTGCCTGGCAGTGCAGGCCTCCTTCGCGGTTACAATTCCCGCTGGCACAACGCTGGTAGTGCGCACATTGCATAACATTTCGGCCGTTGATGCCCCCGGCAAGGCCCTTGCCATGCAGCTCGATAAGGATGTCGTCGTTAACGGAAAGGTCGCTCTGCCTGCAGGAACAAAGATCTCCGGGCGCGTTGAAACTTCGAAACGCACTAGCATTCCCAGCCGTTCGCAAAGATTGACAGTGAACATCACAGACGCGCAAGTCCACGGACGGACCGTTGCGATCAAAACCACGGGTGCGGCTAACCTGGAGAACCCGCTCGCCAGAACAACACATCGCGGAGCTCAGATCTCGACTTACAGTTATCAGGTGCCAGCGGGCACGAAGGTGCAGTTTCGCTTAGCTCAGCCGCTCCAGATCTAGAACTCCAACGCGCACCAAAATCTGCGCGATATCGGACCGAGGTCCGATCCGGTCGTCGCTCAAAAGGAACGCGCGCCTACGTTGGCGGCGCGTCCCATTTCCGTTAGCTAAATCAAAATCTACTTTTTAATCTTCATGTCCGCAGCGCTGCGCCACAGTGCGACGTCAAGACCTTTCGAGGCGGTAGTAATGTAGAGCTGCACGCCGTTCTGTTTTTTCATCTCCACCCGCGTTATCTCTGGAGTTGCAGCTCAACGCCGCCCCCAGTCGCGTTGACCGCAACGCCGTTTTGTGTGGAGGAAATGCGAACTATCACACCGGCCTGATTTGTCATGAGGGTGCCGGATTTCCCAGCGCCAACAGTCACGCCGCGGGTGCCCCGGGCACCGACATCATAATGACCGTTAAAATCTTGAAGATGCTGGAGGTTGAAAACCTCGCCGTAAGCGGACGAGTTGGTAACCCCGACCTTGCCTACGGACAATCCTTTTACTTTAACCGGATAATCTTTACCCCTGTAGGTAAGGGTTCCGCTCCCGGAGCTGAAGCCGACACCTACTGCGACGGATTTAAATGACAGCCGCAAGGTAGCGTCCGGTTTGCTTTCCTTGGCCGCAAAAGTAACGCTCGTCATCACGGCGAAGGCGAGCAGCGAAACTGCGATTGTTCTTACATGATTCATTTGTATCTCCTTTGGTTGTTAACAGTGGCGCGAATTAAAGTGGCCTTTGGCTGCCCATTCTATTGGACTAAGGTCTTGCGTCAAGGGGTACGACCATGGTCTCATGCTCGTGCCCCAATGACTTGGGCAGACTAAACAGCCAAGGCATGACCGCCCGGATCCTGCCCATCACAGCGCTGTCTCAGTGTGACCGAGCTACTCGTCGTTCACGCGCTGCAATTGCCATATGTCCGCTTTATCTGGGCGTAGCTTGTCGCCATCCATGCTGCGCCCCGATCGCATGAGTACCAATCACCCGCGCACCTCACTAGGGTTTAGACTCACCGCTACTGCAACCTCTCTCGCGTTGCTGACAAGCTGCGCGACGCAGCCGGCTGGTCGCCCGCAAGCTGCCGCTGCCGCAGCGAGTCTTCGTGAGGCCCGATCGCCCGCTGTTTCGGCGGAGGCCCGCGCTGCCGATTATTTGCGGGCAGCCGCTTTAACGGCACCTGATATCAAAAACGGAACAGAAGACGCCATGGCACGCGAAACTTATAATTCCGCGAGTGCTGAGCTGACCATTCTTTTACGGTCAGCTGATGAAGGACGTCTATGGAATCATCCGCTCACCCTCACGGCCGATGGCTTTACCTACCGCCTGCGACTGCAACCTGCCAGCCAGGCGATATGGTCGCCCGACTACTTCACTTGGTTTCTCGAGCCCAACAAAGTCAAACACACGCTAATCAAGAAGGAGGTTACTCAGGCCGGCGTGGGCGGAGCTCTCGTCGGCGTGCGATCTGTTTTCCCGCGCGAGAACTTTGCACCGAGCAAAGGAATCAGTGCGCCCGTAACTGCGACACTGGATTTTCATGGAACGGACGTAACCCTGGCACTTCGGCGCCCTGCCAAACAACCGACGGCGATGGTCGAGGGAGTCACTCAGTCCCTGGCCGCCGATTATTCGGCGCCTATCTCTTACTATCGACCTCCAAACAATATTCTACTGGTAGGCTTAATGGCTGCATTGCGAGGCGGTAACTACACTGAGAAGACGGGACTCTACTTCTTGCAACCTTACGATCCTGATCGAATCCCGGTGGTTTTCGTCCACGGTTTGATGTCGACCGCTTTTACCTGGGTGCAGACGATCAATGGCCTTTTGGCCGACCCGGAGGTTCGCAAACATTATCAATTTTGGGTGTTTAACTATCCGACGGGCAATCCAATTCTTTATTCCGCTCTGAGGTTACGAGAGGAATTGGATAAGGTAGATAAATTTTATCCTAATCATCGTCCGTACGTTCTCGTGGGGCATAGCATGGGTGGAATGCTTACCCGTGCTCAGGTCATCACGCTTACTCCGGCGATGTGGGAGCGAGGTATGGGAGCGATGACGAAGGAGGTTTTCGCCCGAAATTCCCCTAATAGTATCGTTATTCGTTCGCTGACCTTTCAAGCTAATCCGCGAATTAAGCGCGTGGTCTTCGTGTGTACGCCACACCGGGGAAGTCAGATGGCCAGCGGTGGAATCGGAAGACTTGGGATTAGTCTGATATCTCTTCCACTTTCAATTGCAACCACGATGAAGGATGCATTAACTAGTGCAGAGCTTGTGCAGCTGACCGGAGCAGCCAATCGCCTTCCGAATAGTGTGTGGGGCCTCAGACCTACAAACCCTGCGTTCAAGGTAGTTAATGATGCACCGATTCGCGTTCCCTATCATTCGATCATCGGTGATCGGGGACGAGGTGACTCGCCCAACAGCACCGATGGGGTGGTTCCGTACTGGAGTTCGCATCTGGACGGCGCACAGTCCGAAGTCATTGTTCCGGGTCCACACGGTTCGTGCGCGCTGCCGCAGACCATTGACGAGCTGGATCGGATCCTGAAGCTGTATTTGGGGAAGTCGGCTACGAAGCGCCAGCAGCAAACTGCCTCGATTGCACGCGCGCCAAACTCAGTCTCGCCGTGACGCCGAGCAGCATACCTTCGACTTAGGCCAAGAGTAACGGGTGCGAGGTACCACAGCATGCCGAGCTATTATAAATAGTTGCGCGGCTAACGAGATGTAGCTGGGTATACTTGGCCGACGAGGAATTCGCGTGTGAACGCAAACGAATTGGTAGAGTCCGGCTCGAGCACGTAACGCAGGTGCGGCTTTGACGGTTGGCGTCCTGCCAGCGCCAAATTTTTTTGGTGTGTTGGATCAGTCGAGAGGCGCGTGCGTGTCACCAACAACTTGCGCTTCTGGCGCGGTTCTGAGGCGTGGCCGTTCTGGCAATTATAAGTACGCCTCCAAAAAATTAAAAAATAAAGCGAAAAAAGGATTGAACATTGTCAGGCGTTTTTCGTATTCCTCGCGGTAAAGCCTTACCTATATGAAAAATATCCAACTCTTGGGGTGCGGATTACTCCGCAAAGTTTTGGTTCCGCTGGCGATCTCTTTCGCCATTGTCTTCAATCTTCCAGCGCAAGTCCCGTCTCCTTCGCCCGCTCGGGACGCGCAGGGAAATATCTTGCCAGCGCCGGCCGGAACCACAGCCACCGCTGAGCGCGTCGTTGTTACCGGTTCGAATATTCCTACCGCAGAGGAAGTCGGTCCGAATCCGGTGGAAAGTTTCACCCAGGAGGACATAAAGAAATCGGGCCAGCGCACCACCGAGGGGTTTCTGCTGAGTCTCCCGATTGTTAACTCTAACGTTATTCCGGTTTCAAATAATGAGAATGGCTCCAACACTGCCGTAGGCGCAGCGGCCGTTTCGCTGCGCGGGTTGGACCCGAGAGCGACTCTCGTTCTTGTCGATGGGCGCCGAATTGCTCCATATCCCGTCGGGAATAATCCGGGTCCGGTCAACACCATGTTTGTAGATTTGAATTCGATTCCGCAAGCTGCCATCGATACCATCGAAATTCTGAAGGATGGCGCTTCGACCGTTTATGGCGCGGATGCGGTCGCTGGCGTGGTGAACCTTAAGATGCGGCACTACTACAACGGCGCCGAAGCCACCGTCGAATACGGCAACACCGAGCACGAGGACTCGGGTACCTTTCAATCCTCGGTCATATTTGGTGTCGGCGACGGCAACACGGAAATCGCCGGTGCGATGAATTATTATCATCGCAACGCGATTGCCAATCGGGACCGAAGTTATTCAGCCCTCCCGCCATTCGTGAGTTCGAACGCGAGTCCTTATAATCTTGTACTGAGCAAGGCCGTGGTGGCGGCGGCGGGGGGTACCGTCGTTCCCGGGACGTCGCCTACAGAGTTTGCCACCGCTCCAGATTTCACCAATGGGTTGGCTCCAGCCAGCAACTACATCTACGATTCATCACGCATCAGGACGATAGGCGGCCTCCGGCCCGGGTTCAACTTCAATGCGTTCTCGCTTTCATTCCCGGAAACGGAACGCTACGGCGGCTACGCGCGTTTCGAGCACAAGCTCTGTGAAGACCAGGTTGTTGTTTACGGCGACTTCATGTATCAGAACGTAAAAGCGCATAATGAATTGGCGGCGGCCGCCACCGGATCCTTTCAAACGGCCGGCCAGACTGTATTAGCCATTCCGCCGCATGCGCCCTTGCCGGTCGTAAATGGCGTGGAGGTGGCGCCTCCGAACACGCCCACCCCTACCGAAGTCGGCACTCCTCCGGGCGCCTTTAACCCCTTTAATCCGTTTGAGCAGATCATCTCGGGCGGCACTCGTGCTCGTCTGGCTGAATTCGGGAATCGATTGTTCGATAACACGACGGACGCATATTTCGCTACCATCGGCATCAAAGGCGACAAGCTATTCGGTGGCAATTGGGGATACGATCTCGGTTATCGCTACAGTCAGGTGAAAAGTGTCCAGACTGGAGACCAAGTCTCCATCTCTAGGTTTAATCGCATCATGAATGCTAACGATCCGATCTTTGATCCGGGCTCGTCGCAGTTCATCGGCACGACCGTTCCATTTAATCCATTCGGGGATTTCCGCGTTCCAATTGCCGCCAACCAGGGAACTATCGCGTTCGCTACCGCGAGGCCTAAAGACGAGGACACCTCCAAACTCTGGACAATCGACGGAAACATTTACACCACCTCGCTTTTCGAATTACCGGCCGGCGGAATTGGTTTTGCGGTCGGCGGCCAGTTTCGTCGTGAAAGTTTGGACGAGAATCCCGACCCCTTAAACGTCGCCGGCGACATCGCAGGCAATTCGCCTGTTCCAGAGGCGCACGGCGGGCGGAAATCCTTTGCCTTTTATGCGGAGGCTAACATTCCAATCTTCAGCTCTAAGAATGCGATTCCTGGCTTTCATTCGCTCGAAATCACGGCGGCTGGCCGCTACGAGCGGTTCCGTAACAATGATACCGACGTGGCCGTACCCAAATTTGGTATCCGCTGGCAACCGTTGGACGAACAGCTGACCCTGCGCGCCACCTGGGGTCAGGGTTTCCGTGAGCCGACCCTTGAAGAATTATTTGCTGCGCCGATCTCCGGCCTGAAGCTGTCGCACGACCCACAGAATGGCGGGCACTTCGAACCAGAGACAAACTTCCTCGTGCTCAGTAATCGAAATCTTAAGCCGGAAGACTCCGAGACTTACAGTGCAGGTCTTGTCTACACCCCGAAATATTTTCCTGGTTTGAACTTCGCGGTGGATGCCTGGGGCGTGAGGCGCGAGGGCGTCATTGGTTCTCCGCCGGCGGATGAAATTCTCGCGCGCGAACAAGCGGGAACACTGCTTCCAGGAGAAAAGGTGGAGCGCGACCCCAACGACAATAGCATCACCCGCATCACTGCTCCAACGCTGAACCTCGGGTTCCAGGAAGCTAACGGGGTTGATTTTACCCTTCAATACCAGCGGCCTCTGCCAGTGGGCGTATTTACCTTCCTCACCGAATGGACGTGGCTCTATCACTTCGAGTTTCCCGAAGGTGAGACAGCGTTCGGTTTCGGTCTTGGCGGCGGTAACCTGGCGGGATTCACCACTGACCCAGGTCTTTCGAATGAGGGTTGGTACAAATGGAGAGGAACGTCGCGTTTCGATTGGGCCTGGAAAGGTTTTGATGCTGCGGCCACCGTTCGCTACATCTCCGGTTTCGAAGAACTTAACCCGAAAATTCTACCGCACGAGGTCGGCAAAACGCTCAGACTTGACCTGCAGTTTTCCTATGATTTCTCCGAGCTCGTTGCGAAGGTTGAACAACACCCTGTAGCCGGCTATTCCAAGGAGGCGCCGCCAAAGGATGGCAAGGCCCCCGTGGATAAGGAAACTGTTTCGACTGAAGTGAACAATTCATGCTGGGCGCGCTTGGTCCGAGGCACAACCCTTACTTTCGGAGTCAACAATGTGTTCGATGACGATCCTCCGTTTGCCTCCGGTGAAGGCGGTAACGGTGTCGGTTATCCTGGCTTCACTTACGACGCCACGAACCGATTCTGGTACTGGCGCCTGACCAAGAAGTTCTAAAAACAAGGAGCGGCTATTTCTAACTGCCGATTTGATGAAACCGGCGGGCTGAGACTGTCGCTGCGCGTAATCGCTCATTGAGCTGAGTTCATCCGGGTGACTCAAATCCCTGCTGGAGTTCCTCCCATTTGACAAGCGTGGCGATTTGCTGCCAGTCCGGCCAATGCGCCCCGCTTGATGAAGCTGCTCGCTTGCGCTGCCCGGTCTGCGGGAATTAGCTATCGCTTGCAGGCTGCACTAAAATCTTGCTGTGGTCGTTTTAGGCGATAAAATTACGGCCCCGATACCGAACTTCCCGGGATGCAAATTGAGCTTGGCTGGCGAGAGCCGGGCTCCAGATGCAGCCGAGAATTCCTTAAGGATTGATCTTAATAAAAGGGCAACGAGTTGCCATTGAACCACCAATTGTTTTTCACAGCCAATAGCGTCATCTGGCTAGGGTCATTTCTCTCCTCTCAGGCGATATTCTCGGATCTTGCTCGCCTGGATTTAGTCGCAATTACCAAGGAATCGACAGTCCAATCGTCATGAGTACCAACTTGAAACGTCATGAATCAGTCCAGGAATTTGACGCAAAACTTAGCCTTGCTGATTTCGTAGTCGGCGATAGCGATGATCCGCTGATACCGCCTTTGGCATTTACACAGTGGCGGCAAGCCGGTGCGTGGGAGGCCTCAATTTACGAGCCCGAGATGCTCGCCACCGCCGATGCCCGCACCATTATTAACTACGAAGGCCGTCCGCGCTCGGTCATCAATCTTTGCTCTTACAATTATCTGGGGCTGGCCAATCATCCGGATGTAATTAGCGCCGCCCGAGATGCTCTCGCGAAATATGGCTTGGGCGCGTGTGGGTCCCCACTGCTATCGGGAATGACTGACCTACATCGGCAGTTGGAACGCCGGGTGGCGGGGTTTCTCCGGCGTGAGGATGCAATGCTTTTTAACAGCGGCTTTGGCGGAGCCTTGGGCACGATCTCCGGGCTGCTTCGAAAAACGGACGTTGCGATTCTCGACAATCGATCCCATTTGAGCTTGCGTGACGGCGCGGTTTTGTCGCGCTCGCGTGTGGATCGTTTTGAGCACAACGATCTGGCTTCACTCGATGCCGCGCTCCGGCGAGGAAAAGGCCGGCGCCAACTGGTGATCGTTGAGGGCATTTATTCGATGGATGGAGATTTCGCGAACCTGAAGGGTTTGCTCGATATAGCCGAATCATATCGTGCCAGCGTTTTTATTGACGAAGCGCACTCGATGCTTGGTTGCGGCCCACACGGCCGCGGAGCAGCCGAGCATTTTGGAGTCGAAATTCGAATCCCGCTTGTATATGGAACGTTTTCGAAAGCATTCGCCGCCGTCGGCGGTTTCGTCACCGGTGCAGTCGAAACACTGGATTACTTGCGGTACTATGCACACTCTTACGCTTATTCATGTGCCCTTCCGCCGGTTATCGTGGCCGCAGCCTTGAAGGCGCTCGACATCGCCGAAAGTGAACCGCAGTTGCGGGTGCGGCTCTGGGATAATGCCAAGTACTTCCGTGAACAGTTGAACTCAATCGGCATTGATACTGGCAACTCAACGACTTACATCATGCCGCTTGTCATCGGCGATCGTGCGCGCATGTACCAACTCGGTCACGAATTGCGCCGGCGCGGTGTTTGGGTCGCGCCAGTGGATTATCCGGCAGTGCCGGAGGATCGAATTTGTTTCCGGGCCTGTGTGACAGCGAACCACACTCGCGCGGACCTCGACGAAGCGCTCAATATTATCGCGGACACGCTTGCTCCGGCTCTATTACAGAACAGGTAACGTTCGTGTTGCGGGCCAGCTAAACATTTTTGGCCGTGGCGCATCCCATTTCGCACCTGTGTTGGCGTCGTTTTTCACAAATGGCTTTTTCATTACTTTCATGTTAGGAAATTAATCTTGGCGTCATGCGGGAATTTTTTTTCCAGTCGGAACAAGATCAGCCCCATCCGGCACGGGCACGTGCGATCATCAAATCGCATCCGGAAGTCCGACGATTGATGGAGCGGAATCCTTACACCGGGTTGATTGCCTTCTCGGTCGTGGCGCTGCAAACCGCAATTGCTTATGGGGTCGGCAACCTCGGGCTAAGTTATTGGTGGCTCAGTTTGTTGCTTGCCTATGGCCTAGGCGCCTTCGCCAATCACGCCAACTATGTCATCGTCCATGACGCCACACATAATTTGATTTTTCGGCGGCGCAGCTGGAACAGGCTAACGGCGATTCTTGCGGATTTACCGAATCTCACCCCGGGAGCGATGGGTTTTTGGGTCTATCATTTAAGGCATCATTCGCATCAGGGCGATTATGAGTGGGACGCTGATTTGGCGAATCACTGGGAAGCGCGTTTGGTCGGGAACAAATGGTATCGCAAGGCAATTTGGCTGATGTTTTTCCCCGTTTTTCAGTTAACACGGCCGCCGCGTTTGCGAGCAATCAAGATGTGGGACCGATGGTTTTCGCTGAATCTGGTCGCCGCGGCCTTGTATGACATTGGTGTGGTCTACTTTTGCGGCTGGGCCGGCTTGTTATACCTCGTCTTTTCTTTTTTCTTTTCGGTCGGGCTTCATCCGGTAGGCGCGCGCTGGATTCAAGAGCATTACACAAACGATCCCGAACAGGAGACGTATAGTTATTACGGGCCGATCAATCGGCTTTGTCTCAACATGGGTTATCACAATGAACACCACGATTTGCCGTCGATTCCATGGAACAATCTGCCCAAGCTCCGCGCGCTGGCGCCGGAATTTTACGATTGTTTGAAGTACCATCCATCCTGGAGCGGGCTGCTCTTTCAGTTCATCTTCGATAAACGTTACACATTGTTTTCGCGAATCGAGCGCATGAAAAAAAGCAGGGATTCTGCGGCAACAGTTCGAGGAGCCGCGCTCAACCGGCGGAAGGCGATAGCCGTCGAGCCTGAGATCGCTGGTGTTTGAAGCTATGGAAAAACTCTACGTCTCGAACAAGAACGAAAGTGTTCGAATGTTTAAAAGCGACTTCATGGAGTTCTTTTCACATATCCATCCGGCTACCCCTCTGATCCTCTACCTGCCGGTGGTTGGATATATGCTTTACGCGGCCCTGTGGCGTAATGCCCTTCCCGTTTTGGTCGTCGCCGGGCTCTTTCTTGTGGGCGTGCTTTGCTGGACGTTGCTCGAGTATGTTGTTCATCGCTACGTTTTTCATTACGAGCCCAAGAGCCGATTCGGCAAACAACTGCACTTTATTGTTCACGGTGTGCATCATGACTATCCAAATGACGCCACCCGCCTGGTCATGCCGCCGAGCATTAGCATTCCGCTTGCCGTTGTATTCTGGATTCTTTTCGCTGTAACTTTGGGCCGCTTCGCTCCAGCTGTCTCTGCCGGGTTCGGCTTTGGTTATGTTTGTTACGACTCGATCCATTATGCGATTCACCATTTTCCGATGAAGCGAGGAATCTGGCTTTGGCTAAAACAGTACCATCTTCGGCATCATTACCACGATGATCACGCCGGATATGGCGTCAGCTCGCCGCTTTGGGACTACGTTTTCAAAACGACGCGAAAGTAGTGGCCGAACCCCGTCAAAGGTCGAGCACGCTCTAGCTCCGGCTGCGCCGCAAAGTGCCTGACCTTTGCCTCAGGATTGCCTTTTGATGCCGATGCAGACTATCGAACAACCGGCCACTACGGAAACGACTTATAAGACCCGCGAGGTCGAAGGG